>ERZ808028.124-NODE-124-length-82168-cov-4.642872_pt1 | contig 82168 bp, 102 predicted proteins | sample MGYA00380184_ERZ808028 | MGnify/ENA primary metagenome ERZ808028 (study PRJEB31490, sample SAMN06133397) | mouse gut metagenome | isolation source: J8_1 | host: mice | place: China: Chengdu | collected 2015-05 ... | reverse complement strand
GGAAAACCCCCTTTTTCTTTAGAATAACACAAAGGGGAAAGATATAAAATAAACTTTTCCGGTTTATCCGGGTTAGGGAAAGAAAGTTTTACATATCGATTAATACCGCAGTCAGCTGATAAGAACATAAAATGTTTAAAGTATTATATGTTCTTATCAGCGTCCGCAGACATTAACCTAATGATACCGGATTATGAACAGTAACCGATTTTAGGAAAAGAGCGGCAGATAGTCCTTATTCTGGGCAATGATATCATCCAGCATACAGCGGGCGATCTCCGCGGAACCGACCAGCGGGTGGATTGTGAGCGCCTGCAGCGCGGCATCGTGATTCCCCGTGACAGCAGCCTGGATCGTGAGCTGTTCATAGGCTTTGACAACCTGCAGAAGTCCGCGTATCTTCAGCGGGGTATGTCCGAGGGCGATGGGATGCGCCCCGCTTGCATCAATGACACAGTTGCGCTCAATCACAGCGTCATAGGGAAGGTCCAGATTCGTCCCGCCGTTTCGCACGTTCACTGTCTGGATATCTCCCCTGTTATTATAGATGGAATCGATCAGAGAGCATGCCGCATCGGAGTACCTGGCTCCTCCGCGCTCTGCAAGCTGCGGCGGTTTGATATTCAACTCGGGATCTTTGTACAGTTCAAAAAGTTCTTCTTCCACTTTTTTGACCACTTCTCCGCGCACGCCCTTGCTTTCACAGGCGCGCAGGCAATCGTCGAGCATTTCCGGCTGCATATAGTAATACTTCAGGTAACTGACGGGAACCATGCCGAGGGATTTCAAAAATTCCGGGCGGTAATGGATCTCAGGAATGTTTGCCATGATCTCTTTTGCATTTTCGCCGCAGATCAGATCCACTGCCTGCGCGGTGACATCTTTTCCGCGCAGAAGCACTTTCTGTGCCCAGACGAGATGGTTGATCCCGACAAAGTCACAGTAAATTTCGCTGCTGTCAACATGAAATTTGCTTGCCATATCATTTATCATATTGATGGGGCAGTTGCACAAACCGATGGCTTTGATATTTGTATGGTTCAGAACAGCCTCGGTGAGAAGGCCGGAAGGGTTGGCAAAATTGATCAGCCATGCATCCGGGCAGAGGCGCTCCATATCGCGGCAGATATCCAAAATGACAGGAACAGTGCGCAGCGCGTTTGCAAATCCTCCAGCGCCCGTTGTTTCCTGCCCGATCTTATGATATTTGAGAGGAATCTTTTCATCCCTGATGCGTGCGTCCAGAAGGCCTACGCGAAACTGTGTGGTGACAAAATCCGCATCTTTCAGGGCTTCCTCACGGTCAAAGGTGGCATGGACTTTCAGATCCGCACCGCTTTTTTCCACCATGCGGGAAGCAAGTTTCGAGACGATCTCCAGTTTCCGGCGTCCCTCCTCGATATCGAGAAGATAAATATCCCTGACCGGAAGCGTCTGGCATCGGTTGATAAACCCTTCGATCAATTCGGGAGTGTAGCTGGAGCCGCCCCCGATCGTGGCAATTTTCAGTCCATGTTCTGTCATAATTAAATCTCCGTTTCTTCTATTAATATAAGTCAATAAAGCAATTAACAATATCAGGATTATAGCATATAACCTGTATCATCACAATGTCATTTGGGGTGGTATCAGCGCCGGATAACAGGAAAACCGGTATGAAGATCACAGCGTGATGGAAATGCTGCGATCCGGACACAAAAATGCAGTGGACAGGCGATGTTATAATTGTTTGTGATATTTACAGCGCATGGGTTATCTCAGACTATAAGGAGGAAAAGAAATGAACGGTCAGATTACGGAAAAACTGTTGGATACTTACGAGGAATGTTTAATACAAAAAGAATACGCCAAAGGAAGTATTGAGAAATATCTGCGGGATATCAGAGCTTTTTTGCAGTGGGCAGGAGGGCAGACACTGACAAAAGAGCTGACAATGGGATGGAAAGAGGCACTGATCCAAAAAGGATACGCTCCTGTCACGATCAATTCCATGCTGTCTTCACTGAATGGGATTCTGGGATTTTTGGGAGCGGAAGAATTTAAGCTCCGGTTTTTAAAACTTCAGCGCAGGCTGTTCAGAGATCAGAAAAAGGAACTGAGCAAAGAAGAGTATGAGAGACTGCTTGTGACGGCGCGAAAAAGGGGAAACCTGCGTCTGGAACTTTTGCTGGAAACCATTTGTGCTACCGGAATCCGTGTATCGGAGGTGCGCCATATAACAGTAGAGGCAGTGGAACAGGGAAGGGCCTGTATATCCCTGAAGGGGAAGGTGCGCACCATTTTGATTCCGGCAAAGCTTGTCAGAAAGCTCTCCAGATACTGTCGGAAGCAGAATATCAGGTCAGGGGAAATATTTCTCACGAAAGGGGGAAGTTCCCTGTCCAGACGGCAGATCTGGGGGGAAATGAAGCAGTTGTGCGGGGAGGCGGGAGTGGAATCGTCCAAAGTGTTTCCCCATAATCTCAGGCATCTTTTTGCCAGAACGTACTACAGGGTATATCGTGATATTACAAAGCTTGCGGATATTTTGGGACACAGCAGTGTAGAAACTACTAGAATTTATCTGATCTCCACCGGAGCAGAGCACGCCCGGCAAATTGACCGGCTGGGGCTGGTCAGCTGAGAAAACAAAATTGTCATTTTGTTTGGGAAATAAGAACAAGATAATGAACTAATACATAATTTCAATCAGATTATAGCATAGCGGTATTAAGGATTCAAGATTTTTTGAAATTTTCGGCGGCATTTGAGATCTTAAATAATTAAAAAACTATGTTTTTGACAGAGAAAAAGGGCCTCTTAAAGTTTTTTAACAGGCCTTATTTCTTATACTGTTTTATGGAAAATTTCCGTTTGACCGGAATCCTTATACCTGAAGTCGGATACCCCGCAGCAAGTTACAGGACATCGAACCTGCAGCTTGCTGCGGGGTATTTAATTTTCATGATTCAAGGTATCAGAGAGCGGCTGTAAACAAAATGACAATTTTGTTTGAAATGCATTGCAGTGAACAGGAGGGTATATGGGAGTATGCTTTCGGAGACAGAAGCAACACGAAATATTCCATCCATAGAAATATGGGTGCGGAAGGCAGGATTTAAAAAGAAGCGCGTAATCCTGACGGATAAAAGAAATATGGAAATTTCGCTGCCCTATGGGGAACTGGTGGCAGCATATCTGGAGATCGGCGATAAAACTACAGGACAGATCAGCCGTCCGGGGCTGGAGGATGTGACAGAGGATATGGGGGGATCCCTGATCCTGTATGACAGGGAGTACAGACGGATCTGTGTTCATACGGCGGGAGTAAGAGCCGGGCTGCTCCTGAAACAGCTGGCTGTTCATGCGCCCTATCTTTTTTTAGGGTATATGCCCTGGATGGACGAAGGGGATCAACAGGAATTTTTCAGAATGCGGGAAATGGTCTCTGTTATGAGAGCCATAGGATAATAGGCTGATTAACGGTAAAACGGAAAAATATGTGGAATTTTTTCAGGGGGAATGAAAGATGGAAGAAAAAGCAGTCCTGCAATTCGACCTGCTCGGCACTTTCGCCTGCCGGGAAGCGGAAGGCGGGCGGGAAAGAGTCGGGGAGATTCCGGATAAATTGGGGAAAAAGGCCCTGTCCTTTCTGCAGTATCTGATCGTAAACCATGGAAGAAATATATCCTCGGAGGAATTAATGGAACAGTTCTGGCCGGAGACAGACAGCAGCAATCCGGCCAACTCTCTGAAAAATATGATATTTAAGACCAGACAGGCGTTAAAGCTCATTTTTCCGTCCCATGAAAATCTTATTCTGACACTTCAGGGATGTTTTGCGTGGAATCCTTCCGTCAGGATTTCAGTGGATTCGGAAGAATTTGAGCATCTCTGCCTGAATGTGAGAAAACGGACAGGGGAGGATTATATGGAAGGTCTTCTGTCTGCAGCCCATCTGTATAAAGGTGATTTCCTTTCCGGAAATGACAGTGAGTGGGCATTGTCCTTAAGGCGCTATTATCAGACTCTCTATCTGGATATCTGCAAAATGGTGCTGCCCCTTTTGCAGGAGAAGGAACGCTTCGCGGAAATAATAAGCATCAGTGAACAGGCATCCGGTGTAAATATAGGCGCCGATACCTTTCTTGTATATGAAATGCAGGCATTGATCGCCATGGGACAGCCGGGACAGGCGGTTGCAGTTTATGAGAAATTCAGGGAGATGCTCTGGGAGGAGTTTGAGATCGAGCCTGAAGAGCAGATAGAACAGATCTACCTGCTGGCTCAGGGAATGTGCCGGAATCAGGTGGATGAGCGGGATATCTTAAAGCTTGTGTCGGAACGGGAAGCAGAGGAACACGCGTTTTTCTGCACTTTTGGCGTGTTTCAGAGCATCGTGGCATTGGAAAAGCGCCATCTGGAGCGCTCAGGGCTGAGTTCTGTCCTTTTGCTCGTGAGTCTGGGCCGCAAGGTAACGCCCACAACGGATGCCAGAAGACTGGAACGGATCATGGAGAACTCTCTTCGAACGGGAGATCCCATAGCCCGTCTGAATGCGGGATCTTATATTGCGATGCTCACGGGAGCCTCCGAGGAAAATGCCGGGGTTGTCATAGAACGTCTGGACCGCGCCTTCCACAAGGCTTACTCCCATTCAAAAGCATGTCTTTCCTTTCGGGTCTTTCCCTTAAGCCCGAAAAAAACTGTTGGAAATGGGTGAGAAATAACCGTCAGATAACCGAAGGCTGGTATAGTAAAAAAAACGGAAATGGGAGAAGGAATATGATGCTTCGGGAACGGATGATCCCCTGCCAGAGCAGGGAGGCGGTGATCACGGTATTGTCCTATCAGAATGGCATTCTGGAAGGCTGCCTGCAACACCCAAGACTGGAAAAGAAAGAAAATTTAAAAAGTGTATCACAGCTGGTTCTTCTCCTTGACAGCCTGCTTGATCTGGAAGGTTCCCTGAACAGCCCGCTGCCTCTGGTGGCACGGGAATGTCTGGGATCTGAAAGCGCGGCTGTCTTTAAGATCCAGATCCTTTTTAGGGAACATTATACATGGCAGGGCAGACTGATCTGGGAAAATGAAAAACAGGAATTCGTGTTTCACAGTGTGATCGAGCTGATACAGCTTTTGGATGAGATTCTTGCAGAATAGATAAATGATAAAAGACAAAGAAGGATGATCATGGCAGAAAAAGAATTGCGGAAATTGAATCGAAAAGAACTTCTGGAGCTGCTCCTGATCCAGTGTGAAGAAATGGAGCGGATGCAGCTTGAATACAACGAAATGAAAACAAATCTGGAAACCTTTATGGAAAGCTATGAGCGCCTGAAAGGAAAGCTGAATGTAAAGGATGAGCGCCTGAACCAGAAGGACGCAAAGATAGCGGAACTTACAGGGATCATCGAGGAAATGAAGAATTCGGCGGCGGCGCCCCCGGATGCTGAAACCATTGCCGAAGCGGCGGTAAAGCTGAACAAGATCTTCGAAGATGCCAGAAAAAGTATGGATCAATACCTGAAAGCCCTGAATCTGGCGGAGGACCCGAAAAAACAAAACCCCATCCTTTTTGAATCAGCCTTAAAGGCAAAGCCCCCAAAGCGCCAGTCCCTGATCAATCTGGGAGGCAGGATTCCCGCGCTGAAGGAAACTTTGGAGCAGAAGGATGCAATGCATGGCTAGAGAAGAACTTGGGATCCTCAATTCCAGAGATCTGAGGGAGGAGCTTGCACGGGAAGAGGCTAAACACCGCCTGCGAAAGACAATTCTGAATGTTGTCGGTGTCCTGGTGGTAGTGGCGGCCACAACAACGCTGGTGGCAACCCGGGTCTTAAGCGTGCTTCAGGTAAATGGCAGCAGCATGGCTCCCACATTCGCGGATGGGGAATATGTGATACTCCTGCAGACAAAGGATGTGAAAACTGGCGATATCATCGGTTTTCATTACGGCGGGGAAGTGCTTCTGAAGCGCATCATAGGCGGCGGGGGAGATCTTATCGAGATAGATCAGGACGGGGTCGTGTCTGTTAACGGCAGGGAACTTGAGGAAACTTATCTGACAGAGAAAAGTCTGGGGAAATGCCAGCTGGAGTTTCCCTATGAAGTGCCTCAGGAAATGGTTTTTGTGATGGGAGACAACCGGTCGGTATCTATGGACAGCCGGTTAAGGACGATCGGATGTGTGGAGAATGCCCAGATCATGGGCAGGGTCGTGTGCATAATATGGCCGTGGGACCGAAGGAAAATGATGTATTAGGAAGGTGAGAAGATGCAGAAGTTTGTAAGAGATTATTTAAACGAACTGACAAGGCGGAAAAAAAAGAATAAAAGGGTTGTAATAGCCGTGGTGCTTCTTGCGGTCATAGTGATCGGCGGAGTAGGCGGTATCCTGGAAAGGTACGGAGTTGCCATGACGGGCCGTCCGAAATGCGGGATCGAGGAACATGAACACAACGAAGACTGTTATGAAAAAATTCTTGTCTGCGGTCAGGAGGAAGGAAGCGCCCATGAACATGGGGAGGGCTGTTATGAGACAGAGGTTTCCTTAACCTGCGGTCAGGAGGAGGGCGGCGGCCATACCCATGATGATTCCTGTTATGAGACGGAAACCACTTCCACCTTAACCTGCGGCCAGGAGGAGGGCGAAGACCATACCCACGATGGAAGCTGCTATGAGGAGGAGACCACCTCCACCTTAACCTGCGACCAGGAAGAAGGCGGCGGCCATACCCACGATGATTCCTGTTATACGGAGACAAAGGCGCTTGTCTGTGAGGAGGATGAGACACCGCATGTCCACAGTGATGCCTGCTATGAGGAAGAACTTGTCTGCGAAAAGGAAGAGCATCAGCACGATGATTCCTGCTATACAGATCCTGAGGAGGAGCCGGGGGATATCGCGGAAGAAGTGGAGATTATTGAGGAAGAAGAGGAGAATATAGAGGAAGACCCGGAGCAGTGGGAGAAACAGTATGCCAATGTCCACTGGAAGGATGCCTGGGGCAAAGATCTGGTGACGGCGGCCGGGAAACAGCTTGGCTACGAGGAAAAGACCGTTACCCTGAAGGATGGAAGCGAGAAGATCTATACCCGGTACGGACAGTTTGCAGGTGATAAATATCTGGAGAACTGGGATGGGGCTTTCGTAAATTTCTGCATGCATTTTGCGGGACTTGAGGACGCCGGGATTTTTACGGATGAGACGGATGCGGCAAGATGGATCTCAGAATTTAAAAAGGAAAGCGAAGAGAATAAAGACTACCTTACATCAAAAGAAGATTATGAGCCCGAGGCCGGAGACCTTGTATTTCTGCAGGAGAAAGGGAAAGCACAGCAGATGGGCATTGTTTCTTCCTACAATGATGAGAAGGGTGAGATCGAGGTCATCCAGGGGGACAGCGATGGCAAGGTAGAGAAAAATACATACGATGAGACGGACAGCGACATTAAGACTTATGTAAAGATATCGGAATTGGAAGCTTCCTATAAAGATCTTCCCGGGACAGAGGAAGATGAGTCGGCAGGGGAGAACGAGCTGACAGAGGAAGAGCAGGCACAGGTGGATGAAGTCATCGCCTTGATTGAGGATCTGCCTGCCCGGGAGGAGATCGAGAAGAAATTTGCAGAACTGGAAGAGATGGAGGATGAGGAGGCCTGCGAGAAAGCCTACGAGGCCTATTATCAGAAACTTGTAGAGCAGGTGGCGGCAGCGAAGGAAGCCTATGAGGCCCTGAGTGAGAAGCAAAAAGCCGCTGTGACCAATGCGGAGAAGCTTCTGGAGTACGAGTGGCTGGAGACGGCGACGCTGGAGGAGGAGGTTTCGGAGAGTAAGTTAAAAGTTTCACTGCTGTATGGAGACAAGGCAGAACATCCGGATGGTGCTGAGTATTACACGCACTCTACCATGTCGGGTTATATTAAGCTGGAGCCGAGCGGCTTGACCGAAGATATGAAGGATATACTCGTTACGCTGGAAATTCCGAAACAATACGTTGAAAAGGATTCTGTCAAAATTCCGGGGTTTACCACGACATCCCCGTCTACAAAGTATGAGATTACTTCAGTAACGGAGGACGATGAGAATTACTACATCAGCATTGACTTCTCTGCCTATGACAAGACTCTGACGTTGGAATTGCCTTTCGCTCTCAGCTTTTTAGATGATAAAGTTCCGGATAATTATGAATTGCCCGTCACGGCAAGCGTTACGAAAAAGGCCGATGATACCGTGATCGACACTGCAGAGCCGGTTATCTATAAACCCCTCTATAAGGATTGGGGTATTACCAAGTTCGTCAATTCCAACAAGATTGAGGCTTTCCAGGAGGACGGAGCGGAGGCCGTCGTAACGGCGAAGGACGCGGACGGTAACCCTTATTTGGGCGACAAGGATTACGTGGAATTTTACTTCAGGGTTAACAGAGTCACTGATTCGCACGCTGACCTGGCTGACTATCGGGATGCTTCAGAGGTGACGCTGACGGATACGCTGCCCAGTTATACGGATAAAGATGGAAACACTCAAATTGCGAAATTTGATCCAGAGGTAAATCCGGGCTGGACACTCAGCGAAGATGGGAAGACGGTATCCAAAACCTACACCGGAAAAGACTCAACGGAGGTGCTGCGGCAGATCTATAACGATGCCCCGCTGAAACTCCGGTTCCCCGATCTTCTATTTGAGGAAGTCACAGTGGAGAAGGACAATGTCACAAATGTATACAAGAAAGCGGAACTGGACAATACGGTCGACCTGCTGGCGATTCCCAGCAACGAGGCTGAGGGAGAGACCAGACCCACGGCAGAGGATCCCCTCCATTTCTTGATCACTGACGACCCCAGCACTGACGGAAGTTTTACAAAGACCGCTGAGAAGGGCAATATCTACGATCTGGAGAATTATAAAACGAATCCTTATCCATGGAAACTCTGTCTTTCCAACAATGGCGTCCAACCATTGGAGCACATCACGATTGAGGATCGCAAGATCGTAGATGAGAAGACGGGCAAGGTAACACTGGCCGGGCTGGACGAGGCTTTGAAGTTTGTCAGGCTGGAATCGGATTGGAGCGAATCTTTCCCTGCGTCGGATAAGAGATTTGTGTCTGCAGTGAAGGAAGTGGAGGCCTATTATACAGATGGAACAACCGCAAAGATTCCTGTTAATTTAGATGCTTCCGGCAATTTTACCGTAGAGTTCGATCCGACGAAAGAATGCAACGGTTATGACATCATATTTAAGGACGATTTTAAGCTGCTCACGGGAGAAAAAGTCAGCTTCAAGGCTTATACCGTCTACCGTGATCCGGAAGGTACCGTTGTCCCGGATGGAACAGATAAGATCAGGTATGAGAATGAGGCCCGGTCTGTAAACATCTATAACAAATTGGACGGCATGCCGGTATATGCATTTCTTACTGTCAGGCACGGCTACGATATGCTTCCTGTTACAGAGAAGTTGGAGATAGGGAAGCAGACGTATGCCAACAGTGGAACAGAGAATAACAAAGCTGGAGACAAATATCGTTATTGGATTTCCCTGGGCGGCTCTCTGTTTGAAGAAAAAGAATATGGGAAATTTTACATTGTTGATCTCATGCCCAATGAAGTCGATTTTGTAAAAGTGACTCATGGCGCAGAGCTGTTTACGGGAGGAGGATCGAGATATCCGGGAATAGTTACGGGAGTAAGCGCAACTCCGGAAATAGAGGAAAATTATCATAATTCCGGCAGAACTGCTCTGATCTGGGAGCTGCCATATGAGACGCTGATGATGCACTTGAAATCCAAAGAAAATGGTCTATACTATGTAGTTTTTCAATTTGAAGTCCAGATCCGTGAGGATGCCCATACGGGCACGGTACGCAATGACATCTATGTGGTGGGAGACAACCTGAAGGATTACAGTGGTGAGACCGGCGGAGCGATAGATATCTACGATCTGGATAACGACGGCAAGACAACCGATAAAATTGCTTACAGTTCTTCGGATGCTGTCATTGTTGCAGGGAGTTCTATCTATGCGGAGAAATTCATCGCCCCGGCGGGCTCGGATAATTGGAATAAACAGGGTCTGTCCCTGAAGGCCGGTTCGGACTTTGACTATCTGCTGAAGGTCACGAACGAGACATCCGCAAACTATACCGGACTGACCGTATATGACACCCTGCCAGCCAATGGTGATAAGGACATCTTCGGCGGCACAGAGCGCAAGTCGGAATTCCCCGTGCGCTTGCGGGAGGCTATCACTCCGCCGGAGGGCTATACGGTTTATTATACCACCAGTAAGGCTGTTTATGGAGGCAGCATGAAGGATATGGTGACAAAGGATGATATTTGGGCCTCATACACGGAAATATCAGATTGGTCTGACGTCACAGCCTTCAAGCTGGTAGCCAATAACGAAACAAAATTGTCCAAAGAATCTCCTTTTGAGGTGAGAATTCCGGTCTGTGTTCCCGGCAAAATGAGCGAAGAGTCCATGGGGCTATTGGAGGGAAAAGAGTACGAAGACCAGACGTCCGGCACAATGGCTTATCTGCAGGCAATCAATTCCTTTGGTTATACAACCACGGAAACGACTGAACCGAAACAATCCAACACCGTCTGGGCACGGGTTCCGTTTGCGGGCTTTGTTGTAAAGAAGGTGGACAGTTTAAATAAGGACGTTGTACTCGCAGGAGCAGAGTTCGAATTGACTAAAGAGAACGATCCGGAGTTCAGGCAGACAGCCGTCAGCGATGGCAATGGTATCCTGAAATTCCGTGACCTGACGGAAGGAACCTATACGCTGACCGAGATAAAATATCCTGCGGGATATATCGAAAAACCGGTTTCCCTGCAGGTGATCATAACGCAGAATCCTACTACGATGGAATATGAGGTGGAATTCAAAGATCCTTCTACGGGGGAAGCCTTCGCGGGATCGGGAACCGGTTCAGATCCTCTGTGCATCGGGAATGATCCTCTTTATGAGCTTCCGAGCACGGGCGGGATCGGAACAACATGGTATCGAATCGGCGGAACACTGCTTATATTTTTGGCGGGCATGCTGATTTTATATAAGAAAAAATATGCGAGGAGGTGCCAAAAAGGTTAGGAAATGAGAAATTTTCTGGCGGTACAAACCGCATAGAGTATCAAGCAAAAGCTAAAAAGGAACTGTAAATTTCAGGCGATGCCTGTAAAAAAAAGAAAAGAGAGGAAAGGGTCATGAAGAAAATGAAAAAATTTTTAGCCATGGCGTTGGCTGTGGTGATGGTACTGGGGATGTCGGTGACGGCGTTGGCAGATGAACCGGCAAAACCGGAAACGAAATCGGCGACAATCACTGTAAAAGGTACTGGCACGTACACAAATAATGAGGGAGAGGAAGTTGCTGCGGCAGACGTATTCTATCTCCAGATTATCAAACCGGATCAGACGACCGAGACAGGGTGGAGTTTTGTCAACGATACTATCAAAAATGCTTATCTTGCCGGTTATAACCAAGGGAAAACTCCGGCGCTTTCTGATCAGGGGGTAATTCAGGAATTAATTGATGCTAGGAAGGCGAGTGCAGATGGATATGCAAACTCTGCAGAGATCGGCAGGGCTCTCAGCAAAGTGGCGGCGTTGAATGATTTTACAAAGATGGAGTATAAGGACATAGCGGATGGTACCACGGCAGCTTGTGTAGATGTTACAAGTGCCGGTGTCTATGCGATCAAGGCAGCACAGACCGGCTATACCTATAATACGATGGCGGCCTATGTAGGATTTGGTAAAGCGAATGATGGGACATATCCCGTATTGGTAGATGCGACATTGATAGCTAAAAAGTCAAAAATCGATCTGGATAAGTCGCATGATGATACAGATAAAGTATCCGCAATCGGCCAGATTGTGAATTATACTATTGAAACTTACGTGCCCTTTATTGATCCTGCGAAAGAGAACAAGACATATTTTATCTACGATGAAATCACCGGTGCGGATTATGTGCTGAATGAGAAGGAAACAGCAGTTGTAGGTACGGTGAAAATGGCGGATGCCACTTCCAATGAAGCAGGAAGCGACGTACCGAACGCAATAATCGTGCCGACCACTCCGAATAAAGAGGCAGAACACGCATTCTATATTGACTTGTGCGACTTGATCAATGATGAGAATTCAAACGCAGGAAAGAAGATCACCGTGACCTATTCAGCCAAAGTAACAGCGGTCAATGTAGACAATACGGCGAAAGCCGGCCACAAGACCGGTGAAACGTATGGCGGTGAATTTGGCGAAGACGACGAAGACGTCTATACCGGAAAGATCACGTTGACCAAGACAGGGGAAGCAGACGACGAAAAGCTGGCAAACGCCGGATTTGAAGTAACAGATGAGAGCAACAGTATTGTCTACTTTACAAAAGACGGCGACGGAGTCTACAGTCACGTTGAAACAGGCGATATTCCCGAAAATATAAAGGCAGCTCTTGATGACGCCGCGGATGCTAAGAGTGTTGATATGACTGAGCTTGAGCAGACGGGATCAGACGGAAAAATCTATGTCAGGCAGGTATTTACAAAAGACAGCGACGATCCTGAAGAAAAGGGAACCGTAGTTGTTCAGGGACTGAATGTGGGAACCTACAACTTTACCGAGAAAACAGCCCCCGAGGGATATTCGGTAAATGAGACGCCGGCAAAAGCCACTCTGGTAATAACAAAAGAAAATGGCGGTGAGGAGGCATCTGATGGAACTCTGGTAGCCACGAAAAATATTGAGGCATCCACTGGAATGAGTGATACCAGACTGTCCGCCCTTCCTTCCACCGGCGGTATCGGTACGACGATCTTCACCATCGGCGGATGTGTGATCATGATCGTTGCAGCAGGCCTATTCTTTGCATCACGCAGAAAAAAGGACAAATGATCCGTCAAATACCCGTGCAAGCATGGCACTTGGCTCATTGCTCGCGGAAATAACAAAATGAAACAGAAAGATTTACATAGGACAACAGCATAAAAGCTGAATAAAGTTTTAAGAGACCGGGCATGTCATTGCATGCATCCCTGGATCGGTCCTGAGGGGGGATCCACCTGGATGAAATGCAATGATGTGCCGGTAAAATCTATCATTACAACAGCAAGGAGAGCCCGGATGAAAAAGATCGCTTCAAAATTAATAGTCATACTGTTATTTTTATCCGGTTTGTCCTTGCTGCTGTACCCGCTTGTTGCAAATAAATGGAATAATTACCGACAGGAACAGCTGATCACAAGCTACGAGGAGACCGTGACCGAACAGGAGAAGGCAGGCACGGTCGAGTATGATGTGGAGATGGTTCATGCCTGCGATTATAACGAGGCGCTGAAACCCTATATCCTGCCTGATTCTTTTGCAAGGGCGGCAAGTTCCGGGGAGGCGGACGAAGCTTATATGTCCTGCCTGAATCTCACGGGCGACGGCATGATGGGCTATGTGCAGATCCCGAAGATCAATGTAAAGATTCCCATCTTCCACACCACGGATGAAGAGATACTTCAGACAGCGGCAGGCCATCTGGAGGGAAGTTCCCTTCCTGTAGGCGGTGAGGGAAACCACGCCGTGATCTCCGCCCACCGGGGTCTGCCCAGCGCAGCCCTGTTTACGGATCTGGATCAGCTGGCGGAGGGGGACTGCTTCTTTCTCTATGTATTGGATGATGTACTCTGCTACCGGGTGGATCAGATAAGTGTGGTGGAACCGGAGGATACAAGCGCCCTCGCGGCGGTGGATGGGAAAGATCTGGTCACCCTGCTGACATGTACGCCCTATGGGGTGAACAGTCACAGGCTTCTGGTGCGCGGTTCTCGTGTCTCCTATGAGGAGATCGAGGATGAGATGGTGGCCACCTCCGATTATAAAGGACCCAGCTTGCATACCAATTATCTTTTGTGGGTGCTTGTAGGACTGGGGACCACAGGGATATTTATCATTGCTCTTTATCTGTATGACCGCAGGGCACGGAAAAACAGAAAATCCAAGACAGCTTTGGAGAAGGATGCAGAAAAGGAGAAAGACGAGGGTTCGAAAACAGAGAGATCCAGGCAGGAGGAAGATAACGATCAGGAAGAAGATAAATCCTGGCGGTGGGAAGATGAGGATCTGAAGGAAGATAAGTCCTGGCGATGGGAAGATGAAGATCTGAAGGAAGATATGTCCTGGCGGTGGGAAGATGAGGATCTGAAGGAAGATAAGTCCTGGCGGTGGAAAGATGAGGATCTGAAAGAAGATAAGCCCTGGCGGTGGGAAGATGAATATCCGGAGGAAGAAGGATCCCGGCGTTGGGATGATGAGCCGGAGGAGGAGAGACCTGAACAGGGGGAAGATAACGATTCAGAGGAAGAGCAGGGACGATGAAAAGGAAATTACTCAATCTGATTTTTGGACTGCTGTTTCTGGCAGGATTTGGGATCCTTACCTATCCCACCATATCTGATCAGTGGAACACCTACCGTCAGAGCCAGCTCATTACAGGCTATGAAGATGCACTGTCCGAGATGGAACCCGAGGATTATACGCGGGAGTGGGAGGCAGCCAGAAATTTCAATGATACATTCAGTGAAAATAATCTTTACGGAGACGTGTTCGGAGCGGCGGATACGGATCTTACGGATACGGAATACTGGAAGATCCTCAATGCGGCGGGCGACGGTGTGATGGGCTATATGTCCATCCCGAAGATCAATGTACGTCTTGCCATATATCATGGAACAGGGGAGGATGTCCTTCAGACCGGGATCGGGCATATGAACGGAACAAAACTTCCCATAGGCGGGGAGAGCACCCACAGCGTGCTGGCCGCCCACAGAGGGCTTCCCAGCGCCCGGCTGTTTACGGATGTGGATCAGCTGGAACAGGGGGACCGCATCTATATTCATGTGTTGGATGAAATCCTTGCCTATGAGGTGGATCAGATCCTTCCCATGGTGGATAAGGATGATACGGAAGCTCTTCAGGAGGCTCTCGGGATCGAGGAAGGAAGGGATCTTATCACTCTCTTCACCTGTACGCCCTACGGTGTCAACAGTCACAGACTTCTGGTGCGGGGAACCCGCGTGCCCTATGAAGGGGAGGAGGAAGTGGCGGGAACGCCGGTGGATACCATGATGAGGGCGGTACAGAATTATTACATGCTTTATCTGGTGCTTGGATTATCTGTAACCGTATTGGTGATCCTGCTGATGAGATTTTTGTTCCGGCCGCGGAATAAGAAAGAAGACTAGGAATATTGCGAGACTTTACGATTTAGTGCTGTCAGGCAGCAACTTAGAATAGGAGGGAAAGCTGTGAGAAAGGTGAAAAAGTGGAGCACAGGTATTACATTGGCTGCCGTTCTGGCTCTGGTGACACTGACCGTTCGGACGGATGTGGCATATGGGGCGATCGGGATCGATACCACCAAAAATGACTGCTCCATCACGATCGATCTGAGCGTTGATAAGCTGGTATTTCCGGAAGAAACAGGCGGGAACGGGGGGAAGACCCCGGGAACGGGAGATACTTCGGGAGAGTCCGGAGAACAGACTTCGGGAACAGGAGAAACCACAGGAGGATCCGGAGAGCAGAAGCCGGAAGGAGGAACTTCGGGAGAGTCAGAAGAGCCAAAGCCCGGGGAATCCGGGGAACAGAAGCCGGAGGGAGAAAATCCGGGAGGATCCGAAGAACAAAAACCGGGAGATACAGAGGGAAATACACCGGAACAGCCGCCGGTCAGTCAAAAATCTCCCGGATTCGAGGAACTTTTGGAACTGAAGATAGATGTGGCTCTCTATAAAGTGGCGGATGTGGACGTAAGCGGAAAATATATCCCACCGAAACAGGGAGGGACAGAACTCTATAATGCACTGAAAGGAAGTCTGGACAAAGTGAACTCCCAGACTACCGCAGACGAATGGCTGTCCATGGCTGAGGCGGCTATGGAAAAAATAGAAGATTTGGGAAATCTGCAACCTGTTGAACAGGTGAGGCTGAATGATCCGAATCCCGGGGACGGAACAACGATAAACGGTTTATCCACAGGCCTATATCTGGTAGCAGCCGGTGAGGTAAGTTCCAGCCAGTACATCTATAGTTTTACCCCTTATCTGGTATCCTTGCCGGGAAATGCTTACGGCCAGGATGGAGCGGATGATGAGTGGATCTATGATGTGGAAGTAAGCTTAAAGCCGAGCCGGGAACCCCTTTTTGGAGATCTGAAGATCACGAAATCTCTTGCGACATTCAATAAGACTCTGGGCGGAGCCACCTTTATCTTTCAGATAGAGGCAAAGAAGGACGACATTACATACAGCGATGTAAAATCTATCGTTTTCGATGCGGCAGGGACGAAGAGCATCACCATAGCGGAAAAGATCCCTGCAGGAGCAGTCGTGACTGTGACAGAAGTTTACAGCGGAGCCAGCTATAAGATCACTTCCGACCCAAAGAAGACTGAGACGATCCTCGCGGATAAGACAGTGGAAGTGAATTTCACCAACGATTACGATGAACGTCTGAACGGCGGAACCAGCATCGTGAACCATTTTGTGGATACGGCGGCCGGTGAACCGGATGGCGGCAGTACGGGTTCTGACGGTACAGATCCGAGACAAGAACGGCAGCCGGTCTGGGAGGGAGTGCAGCTTGAGGACTCCAACGCGGAAGGAGGTGCGGCGGCAGATGAAGAATAAATGGAATCGAAGAACGGCGGTTCTGGCAGCGGCAGCTGTGATACTGTTAGCCGGTACGACTCTGGAAAGGGCGATCGCTTACTTTACTACCTATGTCGTTGCGGAGGGAGGAAGAGAGCTTGAACTGGGCTTTACCACTACGGAGCCGATCGAAAATATCGTACCCGGGGCGAAGGAGATAACCATTAAAAATACAGGAGCGAACGACTGCTATGTCCGCGTAAAAGTATTTGCAGGTAACGAGTATACTTTAACATTTGTGGAAGGAGAATCCGATGCCCGATGGAAAGCCGGAAAGGACAAATACTACTACTGGACAGAAATTCTGCCGGCAGGACCGGAAGGACAGGGCGGCGAGACAGGAACCCTGAAGATAAAGATCGAATGCGGGGATACGACAATGGACAGCTTCAATGTCATCGTGGTGCAGGAGTGTACACCGGTGACGTATGATAACGATGGGAATGTGATCCCCTGGAATGAGGTCGACTGGAACAGAACGGCTGATGTGATAAAGACAGAGAACTCCACTACGATCAAGCCCGGGACACCGGATCAGGGAGATCAGCCGGAAACGCCGGATCAGGGGGAACAGCCGGAAACGCCAGATCCGGAGAAGCAGCCTGATACGCCCAATTTGGAAGATAACGGGGAGGGGAATTCATGAAGAAGATAAAAAAATTCTTTTTAAATAAACCATTCCTGCTCTTTGGAGCCTCAGCCGCCCTGCTTCTGGCGAGTACCGTGGGCAGCACCAGAGCCGCCCTGACCTACTACAGCGAGAACTATGAGATGCGGATAGAGGTTCCCAGCATCGGTGTGAGCCTTTTGGAAAATGGAAATGTGGTCGGCAGACGCGATTACGTGGGAAATGAATGGCAGGAAAACGGCGGGGAGCTTCTTGCAAATCTGCTTCCGGGGGAGGATGAAAAACTGGTCCTCGGCAGGCAATATAACGAAGCCCTCAGCATACGCAACAGCGGAACCATTGACAGTTATGTGCGCGTGATCCTGTATAAGAACTGGACTAAGGGTGACGAAAAGGTGGTGGATCCGGAACTGTCACCGGATCTGATCGATCTGAATCTGGTCACCGGAAAGGGCTGGGTCGTGGATGAGAATGCCTCTACCGCGGAGCGGACAGTCCTCTACTATACGTCGATCCTTAAAAGCGGTCAGGATACATCCCCCTTCAGCGATCTTCTCTGCATCGATCCCTCCATAGGGGATAAGGTGACAGAGACAAGGACCACTGCGGGTGGGGTGACGACGGTGACTACGGAATTTGCTTATGACGGCTATCGTTTTAACGTTAAGGTGGAGGCGGATGCCGTACAGACACATAATGCGGTGGATGCCATCCGAAGCGCATGGGGAGTGGATGTGGCTGTAGATGGGAACGGAAACCTTACTCTGCAAAGAGGGGGAACCGGATCGATGAAGCCGGCAGCACCGGAACAGCCTTAAGGAAAGAAGTGTGGAGTGAAGATGGAAGAAAATGAGGGAAAAAAGAGCCGTAAAAGTCCTTTGGCCGCAGCTGTCCGCATCGTGGGGACTTTTCTGCTCATCCTGGTGGTGGCGGTTTGTATTCCTCTGACGATACCCAGATTTTTGGGCTATCAGATCTATACTGTGATCAGCGGCAGTATGGAGCCGGAGATTCCTGTGGGAAGTCTGGTCTATATCAGGGCGATGGAGCCGGAAAACGCACAGGAGGGTGATGTGGTCGCTTTTTACGGTGCACGGGATTCCGCATCTATCATTACCCATAGAGTAGTGGAAAACCGGGTATTTATGGGAGAACTTATCACCAAGGGGGATGCCAACCGGGAGGAGGATATGAATCCGGTTCCCTATGAGAACTTTATAGGCAGAGTGGAGCATTCCTTTCCCGGTGCGGGAACCTTTGCGGAACTGTTCACAAGCCATATGGGAAAGATAACTGCGGGAGGATTGATAGCAGCCGCAATTTTGCTGCATCTGCTTGCAAATATACTGGAGTGGAAACCGGGATCCGGCAGGAAAGCGGCGGAGGGAATCCATGATGACAGGAGGTAATGGGAGATGAAAAAAAGATATAGAGGTCTCGCTTTGGCGGTCCTTCTGATGGCCGGCAGCACACTGACCGTTCATGCGGAGGATTATGAGGGCAAGGCCGGCTGGAAGGCAGAGTTTACAGGAAATGCGATCGACAGTAACTTTACGTCCCAGTCTTTTGCCGATGAGATCAAAGTTTTGCAGCCGGGCGACAGCATTGTGATCAGGGTCGCGGTGAAAAACGGATCCCAGAGCGACACGGACTGGTATGTGAGCAATGAGGTTCTTCAAAGTCTGGAGGACAGCAGCCCGGCTAAGGGCGGGGCTTATACCTATGAACTGACATGGAAGGGAACGGGAGATCTGGCTACCCTGTACAACTCTGAGAGCGTCGGCGGAGAGAAAAATAATGCAGACCGGGAGGGGCTCCATGAGGTTACCGACAATCTGGAGCAGTTTTTTTATCTGGATCATCTGGCAAAAGGCGAAGAGGGGATCATTACCCTGAAAGTTGCATTAAACGGGGAAACCCAGGGCAATAACTATCAGAATACCCTTGCCAGGCTGCAGCTGAATTTCGCTGTGGAAGGAGGCACCGGCGGCGGTGGCGGTGGCGGAAGACATATCATAAGAGAAATCAAAAAATATATCCAGGGAGATGACCAGTATGTTATCTTGGATGAAGACACGCCGAAAGCTATCATATATTCTCCGGGAGTCGTTCGGACCGGCGATACGTCCAGACTGATGTTCTGGTCAGTGATGGCGCTGGTAAGCGGGCTGGGGCTGTTGATCTGTGCCGTCTTTTTCCAGAAGAAGAGAAGAGGAGGGAATGAGTGTGAATAGAAGAAAATTTCTGACAGGTTTTCTAACCTTCTGTCTTCTTTTTCTCAGCATTTCCCTGACCGGTCGTGCGGAGGAAGAAACGCCGAAGTCAGGACCCTATACCTATACCATCACCTTTTATGCAGGTAATCAGGGGACATTTACGGGAAGTGCGGGAGTTGCGGTTCAATCTTCGGGGAGCGGTGTCATAAAGAGCATGCGTGAGGATGGAAGCGCCATCACCGTAAGCGGCTTACATGCCGGGGACCGGGTGACTTTCGATAATATCCAGAGCCGGGAGGAGGATGCGCCGATAAGGCTTGAGGAGAACAGCCAGTATTATGTGCGGGGGATCCGGGCGAGCGGTTACGATAATGATACGGTGAGCAGTCCGTCCTTTACGGTAGGGCAGGATCAGGATTATGTGGTGGCCTATGGGATCGAGGGAGAGATGGTATCCTATGTGGTCCGTTATGAAGACAAAGCGGGCAACACGTTGGTTAAAGAACGTAAATATTATGGAAATGTGGGCGATTGGCCGGTGGTAGCGCATCTGTATATTGAGGGCTATGAGCCTCAGGCCTACAATCTGACAAAGAAGTTATCCGAAAATGAAGCCGAGAATGTGTTTACCTTTGTTTACAGCCGTGTAAGCGGAGGATCAGGATCTGGGGGATCGGATGTTATCGATGAAAGAACAAACGTCATAGAAGTACCGGGAGGCGTGAATGTGATAAATGGAGCGGGCGGTACAGGTGGAGACGGCGGGGTGACTGTCATTGAAGGTGCGAACGCTGCAGGGGGCGGCGGGGCTGCTGCAGCAGGAGGCGCAGATGGTGCGGACGGTGCAGAAGATGATACGAATCTCGATGACGAAGATGTGCCCCTGAGTGATGGCCCTGAGGAATTGGTGAATCTCGATGACGAGGAAACACCCCTTGCTTTCAGCCTTGGGAATTTAGACGGTGCAAAGAATATGCTGGGCGCTGTGGTGGTAGGCGTGAGCGGTCTGGCTGCGCTTCTGACATTGATCATTATTTTAATAAAGCGGCGCAGGAAGGAACAGGAAAATATTTAAGATCGGTGAGTTCATCAGTGTATGAACTGCCAATTATATAGGAGTAAGAGGGAAAAGAGATGCAGCTTTGCCGCAGGGCAGGGTTCATCTCTTTTTCTGTATAAGGTTGTTGTGATCACGTAACAGCGAAGCTGAAGACTGAACTGATATGCAACAATTTCCGGATGACCGGCAGGAGAAAGTTGAAGGAACAGAGCAGACATGATACAATATCGACAGATATATACTGCACCGATTCGGCGGTTGACGGAACGAAAAACATTTTCCCCGGTGAATCGTGTGCTTCATTCGGAAAACCATGCCTGAAAGACATGGTATAATTGGCTGAGAAAGGAAAGAAAAACGATGGATCTGGAATTGCTATGTAAAAATGCCGCAGCTGTAAAATATGAGATGCAGGCGTTGTCTGCTGAAAAAAAGGATCGGGTTTTATTGCAGTGCGCGGAGGCGCTTGTCGCAAAACAGGAAAAAATATTGAACGCCAATGAAAAGGATATGCAGAAAGCGGTGGAAAAGGACATGCCTTCCGGGCTGCAGGACCGGCTTCGGCTAAACAGCGCCCGTATCGAGGGGATGGCGGAAGGCCTCAGGCAGATAGCCAGGCTGCCCGATCCTGTGGGTGAGATCATGGAGCAGTTTGACAGGCCGAACGGGCTGCACATCGAAAAGTGCCGCGTGCCCATCGGGGTGATCGGCATCATCTACGAGGCGAGGCCCAACGTGACGGCTGACGCTTTCGGCCTTTGCTTTAAGACCGGCAATGTGGCGATCCTAAAAGGAGGGAGCGACGCCTTTTATTCCAATCAGATGATCGTGGAGGTGCTGCGCGGGGTGCTGATCGAAAACGGTATTTCCGCCGATGCGCTGACCATGATTGAAGATACGAGCCGTGAGACTGCCGCCGTCTTTATGAAGATGCACCGGTATGTCAATCTTCTGATCCCCAGAGGGGGAGCAGGCCTGATCCGCAGCGTGGTGGAAAACAGCACGATCCCGGTGATCGAGACCGGGACCGGAAACTGTCACATCTATGTGGATGAGGGGGCGGATGTGGATATGGCGGTCTCGGTGATCGTCAATGCGAAGACCCAGCGGATCGGTGTCTGCAATGCCTGTGAATCGCTGGTGATCCACGAAAAGATCAAGGATGCACTGCTGCCGAAGCTGGCGGAAAAGCTGCGGGAGAGCCGGGTGGAGATCAGAGGCGACGAGCAGGTCTGCGCCATTTTGCCGGAGAGCATTCCCGCCACGGAGGAGGATTACGGGACGGAATATCTGGACTACATTCTCTCGATGAAAACGGTGGGCAGCATAGAGGAGGCGATCGCCCATATCAACCGATACAACACAGGGCATTCCGAGGCGATCATCACGAAAAATGAAGCCCATGCAAAGCAGTTTTTGCGGGAGGTGGACGCCGCCTGTGTCTATGTGAATGCTTCCACAAGGTTTACGGACGGTTTTGAGTTCGGTTTTGGGGCGGAGATCGGCATCAGCACCCAGATGCTTCACGCGCGGGGGCCGATGGGGCTGAAGGAACTGACAAGCTATAAGTACCTGATCTACGGGAACGGGCAGATACGGGGCTGACAACGACATGGAAAATAAAAGATATCCTCTGGAAGACATGGAGGAAAACAGACGCTATTTCGGGGAGATCACGGACCTTCTTTTGTCCCGGGAGAAAGAGGAAAACGGTTTTGGTACATTGCAGGAGAAAACGATCCATGAGGTGATCAAAGATTTTTACTGTTATGACCACGACTTTCAGGAGCAGAAAAGAGGGCGCTACATAGCGGATATCGCGGTGGGGGATGATATCTGGGAGATCCAGACAAGGGCGTTCAACAAACTGCGCGGGAAACTGAACGCTTTTTTAGAAAAGTATCATGTCACCGTGATCTATCCTGTGGCAGTGGAGAAAAAAATATACTGGCTGGATCAGGAGACCGGCGCCATCACCGGCGGCAGGCGTTCTCCGCGCAGGGGAAGCGCCTACGATGTATTTTGGGAGTTGTACAAGATCCGTCCTTATCTTGCGGATCCGAACCTGTCCATCCATGTTTTCCTGATGGATATGGAGGAGTATAAACTGCTGAACGGCTGGAGCAGGGATAAAAAGAGAGGAGCCTCGCGCTATGACCGTCTGCCGGGGAAGCTGAAGGATATCGTCCGGCTGGAGACTATAAAAGATTACAGGTACTTTCTGCCGGATGGCCTGCCGGACGAATTTACTTCTCAGGATCTGGCAAAGTGTGCCCGCATCCCCAGGGATACGGCGCAGACCTGCCTGTTGATCCTGCGGGATCTGGGAGTGGTGGAGCTGGTCGGGAAACAGGGACGGGCAAATTTACACAGGATCTTGAGATGATTTCGGAAAGAATATGAGTTACATGGAGGAAAGAAGATGAATTACATAGAGGAATTAAAACAGTATCATCCGCGCAGCGAACAGGAGGCAGCCGACCGGGAGATGATCCTGCGCTACATCGAGGCCTTTCCCGATACGATCCTCACAAGGGAGAATGGTTTTGCTCATATGACGGGTTCCTCCATGATCTTCAACAGGGAGCGGGACAAGGTATTGATGGCTTATCACAATATCTATCGTTCCTGGTCCTGGACCGGAGGGCATGCGGACGGCGAGGAGGACATGCTTCTTGTCGCCGAAAAGGAGGCGAAAGAAGAAACGGGAGTCGAGACGCTGAGAATATTGGGCAAAAAGGCGGAGGATGGGTTTCTCTCAGCAGTGGATGTGCTGCCGGTCTGGGGGCACGTGAAAAGAGGGCGGTATATCACCTCCCATCTGCACCTGAATCTGAGCTATTTGTTTGAGGCGGAGGAAAAGGAGATACTGCATATCAAAGAGGACGAAAATTCGCAGGTGGCATGGCTGCCGGTCTCGGAAATAAGGACAAAGGTGTCGGAGCCGGATATGATCCCCGTCTATGAAAAGCTGATTCGGTTGGGGCAGGAGATCGGATAGATGATCAGGCTTACCTCATTTCATTAGCACCATAGTCAGCAGGTAAGAACATAAAATGCTGAAGGAGCCCTTTGAAAAACGCCGGCATCGATTTTGGCCTCACAGCAGCATGAAAAAGGCATCCTTCTTACAGGAGACGGCAATGCGTTGTTCCTTCCTTGTGACTTCCCCGTCCGTATGTACCCAGAGCGGCGAATCGGATTCTATCACGATATCTTCGGCAGTATACGGCGTGATTCCTTTAAAGCGATAGTGTTTTCCGTAAAATGCGGTGGGCAGGGCGAAGAGTATCAGAGATTTCGGGATATCCCCGACAGCGCAGAGGTTTAAGATGTCGTCATGGGCGTCTGCCTGCGGCGCAAACATAAAACCGCCTCCCTCATAGCGATGCAGCATACAGCATATAAAAAGTATATTGCCGATATCGACAGGCGTTCCATGATCCAGCGTGAGTTTTCCGGATGCCGTTCCTGCGGCAAACAATGTCTTTAAGGCGATCACAAGGTAGATCAGTTTGCCGAGCCCTATCTTATTCAGCGTGTTTTTCATAGAAGAGCGTCCCACTTTTTCGCAGACTGCCGCATCATATCCGATACCGCAGCTCACAAGGAAGCGGCGGATCTCACCATCAGAATAAGTCAAAATGCCCAGATCCATAGGCGTAGGTTTGTCTGTGTGCAGGGTCCGGTACAGCGCGTCGAGGGGCTTTTTCGGTATCTTCAGATCCCTTGCCAGATCATTGCTGGAACCTGTAGGAATATAACCAAGGACAAGGCGGGAGGGATTTTCGATGCCCTGCAGTGTTTCATTAACCGTGCCGTCTCCGCCCAGAACAATAATGTGCAGAGGCGCATCGTCTCCGGCTGTCGTTGAAATCTTTTTTGCAATTCTGATCACATCCCCCTTTTTTTCGGAAAGATAGCTGCGATAAGGAACCTGCTCTTTTATCAGAGCGGGCTCGATCTGCTTCTTCCATATGTCCCATCCTTTACCGGAGCGGGAGGCAGGGTTGACAATGATATGGTACATAGCGGTCCTCATCTTTCGTGCTGTGATATCGACAGATATTATACCGGCCCGGAGCAAAGCGAGATAGCCATAAAAATACTATGTTCGGCTGCAGACACGGCCTAATGAGCGTCAGCCTATTTTATCACTGAAAAGCAAAAAAGTAAACGAATGTCTTTCCTTGTAAAAAAACAAAAAATAAAGTATAATCAACTCTGCGGACAATTCTTTATGGCAAAATGGAAAACGGAGATTTAAGAGTACTGTTTTCCATGGAAGATGATACAATATATATTGATATATAAGAAAAGGATAAAAATGGATTGTTATATTGATTTGAAAAGTGTTGCGGCAGAAGAATTAAAGAACATAGATCTGGATAAGGTCGATGTTACTTGCGGTCCTCCCGATCTTGAACCACAGCGTCAGTATTACTTTATGGCGAAATGCCGGGAACTGGTTCGGGAGTTTGAGAGGGAAAATGGACGCCGCCCGATTGCGTTTACCCAGACATTCGGCTGTCCGAACGTGTGAGTAAATAGGATTTAGAAAATTGTCGATAAATACAAGGCTTTTCCCGGAAAGGAAAAGTTCTATGGAAGGGTTAAAAATTGATGTTGTGGGGCGCAATTATCCGTATTCTGAATGTAGCGTTTGCCACAAAGTAGCAAACAAAAAATCAGTTGTTGAAGGGTGCAAATTAAAAACTGGAATCTTGTATCATATCCACATTGGATCATCAACAAATTTTCTTTGTCATAATTGCCTTGAAAAGCTGGCTGGCATGGTGAACGAATTTTCTTGTTCTGGAAATGGGGTGGCACAATGGGGAGCGTAAATTTTCAGATTGAAGGCGAATTTGTTTGTGATCTGGCCCGTGCCTGGTTTTGGGACGAAGGCCGCGAATATGCGAAATGCGAAGAACTTCTTCTTTCGTGCCTTGTGACGGATCAAATTGACCTGGAAGAAAAGAAAAAGATTGTCGTTGAAATCCTGGAAGGCAGAAAGAAACTTGTCGGCGTGAACAGCTTGTCACTTGTGGACGATAACGCCAGGATCCGGCCCCTGACTGATAAAATCGAAGAATACCGGAAGAAGGAAATCATTCGGCAGATCGAAGAAGACATTCAGCGCCGGCCGCTGGCCTATCTGGATCCGTATTCATGCGAACAGAATCCAGAAGACTTTGAACCGATTAGCGACGATCTGAATTATGATGATAGGAAGGACATTCGGGAAGCATACGGAAAATATTTGACGCCTTATGAAGATTTGAGATTGTGGGCCTATTCGGCGGACAGTTATTTCTACGGGCGCCGCGTCCTTCCTGGCTTCTGGAACGAATCAGAACGTCCATATCTGGATCAGGGGTTCTATTTGATTGAACGGCCGGCCCTGGTTTATAAGTTGATAGGCGGCCCCGTGAAGGACACTGACAAATTATTGTTATTACTTCGGGACTATCTTCAATCACTTGTCGATAATGGAAAAGTAAAACGGGCCGACGCGCTGGAAATCATTCACCGAAATAAAAAGCATGAAGCGGCCCAGGAAGAAAGCCGCCGCCAGGAGCCAGAACCGGAAGAAGAGGAATTGACCGAAGAAGAATTGAACCGAAGAACAGATCCCGACGATTTTATTTCCGAATATGGATTGATTGATCCTTCCGGGAATTATTACAGTTGCAAGTTCGCCGGTCATCATGTAAAAGCATTTCATATTATAGCCAAAAGAGAAGACAAGAATCCCGACTTCTTCAATCTTAGCTTCGATGAAGCGCTTGACAAACTTTATTCCGAAAGCTGGGTTATTATCAGGAATCCAGATCCGCGCGGTTCCGTCTTCTTTGATTTCAGGGGAGATCGGCGGCCGACAAAGAAGCAGATTGACGCCGCGTTTTCTCACATGATAAAATTCGATGAACCGACGCTTCGGGGAATCGAAAAGTATCTTGAAGATTAGGGGGGCGCCGCGTGGAAAAGCTGAATATTTATTTTTCAAAAATAGACGCTATGAGATTTTTTTACCCTGGATTTTGGGCCACGCTTCCAGAAGCCCAAAAGGATAGGTACAAAAAGCAAGTTCGATTCATGGAAAAATACGCCGAAATCAGGAGTGAAATAATTAAGATATGCGGAAACGACAAACTGATTCAGATTATCGAAGAAGAATCAGAAGACTATTCCCGACGCCTGGCGTTCATGGAAACGACACGCGAAGAACTTCTTTCCGGGGCTGATTACTCAAAATGTGAAACCATAGAAGATATATCGAAAGTTTATTCCGCGTCGCTTCTTCGCCGCATGGGATTTTAGAAGGGAGAAAATACAATGTATTTCAAATATTTAAAAGACGCTATGAAATACGCGGAGAAATACCGCAAAGGAAAGAAAAGTGTTTTTCGGTATGATAACGAAATGAAAATGTTTTATATTAGTCCTGTTTAATATAGTAATGGGCTAATGGGCGGCCGGCTGGCCGCCCTGATTATTTCTTTCTATGTTCGCACGTGGCAAGCTGACCGCCGCATATCGGGCAGACTTCCTTTTCACAATCGGCATGATGAAAGCGGCCGAAGGCCACGCCGCACGACGCGCAAGCCGTGACTTTCTTCCCTTCGTATGGATCCCCAGGATCGCCGACTTTTACGCGGCGGAACGTCTTTCCCTTATAGCTTATTGTCCTTACCCTACAACTTACCGTTTTTCCGATGGTATAGCCGCACACGCGGCACTTCGGCAGATCCGCCGGGCCTGAATATGTGAATTCGTGTTCAAGTCCATTTATGAAGCGTATTTTCTGAACGCGGCCGTCCAGGGCGACGATCTGATCGATAACTTGATCTATAAAATCTTTTAGAATCTCATTGTCAAGGTCAAGACACATTTGTATATAATCAATGTGCTTCTTTGAAACAATCCGCTGGGCCACAAGGAAGGCAGACGCTTTTTTGATGAAGGACAGATCCGCCAGGACGGAGCCTTCGCCGGCGTTCGTGATTTCGTCGATTTGTCCGTCAATGTCGCGGATCTTTTTCGTGAGTTCCTTTTTCTTTTTGGAAAATTCTTCCTTTGTCAAGGCTTCGGGATCATAAAGATATAATTCCGTAAGGCGCGATATAGCGTTCCGGCATTTCTCACGTTCTTTTTCCAGGACAGAACGCCGTTCCATGATAGAAATATCGTCTTCGCCTTCTGAAAGCCCTAAATCCGGCATATAGGCGCCCTTGCCTACATTATAGGCCAGGGCCGAAAAAGTCGCTTGAAGGCTTCTTTCCGAAAGCCTGGCGCCCTGGAATTCATCGCCTTTCAGAAGGGCCGCTTCCAGCTTTTCCAGGGAATCTATTTTCTTGCTTTTAAAATCCTTCTGAACACGCGCCAGATTTGCGACATAATTAAAAATAAAAGGCCCGATATATAAATCACTGACAATCTTTTTATTCTGGCAGTCAAGCATTTTCGCCCGGCGGCCGCAACGATAATTTGACGGCCGGAAGCCGCTTTCTCTGATACGATCTTTCGTCGCAACCATGCCGGAGCCGCACAAAGAACAGAACAGCTTTCCGGCGAAAATATGAATGTGTACCGTTTCCCGGATTTCCGAAACGTCGCGCGAAGTCCCGTTTTCGTCCATAATTTTATTACACCGGTCAAATTGTTCTTTGCTGATGATTGCCGGGTGATTGCCTTCTTTGATGATCCATTCGTTTTCCGGCTTCAAGGCGCCGCGGCCGGATTCCCGGAGATTATAACGGTAAGTCCCTATATAGAAAGGGTTCCTGATTATATCATGGACTAACTTTGAAGACCACATTCCGCCGCGCTTCGATTTCACGTGATTGTTATTCAGATAGCGCGTCACTTGCAAGGCCGAACGCGTCCTTTCGTATTCATCAAAGATAAATTGAACGATCTTCACTTCTTCGGGATCTGGTTCAGGATATTTCGTTTCATCATTCCAGCGGAAGCCGATCGGCATACGTGCGCCGTTCCACAATCCATTTTCCGCCCGGTCAAGCATGATCCCGGTCACACGTTCCGACGTCATATTCCTTTCGAGTTCCGCGAAAATCAGAATGATCTTCAACATGGCTTCGCCGATGGCGGTCGAAGTGTCGAATTGTTCGTTCATCGAAATAAAAGTGACGCGGTGATCCTTCAATTCTTCATACATGGCCGCAAAATCAAGAAGATTCCTTGAAATCCGGTCAACCTTCCAAACAATAATATGTGAGAATTCCCCCATTCTGACGCGGTTCATCATTTCTTGAAACCGCGGCCGGTCGGTATTCTTTGCGGAATATCCGTCGTCTTCAAAGATTTGAAAATCGTCTATTCCCATAAGTTTACAATATTCCTTTAGCTTCTTCCGCTGGAATGGAAGGCTGTCTTTGTCTACCTGGTAGCGTGTAGACACGCGGACGTATAACGCCGCCTTCTTTTTCGTCCATAGCCGGACGGGCTTATTCTTTTTAGTTCTCAATATGTCCCCTTTCCCCAGGCAGACCGGAAAAAGGGTACAAAAAAGAAAGCCCGTTGATTTTTGCGGCTTCCGATGATATAATAGGATTGCTTATTTCCAATATATCAGAAGGCCGATTCCCGGTTGTCTGGTATTAGTCCGGCTGGCGTTTGCAGACGTCGGCCGGATTTTATTTTATAGCTTTATTTCATGATCCTTGCTTCTATTTCGCCTTGACCTGGTATCACACAATCGCCGTGTAGCCTTTCCTCCTCAAAATTGCACAACTCACTAATCACTTTTACTACACTTTCTAAACTGATATACGGCCAGTTCTCATTTTGCAACAAATATTTCATGCAAATTGCGAAAAAATAATTATTCTTGATCTGATCTGAATATTCTGATTCAAGAATATCCCTTAAATTGTCTTTGCTAAAATTTGGGTAAGTTATTAACATAAATCCCCCTACAATTTCAAAACCACGTTAAATAATACACATTCTCACAAAGGATCCGGCGACGCTTGATCGATATACGGATTTTCTAAATGCTCCCGAATCCTTATTACTTCCTTCACTGATGGCTCACGACAAATAAAATAATCATTTTCAATGGATTCTATGATCCATATATCATTTTCTATAATAGAAACAAGAATCGACGATTCCGGCTCCTTAAAACAAGAACCGGGCTTCCTTTCTGGAATTTTAATAGTGACCGCCGGTCGCCCTTCATATTTCCGACGTTCTTTCCGAAATTCAAAATCTAAATTACACATATTTACCCCCACATTTACAAACAAAATATCCGTCTTTATCACTCAAGACTTCACACCGCTTCGATTGCCGCGCTAAATAATACATATGCTTACAAGGGAGCCGGCGCCGCTTGAAGTCCTGGCAAGTGCATTTATTCAACGAAACAAGATACAAATTTCCAGTCGTTCCGACAACCTTTCCACTATAACCGCTTGAAAGCATGGACTTCATAGACAAATTGTGTTCTATTGAACGCTGAATCCGTTCGCGCTGGGCCGGTTCCTGATGAATCGCGTCGTCATAGTTTGAAAAAATCCGATCACTTTCAAGCGCCTTCTTTTCCATTTTTTCGCCCTTCTTTACCAGAAAGACAAAAATCATAATCACAATGATTAAAATAACTATAAACATCATATAAGCCCCTTTTCGATTGCTATTTTGTAAATGTGTTTACATGGTTTGTGTGTCTGTTTAAATTCCTGACACTGGCAGATTCCCAGGTTACACCAGTATTCGGCCGGATCGCCGTCGGCCCGGATCCGCGCAAGCCCTTTTTCTTCGTCCTGATACTTGATAGAAAAAGATTCTTCCGCCGCCTGGCGCCGCCGCTTCTTTTGTTCCGGCTCCTGATGAACGCTTTCGTCCCAGCGGTAAAACAGCCGGACATTCTCTTTTTTCTTCCGTTCCCATTTTAGATAAATACGGATCTTCCAGGCCCAAACGCCGAAGAAAAGCGCCAGGGCCACGAACAATATTTTCATTTCTTCCCCTTTCTAAATAATTCCATTAAGATTTTCCAGTGACTTTATAATATAATTTGCGCCCGGCCCTGGAAAGGTGGCGATTCAATGGAAAAGCATTATATTTATTATCACCGAAGGAAAGTCTTCGCGCTGTGCTATGCGGCACATAGAAAAATATACTACAATTTGAACTTTGAAGGAAAAACCAAACTATATATTTTAATCTGGTAGATTAGAAAACGCGCGGTCGGGCGTTATTTTAACGCCTAACCGGTTTTCGTTCCTTCGTTTGGTTTTCTAACCGGCGGAAATTGTTTTTCCAGGTCGCCGGGCGTCCTGGGCGCTTCTGCTATGTAGTCAATGTCTTCTTCCGATTCAATCACACGATAGAAGAAATCACGAACCGCTTCCCGTTGCGCTGGGGCAAGTTTTAAATATTCATGCACCAGGTTAAAACTAAAATCGTCAAGGTTGAATTCCTTCTTTAATTGTTCCATTGTACCGGAAGGCGTTTTCAAAAACATTTCCCCGGCGCCGGTTCGGAGCCAGTCTTCCGATACACTGAACTTTTGACATATATCTAAAATAGTTCTATCGGAAGGATTTCGCTTTCCTACTTCAATTAAAGAGATTGAATTTCGCTTCAAATTTAACATATCCGCAAAATCTGATTGACTTAACTTCAATGCTTCGCGAAGTTCTTTGATTCTCCCGTTCATTGGATCACCTTCTTTCTGACTTAATAATAACGCCTTAATGCTTACTTGTCAACAAATATTTTTTAAATTTTTCCAAAAATGTGTTGACAAGTAATATTTTCAGTGGTATTATGTGCTTACAAGTTAGCAAGAACTTGTTGACAAAACCAAAAGAAAGGGGGCTATTGAATGGCTGACACAATGGTTACAAAGGAAACGAATGTTACAACCGTTCGGGAAGAAGACAGAACTTTCATTCGTGCCTTAATGTCGCTTTCCCCTGAAAAGAAGATTCTTGTCAAAGGAATTTTGATCGGAATGGATCTCCAGGAGAAGCCGGCAACCGTCGCGGCCCGATAGAATGTCGGGCCGGATATTCAACATATAGCCAGAAAGCCGACTGCAATCGGCGGCCGATTGTTGGAAATAAGCGCACATTGAAAACTGAATAGCAAAAATGTAACTGGAAATAAGCAAAAAAGGAAGAAAGGAAAATGAACAAAAACAGTTATCGGGTTTATGACACTACGATTTATTATCGTAACAATACCGTGAACGCGCCGAAGGGCCTTGATTCCTGGCGGTTTAAATATCCGCATTTCGGGGCGCTTCATCGGATCTTCAATATGCTTCGGGCCGAAGGATTCACGATTGAAAACGACGCCGAAGTCGCGAAATGTATCAGGCGCGATTACTACATAGGCAGGCGCGGCGATCTGGGACTTTACGCGCACCGTTACCCGGCCGGGTTTGAAATCATGTTCTATCAGGATATTTTTATAGAGAATAAGAACGGCGGAAGATATGATTTCGATAAAATTCAGAAAATGCCGTATCTGGATCGGCTTCGGTTTATGAAGTACCGCGATAAAATTATCGCCCTTCTGAAATCGCTTGAAGACCTGACGGACGAAACGACACCGAATCCGCGGCTGGCAGAAGAACGAATCAAGGCGCGTTATGTGGAAGAATGGCACCACGAACAGAAGGACATGAATTTTCGTCTGTCTGACCTGGACGGCCAGACGCAAGAACCATATAACAGCCGCGATCGGGACGGAAAGACGGTTTACAATGGCGAAGTGAAGTATTTCAGGCATTGGAACGGGCGCTTGTACCGTGGCCGCGTCTATCACAATATCAATAATATGTGGTGGGTTATTCTTGACCGCTTCACGGTTCGGAATGTGGCGTCGTTTGAATTGTTCGATCTGACGCCGGAAGACAACCGGCGCCGCCAGGCGAAGCCGCGGATCCCGGAAGCATACCAGAAGCGGCGCCAGGCAATCGAAGACACCAAAACAAGGGAACTTGTCAACGAACTTCGCCGGCGCGGCGTGAAAGTGGGGTGAATCATGGAAAAAATTAAAATGGTCGAATTTTTGGGCGAAATGGTTCCGGCTGAATTATGCACGATTGACCGGGAAGGCGGCGCTGATGATTTCGACGGTTGCGGTTGTTGCTTTAATGATCCAGCCAGCGCCGAAGGCGGTTGTGAAAATTGCGTTGTGAACCGGTTATTCCATGAATACGCACGATTGACCGGCCAGGCGCCGCCGGCAGAAAAGAAAGAAGGTTCTGACGGCCAGGAACCGGAAGCCGAAAACTTCATCGTCAATTATAGCGATGGTTCACAAAGAATCATCGAAAAGGGCTTCTTCTGTGAAATCCAGGAAGGGGCCGAAGAAACCGCCTTGTCGTTTATCATGGCGCATTGTGGCGGCCGCGATCTTGAAACGATCGTTCTTGGTTGCGTTCAGTTGGGCGTGAAGCTGGGAATGATTTAATAAATCAACAAAAAGAAAGGAAATAAGCACATGAAAGAACACAAATTTGTAAAAGAAACCCCCGTCGTTATCTACGACAAAGACGGCTTCCCGTCTATGATGTTGAAACTTGAAAACACGGCGCCGTCGAAGGAAGAAGCGGATCCGATCTTCATTGTGAAGGGCCAGGAATACGATTCAATCTATCTTTCCCGTTTCGTCAATTCCATTATGGACGGCCACGCGGTAAGCCTTCCCTTTATGAATCCGGCCGTTATGCTGGATATGGACGAAATGATCGCCGCTTGCAAGGCGAAGGGCGAAAAATGGCACTTGCTGACAATCCGTGAATGGCGGTACATAGTAGACCGGACAATCGAAGGGATCCACGGAAACACTTCTTGCGGAAGTTACCACGGCGACGCCAGCGAACACGGGATCAAGGGGAGCCGCGGCCTGACGCTGACCGGTTCCGGCCCGGCGTCCTGGTTCCACAATGGCGACAAGGAAACGGGGATCGCCGATGTTGTCGGCCTTGTCTGGAAAACCGTCGCCGGCCTTCGCCTGAAAAACGGTATCGTGGAGTACATGAAGGACAACGACGCCGCGGCGCCTGACGCTGATTTGTCAGAGGGAAGCAAGGAATTTTTACAGATTACCGTTGACGGCCTTCCGGTAAGAATCGGATCCGATGGCGACGGCTTGAAGATTACCACGGACGAAGTATCAGAATACGATTACGACGAAAGACGGAATGTCGAAGTGGAACTTTCGGAAGTACCGGAGATTTTAAAGGACTTAGGGATCATTACCGAAGGCATGGGAAAAAGCCGCGAATGGCTGGCCGCTGATCCTGGGCTGGAAGAATGTGTTTGTTTCGTGGGCGCCGGCTACGCCGACACGTCGGGCTCTGGGCCTTCCGCGTTGGCTTTGACCGGCGTCCGGTCGAGCGTGAACACGAGCATCGGCTTCCTTTCCGCTTTGTTAGGGGAACCCGTGATCCGATAACTGTAAATCTGTTTTTCCGCCCGACAGGGCGGCTAATAGGCCCAGGAAGGGCCGGAAAGGTGGAACCATGAGAAAAGCAACGAACCGCACTTCTTACCGCGAAGTGTGCGCCTTATACGAAGCCACGGGGCGCACTGATTACCGTTTAAGAACGGTCAATGATATTAAAGTGATTCACGGCTTCGACATTCTGGAAACAACCGGCTATGAAGATTTAACGGAAGGGCAGAAGAAAACCTTTGTCGCCTATGTCCTGAAACACTTAAACGGTGTCGGCATGAATACCAGAATCACGATGTTTCCTTATTCCGTTCACTATGTCCGCGAAATCAGTCTTTTAAGCGCTGAAACATGGTGTGAAGAAGATCAAAGATATTACCGGGAAGAATTAGGCCGGGAATATCTGATTGTGAAGGCGAACGGCAAAACGAAAAAGTGGAAAAAATTCTTCTACGAAGAAGGAACCGAAGACAAGGTTGACACCAGACGCGAAAAGGAATTTCTTCGCGTTGATTGGAAGTATGGAACCGGGCGCGAGTGGTTCCACGTTTCAAGGGAATTAGAGTATTACTAGAAGGGCGGTGATGTGATGAAGGAGAGCCAGAACACGGCCAGCAAGGCGGAAAGGTTGAAAGACATTCTGAAAGGCTTCGGAATCAGGACGAACAAAGACCTTGACGAAGCGTTGTCCGGCGCCCTGGGCGCTATGACGATCGGCATTATGACAGAGAAGCCGGCGAAGGTTAATTCGGCATAAATAAAAGCGGCGCAACGTGGAAAGATTGGAACCCTGACACGTCGCGCCTAACCGGCCACGCGCAAAAGCCCGAAGCCTTTAATAATTTTAAGGGCTGGAAAGGAAAATGTCAATAGGAGAATATGAGAAAAGACACCCATTTTATAGCGACGGAATCACGAAAGTAACGGATCCGTTCTGGCGTTCGGTTTGTAAGAAGTGCGGTCACGTGTTTTTGGCTTGCCTGGCGACTTCCCGTTGTCCGAAATGTGGAAGCGATGAAGCAGATCGGCGCCTGGGTGATATTCCCTTCGATCAAGTTGTGGCTGAACGTGGCTATCCGATTAAATCAGAGTAAATCAGGATAAATCAGAGAATATCAGAGTTTATCAGAATAAATCAGAGTTAATCAGAGTTTATCAGGGTTAGAAGGGCGGTGAATCTTGAATCGACTAGGTTTTATTATTCTTTCGATTCTTCGCCAGGAAGGGGCCACGAACAAACTTTCGTCTATGACGGTTCGTGAAATCGCTTCGGCGGAAGAATTCGGCATGAAAGAGAACACAATTTTTAAAAAAATAAAGGACTTTGAACAATCCGGCTATATAGGCCGCGGACTGAAAGAAGGACGCGCCGACACATTCTTCATAACGCCGGAAGGTTGCGAATGTCTGGAAAGGGAAAAACAATGAAAAATAAAATTGCTTTTGTAGCAGTCGGCCAGGCTGGCGGAAATATTGGAAGACAGTTTGAACAGAAGGGCTTTTCCGTCCTTTACGCGAACACGTCCCAGGAAGATCTTGACACGCTGGATCATGCAAAATATAAGTATCACATTTCAGGCGGCAAAGGTTGCAATAAAGACCGGAGAAAGGCAAAACAACTTGTTGTCGATGATTTCGACAATATCGCTTCGGAGATCGAATCAAAGATCAAGGCGGATATAATCTTCGTCGTGTTCGCCAGTGGCGGCGGAACCGGTTCGGGAGCCGGCCCCATGCTGGCGGATCTGTTAATCGACGAAGGAAAGACCGTCGGCGCGATCACTATTCTTCCGGCGCCTGATGAAAGCCCGAAATCACATATCAATTCATACGAATGTTTTTCGGAATTAACGGAGATCGCCGGAACCGGCGCTTGCTTTATCATTGACAATGCACACGGGGAAAAGCTGGGCCTGAATACTGACTTTGTGGAAGCCTTCGCGGCCTTCCTGGAAATACCGGAAAAACACAAGAGCGTGAAAGGGAATATCGACAAGGCGGAAATTGAAGAAACCTTGAAAGCACACGGAATGGCCGTTGTAGTGCGCCAGAAGGCCCAGGAAAGCGCCGAAATTATCCAGGCTATAAAAGATAATGTCTTCGCGCCGCTGGAAGCAGACCGGGCCGTTAAATACATTACGGCGTCAATGTCTGGAAACGTGAACATGGCAGACCTGGAAAAAGCGATCGGGACGCCGCTTGATAACTTCCAGACGTTCAACGATGAAGAAACGATTTGCTGTGTGTCCGGCCTTACATATCCGCAAACGCGGCTTGATGAAGTCTATAACAAGGTATCAGAAAACAAAGACACGATAAAAAAGAATCTGGCGGCCACGCATGAAACCAGAATGAAAAAGGACGTGAATTTTCTTTCTGACGCGGAGCCGGCGAAGAAATCCGCCGCGCCGAAGCCCAAAACACGGCGCGATATTATGAGTAAATATTTATAGATTGGCGGTGATTTCTTTGGCTGGAATTAGCTGGATAAAATTAAGGATTGATATGTTCGACGATGAAAAAATCAAGATCATTCAATCCATGCCGGAAGGCGACGCGCTTCTTGTTATCTGGATCCGCTTGATCGCCCTGGCCGGAAAATGTAATGCAAACGGCCTTGTCCTGGTTGAAGACGAATTTCCGTATAGCGACGAAATGTTGTCTGTTATTTTTGCGAAGCCCTTATCTACGGTCAGACTTGCATTAAAAACCTTTGAAAAGTTCCGCATGATAGAAACCACGCAAAAGGGGATCTATATAACGAATTTTGATAAACACCAGAACGTCGAAGGAATGGATCGGATCCGGGAACAAAACCGGGTTCGGAAACAACGTGAAAGGGATCGGAAGAAAGCGCTTCGCCTGGAAGAATTGTCTTCGGGGGTTCCGGCCCTTCCTGATTCCGGCGGTGAAAATGGGCGCGACATTTCACGTGAAGTCACAAAAGCGTCACGTGACATTTCACGTGAAGTCACGCAACAGAGAGAAGATAAAGAAAAAGAAGAAGAAATATATAATATATCTTCTGACGAAGATATTGTCGGCGAAGCGCCGACGGCCGCGGCAGAAGGGCCGAAGGCGGAACGCCTGGTTTATAGCCTGATTATGGACGACTATAACAATACTTGCATTGATTTACCAAAAATCAGGGCGCTTTCAGACGCCAGGAAAAGAAGTATCAGGACACTTTTAAACGAACTTGAAAATCTGAAATTGTTTCCAGGCTTTACGCCTTATGAGAAACTACACCAGATTTTCACGGCGGCCCAGGAAAGCGACTTTCTTTCCGGCAGAAATAAAAAATGGGACGGTTGTTCCTTTGACTGGCTCTTGAAAAAAGCGAATGTCTTAAAAGTCCTTGAAGGCAATTATAAAAACAAAGGGGGCGTAAACGATGAACGCAACACAAGGAATTCTGGATCAGAGTATAGCGGCCCTGGCGCGTCAGAGATTGGAAACACTACGTCAGACGCGCTTGAACGGTTCAGGAGAAACAACGCCGGATCCGGTTTATAAATGCCCGAAATGCCGTGATACAGGTTGGGAAGAAGTCGAAGGGGAAAACGGATATACATTCATGCGCGAATGTTCTTGTGGCCTGATAAAGCGTCAGAAGATGGATCGCAAATTGAAATTCGCGGCAATCCCGAAGGAATTTGAAAACCAGACAATCGAAAGTTTTATGACAGATTGCTACACTACGCCGGGGAATAGGGAACTGGCACAAATGGCGAAGATTATTGCGAAAAGATATGTTGAACAATTCGAGGAAATCCAGGAAACCGGGAAAGGCTTATACTTTTATTCTTCCGTCAAGGGTTCAGGAAAGACGCGGCTTGCCGTTTCGATTGCAAATGATTTGATCCGCCAGAAGTTCGTTTCCGCGAAATTCGCGACAACAATTCAAATTCTGGATCAGATAAAAGCAACCTGGGGAGAAAACAAAAGGACGGGCGATGAAGAAGGCGGATCCGAACAAACTTTGATAAACGATATTATTTCCGTTCCCGTCCTGGTTATTGATGATATAGGCGTCGAGAGGGCGAAGGACTGGATCAACGAGAGATTTTATAACATTCTTAACGGCCGCATGATAGAAAAGCGCATAACGATTTTTACTTCAAATTGCCGAATGGAAGACTTGAAACTTGATGAAAGAATCGTAAACCGAATTATAAAAATGGCATTACCGATAGAATTCCCGGCCGAATCTATCCGGGTATCACTTGCCAGAAAGGAGAACAGTGATCTTCTTGATCGCTTGCTGGGTAAATGATTATTGCGGTAGATTTTGACGGGGTTATTATCCCGGCCGGGTGCTGGCCCGGAGTTGGAGAAGCAAACACGCCGCTGATTGAGTGGTTAAAGGAACTTCGAGAAGGTGGAAACAAATTGATTTTATGGACTAACCGCGTAAATGAAGCGCTGGATCTGGCCGTTTCATTCTGTCAGGAACGCGGCCTTGAATTTGACGCTGTAAACGACAATCTTCCAGAAACCACGGAATACTTCGGAACAAACAGTCGGAAAGTGTACGCGAACATTTACATAGACGATCGCGCCGTATGTATCAAACATGAAAAGGGGGTTGAATCAGTCAATGAACGAATCGCAAAACAAGATTATTGACAAGATCGAAAAACTGTTAGCGCTGGCCGGTTCCGACAATGAGAACGAAGCAAGGGACGCTATGACGAAGGCCCGTGAACTTATGGCAAAGTATGAAATCAGGCGTGAACAGCTTCACGAAGGCCAGGAAGAAGAACGGCCGGTCGTTCACTACACGTCGCCGTCGTTCCGTGATGATTGGAACCAGATGGTCGCTTCTGTAATTGCGAATAATTTCAGGTGTCGGGCGGTCGTGACTTCTTTCCGGCGTTCCGGCGGATCATACCGGATAAAATTCTTCGGGTATGATGAAGACGCGGAAATTTGCGTCAATGTCTTTAACTATGCCGTGAAGGTTGTCAGGAAGCGCTTCGCCACATTACGCGCGATTTATGCAGACGCCGGAAGGGAATTCGCCAGAAATGAAAAAATGAACTATGTCGAGGGCTTCTGTTATGGCCTGGAAAGGAATTTTGAAGAACAGAAAGCACAAAGCGAATCTTTCGCCCTGGCCCTGGTTACGCCGCCGGCCGTGGTGGAATACGTCGATAATATTCCGGGTTTACAAGATGGCGAAAGCCGGGAATATGAAACAAACAAAGAACACGCGCTTCTTCGGCAGACTGGATATATTGACGGGAAGGCATTTCAGAACGCCGGCGACAAAGAACGGATCGTCGGTTAAAAATTGGGAAGGTGGTCGAATGAATTTTGATAAATGCAAGGAAAAGTATTTCGTTATCGTGGAAGGAGAGGAACGGGCGACGATCCGCGAATCCTTGGCGGCGGCGGAGAAGAAAAGAAAAAAGCTGGCAAAATACAGCCAGGGAAAGAAGATCTTTATTTTCAAGGCGACGGAAAGAACCTGAATCGCCGGACAAGAAAATATATAAAATGCTGGAAGCCCTGGAATTTACTTTCGGCGGCAATACCTACAAAGTGGCCGAAGCCGGGTTGATGTTTGCTTATGAAATAGGCATGGAGAACGGCAGAATCTACGTTGTGGCCCTTTCGGAAAAATTCGGGACAATTATATTCTACATACCGGAAGAAACGGAGAAAAAGATCAAAGAACGCGTTCAGGAATTGCCGTATTCCATGAATGATTATTTGTTTTTCTTGATTGAATTTAAAGATTTTGAAAAAACGCTGAAACCGTACAAAGCACTTGGCTTGTCGATGAACGAAGCCGCCGCCGCGTTTAAAAAATTGCTGGTTAGTTGCGGAATGTATGCCCAGGACGCGGCCGGATCCCTGGCCGGTTTTGCCACGGCATACGATAAAAACATTCAGGAGCCGGCGACGGTTCCGAATAACTGGCTGAAAATGCACGGCTTACCCATGCGGCGCAAGGGAAGGGGGAAGAAGAAAAAGTGAATAAATGGTTAGGAAGTGGGAAAGTGTCGGAAGAACCGATCATCAGATACAACGGCGAAAAGGCTTCCTTCGTCGCGTTCACAATAATGTGTAAGCGGAACCGAAGAATCCGGGAAGGCGATCAGGCAGTCGATTTTATTGACTGTGTATGTGTTGGACAGAACGCGAAGCTGGCCCAGGAATATCTTCGCAAGGGAAAGAAGGTTGAAGTCTGCGGCCCGTTGCAATCGGGACGCTATACCGCGAAGGACGGCCGGAAGGTTTACACAAAGACGGTATTCGTCGAAGATTTGTCCTTCGGAGAAACAAAGGCGGAAGAAGAAGCGCGGATCCAGGCGGAGAAGGGCGCCCAGGCGCCGACGGCAGAAGGAACGCCGGAATTCATGGAAATTCCCGAAAATATCGACGATGATTTACCGTTCGCATAGGGGGAAGAAACATGAATCAGGATTTAAAACATAACGCTTCCGGTTATCGCGATATAGTGGCGGAAAAGGCGATCAGGAACGCCGATCGGACGCCGCATGAAATCACGGAACTTGTAGACGTTATAAAGAAAATCGCCGGCGCCTATGGCTACGACGTGGAAGGCCGGATCGCCTTCAAAGACAAGAAAACTAATATGATTTACAAGTGAGGTAAAAAATGTTGAAAACAATCTGTATATGTGACCGGTGCAAAAAGGAATTCCCAGCAAAGAAAGCGAAAAGAATTGTTTTTGAAAGTTCATCGCCGGAGAAGGAAGACGCCGGATCAAAAATCGTAAACATGATAATGACGTTGTTTCCCCTTCCGGTATCGCGTGATTATTGCCCGGAATGTGTTTCTGAAATCAAAGAATTTATGAAAAAGAAAGAGGGTTCAAACGATGAAAACTGTATTGATAAGCATAAAGGCGAAATGGTGGAAGCTGATTCTTTCGGGGAAGAAATCAGTCGAGATCAGGAAGACGGCGCCGGCGGAAATTGAATTTCCTTTCCGGGCGGTAGTATATGTACCGAAAACCGGAATCGTCGGCGCCTTTGATTGTGAGGGCGTCACGCGGACGAATCTTTATGATTGCCTGGCGGAAAGAAGCTGTCTGACGGTAGAACAGATTTCAAAATACGGCGCCGGCGCTAAAGTGTGCGGCTGGCTGATTAAAAAAGATTCACCGATAGAATTTGACAATCCGTTCCCCGTTGAAACGTCGGGCCAGACGCGGCCGCCGCAAAGTTGGCAGTATATACCGAATTACCGGGCGAACCTGGTATCATATAGCTTCGACAATGAAAATTATGGTTGCACGTTTGAAAATACGGCCGAAGCACTGAAAGACGCCGCCGCGGATCTGAAAAGCTGGGCGCCTTATTACCAGGTGGACGGAAAGAAAATCTATGTCGGGGCGTGCGAATTCTTCCAGCCTTGCCTTTCGACTTCCGCTTATGACGCCGTGGAATCTGTAATTTGCCAGGCAGACGACGAAGGCTTCGGAGAATGGGCCGACGATTATTTGTCGGACGTGACAAAAGAACAGTATCAGGAGTTAGAAGAACAGCTTGACGCCGTGTTCAATGCGTGGATTGAAAAGAACGGGCTTCACGCCGGATTCTACAAAATAAATTCATATAGCGAATACTTATTTGACAAGGCGGAAGGCGAATTTGTGACGCCTGAAATATATTATAGCCGCCGGGCAAACAAGATATTTTCTGGAAAGGAAAGGGCAGAATGAGCCAGGAAGAAAGAATCAGGGAATTTATGAAGGGAATGTCAGAATTGACGGCAAAGACCGGCATAACCTACGCCGTGGAAGCTGGCCGGAATCTGGTTGTGTATGATGTGAAAAATAATGAGCCGGTAGAACTTGAAATCATGGTCGGGACGGAAATCACAACGGAAGACGGGCGGACGTCGATCACAACTTTTGACCGTTCAAATATAACCGATGGTTGTCGGGCTGATTGACGTTGACGGACATAATTTCCCGAATTTGCCGCTGATGAAAATATCGGCATGGCACAAAAAGCGCGGTGATGTCGTGAGATGGTATAACCCTATTTGCGACAGTTTTCCGCGGCCGCCGCTTGATCGGGTTTATATGTCTAAAGTGTTTACATTCACGCCGGATTTTCCATACTTCATAAACGCAAAAGAAGTTATACAAGGCGGAACCGGTTATTCATATCCAGACGGCGGAAAGCCGCTTGATCCAGAGATAGAACATATATATCCCGATTATTCCATATATGGGATCACTGATACGGCATACGGATTTTTGACGCGCGGTTGTCCGCGGAATTGTGATTTTTGCATTGTGGGGAAGAAAGAGGGATTGAAAAGCCGTAAAGTAGCCGATTTGTCGGAGTTCTGGAACGGTCAAAAGAATATTGTTTTATGCGATCCGAATTTGATCGCGTGTCCTGACTGGAAAGACCTGATTCAACAGCTTATCAAGAGTAAAGCGAAGGTCAATATAAATCAGGGAATCGACATTCGGATCATGACCGAAGAAAAAGCAAAAATGATTAAACGGCTTCGCGTCGAAAGCGTTCATTTCGCCTGGGACAGATACGAAGACAAAGAAAAAATCATTCCGAAGTTTAAGGAATTCAAAGAAATTACCGGCTGGGGCGCCAGAAAAACAAGCGTCTATGTACTTACAAATTACAACACAACATTAGAACAAGACCTTGAAAGAATTTATACACTTCGCGATCTTGACTATGATCCCTATGTGATGATTTATGAAAAAGAGAAGACGCGAAGCGACGATCCGGTCAGGTTGCTTCAAAGGTGGGTGAATAATAGAAAGATATTTAAAACCATTCGGAAGTTTGAAGATTACGATCCGAAAATAGGATAAAAATAGCAAGGAAAGAGGGAAGGAAAATGAATACAGAAGTAATGTTTTCAAGTAAAACTGATTCATGGGCCACACCGGCCGACTTCTTCCGGGAACTGGACGAAGAATTTCACTTCAACCTTGATCCGTGTGCTGATGAATATAATCATAAATGCGATAGATATTTTACCATAAAGGAAAACGGACTTTTACAAGATTGGGGGGGGTAATTGCGTTTTTTGCAATCCCCCTTATGGACGCGAAATAGGAAAATGGGTTGAAAAAGCCTATCGCACGAATCAGGAACACGGAAATATTGTTGTTATGTTATTACCGGCCCGGACTGATACGAAGTGGTTCCATGATTTTATATACAACAAAGCGGAAGTTCGTTTTGTACGTGGCCGCCTGAAATTCGGCGATAGTAAAAACAGTGCGCCGTTTCCTTCGATGGTAGTTGTTTACAGAAAGAAAGAAGGTGCTGACAATGGGAAAGGTAAAGGGAAAGAAAAAGAATAAGCGACCGGAATATGTCGTTATATGCCGGGAATTTAACCGGGCCGAAGCCAGAATCGAAATATCCGTTATTGATTCCGGCGTCACGGATCACCTGATGAATAATTTAATCAAAATGCACTTACGGGATCCGCATAAGCGATATTTTTTGACATTGAAAAAAGATTATCAGGTTTACGGCGCCGTGTGGAAAAAACAGATCGAAACAATGTCAATCAAGAACAATAAACGAATCGTCGAACTAGGGGTTGACCTTGAATAAAGTTAAAAAGGTTATCTTTTATGAATGTCCCGTATGCGGAAAAAGTTCTTCCGACAGAAAAGAGATTGAAAGGCATTATAAAACACATACAATCAGGGCGAAAGAAGTTTGTTATTGCGGCGTATGTGGCGAAGGTTGGTATTCTGACGCCTGGGGCGCCGCCAGGGCGGCAGAAATGGCGCGGAAGTGCTATCAGAAACATATTGACGAAGGGAATATTGACGAAGTGGCGACACGGGCCTTCTTCTTGTCTGGCGGCGACTTCGGATATGTGAAAACCTTCGGGAAAGGGGAAGAAAATTGAAAAAGAAAACCTTTTATTCTTTGTATCAAAAAAACGAAGTGACGGGAGCCGTAAAACACGATGGATTTCAGTTTGAGAAAAACGGAATGAAGTTTTACGTCTACCAGAACAGAGAAGGAACGGTATATATTATTGATCCGCCGACGGGCCTATCACTTACAAGCGAACCGTTTTCCGTTGAAGACGCGCCTTCGTGCGTTTCCGAATACAGAATCGAACAAATGGAAGAAAGAAGGAAAAGCGAAGAATATCAGATAAAAGTCAAAATGTTTAAAGCATTAAAGAAGGCCGCAAAGGTGAAAGAAGAATGTGAAATATTGCTGAAAGGAATAAAAGACAATGGAAAAAACTAATATTGAATGGGCGGATAGTACCTGGAATCCCGTGACGGGTTGTTATCATGGCTGTAAATATTGCTACGCGCGGCAGATTGCCGCAAGGTTCGGCGATTTTATGAGGATAGACGGGAACGACATAAAAGCAATAAACGGCCCTGACGGCCAGATTTGCGTTGAAGTAGCATATAAAACGGCGAATCCATATCCTGAAAAGTTCACGCCGACATTTCATAAACACCGACTTTTTGACTATGAAGGAAAAAAGGGACGAAATATTTTTGTGTGTTCGATGGCGGATCTTTTCGGCGAATGGGTTCCTGATGAATGGATCAATCAAGTATTGACAGCTTGTAAAAATTTTTCACAACATAACTATTTGTTTCTGACAAAGAATCCGGGACGCTATAATCGAATCAAGAGTCTTCCGCGAAAAGAAAATTTCTGGTTCGGAACGACGGTTACAAATAATTATGACTGGAAGACAAACGCCTTCTTGTTATACAAGGTCCTTCCACACCACTACACATTTTTAAGTATTGAGCCGATTCTTGAAGCGGTTTATATCGACGAATATATAAAGTATTTTGATTGGGTTATTATAGGAGCCGAAACCGGCCGTCACGCCGGAAAAGTATTTCCTGACTGGCAGTGGATTAAGTATATTGTGATTCAATGCAAAAAATATAATGTGCCGGTATTTATGAAAAATAGCCTGGCGGAAGTGTGGGGCGAACCGCTGATCCAGGAATTCCCGAAACCATTAAAACACGAAAGGAAGTAAAAAACATGAAAAAATATGAAGAACAGCTTGTGAAATTCACGATCACAAACGACAAGCTGAAAATGGAAATCAAATTGTCGGATCTGGCATGGCTATTTAGAAATTCACCCGACAATGTGGCAGACGACGGCGAACACGAATTTTGCCGCGTAAAAAGGGGAGAAAATCAGGCGTTTGCAGAAGAATTTGTTCAAATGATGATGGACGAATCGCCGAAAAATGAAAATGATACACGCTGGGGACATATGTTTGAAGAAATATTCCAGGAGTTACGGGAGAGCGCCGCGGACTTCCTGAAATACTATGATGATTAAGGGGGGGAAGGTTATGTCTTTTGATACAAAATGGGCCGGCGCGTCTGATATTATTTCCGACATTCTGAAAGCAAAAGAAGCAATCGAAAAACAACGATTTTTCACAATGAATCGGAATACGAAGGAAAAAGTGTTTAAAGATTCGGCAGAGTACGACGAAATGATCGTTGAAGACGAAAGCGTTCCTGATGATCTGATTATTTCCTTCAATCCGACGCCGGATTGTTCCGCGGTTCCTGAATTTATAAAGGTTATAGACATATCAGAAACCGTTAGTAAACTGGCAGTAAAAAGGGAAGACGGAATTCCGGCAGTTGAAACATATTCAGGAAACCGAAAACAACGCCGGGCCGCTGAACGGGAAAGAAGGCGGAAAGAGAAACGACGGAATAAATATTGACTTGACAAAAGATTTTTTGTAAAATAAAAGAACGGAACGCCGTCACCAGCGAACCGCCCAAACCTTTAGTAATTATACCGTGAAAGCGGTATAATGTCAAGGGGAAGCTGAAAGCATGGCGAAACCGGTTAAAAATGTCAAGGAAAGGAATCTTTTTGATGAAATTGACCTGAAAATCATGTTAATCAATGAACAGATCAAAAATCATCGGCGATCAATCGAGAAGGCAAAACGGGAATGTGGCTGGAATGGCCCTTCGGCGGTCGGCGGAATTGATTATTCAAAAGAATCATCGAAAGGCGTTCATATCGCCTTCATTGACGGCTTACGAATGATTGAATTGGACGAAAGACGGATCCGGGAACTGGAAGAAGAACGAAAAGACCTTCGGAAAAGCAGAAAACGGATAAAACGGATTTATGAAAGCCTGGCCGGCTATGAATCCCAGGTTTACTATTACAGAATTATTCGGAAAATGACACAAGCGGCCGCCGCTGATGAAATGTCAATTTCTGTCAGGCAATTTCAGAGGATCGAAAGCGATATGAAGGAAAAGGGCCTGATCTGACGTGATGAAAATGAAAATTTTTTAATTCTAAAATTTTTCTAAAATTTGAACACGTCAATTTTCAAAAAAGCCTGATTTTATGCGGCTTTCAGGCGAATTTGAATGTCGTGTTTTATGTCGTGTTTTTGTCGTAAAATATGTCGTGGAAATGTCGTGTCAATATGTGTTATACTAGGTATGCTGAAAAGTGTATAAAAGGACTTTGAAAGGCGTCGCCGGAAGGCGGCGCTTTTTGTGTGCCAGAAAGAAGGAATGAAAATGATTAAACTTGCAAATTTAATCTTTGAAAACTGGCGGAAAATTGCCCTGGTTTATGCGATCGGCGGAACGATTGTTTTCATATTGTCGCTTGTGTTCATGCGCCTATTGGCAAAATGGGCCGATTATGACAAAGAAAATTTTCCTGATTTCGATTATGACTATCCCCCGGAAGGCTGGAAAAATACGGCAAGGGTGATAATTGTATCACTTTTTATTTCGGCTTTATGCGCCGTATTATGGCCGGCGATTCCGCTTGTATTTTTCGGAGTGTTCATTTTAACCGAAATCACGGAACATTTTCCGCGGCTTATGGGGCATTTAACGGACGACGATTCAGACAGGGCCGAAGAAAAGGGGGTGTCTGATGAATACAGTCGAACCGATCCGGGACATGGATCTTGTGATGGACGTCGCCGACTTCCTGAAGGCGAGGAATGATCGCGATTATTTGATGTTCATGTTTGGCATATATACGGGCCTTCGCATTTCGGACATTCTAAAATTCCGCGTTCGCGATGTGAAAGACAAAGACGCCGTATATATACGCGAGGAAAAAACGGGTAAAGAAAAACGCTTCCCGATAAATTCGGAATTGAAACCTATTATTCAGGAATTTATTCACGGAAAAAAGGACTATGAATATTTGTTCAAGTCCCCGAAATTCCAGAATAAACCCATAACCAGACAGCAAGCATATAACATATTAAGCCAGGCGGCGGCCGCGTTTGGGCTGGAATCTATCGGCACTCACACACTACGGAAGACGTTCGGCTATCATATGTACCAGCAGACACACGACGCCGTGACTATCAAGGAAATACTGAATCATTCGGATATATCCGTCACGCTTCGATATATTGGTATCAATCAGGACAATAAGGACAAGGCTATCAAGGGGTTATCCTTCAAGAAGAAGGGCCGCAAATAGCCTTGTCTTTGTATGTATATATGTGCTTGTGTATGGGCCGAAGAATGGGAAGTCTTTTCTTTCTTATGCCCTTTACTTGACACAATGAGCCTATGACAAATGATGTGTGATGTTTTTGTTCGCACTTAATTGAAAGAAAACAGTCACGACAGCACTTGACACAATTACAAGATATGTCAAGAGAAGGAGAGTGAAGCGAAGGCCGCCAGGGAGCCGGGGACAATCGCGGAAAAATCGCCGCGCCGGCGGTAGGTTCTTCTGGCGCCCAAAATTTTGTTGCGGGTAAGCGAAGCCCAAAATCGGGCCAGCTACATAGAAAAAAATTTGAAAGTTACCGTTTCCGCGTTTCCGGCCAGAAAGGAAGTGAGAGCATGGCGAAGGCAGACACGGATTCAACGAAAGTTACTGACATAGACAGTCTGACCGTATCGGCCGCCGTCCTGGGCCGTATCTTTGGCGTGACAGACCGCCGCGTCCGGCAGATGGCGGAAGAAGGAATCATCGTCAGAGCCGCGAAGGGAAGATATAACCTTGTTGAATCCTTGAAAAATTACATATTGTCTTTGAAGCTGGCGGCAGAGGGCGTCACGATGGAAAGCCCGGACGGGGAAATCGACATTGACGAAGAAAAGGCCCTTCACGAAAGAGTGAAGCGGCACATTTCAGAACTGAAACTTCAAACCATGAAGGGAGAACTTCACAAGGCGGAAGACGTCGAAAGGGTTATGTCTGATATGCTGGCCGCCTTCAAAACAAGGGTGATGAATATTCCGTCGAAGGTGGCGCCGATCCTGGAAGACCGCGACACCGGATATATTAAAGACCGACTGACAAACGAAGTCGTCGAAGTTCTGAATGAATTAAAAGACTACGATCCGAAGGCGTTCTATTCCGATGAATACGTCGAAGGGGAAGAAGACTATGAGGAATAAAAAAATCAAGGCGGAAGAATCGCCGGTCGTTTCCCCTGATACCGTCGTCGTAAAAAAGCGTCACAAGGATTTAGGAATCGAATTCAAAACGATTAAACTATTCCGGGATATTGCGAAAGTGGTCGCGCCGCCGCCGATCCTGACGGTTAGTCAATGGGCGGATCGTTACCGGCGTTTGTCTGCTGAATCATCGGCAGAGCCGGGACAGTGGAACACGGATCGCGCCCCGTATCAACGCGAAATCATGGACGCGATAAACGATCCCGAATGTGAAGAAATTGTGATAATGTCTTCTGCCCAGGTCGGAAAGACAGAACTAATTTTGAATATCATCGGATATTTTATCGCATACGATCCGGCGCCTATGTTGGTAGTTCAACCGACGCTTAAACCTATGGCGGAAGATTTTTCAAAAGACAGATTGTCACCGATGATCCGTGACACGCCGACGTTGAACGGAAAAGTCCGGGACGTGAAGTCGCGCACTTCCGGGAATACGATTCTACATAAAACATTCCCAGGCGGACACGTGACGCTTGCCGGCGCGAATTCACCTTCAAGCCTGGCGTCAAGGCCCGTCCGAATCGTGTTACTTGACGAAATAGACCGCTATCCGGCCAGCGCCGGAAGCGAAGGAAACCCGGTAAAACTGGCTGAAAAGAGAACAACGGCCTTCTGGAACCGGAAGAAAATCAAAGTATCAACGCCGACAATCAAGGGAATTAGTCAGATTGAAAAGGAATTTGAATCAGGATCACAAGAAGAATGGTGTGTTCCTTGCCCGGTATGCGGCAAATATCAACCGTATGAGTGGCCGCGGATCCGTTTTTCAGATGTGACGATGGAATGCAAGTTTTGCGGCGAACATATTTCGGAAATTGACTGGAAACAGCAGACCGGGAAATATATTGCAAAATTCCCGGAACGCCGCCGGAAGCGGTCGTTCCACTTGAACGAATTAGCTTCCCCCTGGAAACATTGGGAAGAAATTATTCGGGAATTCAAGGAAGCCCAGCACGAACTAAAGGTCAACGGCGACATTAACAAAATGAAGACGTGGATCAATACCACACTTGGCGAAACCTGGGAAGAACGCGGCGCCAGCGCGGACGACGATTCCTTGTTAGGCCGCCGCGAAAAGTACGAAGCGGAGATTCCCGACGGCGTTCTTCTTCTGACGGCCGGCGTCGATGTTCAGGACGATCGCTTCGAGATAGAAATAACCGGCTGGGGCCGTGGGTATGAATCATGGGGCGTCCGGTATGATAAGATTTTCGGCGATATGGAAAAAGACGAAACCTGGGACAAATTAGAGGAATATCTTGACCGGGAATTATATTTTGCGTCCGGTTCCGGGCTTCTGATTGCTTGTACTTGCATAGATACCGGCGGCCACTATACAACGGAATGTTACAAGTGGCTGAAAAAAATGGAAGCAAAAAATAAAAAAATCTATGGAATTAAGGGCATGGGCGGCCCTGGTATTCCCTTAATACATAAGATTTCGACAAATAATCAGTATAAAGTGAAAATCTTTATCCTTGGCGTGGATTCTGGAAAAGAAATTCTTATGACGCGTTTAAAAATCGAAGAAAAAGGGCCTGGATATTGTCACTTTCCGATCAATGAAGAATTGGGATTCAATGAAACTTATATTAAAGGGCTTAACAGTGAACAGCGCGTCGTTGAATTAAAGGACGGGCGGCCCGTGATTAAGTGGAAAAAGAAGGCCGGGACAAGGAATGAACCGCTGGATCTTCGGAACTATTCGACGGCCGCGGCTGAAATTCTTCGTCCGAACTTCGACGTCCTGGAAGCAAAGGTCAAGGCCGGTATAAATTACATGAGAAAAACGCCGGCGGCAAAGACCGGAAAGAAGAAAAGGGCCGGGACGGTAAGTCGCGGCGTTCAATTATAAGGTGGTGAAATATGGGAAGATTGCAGAATGAACGCCTGGAAAGGTACAAAAAGCGGCTTCAAATGTACTATGAAGCAGAAGAAGCCGTCCTTCTGAATCAGGAATACACGATCGGGACAAAAAGCCTGAAACGGGCTGATTTGTCAACCATAAGGGCGGCAATTAAGGACTTGGAAGGGCAGATCGAAGCGCTGGAAAATACCGGCGGAAAAAATAAGGCTTTCCGATTCCTTCCGCGCGACATTTAGGAGAAAAGGCGGTGAATAAAAAATGAATATTGTTGATAAAGTTGTCGAAGCCGTCAATCCTTCGGCCGCGTTACGCCGGGAAACAGACCGAATGAAGCTGAACATGATCCGTTCGTTTAAAAATTCCGGCTATGATGAAAGCGGAGCCGCCAGGAATAAAAATTCTATGCGCGGCTGGCTGGCGTCCAGCAAGTCGCCGCAAGAAGACATTGACCGGAATATTCCGATTCTTCGCCAGCGTTCCCGAAGCCTTTATATGTCGGCGCCGCTGGCCGTTTCGGCAATCAAGACGAATCGAACAAATATCGTCGGTGAAGGCTTGCGGCTGAAAAGCACAATCGACGCCGGGTTCCTGAGAATGACGCCGGAAGCGGCGGCAGAATGGCAACACAACACGGAACGCGAATTTGAATTATGGGCGGAATCGAAGTTCTGTGATTCAACGCGTGTTAATGATTTTTACGAGATTCAGCAAACCGCGTGTTTGTCCTGGCTGATGAATGGCGACGCTTGCGCCCTTCTGGAATATGAGAAGCCGACGCCGGCGTTCCCTTACGGATTACGCGTCCACTTGATAGAATCCGATCGCGTATCTACACCGTACACAACCGGAACTTCGGTCAATCTGTACGCCACGGACGAAAAGACGGGGAACCGGATTTTTAACGGCGTGGAAGTGACGGACGCCGGCCGCGTGGTCGCTTATCATATTTGTTCAACCTATCCAAACAGCCAGCTTCGAGCAACGAAGAAGTGGGAAAGGGTGAAAGCCTTCGGGGAACGGACGGGGACGCCGAATGTTTTAATGATTTTTGAAACGGAACGCGCGGAACAATATCGGGGCGTCCCGTATCTGGCGCCGGTTATTGAATCATTAAAGCAACTTACCAGGTATAGCGACGCCGAAATGATGGCGGCCGTTATCAATGGTTTTTTTACCGTGTTCATAACGTCAGAAAGCGGCGCGTCTGAAATGGGATTTACCGGGGTTGTAGACGATGAAGACAGCGTTTCCGATGATGAAATCAATTATGAACTTGGGCCTGGCATGGTTAATATGCTGAAACCGGGTGAAAAAATAGACATAGCCGACGCGAAGCGGCCTTCAAGCAATTTCGACGCCTTCACAACGGCCCTTGCAAAGTACATAGGAGCCGCGCTGGAAATACCGGTCGAATTGCTGATTAAAAACTTTAATTCCAGCTATTCGGCGTCACGTGCGGCCCTTCTGGAAGCCTGGAAGGCGTTCAGAATGAAAAGAAAATGGCTGGCCGCGGATTTCTGTCAGCCGGTTTATGAAATTTTCCTGACGGAAGCAGTCGCAAGCGGAAGAATCAAGGCGCCTGGCTTCTTCCTGGATCCGGCAATCAAAAAGGCATATTGCCGCGCACAATGGAACGGCCCGGCGCCCGGAATGATTGATCCGGTAAAGGAAGTAAGCGCGGCAAAAGAAAGAATCGCGATCGGCGTATCGACACGCCAGCGTGAATCTATCGAAATGACGGGAACGGATTTCGACGCAAACGTCGCCCAGCTCACCAGGGAAAATCAGTTGATGAAGGAAGCCGGCCTTACACCGGCGGCCGCGCCGCCTGGCGACGGGGAAAATAAAAATCAAAAGGAGAGTGAAAAAACCGATGAAGACGAAGAAGACAAGGATCCTGAATCAGACACCGACACCGACACCGGCGACGAATCAGAAGATCAATAAATTCTGGAACTTCGTGAACAAAGACGATGAATCGGCGGAATTACAGCTTTTCGGCGAAATATCCAGTGAAGATAGTTGGTGGAATGAGGATTCTGTCACATACCGCGATTTTATCGCCGATCTGAACGCGTTAGGAGATAAAAAGAACATTAACGTCGTGATTCAGTCGCCGGGTGGCGATGTATTCGCGGCAAATGCGATATATAACGCGCTGATCCTGAACAAAGCGACAATCACCGGAACTATTATCGGGATATGTGCCAGCGCCGCGACAATTATCCTTATGGCTTGCGACAATCGAAGAATCGCGAAAAATGCGATCCTGATGGCGCACAATCCGTCTATAACCTTGTGGGGTTCCTACACTTCGGAAGACCTTTTGAAGCTGGCAGACGTGACGGATCAGGTAAAAAAGAGCATAGCAACCGCGTACATGGAACGACTTGACAAGACGGAAGAAGAAATCAATCAGATCATGGACGTCGAATCGTGGTATGTAGGCCAGGAAGCAGTTGACGCCGGCTTTTGCGATGAAGTGATCGAAACCGGCTTCCAGGACAACGCCTTTTCAAACAAATTCAGTGCGAACGGCGTTCCGTGTAGCTTTAAAAACTATCTGGAAACAGTTGTCCCGGATAACATTCGGAAAAAGGTTCAGGCCCTTTCGATAACGCCGCCGAAGGGAAGCGGAACTTTTTCAAATAAAAACGTACAGAAAGGAAGTAATAACATGGGTGAAGAATCAACCAAAAACACGGCGCCGGTTATCACGGACGCCGCACATTTAAGAAGCGCTTATCCCGAATTCGTGAATCAGATCGTGACGGACGCGGTAAACGCTGAACGGGAACGCCTGAAAGCGATTGATGAAATCGCGTCCGGGATTCCTAATGATGTGTTAAACAAGGCGAAGTATGATGAACCGATTTCCGCCGCTGATCTTGCGTTGGCCCAGATGAAGGCAAACAACAAGGCCGGACAGCAGACCTTGAACAATATAGTCGCGGATCTGGCGGATTCCGGCGCGGCCGCCGTTGGAAGCACGCCGAACGCTGGAACCAGCGAAGAAGACGACAAGAAAGCGGAGAGTGAAGCGAAAGTTAATAATTTCGCGTCGTTCCTGGGGAAAGATAAAAGAAGGGGGGCAAAATAATGAAAATGTTTGAACAGATTGGCGAATTTACGCCGGATTCTCTGATCGCTTCTGATGATTTTTCGATTCTGAAAGCCGGAATCGGCCTGAAAGCCGGTCAGGGAGTTTTGAAACGCGGTTCCCTGATTATGAAATGTGCTGACGGAGCCGGCTATATTGCCGGAACCACGGTCACGGTTAATGTCGGAGAAGGGGAAAACGCCGAAACAAAAAACGCGGAAATGAAGGTTTTCGGGATCCTTACGGACGACACGGACACCGGAACGGACGCAACCGCCGCAAATGTTCCGGTCGTATGCTATCAGACCGGCGTATTTAACCGCGCCGCGGTGATTGTAACGGGGAAAGACGAAGCCGGGAAAAATGCAACCGTTGACAAGTACGAGGACGATATGAAGGTTGTTTCTTTGTTCCTTCGTAACGTCCAGAAATATGAATAAGGGGGTTAAAAAATGCCTGATTTAACAACACGTGAAATGATGGAAGCGATCGATCAGACGCCGCCCGTCAGAACTTTTTTACAGAAGACCTTTTTCCCTGGCGAACAGACGCACGTAACCGAAAAGGTGGAATTTGACGTCAGGAAGGGGAAAAGAATCATGGCGCCTTTCGTAAGTCCCAGGAAGGGCGGAAAGGTTATCACGCGCCAGGGATTCAGGACGAATCAGTTCACCACGCCGAAGATCGCGCCTGAAAGAGTGCTGACAATCGACGACATTACAAAACGCGCGATCGGCGAAAATATCTATTCGCAGAGGACGCCGGCAGAGCGTGAGAACGAACTTCTGGCGAAGGATATGACGGATCTGGAAGAATCTATCGCCAGAAGAAAAGAATGGATGTGCCGTCAGATTCTCTTTGAAGGGAAGATTGACGTCGTGGACGAAGAAGAAGGCGTTGACGTTCAGATCGACTTTGGGTTCGATAATATCGTCGTTCTGGGTGCTGATGAAAAGTGGTCGCTTGCCACGGTGGATCCTATGATTCTTCTTCGGAAACTTCGGAAACGGATCATCAAGGACACCGGGAAGGCGCCCGACATTATGATTTTTGCTTCTGACGTTATCGAAGAATTCACCACGAATCCGTTCATTGAAAAAGCTATGAATATGTTGAAATATAAAAACATCGTGATCGAACCGCGCGTCGTTGATCCGGCCCTGACGTTTTACGGAAGAATCGCCGAACTGGATCTTGACATTTATAGCTATGATGAATGGTTCCTGAATGACGAAGGCGAAGAAGAAGCGATGATCCCGGAAGGAACCGTTCTTATGGGACATTCCACGGGAGAGGGCCAGATCGAATATGGCCTTGTGACACAAATGGAAGACAAAAAGTGGCAGAGTTACGAAGGGAAACTTGTCCCGAAGAAATGGGCGGACGAAAACGACGAAGTGGAAAAACTTCGCCTTACTTCCCGGCCGCTTCCGCGTCCGTTTGACGTGGCTTCCTGGATCGTTATTTATGTGAAAGGGGTGGCTTAATCTATGGCGGCATATAAAGCGAAAGTTACTGTTATGACAAAGGGAAAAGAGTATCGGCCCGGAATGATTCTTCCGGCCGATATTTCTTCGGTCGATCTGGCGTTCCTGAAAGAAAAAAAGTTCGTTGAACTGGCAGACGTGCCGGAAACGGTTTTCGATGAAGACGACGAAGAAGAATTTGACGGCTTCGACGAAGTGAATCCCGGAGCCGTAAAGAGCGCGGACGAAATCCGGCGAATTCGCGTGAAAAAAGACCTGGCGGAATACGCTAGATCAATCGGCCTGGATCTTGGGGAGTGGAACGGAAAAAGCCTGAAAGTTCTCCAGGAAGAAATTATCAATTACCAGGAAGAACAGATCGCCCATGATGAAGACGGAGAAGACCAGGAAGGCGGCCAGGGCGACGGAGAAGACCAGGAATCCGGGGACGGCCAGGACGTGCAGTAATGCGGACGTTTAAAGAGCAGTTGGAGAAGGATTTTCACGACGCCTTCTTCAATCTGAATGAATTCGCCGAACTTCACAACATAGACGGGAAAAATGTTCCGGTTGTGGTGGATAACGACACGCTTTTAGCGCTGAACCTGGGGAAAAACGCCGATTCTGACGGAATCTTTGAAGACGCGAAACTGTTTTTCGTGATGAAGGAAAATCTTGAATATGAACCGGTTATCGGTCAGATCATGGAATTTGACGGCGAAACATATCCGATCGGAAATATTCTGGAAGACTTCGGCGGCTATACTATTATTTTGAGGGGGAATGAAAGTTGATTTATTCCGAAATCAAAGTTACCAGCGTTGAAGAAATCCAGGCGCGGCTGGGAAAATTCAAAAGCCAGACGCCGCTTGTTTTATCCAGGGCGATCAATCGGGCGATTCAGAATGTAAAAAAGAATATGGGAAAGGAAACTTCCCAGCTTTATTATATTTCAAGTTCCGAAGTGAAGAAAAGCGTCAGGATCACGAAGGCTTCAAAAGGGAGCCTGAAAGCCGCGGCAATTTCCAGCGGCGCCGGAATCGAATTGATAAAATACAAGGTATCACCGAAAACGCCGGTCAGGTATCGCGGCGCTTCACGTTCCCCCAGGGTATATAAAGCCGGCGTAAAAAAGGCCGGCGGAATGAAGCCGCTTGACGGGGATCCGAAATCCTTTGTCGCCGTGATGAAGTCGGGACACGTCGGCGTATTTACCAGGAAAAACGGGAAAAGTCTTCCGATTAAACAGCTTTACGGCCCGTCGGTTCCGCAGATCGTGAAAAATGAAGACATTATGTCAAAAATCAACAAAGAAGCGTCGGAAACCCTTCAAAAGAGAATCGACGCGGAAATCAACAATATTTTGCGGAAGGGGTGATTGAAACGTGCAGACGGACGTTCTTCTTCAAAAGGCGCTTGTCGAAGAAGTGAAGGACGAATTGAAAGATTATACTTCCGTTAATAACGACGGGGAATATATGAAATTCAATGTCTATCCGCAGAACTTACCAGCGAAAAAAGGGAAGAATGACGATGAACATTTTCCCTATGTCCTGGTATGCCTGGACGAAGAACAGATCAACGGGGAAGACGAAGCTCTGATTTGTGCAATTTATTTTCTTGTCGGAATAAACGACAAAAACCCGAACAAACAAGGACACTTTGACGTTGCAAATGTTTTGAACCGTCTTTCAAAGCGCTTCCTGGGAAAACGCCTTGTTGACAACCGGTACAGAATCGGCTTCCCACTTACAAAAAAATTCCAGGAAGAAGACACATGGCCGAAATATATCGGCGGTATGTCTACATTATGGACGTTAGAAAAGCCAGAAATCGAGGAAACAGAGTATGACTAAAAAAACAGAATCGCCCGTTATGTATTTAGGGCCTACGATCCGCGGCGTCGTGAAACACGGCGCCGTTTTTAGTGGCGGAATTCCCGGAAGGCTTGAAAAGCTGACCGCGAAGAAGCCGATCATGAACCATTTAATCGTTCCGCTTTCTGACATTGTGAGAGCGAAAACCGCGATCGACACCGAAGGAACGGTCGAAGCCGTGTCCTATGACAAGATCGAAGCGCTTTCCGAAGCGGAAATCAAGAAAATTACGGAAGGAGAGTAAAAGCTATGTCAAATTATAAACATGGAATCCGCACAAGTCGCCGGGCTACGCAGTTAGCAATTCCGATCACGTCTGACGGTTGCTTACAATGTGTTATCGGCACGGCGCCGGTAAACCTGGCCGCGGATCCCTACGACACGGTACACAAGCCTTTTGTTTTCCACAACAAAGCGGCCGCGATCGCCGGCCTGGGGTATTGTACCGACTTTGAACATTATACACTTTGTCAGTCTATGTACGCGACTTTCGATGTGTTCGGGGTGGCGCCGCTGATTATGATTAACGTGCTGGATCCGACAAAGCACGTCAAGGCGGAATTGTCGAAAGAATACACCGTCGAAGCCGGAAAAATGAAGATCACCGAAACCGGTATTCTTCTGGATAAACTTTCGATTGCTTCGACGGGGGAATCCGAAACTGTCTATACGCCTGATGAAGATTATGTCGCGTCTTTCAATACAGACGGAACCGTCACCGTTGCAATCGTAAGCACGGGAGCCGCGGCGGCAGAAAAGAAGCTGAAAGCAACCTTCGCCCAGCTTGATCCGTCTATGGTGACATATGAAGACATTATCGGATCTTACAATGTGAAGACAAAGAAAAGAACCGGAATGGAGTTGATCGGCCGCGTATATCCGAAGTTTGGAATCGTCCCGTCGCTTCTTCTGGCGCCTGGTTGGTCGCATATACCGGCCGTAAATCTGGCGCTTGTGGCAAAGGCCCAGCTTATATCAAGCCTTTTCACGGCGAAGGTTATCGCGGATCTGGACACCACGGAAGGCAAGGCCGACAGCATGGAAGAAGTGAAGGAATACAAGGACAAAAACGCGTATTCTGACCGGAACACAATTCCCATGTGGCCGCTTGTCGGAGTGGGTGACTATAAATATTACTATTCCGCGCAGATGGCGGCGCATATGGAATATATGGCCGCGAATAATGGCGGCGTTCCTTCCCTTTCACCGTCAAATAAGGACATAAAGATCACGGGCCTTTACACGGCAGACGGGGCGGAAATCGTTCTTGAAATGGACGAAGCAAACGACTATCTGAACGCGTGCGGCGTTGTGACGGCGATCAATGTAAACGGCTGGAAGTGCTGGGGGAACAATACGGCGGCTTATCCGTCTTCTTCGGATCCTATTGACCGTTGGATCAACATTGTAACGATTTTCGATTATATCGAAAACAATTTCAAGTTGTCGTTCTTCCAGAATGTCGATGATCTGACGAATTACCGCCTGATCGACGAAGTAGTGTCCGGCTTCAATATGCAGTTAAACGGTTTACAGGGTTCGGACGATATAGCCGGCGGCGAAATCGTCTTCGATCATGATGAAAACCCGATTTCCGAAATCCTGAACGGACACATTAAATTCCATACGCGGATCGGCGGATATGCGCCGGCCGAAGACATTGAAAATGTCTTTGAATTCGATCCTACGATTACAGAATCCGCGCTTGAAGGGGGTGCTGAATAATGGGTTATAAAATTCCTACGGTATTAAACAACTTTAACGCCTACGGTTCCGGCCACAAATATGTTGGTTTGACTTCCGAAGTAGCGCTTCCCAGCTTCGAGTATTTAACCGAAACAATCGACGGCGCCGGAATCGGCGGAGAAATCGAAGAAGCGGTCGAAGGTTCCTTCGGTTCCCTGGAAACGGAAACTTCATTCCAGAATATCGGCCGTGAATATTTCGACTTCGTGTGTCAGACCGGTATTATTACATACCGCGGATCTATGCAAGTTCTGAACACGGCAACGCAGACAAACGACTATGAAGGCGTTGTTGTTACCACGAAGGGGAAAGTGAAGTCCTTTGAACTTGGTTCCCTGAAAAAAGGCGGCAAGGGCGAACCGAAGGTCGTTCGCGAGATTACCTATTGCAAGATTACAATAGGCGGCGTGACAGTCCTTGAACTGGATAAATTCAATCTGATCTGGAAATTAAACGGCGTTGACCGTTTGCAGAAGGTCAGAAGCCAGATTTAACAAATAGGCGGCGAAATGCTTTCCGGCATGGCGCCGCCTTTATCATGCAGTTTTTAAAGAAAAAAAGAAAGCGAGGAAATGAGCAAATGAGCGATTATCAGGAAATGAACAGAGAAGACTTCAACGGATCCGACGGCGAAAACCAGGGACAGGGAATGAACAATCAGGAAATACCGGTCGCGCAGACACCGGCCACGCCTGGAAATTCCCTTCTTCCGGCGAAAGAGGGCGCCGACGATGAACTTATTATCAAGTTCAGAAAGCCGTATGAGTTCGACGGGGAAACCTTCACGGAACTTGACCTTCACGGCCTGGAAGATCTTCGCGGCCGCGATCTGACAGCAATCGAAAAAGCCTTCAACAAGACCGGCGTTTCTTCTTTTGTTCCTGAATCAACGACGACTTACGCGAAGATCGTCGCGACAAAAGTCACCGGCCTTCCGGCCGAATTCTTCGAGGATCTTCCGGTCGGAGAGGTGGAGAAGATTAAAAATGCCGTCGTGGGTTTTTTCTACAAAGACGAATAAGGCATGATTCCGGCCGCGATATTCAGAAAACTTCGGTTTACCTGGCTATGGCGACAAATACCGGAATGGACTTTTTCACCGATCTTCCGGTCGATGATTTTATCGACATAGCAAAGGAAGTGGGCGAAATTGGCAAGCAAAACAACTTACGAACTGGCGCTAGAAATAGGCGGTAAGATTCAAAGTTCGCTTGAAAAGTCGGTCGGTGGCGTAAATAAAAAGCTGGATTCTATCGGGAAGGCCGCGAAAACGGCCGCGAAGATTGCCACGGCCGCGTTTGCGGCGGTTAAGATCGGCGATTTCGTAAAAGACGCCGTTTCTGTTTATGCGGATTTCGATCAGGCTATGGCAAACACGGCCGCGACGGCCGGCGCCACAAGTGAAGAATACGCAAAACTTGAAGCCGCCGCCCTGGAAATGGGGAAAAAGACAACCAAAACAGCGACGGAAGCAAGCGAAGCCCTGGGATATATGGCCCTTGCCGGCTGGGACGTGAATACTTCAATAGCGGCCCTTGAACCGGTTCTTCGCTTGTCGGAAGCTACAAGCATGGATCTGGCGACGTGTTCGGACTTGGTAACAGACTCAATGAGTGCGTTGGGCCTTACCGTCGATGAACTATCAGGCTATCTTGATGTGGCGTGTAAGGCGAACAACAAGTCAAACCAGACGGCGCAACAGCTTATGGAAGCATATATCGGTTGTGGCGGCGTTTTAAATAACCTGGGCGTTTCCGTGGAAGATAGCGCCACGGCGCTTGGGGTTCTGGCGAATCGAGGAATCAAAGGTTCCGAAGCCGGAAATAAACTGAATACTGTTTTAATTAACTTGACGTCAGGAACCGGCCAGGCCGGCGAAATGATGAAAAAGTTAGGAATTTCCGCGTTTGACAGCGAAGGGAAGTTTATCGGACTACAAGAAACCCTTGAACTTGTCAACGAAGCAACAAAGGGCCTGACCGAAGAAGAAAGGAACGCCGCGCTGGCGGCTATCGGCGGAAAGACGCAGATCGACACGCTGAACGATCTTCTGGCCGGCCTGAATACCACAACGGAAGACGGCCGCACGGAATGGCAAGCGCTGAATGATGAACTTTATAACGCACAAGGCGCTATGATGGATATGGCCGGGAAGGTGACGGACACTTTACCGGGCGCGATGGCGGTTTTCGGTTCCGCGGTGGACGACGCAAAAATCCGATTATGTAAGATTTTCGCGCCCATGGCAAAAGACGCGATCTTCGCGGTTGCCGATCACATTCCGAAAATTACGGAAAAAGTAACGGGATTTATTCAGACACTATCAGAAAGAGCCGTACCGGCGATTTCTTCATTCAAGGATAAAGCCGTCGCCTTCTTTGGCATGGTGCGGCCGATTCTGGAAGATGTGAAAAATAAAGGCGTGGCGGCGTTTCAATTCCTGGCAAGTACCGGACGGACGGCTTTTGAAAATATAAAAGCCAAAATCGAGGAAAACAAACCGGCGATTGATAAGGTGATAGCGGTCGCGCTGGATCTGAAAGACAAATTCTTTGAAGCCTTCGAGAAGGCGAAGCCCGTTATTTCGTATGTTGCTACAACGGCCCTTCCGGCGGTTGTGGGTGCTATTATGAAAGTAATAGGAGCCGCGGCCACGGTTTACCAAAAATTAAACGAATGGGGGGCGCTGAAACCTATTATTATGGGTATTGCTGGCGCAGTCGCGGCCGTGAAAATGGTCGGATTTGCAAAAGATACCCTGAACACGGTTAAGGCCGTGAAGGCCCTTGTGACTGTATTTATTGCAGAAAAGAAGGCTATGCTGGCAAATATCGCGCTGAAAGTAAAAGACAAGGCAGAAACGCTTTATTTACACGCCTTGTATGCGAAGGACGCGATCGTTAAAGGGGCCAGCACGGCGGCAACTTGGGCGCAAACCGCCGCTATGACGGCATGGAACGCAATTTGTACCGTGGGAACGGCCGTCACAACAGCTTTAGGCGCCGCTTTTACCTTCCTGACAAGCCCGATCGGCCTTGTATTGCTGGCGATTGCCGCAGTTGTGGCGATTGGCGTTTTGCTTTATAAAAATTGGGACACGGTAAAGGAAAAGGCGTCGCAGTTGGGACAATGGATCGTCGGAGTATTTAACAACCTGAAAGAGAAGGCCACGGCCGCGATTCAGGCGTTCGCCGACAAATTCCCGGCCGCGTTCGCTTTCATTTCTTCCGTTTTCGAGAGTTGGAAGCAGACCGTGACGGGTGTAATTGACGGCGTGAAACAAGTATTCCAGGGAATTATTCAATTCGTAACCGGGATTTTTTCGGGCGATTGGTCGAAAGCGCTTGACGGGCTGAAAAATATCTTCTCTGGCGCATTTAAGGCCCTTTCTTCCCTGGCCCTGGCGCCGCTTAATGCCTTGAAAGGCGTCGTCGTTGGCGCGTTCAATGCAATAGACACCGCGACGGGCGGAAAACTGACAGCGATCAAAGAAAAGGCGTCGGCCGCCTGGACTTCGATCAAAGAAAAGGCCGGAACCGTTCTTTCGGCCGCGAAGGACACGATCACGGAAAAACTTTCAAATATCAAGTCCGCATATGAGCAACACGGCGGCGGAATTAAAGGTATAGCCGCGGCCGCTATGGAAGGAGTGAAAGGCTACTATACAGCCGGATATTCCTTCATCAACAATTTAACCGGCGGAAAGCTGGAAGAAATGCGGGCGAAATTCAGTGAAAAATTATCCGCGGTCGGAACGAATGTTTCAAACGCCTTCAACAATGTAAAATCAACTATGGGAAGTATCATGTCCCAGGCGGTATCAAACGTAAGTTCAAACCTGGAAAACATGAAAACAGCCTACACAAACGCCGGCGGCGGAATTAAGGGAATTGTCGCCGGGGCTATGGCCGGCGTGCAAGGAACCTTTTCAAATGCTATGTCGGCAATTAACACATTAACCGGCGGAAGGTTGGAATCTATCAGATCCGCCTTTGCTTCAAAGCTGGACGCCGCGAAGCAAGCCGCAACTTCAAAATTTGAAGAAATCAAAAGCGGAATATCGTCAAAACTGGAAGCGGCAAAACAGACCGTACAAAACGGGCTGAACGCAATCAAAAATTTCTTTTCTGGTTGTCACTTATCGCTTCCGAAAATCAAATTGCCGCACTTCTCAATAAGCGGATCATTTTCGCTTTCGCCGCCTTCAATTCCGAAGATTGGCGTCGAGTGGTACAAAGACGGCGGAATCCTTACGGGGCCGACGATCTTCGGGGCAAATGGCGGTTCCCTTTTGGGCGGCGGCGAAGCTGGAAAAGAAGCCGTTCTTCCGCTGTCTGAACTATGGTCAAACATGAAGTCAGTCGTCGCCGGCGTGGTTGGAAATCAACCGGAATCAGGCACGGCCGCGGATATGTTCGGCAAAGTGAAACAGCTAGTCGAAGGCGGCCAGACGGTAGGCCAGGAAGGCGGATCCGTCACAAAGGAACTTTATAACACCGTAAACAATAATAACACCGTGAACAAAACCAGCGAAACGAGTTCTTCGGACGATTCACAAAGGATTGTTTATTCGCCGCAAGTGACAATTCAGGGCAACGCAAGCAAAGAAGACGTTCAGGCGGCGCTTGATATGTCCCAGGAGAAATTTAATCAAATGATGGCGGAGTATAACCGGCAGAATCAAAGAACTTCCTTCGCGCCGGCATGAAAGGGGGCCTGATATATGGACGAAAACCGATTCTATACAACGGTACAAGGCGATATGTGGGATTCAATCGCGTATCAGTTTTACGGAGATACAAAGTATATCGGCCTTCTTCTTCAAAATAACGTCGATTTGCTGGAAATCTATGTCTTTTCGGCTGGGACAAAAGTTTTTATCCCGAAATTGCCGGAAGAATACGAAGAAGACGTCCCGGAATGGAGAATGTAAAGCATGAAGGCGCGTCAATCGTCCGTAACCGTAAAATATAACGGGAAGGACATAACGGAAACCATTACAGACTATATCGAAGGATTTCAATATGTGGATCACGCCAGCGGAACGGCCGACACGGTGACTTTGAAGCTGAACAACAGAAGCGGAAAGTGGTCGGGAAGCTGGATCCCTATTCAGGGCGATTATGTCGAAACAATTATCAATCTGACGAACTGGAAGAAGGAAGGCGACAACCGGAAATTTAATTGTGGGTATTTTCTGATTGACGATTTGAGTTATTCGGGGCCGCCTTCCACGGCTTCCATTGGCGGCATAACGACGCCGATCAATACTGACTTCAACGTCACGAAGAAGTCGAAAACATGGAAGAAAACATCGGTTAAAGGGATCCTTTCGGAAATTGCAAAGAAAGCCGGCGTCGGCCTTTTCTTTTCCGGCCAGGATTACCCGGTCGATGAATTGGAACAATCAAACCAGGAAGACGTATCGTTCGCGTTCAATCTTTGTTCTTCCTACAATCTGGCTATGAAATTATACAACCGGAAGATCGTCGTCTTTGATAGTGTGGAGTATGAAAAGAAGGGGACTTCCCTTTCACTTAATCGGACGGAAACGGAATCATGGTCGGCAAAAAAAGGAATGACACGCGCTTATGACGGCGTTTCCATTTCTTACACTGATTCAAAAAAGAATCAAACCTTGACATACAAATTCATGCTACAAGACGGAAGCCGGATCCTGAAGCTGAATGAAACAGCCGAAAGTCTTCAGGACGCCGAAGTCAAAGCAAAGGCGAAACTGTTAGAACATAACAGACAGTGCCAGACGATGAACGTAAAAGTCAAGGGGGACACGAAATATATATCCAGCAAATGTATTGAAATGACCGGCTTCGGGAAACTGGACGGGAAATATTATATTGATACTGTCACGCACGAAAAGAACGCCGGAAGCGGCTATTTTTGTACCCTGGATATGCACTTATGTATTATTGTGAAGGGCGTCACTGTCGCGACGGTAGCGTCTGGAAGCACGACAAAGAAAGCGTCGGATTCTTCAACGAAGGCAAAAACCTATACTATTGTTTCGGGTGATACACTTTGGAAGATCAGTACAAACCATTTAGGATCCGGCGCAAAGTATATGCAGATATACAACGCGAATTCAAGCGTTATCGAATCCGCGGCAAAATCACACGGAAAATCTTCGTCCAGTAACGGGCATTGGATTTATCCGGGTACAACATTAACCATACCGGGATAGAAAGGGGACAAAGAAAAATGTCTGATATTGTGCGCGTCGGCTATATATCGGCCGTGAATTATGCAGATGGGACGGCCCAGGTCGTCTATAAAGATCGTGACAATTCCACGTCGCCCTTTATGCCCTTATGGTCGAATGAGTGGGATCCGCCAGAAGTTGACACAATGGTTTATGTCGTTCACTTGCAGAACGGCGGCACGCGCGGAATGATACTTGTTCCGCCCTATACAGACGGAAACCGGCCCGTCGAAGGCGTGGCCGGTATCTGGCGGAAAGATTTCGGCGACGGAAGTTATATCAGGTATGATCGAAAAGAAAAGCGCCTTGACATAGTGAGTGATTCCGTACACATGGAATCGATGAATATAGCCGGCGATCTGACCGTTGACGGCGCTATCGAAGCGAAGTCAATCAAAACAACCGGAAACGTCCATGTGGGCGGAAATCTGACCGTTGACGGCAGTTATCCAGGATAGAAAAGGGGTGATTCTGATTGATCGGCTATTTTGGCGAAGTTATTTTTGAAACAAACGACAAGAGAATTTGCACATTTAAAAATTTAAAAAGGACGATTTCGGCGTCTTATTCTGAACACAAGCGTTACAAGAAAAAATCCGAACTGGAATTTGAAGGGCCGCAGAATCAAGGCGTTTCCTTTGAAATGAAGTTTATCGCCGGACACGGCGTCCGGCCTTGGAGCATGGTTCATAAAATAACCCTTATGTGTGAAAATGGGATTGTGAATTCTTTCGTCCTGGGCGGCCACAAGGTCGGCGGCGGAAAGTGGGTTATAAAAAGTATTGATGAAGAACCGCGGGCAATCTGGAACCACGGCGAACTTGTGGCCGTTGCAATCACGGTAACGGCACAAGAATACTTTTAAGGCGGTGATATTGTGTTAGTTATAGACGGCGTTCAAATAATTATAAATAATGTATATGAAAGGGAACTTCGAGAGGAAATTCTTGACAAGGCCCTTTTTCTTTTGACTTGCATAAAAGGCACAATCCCGAATAACCGGGAAATCGGGCTTGATCCTGACATTATATCAAGTCCGGCCTATATCGCGCAAAATCTTTATACCATAAGCGCGATCGAACTGATTGACGAATTTGAGCCACGCGCAAGCGTGGAAGAAGTGTCTTTCGTGGCGTCTGGCGGCGCCGGAAATATGATCCCGAAGGTGGTGCTAACATACAATGGCGAATGAAATTTCAAAACTTTATAATCTGCCTGATATTTCCTTTGTGGACGATATAACCTACGAACAGATTCTAAACAATATGGTCGCGGACTATGAAACGAAGTATCAGGAAATAACGGGCCGGAAGATTACCCTTCGGCCGGGCGACAAAGAACATATCCATTTAAGGATAGAAGCCGGACAATATTATCAGATGTATCAGACTATGGATAATGCGGCGAAAATGAACCTTCTGAAATATTCAAAGGGAAACTTTTTAAGGCACTTAGGAGCCTTCAAAAAGACTTTTATCCAGGAGCCGAAGCCGGCAGTCGTGACGGCAAGATTCACGCTTTCGGAAGTCAGAAAGGACGTGATCTATATTCCGCAAGGAACCAGAATCACGGCCGGCGATGGCGTGTATTTTGCGACCGATGATTACGCGGAAGTAAAATCCGGCGATTCCTTCGTTGATATTGACTGTACGTGTGAATCGGTCGGCGAAGTGGGAAATGATTACATTCCAGGACAGATCGAAATAATTGTTGATCCGGTTCCTTATGTGGCTTCGGTTACAAATACCACAAAATCAGAAGGCGGAACCGGCGAAGAATCAGAAGAAAGTTTTCGGGAAAGAATCTTCCTGGCGCCTTCGTCTTATTCCGTGGCCGGCCCGGCGGACGCTTACGAATATTGGGTGAAACAGTATAACAGCGCCGCGATCGAAGACGTGAAGATCTACGAACCGACGGAAGCAGTCGTTGACATTCGGATCCTTTTAAATGGCGGCGCCCTTCCCAGCAAGACGTTTTGTTCTGGCTGTCTGGAATACCTGAAAGAAAATCCGATTATTCCGTTGACGGATAACGATATTGTCGCCGCGCCTGATGTGGTGAATTACAACCTGAAAGCGGTTTACTATATCGCCCGAAGCGATTTGAATAATATCGCGGTGATTCAGGAATCAATAGAAGCCGCAAAAGATACATATTTGAACTGGCAGAGGACGAAGATCGGCCGGGATATTAACCCGGACGCATTGACGGAATTTGTTCGCGCCGCCGGCGGAAAGCGCGTTGTGATAACTTCGCCGGTATTCACGCCGATTCCTGAAACGTCAATCGCAATCGAAAAAACCGTTGAATTTGTGTATGGTGGAATAGAAGATGATTAAACTTGTTGATTACCGCACGGAAAACGCGCTTCCGTCGGAAATGAAGACACCGGAACGAATCGCGCTGTCTTATGCCTTTGACCGGCAGAAGAAACTATATTTTGACCGCGTGAAACGGCTTTACATATGGGCCGATCTGGAATGTGTATCTGATGATAAGCTGGACTTTTTGGCGGTTGAAAACCGCGTATTGTTTTATAGCCCTTCCCTGGCGCCGGACGTGAAGCGTAACCTGATAAGAAATTCTATTTATTGGTATATGAAACTTGGAACGCGTCAGGCTATGGAAGAAATGATTGATACCGTATTCGGAAATGAAAATACTTCCGTCGAAGAATGGTTTTCGTATGCCGGCGAACCGTTTCATTTTCGGATTGCCGTCGGAACCGAAGTCACACAAACATCAATCAAGGAATTTTTACAGTATTTGAACCGGGTAAAAAATGCGCGATCGCGTTTCGATTACCTGGTTTTTCAAAATGGAATAAAACTGATATTCAAACAGATTTCGGAATATCAAACCTTTGTCTATACTTTTTGCGGCGAATATGAATGTGGCACATATCCGAATACAGAAGTCGGATTCCGGCCTTCCGAAGCAACTATCACGCTGGAAGGCGCCAGCGACACCGGAAACACGGTTTACACCGAAGCCGGCACAACGCCGGATATTTCCGTCGGCGCCGCACTTGTAGGAAATCAGATTGATTTTCAGGCCGCTTCCGAAGAAAATATTTCTGTTTATTCTTCGGACGGCGAAACCGAATCAGGCACGACGCCGGATATTTCCGTCGGCGTGGCATTTACCGACGGCCAGATCGACATTCAGGCCGCTTCCGAAGAAAATATTTCTGTTTATTCTTCAGATAGCGACGCCGAATCAGGCACGACGCCGAATATTTCTTTCGGCGGCCAGGTTGGCGGAAGTGAAGTTGATCTTCAAGGGGAATCCGGGACGGGTTCGACGGTTTATCCAGAAACCGGAACAACGCCGGATATTTCCGTCGGCGCACAACTTAACGAAGTTCAGGTCGGGCTTGAAGGCGAAGCTGGGACGGGTTCAACCGTCTACACCGAAACCGGGACAATTCCGGATCCTTCGGTCGGCTTTTCAGACGCGGAAAGCGGCGTTTCCGTGGCTGGGGAAGGTTCCGACTATAACTTATATTACAATGCTGACGCGGATAAATACGCCGCGGAAGAATAGAAAGGAGTTTGGAAACATGACAGAAGCAAGTTATATTCCGCTGACAGACGAAGCGCTGGAAGATATTAAGGAATATATAAAGAAAAGTATTGCTTACGCGGAATATAGATCCGGCGAAACCTGGACGAAAATTCCGATCGATAAAGTGGAAACATTACCGGACGGCCGCGTCGCTATCTTTGTGATGTTCGATCATGAAGCGCCGGACGAAATCACCGGAATTCGGTTCTATCACCGGAACGGGTTCTTGTGGGCCGGCGGAAACGAGAACATAAACAAGGCAGAATTCGACGAAGGGATCCAGTATCGCTATACGCTGAAAATCGTCCAGACTTCGGCGAAAAGCTAGAAAGGAAGGTGAATAAAAATGTATATTCCGGTATTTTGGGAAGATCGCGTTGTTGAATTCCCCCGTCGGTATTCGGCCGTAAGCCTGGGAAATGGGCTTTATGAATGTCTTCCGGCGCCTGGCGAGATTATCACGAAAGGCACACAACAGAGCAAAAGGAATTTCGGAAATATGGATTTCGGAACCCTGGAAAATGCCCTGATTGCTGGCTTCGTATCAATGAATCTTCGGTTAGTCCAGGAATCGCTTGACGATATGCGCGGCCAGATTATGACGGTTGAATTAGAAAACACGCTGAAATATCCGGCGACTAATGCGGAAAAGACGATCACACTTCCGCAGACCTTAAACAATAGTGATTACACGGTCGAAGCGGAAATTATCGAAGCTGACGGCCCGGTTGAATTCGTGGAAGTGTACGGAAAGGCCCTCAATGCCTTTAAAGTATGCTATTCAGGAAGCGCTAGAAATGTATCGCTGAAACTTCATGTAAGAGGGGGCTTGTACTAATGGTTAATGTAATTATTAAATCTGATGAACGACGCGCCCAGGAAGCTAATACTTTACGTCAGTTCGGCGGCGGACACGCGAAAAATTCCGCGGCACAAAACCGGGAATTTGCGGAAGAAATCAACGCCAGAATGAACGAAGTAAAAAGAAAGGTAGGTATAACACGATGAAAATTATCGAAGCAAACGAAGGCCCGAAGATTTCTTTTGAAGAATCGGGAACCTGGATCAACTTTGACGATCAGATCATGCTGAATCTGAAAAAATCCGAAGCCGATCACGAAGTCCATATCGACATTACTTCGGACGTATTCGGCCGCCTGAAAACCGGAGAGGGCGCCTACTATGTGGCCCAGGTTGACATTCCGGCCAGGAAGTACGATGAAAGCGAGATCGAAAACCCGGACTATGACGAAGAATCCGAAAATTCCAGTCCGACAATTATCAAGCGTGAACCGATTCCGTTTTCGATGGAAAACGTAACGCTGACATTATTCGCATTGAAAGAAGGTGTATTCTAAAATGAATGGTTATCAGTTTGACAGTTTGAAATTTGCCACGGAAGGACTGACCGGCTTCGGGTGTACCGTGATTCAGGACAACGCGGATCTTCCTTCCTTCATGATCCCGATTAACCAGCGCACAAACGCGCAGTTATTCGAGGGCGGAAGTCAGAAAGTACATTCCGCCTTCAATGTTGACGACGTGTTATATAAACGCTTCTTCATAAGCAAGTTTATTAACTGTATTGTCAACGGACGCGCCTATTCCTGGCCCGGCGTGGATCCGGCCGCGGTGATTGATTATGACGCTTCACACGCCGCTTGTAATGCAAAGGGGCCGGGATTCCACTTGATGAGTATTCCCGAACGCGCGGTTATTAACCACTTGATCTATAAAAGCGGTTTTGTTCCGCGCGGAAATACGCAGTACGGACATAGCCACAGTAACACATATGAAGCCGGAGAACAGACAGCGGACGAAAGCGACGGAGCCGGCGGAAGGCGCACAACCAGGACGGCGACGGGTTCCGGCCCGGCGACGTGGTTCCACGATGGAACGCGAAACGGGATCGCCGATTGGGTGGGTAACGTCTGGAAATGGGCGTCTGGTATGCGTGTAGTGGACGGAGAAATTCAGATCTTTGTCGGAAATCTGGCGGCTAGACAGGTCGCACACACGCCGGAAAGCACATACTGGAAAGCGATTCTTCCGACGGGCGCCCTTGTGGATCCCGGAACCGCCGGAACGCTGAAATATACAAAAGATTTGAAGATTGCAACCGCAACGGGCGCCGCCGGTAGTAACTACACGGCGAATTTCGGGAGCCTGGTGGCCGCGTCCGGCGTGACAATTCCTGAAATTTTGTATGAGTTAATGCTTGCGCCGAAAGCTGGCGTAACGCATAGCGGCGGATTCTGGATCAACAACGAAGGGGAGCGCTTGCCGTTCGTGGGCGCCAGCTGCCACGACACGTCCAGCTCTGGGCCTTCCGCGTTGTATTTGAACAACGTCCGGTCGCACGTGGACACGAACATCGGCTTCCTTTCCGCTTTTATGGAGTTGGAATCTGTTTACTGAAAACTGTAAATCTGTTAGGGGCTACGGTAGTAGCCCCTTTGTTTTTGCAAAATCAGAACAGAAAGGAAATTGAAAAGTGGGCCAGCAAAGAAGATATGACAATCGGCCGCGCGGAAATCCCGAAACCGACGAAGGACGGGATCAGAAAAACGGCCTGATTATATTACAAAGAGCGAAAGACGCTATGAAATATTTATATACTTCTTGGGTGAAATATCCGCGGAGTGAAAAGCTGGGCTTCGTCGTGGACTATAAGAAATGTTTATTTCAATTTCTGATTTACATTATCACGGCACAAAAGAAGTATTTTAAGAAAACGACGCTTCAAGACGCGGACGTTTATCTTGAACTTCTTCGGCTATTCAACGATCTTTCGTATGATTTGCGATTTATTGACGAAAAGCGTTATCAGTTGATTTCCGAAAGATTTAATGAGATAGGACGGCTACTGGGCGGCTGGATTAAATCACAAAAGGAAACCAGCACAACGGCCGGGAAGTAGTGTTTCCCGGTGGGAATAGGTCAAATAACGCTTGCCGATCGTGGGCGCCAGCTACAACAACACGTCGAACTCTGGGCCTTCCGCGTTGAATTTGAACAACGTCCGGTCGAACGTGAACACGAACATCGGCTTCCTTTCCGCTTACCCTTTGGGCCAGACGGGAAAGTTCAAGGACTTTTCACAGCGCAAGAAAGGGAAAGGGATCTATTTCCGTTCCGGCGAAGCCGGAAGAATTGACGCCGCTATCAATACAGTTAGTACCGAACTTGAAGCCGGCCAGGGCTGAAAGGGAAGATTTGAAGGGTGTAACGGGTAGCGCCGCGCCTTCGGCCGAAAGCCTGGGCGCAAGTCCCCGTCTGTACTGGCATACAGACGGTAAAACATAGAAAGGAAAAAGCTATTGAAAACTTTCGATGTGACACACGAAGAAATAATTGATTTCGGAAACCTATTGAAAGCACATGAAAACGCTTCGCAAAGTAAGCATTACCGCGGCGAAAATCTGGCTTTTGAAGCACATAGGCAAGACGAATTGATCGATCTTCATAACAAATTAACCTATTTCCCGAAAGACGGGGTTCCGGGGAATCCGCTTGAATCTTCGTATCATGTAGGGAAGTACCGTAAAAAGAAAATATATGAACCGAAACCGCGAATCGTGATGGCCTTATCATATCCCGATCGCGTCGTACAATGGGCGTATTACCAGAAATTAAACCCATTATTTGACCGGCAGTTTATAACGCATAGTTACGGTTGCCGCGTCGGGAAGGGAACCACAAAAGCCAGGGAACAACTTCAAACGTGGCTTCGCAAGGCTTCCAGAAGCCCGAAAAAGTGGTATGTCTTAAAATTAGACATAGCAAAATATTTTTACCGCGTGGATCATGAAGTCCTGATGAAGATTCTTTCAAGGCATATCAAGGATCCGCTGATTCTTCGCGATTTGTATAAATTGATAAATTGTGAAGAAACGGCCTTCGGACTTCCGGCCGGCGTACAGCCGGAGTTATGCAAACAAGAAGACTGGATCTATAATCGCGGTATGCCGATCGGGAACCTGACAAGTCAAATGTTCGCGAATATCTATCTAAACGAATTAGATCAGTTTTGCAAACACGTTTTACATATCCGGTATTATATCCGGTACATGGACGATATTATCATCTTGTGGCCGGATAAAGAAGAATTATTTCAAATACTGGCAGAGATCGAAAGGTTCCTTGATGAAGAACTTCGGCTTGAACTTAATAAAAAGACTTGTATTCGGCCGGCCTGGCTTCCGGTTACATTCGTCGGCGCACTCATTACGCCGAAAAAGATCATCATGCGAAAGAGTACACGAAAACGAATGTTCCGCCGCATGAAGTTTATAAAAGGACTTTTTGAAGCTGGGAAAATAACCTTCGAGAAGGTCAACAACACAATGCAAAGTTATTTCGGCATGATAGGACATTTCACGGCCGGAAATCTGTTAAGAAAAATTATAGACGAATTTTCGTTCCGAATATTCAACAATTCATAGCCGGATCAACCGGTTATTTTTATTGTCTAAAATTCAGGAAAGGGGGTTTATCTATGTCGGAATTATCTTTTGAAAGGGAAGTTCTTGACCGTCTGATCGCTATCGAGGGGAAACTTGACGGCTATAACAACGCGAAGGCGAAGACCTACGAAAACGAAAAGGACATTATTCAGTTGAAAGACGATGTTCAGGACGCGGAAAAAAGAATTTCTGACCTGGAAGACGCGAACAAATGGCTGGCGCGGACGATTGCCGGAACCATTATAACGATCATTGTCGGCGCCGTTGTCTTTGCTATTCGCATGGGCGCCGGAGTTTAGGAAAGGGGCCGAATCATGGGAAGAAGACGCAGAAAAAAGCGGCCGCCGGAATTTTCAAAAAAGATTCTGACGGAAGCAAAAATTGAATGTTGGATCATTACCGCTTTCGGGTTGTTCTTTACCTGGAAAGGGCTTGACGTGACTTTCTTTTGTTATGTGATTCCGGTATGCTGGGGCGGTTATGCAATCGCCAGGGCCTTCTACTACAACAAAGCGAAGGCGGAAAACGCGATCAAACTTCGCAAGGCATACCAGAAGGCCGGGCTTGACGCTACGCCGGCAGAAGAACAGTTTGAAAGCGCGATGAACGAAAACATTCAGGAAAATTATTAAGAAGGGAGATTTCAAAAATGGAATTACAGAATTTACTTGACACTATTGTTTCCGCCGTGCTGATTCCGGCGATCCCGGTTGTGGTGGGCGCGGCGGTTCAATATGTCCGCACAAAGACGGCCGGAAGCAAGATCGAAGAAGCCGTCGGGATTGTCCTTGACGCCGTGGATCAGACAAACCAGACGTTCGCGGATCAGTTGCGGAAAGACGGAACCTTCACGGAAGACAAACAGCGCGAAGCGATGGAAAAATCCGTCAAGACCGCCCTTTCCATGATGAACGATCGCACGTTGAAGATTCTTGAAAAAGAATTTAACGACGTTGAAGCCTGGATCGTGTCAAAGATTGAAGCGGCTTGCAAGGAAAATAAAAGAATTAGCAGTTAAGAAACGGGCGGTCGCGTTCCATAAGCGGCCGCCTTTTTTGAAATGGGGTGATTTTATGGCACTTAGAGGAAAAGACACCGCGGAAAAAATCTGGAACTTTTTTCTTGATGAAGGATTCAGTATTTACGGAATAGCCGCACTTATGGGAAACCTTTTCGCGGAAAGCGGCCTTGATCCGAAAAATCTTCAAAATTCGTGTGAAAAGCGCCTGAACTATACCGACGCCACATATACGGACGCCGTTGACAACGGAACCTATAAAAATTTTGCAAACGACGGAGCCGGGTACGGACTTCCACAATTCACTTTCCCTTCAAGGAAAGAAGGATTCTATAAATACGCAAAGGCCGCCGGAAAGTCAATCGGGGATCTGGAAACACAACTTCTTTTCATGGTTAAGGAAATGAAGAAGGATTTCAAGTCTATATATGCGGCGCTGAAAACAGCGTCCGATGTGAAGGCGGCTTCGGATCTTGTGCTTACAAAGTACGAAGCGCCGAAAGACCAGTCCGACGCGGTAAAACGGAAACGGGCCGAATACGGCCAGGAATATTTTAACCGGTTTTCAGGAGCCGGGGAAGAAAAGAAAGGTGGAAATAATATGTCTATCATGGTAGGAAGCGCAAGAATCGACGAAAGAGGAAACGCCAGCGGCGGAGCCGCCGGAGATCAGAAGCAGACGTCGGCAACAAATGATCTGGCCGGCGAAGTCAGTATGCAAGCTATGTATTCCCATTCTAAAGGGTGGTATATCTTACGGCCAAAATCCGCGGCACACGCGGCGAAAATGGCCGCGCTGATGAAAGCCGCGTGCAATAATGCTAATATCGGCTACGATCAGGGGAACCGCCTGGGGGTTGTTCAACATGGTATCATGTCCGCCGTGAAAACGGAATGTGATTGTTCTTCCCTTGTCCGCCAGGTAGTAAAGGAAGCAACCGGCAAGGATCCCGGAAATTTCACCACGTCAAACGAAGCGGCGGCCCTGGAAGCAACCGGCCTTTTTGAAAGTAAGCGTTCCTATACGTCCCAGAGCGCGACGCCGGTATATGACGGCGACGTTCTGGTTACGAAGTCAAAAGGGCATACTGTAATTGTTGTAAGCGGCAACGCCAGAAGCACCGCGGGCGGTTCTGGTTCTTCCGGCCAGGCGCCGGCGTCCGTTTCCACGGCAAAGATCGAAAGCGCAAAGAGTTTTGAAAAAACGCTTGCCGGTACATACAAGACGATCGGAAGCCTTTATTTGAGGGCCGGAGCTGGGAAAGGAAAGCCGGATCTTGTTATCATGCCGGACGGGACAAAAGTCAGGAATTACGGCTATTATACACTTGTAGACGGTACAAAGTGGCTTTATGTTCAGGCGACAGTGAAAGGCGTTGCTTATACCGGATTTTGTAGCAGTAATACAAAATATCTGGCGAAGCAGTAAAGAAACGCTTTCAAAATGTAAAGTATAGAATGATAAAATACACTTGACCGTTTCTTTTAAATGTGGTACAATGGGCGGCGAAGGGGGTTATAAAGGGGGAGCGCGGCCGAACGATTTCAGGACGCCGCGCCGGCACATATCCGGCCGCCTTAAAATAGCCGCCTGACGCGCCCACGTGGCCCAGGAAGCCGCGAAACGGGTTTAAGCGGAGAAATACCCACACACGGAATAAAGCGTCTTAAAACGGCCGTGCGTGGGTTATTTTTGTTTTCCGAATCCCGGCGCCGGTTCCACGTCCGCCAGAAGTGGCCGTCTGACGCGCCCACGTGGCCCAGGAAGGCCGAAAAAGGATTCAGGCAAGGAAACGAACGCTAAAAGAAATAAAGCCCCTAAACGGGGCTTATATGAAGTCTGATATATTCTGATTAACTCTGAAATTCTCTGATATATTATGATTAACTCTGATGATCCAGAAAAAGCGGATCTTCCCGATATTCCATTACTAATTTTTGAAAGTCTTCTTCTGAAATCTTCATCGCCTGACTGAACAGTTCACTATATCGGCCGTATTCCTTGACCTGATGATTAAATTCTTCCGTATTTCCAGAAGAAAGGGCGGCCGCCTGGCGATCTATTGTCCGGCTTGCCTTTGCTAATGCCTGATAGATTGCTTCATTCCGATTATTTTTCATTTCGATTCCTTTCCGGGCGGCCCAGTGGCCGCCCTTTGAATTTTTATCTGCCTATCATGGGAAGCGTGGAAGCGTCCAGGCGAAGAACCGTGTCAAGAATTTGCTGTCTGTATTTTAAGACATTCGACACACGCGCCAGCGCTTCGCGTTCCTTCTTAAACGGAATCATTGAAAGCGCATACTGAACAAGATTTTCTTCCGCCTGGCGGAATGTTTCTTTTGCTTCAACCAGCTTCGCCCATAACCCGGATTCTTCAACCAGCTTTCCAAAATCTTCGATTGCCTTATCGGCGATTTCGTCGTCGTCGATCGTCCATGTTGCGGTAGGAATAGAGCCGTCTTCATTGATGATCCCCAGGGACTTAACAAAATCCGCTTCCATTTTCTTTTCCTGGGCTTCCAGAATGTCAAGTTCCTTCTTTGCTTCGATGTATGCTTTTTGTTCCTTGTTGTATTTTCTCATTTTTATTTTCCTTCCTTTCCTTACCTTATGTCTATATTATACACTTGAAAGTGAAATTTGTCAAGTATAAATGTAAAAATAAAGTGAAAAAATTAAAAGAAATATTTATATAATTCACTTTAAAATGAAAATAGGACGGCGCCGCGGCCGTCCTGATTTTATATTCCGTTTTCTGACGCATACATAAAATAATCACGCCAGCGTTCAGACATATAATGATCGAAATCGTGAAGCCCATAACTATTACATTGTACATCGTGAAGATCAAGAGTTGTCGTAATGTGCATATCGTCATAGGCTTGTTCGTTTGCCTGATACCCACGGATCGCGCTTTCAACATAGCTTGAAAAATTCCGCGTTCCGTATGTGTCATAACACATAAAATCTAGGCTTTCAAAGAAATCTGCTAATTCACGGGCTTTTCTTGCAACTTCATACCCCATTACTTCGCCGTTATCCAGGCGGCGCCACTTATTAACAATTACTTCTTGCCACAATTCCATTTTTTAATTCCTTTCCGGCCAGCGGCGCCAGGCCGCCGGCCTTTACTGTTTTATGCTTCCGCCAGGATAGCGGACGAAACGCTTTTATAAAATCCCTGAATGTTGATTTGCTTCTTCACGATTTCGCTATCTTCTCCGAAATTCCAGGAATCACGGCGGATTCTTTCGGTCAGTTCTTCGGACTTCTCTTTGAAGAATTCGACGACTTCCGCCCGGCTGATTCCGGTTTTGACTTCGATTTCAGCGTGTTCTTTGTTCCACTTGTTAGCTTCGGCCGTCTTTGCCCGGTCACTTACGAAAACCGCGATCGGCCAGAAACAAAGGTTTTTCTTCGCCTGGCTGATTTTACCGCGCTTCGATATTTTACGAAGGCAGTAATCAGAGCCGAGCCAGCCGGGATCCCCGTCTGAACATTCCACGAAGTAAAGCCCGTTGTCAGTTTTGAAATATGATCCAGTGATTTCTACAATGTCGCCCGTTTTGATTTCGATTCCGTTTTTGTCTGTCATTTTTGTTTTCCTTCCTTTCCTTACCTTATGTCTATATTATACACTTGAAAGTGAATTTTGTCAAGTATAAATGTAAAAATAAAGTGAAAAATTTAAAATAAATGTTTCCATAGTTCATTTTAAAATGTAAACAAAAAGAAGGGCCGAAGCCCTTCCTGATTAGTTCGCCGGTTCCGCATTGAACAGCTTCCAGACGTCGGCGCCGATCTGTCTTTTAATATCATCGTGATCCAGCGCCAGGCGGTAGAACAGAGCCGACATAAAGGAAATTTTTGCTTGTTCCCATTGTTCCGGCGTGTAGTTCAATTCTTCGGCCTTTGCGGCCGCTATGGAAAGCGCTTCCTGGGCGATTGGGTTTGTATTAAGTTCCTGACGAATTACTTCTAAAATTTTCTTTGTGTTTTCCATGATTTCAATTCCTTTCTTTATGCTGGGCCGCCGGCCTTCCGGCCGGCTTTCATTTTATGCTACAAGGCTAGGAGCCATTGAATACTGACCTAATGGGAAGATTGTTTCGGCGTTTCTGTATTCAGAAACTTTTTTGATTACGCGGCATTTCTTGATTTCCGTCCCGTCGCTGATCGTGATTGTTTGCGCCGTCCTGGCGATTACTGTATAAGTCCATACACATTCATGATCGCAAATACTTCTCATACTGTATTCTTTTCCGACTTCAAATTTTTTCATTTTTATTTCCTCTCTTTCCTTACCTTATGTCTATATTATACACTTGAAAGTGAAATTTGTCAAGTATAAATGTAAAAATAAAGTGAAAAAATTCAAAGATATTTTACTATTGACATTTTGAAGTGTATTGTGTAAAATAGCAATACAACCGAAAGAAAGAAGGTGTCAAAATATGAAAGCTAACACGGCAGAGAAGATCCGGTTCCTGAAAAACAGAAGAAATGTCACGCTGGGACAGATTGCGGAAGTAACAGAGCAGACGCGCCAGAACTTTTCAAACAAATTGAAGCGCGACGATTTCAGGGAATCCGAACTTGCGGCGATCGCCGAATTCCTGGGTTGTGAATTAAAGATTTCATTCATCGACAAAGAAACCGGCGAAGAAATCTAATAAAATAATTTAAAGAGGGAAAGTCTTATGTATGATGAAATAGATCTTGACGCGATCGACACGACGCAAGAGCCGCCAACAGAAGAACCGGCCCGGCAATATTATTTTATGGCAAAATGCCGGGAGTGGGTTCGGGAGTTTGAACGGAAAAACGGACGTCGCCCGTTCGCGTTTACTCAAACATTCGGGTGTCAGATGAATGCCCGGGACTCGGAAAAGCTGGCGGGGATTTTAAAGACCGTAGGTTTTGCCGAGGCGGATTCGGAGGAAGCGGATTTTGTGATCTACAATACCTGTACCGTGCGGGATAACGCAAACCAGCGTGTTTTCGGAAGGCTCGGCGTTTTAAACGGATATAAAAAGAAAAATCCGCTGATGAAGGTGGCGCTCTGCGGCTGCATGATGCAGGAAGATCTGGTCATCCGTAAGCTTCAGAAAAGCTACAGCTTTGTGGATCTTATTTTCGGCACGCACAATCTGTACAAATTTGCCGAGCTTTTGTACCGATGCTATGCGGAAAAAGGAATGCTGGTGGATATCTGGGAGGATACGGACCAGATCGTGGAGGATCTGCCGGTGGAGAGAAAATATCCGTTTAAATCCGGCGTGAATATCATGTTCGGCTGCAATAATTTCTGCAGCTACTGTATCGTGCCCTATGTGCGGGGGCGGGAGCGTTCGAGAGCCCCCGAAGAGATCCTGCAGGAGGTAAAAAACCTTGCGGCGGACGGCGTGAAAGAGGTCATGTTGCTCGGGCAGAACGTCAATTCCTACGGGAAAGAGCCGAAGGGCACGGAATTTATGACTTTTCCGGAACTGCTCCGGGAGGTGGAGAAGATCGAGGGGATCGAGCGGATCCGTTTTATGACCTCCCATCCGAAGGACTTGTCCGATGAGCTGATACAGGTGATGAAAGAATCGAAAAAAATCTGCAGACATCTGCATCTGCCGCTGCAGTCCGGCTCCACAAGGATCCTTCAGAAGATGAACCGGCGTTACACAAAGGAATCCTACTTAGCGCTGGCGGAAAAGATCCGGCGGGAGATGCCGGATATTTCCCTGACGACTGATATCATTGTCGGTTTTCCGGGGGAGACGAAAGAGGATGCGGACGATACGATAGATGTGATCCGGAGAGTGCAGTTTGACAATGCCTTTACCTTTGTGTATTCAAAGAGGACAGGCACTCCGGCTGCCGCCATGGAACAGGTGCCGGAAGACGAGGTTCGGGAAAATTTCGACAGGGTGCTCGCCTGTGTGCAGGAGACGGCGAGAGAGCGCGTAAAGCGGTTTGAAGGGCAGACGCTCCCTGTTCTGGTGGAGGAGATCAACGAGCAGGACGCTTCTTTAGTGACAGGAAGACTATCGAACAACACGGTGGTGCATTTCCCAGGGGATCCATCTTTGATCGGGCAGATCGTGGATGTAAAGCTCAAAAGATGTGAGGGGTTTTATTATATCGGCGAAGCAGTTGACGGCATTAACTGACGATATTGCGGTGTATAGTGCCACATAAGGAACAATGAGGTTGACTGAACCAGTCAAAAGCAGATTTGCAGGCTGATTCAGAGGAGGAAACATGGCTGAAAATGCTAAAGAACTGACAGAAAAAGAATTATCGGAGCTGACGCCGATGATGCAGCACTACCTGCAGACAAAGGAGCAGTATCCGGGTTGTATTTTGTTTTACAGGCTGGGCGATTTTTATGAGATGTTTTTCGAGGACGCGATCACGGTGTCGCGGGAGCTGGAGATCACGCTGACGGGAAAGAGCTGCGGCCTTGAGGAGCGGGCGCCCATGTGCGGCGTGCCCTACCACGCGGTGGACACCTATCTGAACCGGCTGATCGAGAAGGGCTATAAGGTGGCGATCTGCGAGCAGGTGGAGGATCCGAAGCTGGCGAAGGGGATGGTAAAGCGGGAGGTGACGCGGATCGTCACGCCGGGGACGAACCTGAATATTCAGTCCCTGGAGGAATCCCGCAACAATTACCTGATGAGTATCGCCTATTTTCCCGGCAGGATCGGTGTCTCGGCAGCCGATATCTCTACCGGGGATTATTATGTAACAGAGCTGGAAGACAACAATAAACTGCTCGATGAGATCAGCAAATATGCACCGTCGGAGATCATCTGCAACGATGCGCTTCTGCTTTCCGGCCTTTCCATAGAGGATATGAGAAACCGTCTGCGGATCGCGGTCAATGCGCTGGAAGCCCATTATTATGACGAGGATGGGGCGAAGAAACTGTTAAAAAAGCATTTTAAGGTGGCAGGGCTGACAGGGCTCGGCATCGAGGATTTCCCTGTGGGGATCCTGGCGGCGGGGGCGCTGCTCCGGTATCTGTATGAGACGCAGAAATCCTCCATGAGCAACATCACCCATATTTATCCCTATCTGACCAGTAAGTTTATGCTGCTCGTCTCCGCCACAAGAAGGAATCTGGAACTGGCGGAAACCTTGCGGGAGAAGCAGAAAAGAGGGTCGCTCTTGTGGGTGCTCGATAAGACAAAGACCGCCATGGGGGCGAGGATGCTACGCAGCTACATCGAACAGCCGCTGATCGATAAGCAGCAGATCGAAGCGCGGTTAGATGCGGTGGAGGAGCTGACAAAGGACGCCATCAGCAGGGACGAGATCAGAGAGTATCTGAATCCGGTCTATGATCTGGAGAGGCTCCTCGGAAAGATCAGCTACCAGTCCGCCAATCCAAGGGACCTGATCGCTTTTCGGAATTCTCTCGGCATGATGAAACCGATCAAGACGGTGTTGGAAGCGTTTCAGAAAGAGCAGCTCGCGGGGATCCGGGAGGATATCGATCCGCTGGAAGATATGTTTTCCCTGATCGACGCGGCGATAGAGGAGGACCCGCCGATCCTTGTGCGGGAGGGCGGCATCATCAAGGACGGGTTCGATGAGACCATAGATTCTCTGCGCAGGGCAAAGACGGAGGGGAAGAACTGGCTGGCGGCACTGGAGGAGGAGGACCGGAACCGCACCGGCATTAAAAATCTGAAGATCAAATATAATAAAGTGTTCGGCTATTATTTTGAGGTGACCAATTCTTTTAAAAATCTGGTGCCGGAAGACTATGTGCGCAAGCAGACGCTGGCAAACGCGGAACGCTACACAACACCCCGGCTGAAGGAACTGGAGGATACGATCCTGAATGCGGAGGATAAGCTTTCCACGCTGGAATATGACCTGTTCTGTAAGATACGGGATACCATCGGCGGAGAGATCGAGCGGATCCAAAAGACGGCAAAAGCTGTGGCAAGGCTGGATGTGTTTGCGTCGCTTTCCCTTGTGGCGGAACGCTATCACTATGTGCGTCCCGAGATCAATGAAAGAGGGCTGATCCATATCAAGGACGGCAGGCATCCGGTGGTGGAACAGGTGATGGGAAATGACATGTTTGTCACAAATGACACCTATCTGGACAATGACAAGAAACTGATCGCCGTGATCACCGGTCCCAACATGGCGGGAAAATCCACCTACATGCGGCAGACGGCGCTGATCGTGCTGATGGCACAGATCGGCAGCTTTGTTCCGGCGAGATCCGCGAAGATCGGGCTGGTGGACCGGATCTTTACAAGGGTCGGGGCATCCGACGATCTGGCCAGCGGCCAGAGTACCTTTATGGTGG
>ERZ808028.123-NODE-123-length-82235-cov-8.487780_pt1 | contig 82235 bp, 69 predicted proteins | sample MGYA00380184_ERZ808028 | MGnify/ENA primary metagenome ERZ808028 (study PRJEB31490, sample SAMN06133397) | mouse gut metagenome | isolation source: J8_1 | host: mice | place: China: Chengdu | collected 2015-05 ... | reverse complement strand
TTAAAAACGTACGAAAAAGCTTGATAGGGGTAGTCTGCGCTTTTTTGGCTACCCGGAAGGTATTGTTTCAAAGTAAAACAGACTTATCTGTAAGATGCAGAAAGTGACATACCTTTGATCGTCAGTTTCATGATTCTGTTCTGGATTGTCATATTTTTCTGCATGATAAGCCCTCCTCTTCTTTCTGAAATCAATCAATTATTTATGTGACGACTAAATGCTAACACAGGCAGCTGAAATATGCAAGTGTTTTTCCTCGCCACCTGCATATTTCAGCTGCCTGAATACAACAGTTCAGCCTGGAACTTTGCTTTTGACAAATTCAGCCTGAAATCACCCTGCAGCGTTTCTTATAGCATGCGATTCCATATTTATGGATCGTAGTCATGCCGTCATCAATAAGCATTTCCTCATACTTTCTGTCATTGATCTGCTTTAGCGCTTCACGGCATCCTTTGTCGAAGGCAGCATCCTCTGCATACTTGAATTCGATGATAATGCCGATTTCCTTCTCTTCCACTTCCACACTGATATCGCTGTATCCTTCTCCGGATTCGGCATTAGACCTGACTTTCCATCCATCCATACCCGCAAATAACCCCAGCAAAATTCCGTGGTAAAAATTTTCCTTCATTTCTTTTCGAACATTGTTATCCCGAATACTGATGGTTTTGCGCAGATATGAAGTGAAGCCTTTCTCGATCGCAGCTGCGTCATTTTCCTCAAACGCCCGGCAGAATCTTTCCAGCATTTGCGTATCTTTTCTTGTTTCTGCTGCAAACCATTCCTGTATCTGTTCCTTAAATATCCACCTTATTTCTTTGTTTGGAATGACAAGACTTGTCATAACGCCGTCATCCTGTCCGCATTTCGTCAGATAGCCGGTCGTAAATAGCACACTCCACAAGTTATCAATCCCGGAATCCAGATCTCTGTAGGTTAACTCCTGCTTTATCTTCTTTTTAATACTTTCACCGTTTACTAACCGCTCAATCTCGTCTCTGGTTGTCCCATCGGCTTTATCTATAAATCTTCTGACAATACTGTTGCTGCTCGTATTTACCCAATAATTCTGTGGTTCTGTCACACTTTTGTCATACAGGTCACCACAATAGTTGATCACATCCCAGGGACAGTATATCCCGGAATTGCCAAACAGATAACCGTCATACCATTCTTTCATGGCAGTATACTGGCCGGTAAATCCATAATATTCCAGCATCTGCCTGACTTCTGCATCCGTAAAGCCAAAATACTCCCTGTAGCGCACATCTTTTATCGTATATACCTTAAAATTGTTCAACCCCGTAAAAATGCTTTCTTTGGATATTCTGAGACATCCGGTGAGAACAGCAAAATACAGGCTGCTGTTTGTTTTGAGCACCTGACCAAACAGGGATCTGATAAAATCCACCATCGCTTCATAGTAGCCTGACTGAAAGGCCCTGTCGAGCGGCACGTCGTACTCATCAATCAAAACGACTGTCTTTTGACCATAATGTTTCTGCAGAAAACGCGACAACATCAACAGACTGTTTTCCAACAACTCCTCTGACATCGCAAATTCTCCTGCTTCATCCAGTTCAATAAGTTTTCCATACTGTTGTCGTTCTGTTTCATGCAGCCTGTCACTGTCTGACAGGAATGAAAATCTGACCGCTTCATTCCCAATGATCGATCTCAGTTTCTTCTTTGCTTTATCAAAAGTATCCCCTTCCGCATTTTTCAAACTGATCGAGATAAGCGGAAATTTCCCAAAATATCCGTCACAGAGTTCTTTTTCCCCGGAAATCTCCAAACCGTCAAAAAGTGTACGGTCACTGCCAGTTTCAAAGAAATGCTTCAACATGCTCATATTCAGAGTTTTTCCGAAACGTCCTGGACGCGTAAACAGATTTACATAGGTCATATTTTCCAATAGATCTCTGATAAACCCTGTCTTATCAATATAATAAAATCCGTCCTTCCGAATCCGCTCAAAATCCTCAATACCCATGGGAAGTTTTGCTTTTCCTGGCATACCATACCTCTTTTCCCGAAACTGTTTGACTGCCTTATGATCTATCTTCTACCAGCTCCTTGATCTCACTCTCTTCCGGCATCACCCGCAGCGCGCCTTTCCTGGTGGTGATCAGGGATGCCGCCGCATTGGCAAAGGTCAGCATCTCCTCCAGCTGTTCCTCCGTAAGGGCCTCCAGACCGGCCTCCAGCACCTTGTGGAGCACACAGGCCATAAAGGTATCCCCTGCGCCCGTCGTCTCGATGGTATTCTTCTGCACGAAAGCAGCCTTCTCCACCATGGTATCTTTATAATAAGCCCGACTGCCCTCTTTTCCCATGGAAACAAGAATCAGCGGTATGTCATATTGCTCCCTGATCTTCTTAACACCCGCGCTGTAATCCTCTTCCCCGGTCAGCCATACGATCTCGTTGTCGGAGATCTTTAAGATATCGCACATGCCAAGCCCGTATTCCACCTGCTCTCTCGCCAGATCCATGGACTCCCACAGCGGCTCCCTGATGTTCGGGTCAAAGGAGATCACCGCTCCCTGCTCCTTCGCATATTCCACAGCGAACTTCGTAGCCTCCCGCACCGCATCATGGGTCATGGAAAGGGTGCCGAAATGGAACAGCTTTGTCTGTGCAAGAAGCTCCGTCCGGATATCGTCTTTGCGAAGCAGCATATCCGCACCCGGATTGCGGTAGAAGGAGAAATCCCTGTCGCCGTCTTCTTTCGTCTCCACAAAGGCAAGGGTGGTTCTGGCATCTTTGTCCACACACAGACTGGCGGTGTCGATGCCCACTTCTTCCAGCACGGCTTTCAGTTTCCGGCCGAACAGATCCTCTCCCACCTTGCCGATAAAGCCCGTCTTATGGCCAAGCTTCGTCAGCATGGCCAGCACATTACAGGGCGCTCCGCCCGGATTGGCCTCGAAAAGTGTATTGCCCTGCCCCGACACGCCGTTATCCGTCATATCGATCAACAGCTCTCCTAATGCGATCACGTCAAATTGTTTCATAATATGTAAGCTCCTTTCCCACGCAATGTCCCTGTCTTCTGCAGTGCAGTCCGCTCAATCGGCTTGTCACTGCGCATCCTCCAGGGTATAGTGTACCACATCCATCGTCACTTGACCATCTGCAAAGAAAGAAATACCGTCCACGGCAATGTCCGTATAGAGGGTTGCCGAAAGCGCATACTCCCCGTCGTTGACGAAGACTTCCGCGCTGAAATGATCCAGAATGATCCGCACCTTGAGGATGCCCTGCCTGCTGTCGTCATTATCCACCAGGCAGCGGCGTTGATGAATGATGGCCCGTCTGGAGCCGGAATGCTTACGGTCGATCTTCAGGATGGACTCATAAGGACGGAAGCTGACAGAAGTCTGGTGGATATCATCCTGTGCAAAGCGCACCGCAAACTTCCGGTAGATCTTCTCTGCATCCGCCGGACGGATGTTCAGCGTCATGTCGATCTTACGCCCTTTTACCCCTTCCAGCCGGATGATATCGGTAAAGGTTACATTCTCATGGACCGTCCTGTCGCCTCGCATGGCCTCTATTTCCCGGATCGGCTGCTGGTAAAGGCGGCCGTTTCGGACGGACAGTTCTCTCGGCAGGCTCATCTGCCCAAACCAGGGACGGCTGGGCGCATGCAGGTTGCAGGTATCCCAGTTCTGCATCCAGCCGATCATGATCCGGCGGCCGTCCGGTGCCACTACCGTCTGCGGCGCGTAAAAATCGATGCCGTAGTCGATCGCCTGATCAGCCTCCTCGTGAAACGCTCCCGTCTCCTCGTCAAAGGTGCCGAGCAGGCAGAGTGTGCCGTTCCCGTTGTGATATTCAAAGCCCTGCGGCATCATGTCCTGAGGGCTGGTGATCAGCACCGCCTTACCGTCCAGCCGGAAGAAATCCGGACATTCCCACATCATACCGAAGCGGCCGTTGTTGGAGGCCAGGATCCTTTCGAACTGCCAGCTAAATCCGTCCGTGCTTTTGTAGAGAAGGATCTGACCGTCATGCTCGGGGGTACAGTTGCCGGCCACACAGCGGTAAGTGCCGTCCGCCCGCTGCCACAGTTTCGGGTCGCGGAAGTCGAACCGGCTGCCGTTTTCGGGCAGCTGCTTATTGTCCAGCACCGGATTGCCCGCATATTTCTCGTAATCGAGACCATCCCCCACCGCAATGCACTGGGTCTGCACTTCCCTGCTGCTGCCGTCCGGCTGTGTCTCCTTGACCACGCCCGTATACATCAGCAGGTGTCTGCCATCCGGCATCACCACCGCACTGCCGGAAAAGCATCCGTCCCTGTCATAATCCATATCCGGCGCCAGCGCCGCCGGCAGATGTTTCCAGTGCAGCAGATCTTCACTCACCGCATGGCCCCAGTGCATGGGGCCCCAATAAGGGCTGAACGGATGATACTGGTAGAACATATGATATTCCCCTTTATAATAGGAAAAACCGTTGGGATCGTTCATCCAGCCGACCCGCGCGGACAGGTGAAAGTCCGGCCGCGGCTCTTTCGCGATCTTCCGCTCTTTCTCCTCCTCATATCTTCTCGCATCCCGTAAAATCTGGCTTGTCATACGCAACTTCTCCTTCTAATTTTATAATGTAGATTTTTAAACCAATCTTTCCGCCCTCTATGGTGCCCCGTTGATCTGCACATCCGGTCATCGCATTCGTTCACAGCCGGCCCGTTATTTTGCGCTCTCCACGCCCGCATATCTGTCGTAGGCCGCCTGATAAACTTTTAACAGCTTATCCATCCCGCATTTATCGCGCAGATGTTTGATATAGCTTTCCCACTCTTCATCCGTGGGGCCGCCGTTTTTCAGCCAAAGGCCTTCCTGTTCCGCCACGGCATTCTCGAAGCTGGCCTTGTACCAGTCGATATCGTCCAGTTCCCTGCTGGTATAGACGCAGTCCACCGGATAGGTGGCCGTAGAATCCACATAAGGCATCCAGTACTCGTACAGATCCGTCAGACGTTCGATGGCCCTGTCTTCCATCTTGAATGTGGTCTGGTAATAGTCGCTTAAGATCAGCTTCGGTCCCGCCACTTCGCACTCGCCTTTCAGCTCGCCGGAACCCTTGCCGTATTTCTCGCGGCTTTCCTCATCTGAAATACTCTGCCACACGCCGTTTTCATCCTGTCCGGTAAAGTAGACGCCGATCGGCCCGTACTGCAGCTGCATAACGATTTCCGGATCATACCACCGGTCAAAGAATTTCAACAGGTTGGCCGGGCTCTTGCAGGCCTTCGTGATATTCAGATTCCCGCTGTTAATACCGCCGCCGGTGCGGACCGTCACATTATGGGTGCCGTCCGGGCCGTCCAAAACCGGCAGGAAAACATAATCCCCGGCGTAATCGCCCATCACCTCTTCTATGTACCACCAGGTGGCAACGCCCACATAGCCCTGCGAGCATTTCGAGATCAGCTGAGAGTCCGTCTGGCTGAACATCTCCGGATCCATCAGTCCTTCCGCATACCAGTCATGGAAGTAGGTGACCGCCTCCCGGTAAGCATCCGACACACAGACAAAATCAACGGTGCCGTCGTCGCGCAGTACCAGATCCTTGCAGACGTCGTTTGGCCAGTTGGTGAACCCGAAGCCCGCATAAAAGATATTCTGTCCCCAGCACCACTCGTCGAAACCGGTACTCATGGGAATGGTGCTGCCCGCCGCGTTTCCGTAATATTTCGCACTCATGTCATTGTCCTTGAAGGCTTTGAGTGCCGTGTGCAGTTCCTCCAGCGTCGTGGGCACCGGAAGTCCCAGTTCATCCAGCCATGCCTTGTTGATCATGGAAAACTGCGGCACGGAATAGATGCTGTAGTCCTCCGCCGCGCCGATACCCGCCGTTCCCATACGCTCTCCTGACGGCAGGCCGTAGATATAACCGTCGTCCATGGTGATGGCGCTGCGGATATCCGGATTTTCCTCCAGGATCCTGCTTAAATTCGGCATATATTCTTCCGTCAGATAAGGCGTCAGGTCGATGAAAGTACCGTCGTCCCCGTAACGCGAGATATCGTAGTTGCTGAATCCCACGCCCAGAAATGCGTCCGGCAGTTCCTCTCCGGCGATCCGGATATTGACCTGTTCTGCCAGCGACTCGCTCATGGTCGTCCAGTCGATCTTGATTCCCGTATCTTCCTGCAGGTCGTTTAACACCACATTGTCGGTATAGCCGGGGCTTAACGCACTCTGCCCGCCCATGATGGCAAACGAAGTCTGGGACGTGTCGGGATTCGCCACCCCTTTTTCATGATCGCCGAACTCCTTGCCGCCGCATGCCGTGACCGACAGCGAAAGCCCCATGATCAGCGCCATACCGGTCAGTTTTCCAACCGGCCCGCCGGCCGCGCTTCTGCTCTTCCTTCCGTTTCTGCTCTCTCTTCCGTTTCTGCTTCCGCTTCTGTTTTCCCGCGCTGCCTCTGTGTCTGCACAGCCAGTGATCAAAAAGTCTCTGTTTAACTCCTTGGATTTTATCATAACACAAACCGCCTTTCTGTTCAAATCAACCTTTTACGGCACCGGCCATAAAACCTTTTTCAAAATATTTCTGTACAAACGGATAGATCACGAGCATCGGCAGCGCCGCAATGATAATGGAAGAAAACTTGATCATCTCCGTCATCTTGTTCAGTTCCGCAAACCCGCCGGAGATGGTGCTGGCCTGACTGGCGCTGGCGGAGCTCTTGATCAGGATATTCCGCAGCACAAGCGGCAGGGGCGCTCTTTCCGGACTCGGCAGATAGATCAGGGAGGTGAACCAGTCATTCCAGTACGCCACCATGCTGAACACTACCATTACCGCCATGATGGAGCGGCTTAAGGGCACCACGATCTGGATAAAAGTCTTCCACTTGGAAGCGCCGTCGATCTGCGCGGCCTCCGTCATCTCCTTCGGGACGCTGTTTTCGAAGAAATTGCGCACGATGATCATATTGCCCACCGCAACGCCGCCGGGCAGAAACAGCGCCCACATGTTATTGATCAGCCCGGTATGCTTGACGATCAGATAGGTCGGCACCATACCGCCGCCAAAATACATGGTGATGATAAAGAAAATGCTCAAAAACTTCCGGCCCGGCAGTCCCTTGATGCTCAGCGGATAGGCTGTCAGATACAGTACCACCACCGAGAACACCGTACCGATGATCGTATATTTGAAACTGTTAAACAGTCCCGTCACGATCTGCGGCTCCGCAAACACCGCCTTGTAGCCGTCCAGCGTAAACTGGCTGGGCAGCAGGAAGGTCTTGCCCGCAAACACATCGTAGGGATCCGACACCGATGCGATCAGGACATAGTACAGCGGATACGCCACAAGAAACAGCACCACCGCACAGACCGCCACCAGGATGATATCACTCGTTTTCTCGGAAAACCCTGACAGTTTCCCGCTCTTTGTTTTCGTTCTCATTGTTTCCTCCATTTCTGCACTGCTTCTGCTCACAGCACTTTTCTTATATGAAACTGGTTTCGTCTGATATCCGTCCGGCCATCCTGTTGACCAGAAGCAGCAGGATGATATTGATCACCGTGTTAAAAAGCCCTACCGCCGTGGAATAACTGTACTTGGCATTTTCGATACCCTGTTGGTATACATAAACCGAAATCACGTCACTGGTGGCTTTGTTCAGATCCGTCTGCAGCAGCCAGACCTTCTCGAACCCTACATTCATCAGGCTGCCGGCGCTCATGATCAGGTTCAGCACCATGATGGAGGTCAGCCCCGGAATGTCAATATGCCGTATTCTCTGGAATAAGGATGCCCCGTCCACCTTGGCCGCCTCATAGAGCGAAGTGTCGATGTTCGCCAGCGTGGCCATATATATGATGATACCCCAGCCCGCATCCTGCCAGATACCGGATGCGATATAGATCGTGCGGAAAGCCGACGACTCCGTGAGGAAGTCGATGGAGGTGCCCGCGATCAGGTTGATCAGGCCGCCGGAAGGACTGAGGAAGATCCGGATCATACCGCAGATGACCATGGTGGATATAAAGTGCGGCGCGTACAGCACGGTCTGTGTGACCCGCTTAAAGCGCTGAAAACGCATCTGGTTCAATAACAGCGCCAGAATGATGGGGACCGGAAAGCTCCACAGCAGGCTGAAAAGGCTCAGCAGCACCGTGTTCTTGATCATGCGCCAGAAGGTCGGTGCACTGAAAAACCGCAAAAACCATTCCAGCCCCACCCATTCGCTCCCCGTAAAGCCTCTGCTGGCCTTGTAATCCCGGAAGGCAATCTGGATGCCGTACATGGGTATGTACTTATACACGACGGTCAACAGGACCGGAACCGCCAGCATGGCGTACAACTGCCAGTTGTCCATGATTCGTTTTTTCAGGGGTCTCTGTGTCATCACCGCCGGCATGGCGGTTGACTTCTTCTTACTCATTTCGTTCTCCTCTCTTTGGACGATTTTTACTTTGTTCTCTTTCTTTGTTTCCTTGTTTGTGTTTGTTTCATGAAACGTTATATCATTTGTTGTTTCTAAAATAACACTTTAGAAATATAAAATCAATATAAATTCTTTATTTTTCCTGCCTTTATTATACTTTCTGTATATTTACACAAATTTAATCTGTTGATTTTGGTGAAAATGCATAGATTATTTTCACGAAACGTTTCATGAAACTTTGCTTTATCCGGTCTTTCCTTGTATTTACAATCATCAAACATTATATTATAATGGAAAAAATAAAAAATACTGCCGGAAGAATGCCGATAAACACCGGAAACCTTTTGATTTCCATATTGTGTCATTTCACCGTTTCATGAAATCATCACCGTCTCCGACAGTTTTACATTGTAAGAAAGGTCTGGTCTGTTATGATGGAAAAGATAAATTCCGCCCCCACAATGAAAGATGTGGCAAAAGAAGCCGGTGTCGCGCTGGGCACCGTATCGAAAGTCGTGAACGGCCTTCCGGTGGGCGCACCCTACAGGATCCGCGTCGAGGAAGCCATCCGGAAACTGAATTATCAGGTCAACAGTTACGCACAGGGACTGAAAGCAAACAGGACCCATACGGCAGCACTGTTGATTCCCAACACGTACCTCCCCTTTTTTGCCTCTCTCGTCTATCACATCAATCTCGCACTCCTGAAACGGAAATACAGGATGCTGCTCTGCTCCACCGACTACGACCCGGGACTGGAACAGGAATATGTGGCCATGGCACAGCAGAACAAGGTGGACGGTATCATCGGACTGACTTACAATCCCGACCTTATCCTCGATGAGACTACGCCTTTTATCGCCATCGACCGCTCCATGGGGCCAAGAATCCCCTGTGTGACCAGCGACAACTTCGCCGGTGGACAGCTGGCCGCCGAGAAGCTGGCGGACCTGGGGTGCCGCAATGTCGCTTTCCTGCGCATCGGCTCCTCCTTAAACAATGAGCCCAACAAGCGCAAGGCCGGTTTCGAGAACGGCTGTCTTTCCCGCGGCCTTTCGTATGAGATGAAGATCCTCAATGACGGGGAATCCTACGAAGAATTTGCCCTGTTTCTCAAAGAGCACATGCAAAATGGAAAGCTGGCCTTCGACGGCATCTTCTGTGTGACGGATACGCTTGCCCATTCGATCATCAAAATGCTCCACGATATGGGACTGCGGGTTCCGGAAGACGTGCAGGTCATCGGGTTTGACGGCACCAGACACTTCGGGGATCAGGAGTACACCTGCTCCACCATCGTACAGCCCGTGCCCGAGATTGCCGAGATGTGCGTGGAACTTCTCTTACAGGAAAACCGGCAGGCCAAACCGCCGCTGGTCTGCCTGCCGGTAACTTATGCCTATGGAGGAACGACGAAGGGGTAACTGGCAAATCTGTATAATTTTTAACGATAAACATTAAATTATTAATGACAAACATATCTCTTTGTGCTATGCTTAGTATCAGGAAGGAGGAAACGATGCGGTGCGGCAGAGGCTGCCGGCGCCAATCAGAATCTTTTGAAAGCAAAACAGCATAAGGAGCAGCCACTATGAACAAAATAGAAAACCTCAAAAGCACAAGCAGACTCATTTGTAAAACAGGAGTGGTATTTCAAATCGTATCCGCAATCTTTACAGGATTTTTTCTGCTCGCCGTCATTCCGGTCAGCATACTGCGCACTACCATCAACGGGATGTCTCAGCCATTTACAGACTTTGATCATATGGGCCTGGTGGCCGAAAAACTGGCGCGTGAAGGTAAGATCGCAGAAGCCGCGATCGTGGTTTTGCTGTCCGCCACACTTTTTTCGCTGATCATAACAATACTCATGCATTTTATCGTCCGCATATTCCAGAGAATCTGTGACGATTATTCACCCTTTCTACCGAAAAACATAAAAGACTTAAAAGCCGTCTCCCTGCTGGCAACGCTGCTGATCCTGCAAAGCAGCATCGGATTAGGCGTTATTGCCGCGTTTATATTCTGGGGGATCACACAGCTTTATGAATACGGGTGTGAATTACAAAATCAGGTAGATGAAACATTATAGGTGGTAAGTATGGCTATTATTTTAAGATTAGACAGAGTTATGGCGGACAGAAAAATTTCATTGAATGACCTGGCTGAGCAGGTAGGGATCGCAAACGTGAACCTTTCCAAGATAAAGACCGGAAAGGTAAGCGCGATCCGGTTTTCGACCCTCAATGCGATCTGCGACGTGCTGGACTGCCAGCCGGGCGATCTGTTGGAATTTCAAAAAGACCGCCCCGACGGCACAGCAGATCCTGACGATCTGCAATAGAACAACTGCTGTTTTGACAGCTCATCTTCCCGAAACCTGATACCGCCTGTAGACCCGTATTCCCCAAGCCACAGCCAAAAGGGCAAAGAACAGGTACAGCGCCGGCACGATCTGCCAGGAGACAAGACACCGCCCAAACAGCGGAATCATCCTCTCATCGAAAATATTCCGGACTGCCAGAAAATTAGAAGGCTGCCAGTTCCAGATCTGACAGAGCACCCGGCTCTGCTCCGGTATATGAATCATCATACCGGCAATGATCCAGCCGCTGCAGACCGCCAGCGTGGCAAGACTGTTGTGCATCACCTCCGACAGGACCATCACAAACACGCCCCCTGTTACGGCAGTGACAAGTATGATCCCATATTCGATCAGACATGCCTGCCCCACCGTCAGCGGATAGGAATATCCTGCATAGGCAAGCTGAAAAGCAGCTTCAGATCCTCCTGCACCATACAGGCTCAATGCCAGAATGACCGTAAGCGTCTCCATCACCAGCGTCCCCAAAGCCGCAAAACTGATACCCGCCAGAATTTTTGCATAGTATGCGATGCTTTTCCCTTTGGCCCCGGTCAGGATCAGCTGATCCGTCCTGCGGGTATGCTCCTCCGCAAAGATCCCCGAAAGACTGACCGCCACAAACAAAAGCGTCAAAACACCGATCGTCGGCACAAAATGAACCGCGCATCTCCCCAGCCCGTCATAATACAGATACGTGACCGGCCTGTCGATCTGTGCTTCCTTTCCCCGCCAGAACGCCTTCTCCTTCTCCGTGAGCATTGCATCCTGCCATTCCTTTTCCAGATTCTCCTGCCGCATCCTGTAAAGCGCCTGCTCATCCGCCTCCCACGCCTTCACCTCCTCCATCTTCATTCCCGTCCATGTGCGTACCAGGTTGAAGATCTCGCTGTAAGGCCGTGCATAAGTCTGATACTCTTCCGTCAATGTATACCGCTCTGCCCCGGGCGGAATCATGGCATAGGCTTCCTCCATCTGTGTAAGCAGCTGCTGATCCACAACTCTGCCGGACAACGCTTCCATATATTGCCGGTCCACCTGGTACATGTGATAATGGGTATCCCGAAATTCTCCATCCACATAATAATTACCCATCAGACCGCTGCAGACAGCCACGATCACTCCCACAAGACAGACAAACATTGTCGCCCAGACGAGCTTTCGTTTCATGATCTTTTTCATTTCATAGCAATAGAGTGTCCCCAAATTATGATTCCGCATCTCTCATTTCCCCCTCTTCCTCCGCAAACTGGCTAAGATAAAATGCTTCCAGATCTCCCATCTCCTCATCCCAGCCACCCTGATAGATCAGCCGCCCCGCTTTCATCATCAGGATCTGATCTGCAATATGCTCAATATCAGAGACGATATGGGTAGACAAAAGCACAACTCTGTCCTTCCCCAGACGCTCGATCAGATTCCGGAAACGCACCCGCTCCTTCGGATCCAGCCCCGCCGTCGGTTCATCCAGGATCAACAGCTGCGGATCGTTGAGCAGGGCCTGTGCGATGCCCAGCCGCTGTTTCATCCCCCCGGAAAAGGTTTTGATCTTCTTACGCCGGCTCTCCTGCAGCGACACGAGCTCCAAAAGCTCTGCCGCCTTCTTCTTTGCCTGCGCCCGCGGGATTCCTTTTAACGCCGCCAGATACAGCAGAAAATCCGTGGCGTTAAACTCCGGATAATAGCCGAAATCCTGCGGCAGATACCCCAGCACGGCACGGTAGGCCTCCTCACTCACGTCCATGCCGTCAAAAGCCACCGTACCGCCGGTGGGCCGCAAAATCCCGCACAGCATTCTCATAAGCGTTGTCTTGCCGGCGCCGTTGGCCCCCAGAAGACCGTACACGCCCTGCTGCATCTTCACGCTCACCCTGTCCACTGCGATACGGTTTCTATATTGTTTCGTCAATCGATCGATCACCAGTTCCATTTCCGTCTCCTTTTCCGTTCTTAAATTCCATTCTTAGATTCCTTTCCTAAATTCCGTTCTTAAATTCCCTGTGCAATGTCAGTTCATCCAGCATCATACGAACTTTACGAATTGTATGAACCGCATACCAGCTCCGCCGTATCTCCCACTAACCGGACATACTGCTTTACCGTCCCCACACCAAGCGCAAACGTTCCCGCTGCCCACCAGAGCAGGTTTCTCTCCTGCTCCGGATACCGCATATGATCAGGCATCATGAAGACCAGGATGCTGATACAGGCCGCCATGCCAAAACAGTAGTAAACCGCTTCCCGTCCCCGGAAGCTGCGGACGATCCGCAGGCCCAGAAAGCTGGTCAGCAGATATGGCATCAAAATACCAAGTCCGGCCTGTACCATACTGCCGCCCTGACCGGCGCCGTCTCCTCCCCTTCCCATAAAGACAAACAGGATAAGCATCCCCAGATTTTCCAGTCCAAGAATCCCCAGTCTTGCCAGCGCCACACTCCTTAAGGAAAACCTTGTCGCCATCTCCAGCTCCGCCATCTGACAGCTCTGCGACCGTCCGCTTTCCGCGATCACGGTCATGGCCAACAGCGGTGCCAGAGCCGAAATCCCCCATATTACCTGACTCTGGTTTCTGTCTCCCGCCATCCCCGGACTGGCCGCCAACAGACAGGCCGCCGCAAAAACCGCAGCCGACAGCCACCAGATCCCTTTGCTGATATACGTGATCTGCGAGAGCACAAAGGCCGTCAGTCCTGCGTCTATCCATTGGCCAGGCCAGGCTGCGCTTTCCGTGTCGGACGCGGACCGTTCTGTTTTCAAAAACTGTTCTGTTCCTACGGACTGTTCAATCTCCAAAGACCGTTCGGAAAGCTGTCGCAGAAATGCTTCCCTGTGCTTTGGTTTCGGCGCCGCAAATGCGCGCTGCAGTTCTTCCCGCAGCACATTTTTTTTTCGGATCCTGATCCGATTCTTTATCCAGTTCCCTGTCTGGTTCCTCTGCCGCTTCTTTTCCCAGCTCTTTCCTTCCATCTAAAATCCCTCCCTTCGCAGATTTTCCTTCAGTTTTCCGGATGCGTTCATAATTCTGCGGTATGCCGCGAATCTGGAAATCCCCAGAATCTTCGCGATCGTCTGCAGCGGAACTTCATTCACATAACGCAGCAACAGGAGTTCCTTTTCCTCTTCCTGCAGCCCGTTAAGCGCCGCACGGACCGCAAGGCGGCTGATGGTCTGCTCCGCTTCACAGGCTCCTGCTTCTTCGCTGCAAAACAAACTCTCGTCCGCCCTCTTTTCCGAAAGCGCCGACAGCGACACGTCCCTGCGCCTTCGATACGCATCCACACAAAGATGCCCCGCGATCGTGTACAGACACCGCAGGGCCTCCTGTACCGAATCGCAGCGGTATCTTTCCAGATAACGCAGGAATGTCTCCTGCGTGATATCCTCGGCCAGTTCTCTGTTATGCAGTTTGAAATAACAGTAACGGTAAATCCTGTCGTACTGTTCCCCCGGATCCATGGGCATGTCCCGTATCACTCCTCTCATAATGTATAACGAAACAGCCCGGCAGATGTGCGGCTTTTTTTCTAAATTTTTTTGGATTTTATGGAAAGACCGGCTCTTATACAGCCGTAGAGAAATCTTCTGTGACTCTTTTCTATTCTATTTTACCAGATTTACCAGACAGCAAATTTCCATGATAAAACGGTGCCGTCAGGAAAAACGGCATACAGCAAAATACAACATAGGCGTATCTGAATTCCGAATATATTGGTGTGGATACCAGTATAGATACTATAATGCTTAAAACAGGAACTGTTAGAAAAACTCCCGTTTTGTCTTTACGCACAATGCACATAACAAACACCGTCAAGGTCAGCCACAGATGAAATCCAATACACACAAAAATGCGCAAAACAGGTGAATTGACAAATGTCCAGATATATTCTTCCACTGCATTTTTCCCTTCTTCCATATTCACAGTCCATTTGATGCCCAACTCATTTTCTCCGAGCTCACCCAGCCAGATCCAATATGAATACCCGCCATTCCAATATCCTTTTGTCTGATCGATCCATGCCGCCAGATACTGGCCGGGATGTGCCAGTCCCATCTCAACATATAACGCCAGATATGCCGCCTTATGTTCAGCCAAATACTCCTGATTCCCCTTTTGACGTACTAAGTCCTTAACCGGATCTGAAATAAAAATGTCATATACCTCCGGCAATCTATCCACATCGACAATCCTGCCAAGCAATTCCCTGTGTTCTTCCTTTACGTCGTCACATTCTTTTATTACCCGTGCGATCTGCTGCGCCGGGATGGAGAGATATTCTATTGTATCTACAGGATAAACGTTCCCAAATCGTAATACCTGGTGTCTCAGCAGAAATGTAACAACCAACACCATCAAAAATAAGGAACGCATTTTCCTGCTGTTCTCTGTCTCTCCAAACAGAACTGCAAAGACCAGAAACGTCAATAGACAGGAAAACCAGCCATTGCTTCTGTACAGGCACATTCCGGTACTGCCAGCCAGCATCAGCAGCTGATTAAGCCACTTCCAGTTCCCTGTGTTTTTTAGTATACGGAATACCGACACTGTAAAAACAACAACATATCCACTGAACATGATGTCCTTCCACATCGTAAAGCTGTACATCAAATGAAAAGGCATCATAACATACCATAGAAAACAACCCATAATAACTTTTAACGGAATTCCCATCTGATATTGTGTCGTAACAACATAAGAAAAACATGCTGCCATAAAAATAATCTGAAAAACACTGTATAAGGCTACCGCTGCATTAATATCATGAAACAAGCGCAGACCGGCATCAATAAAAATCTTTATTGTCATTGTATAATAAAAAGGATGATGGTTATTGTAAATACCACGTAATCCCTGCTGCACCGAGTCAAAGCTGTCGCCGCTGAGTCTGCCGGGATAATAACCGATATATAAAACAGAAATATTAATCACCGCCACAATGCCCAAAGATAAGAAAAAGAAACCGGCTGCCGGCCATTTATATACTCTGCTCTCCCAGTAAAAGTCTTTTATTCTGCTTTCCAGCCACGTAAGAATATTCCATGCTGAAAAAAAGCTGCCCGCCAATATCATCAGAACAGAACAACATGCACAAAAACCTGCAAATAAACTCTTACCCTTCACCAGCAATCCCAAAAAATAAAAATTCGCGGAAGCAATCATCAGCGTAAAGAACAATGATGAAAATACAATGATACGGGACTCTCTGTTCCTTCGAAACCTTCTCTTCTCCTTAATATTTCCGCAGCAGGCTGCGCTTCCCAAAATGCCGATCAGAAAATATGGTATATCATATGTATCACACCCTTCCTGAAATAAAAGCCAATACAAAATCGCAATGATCTGCACAATAAACCGGACTCTTGTCCACTCCTTCTCCTTATTCATATTCATTATAAAATGCTCCTTCCCGATCACTTATTTATGGTCTTTGCAGTTCCCGCTCCACTTCAACAGTATATACGTTTTCCCCGTCATTCCCCCTCTTGTTCAACCGGACGACGATATCATCAAACCGGTATAAATTGAAACAATAATAAAGAATCTGCGATTTTGTCCTGCGTACCATTTCATTGACGGCAGGCACAACACCATAATACTCTCCAAGAAACATATCCCATAAAATATAGTCATTAAACTGGATATATCCATTATGTTTTACTTTCCTTACCGCCACTTCGATATCCCTTTTTACTGACTCATAGTCATGCCCGGCATCTATGTAAAGATAATCAAAGAAATCATCCTCAAACTGCTCCAGACAATCCCAGGATAATCCGGAGCAGACTGTCATTTTATCCGCACGGATCAAATCTGCAAACCGCTTACGGTACCAGTCTTCATGCGTCATCCCCGCCTCTTTAAAATCATTTCGCTCCCAAAAGCTGATCTGTGGATTATTTTTGTTAAAAAAGTCAATCGCATAGAAATGGGATGGCTGCATGGTCTTTATAATGAAATCCGAGAAATCCCCGTATGCAACCCCAACCTCCGCTGCAACCATTCCCTTGGGCATCAATTTTACCGCTTCATAACGTGAAGCCAGCACTCTCGCATTCAACAGACTTTCCCCGGGCAGATCTCCTGCCTCCTTTATTCTCCGATCCAACAACTTCATATTTCTTTTTTCCGTAAGAAAACCAACGTATCTTAAAAGTCCTGAAAATTTCATTCCCATATTCCGCTCATCTCCTCTTCCTTTTCCATTTGCGGATTCTTCCTTTCACGATTATGTACTTTTTGAAAAACCAGAGCTTCTGTCTGATCTTCCATTGTCCGGTCACAACGTGAATAAAGTGTTTTCTGCAGCAGCGCACTACCGTTGCCATGTCATTTTGCATGACAGAATCTTTACATTCATATGCCCGCAGCAGTACAACATCCAGATTTGCACAGACAAAATGCATCGCCTGTCTTCGCAGCGCAGGATACTTCGCATCCACAAATTTCCTCAACAGGTCAGCCTGATACACCTCATCCATATGCTTCTTATGAAATGGCAGTTCCGTAATACTGCCGTCCCGTCTTACATAAATATACAGTGCTTCACCGACATGGCACACTCTGCCCGCCCGGTCAATCAGCCTGGCCGTAACATTCAGGTCATCGTACTGTGCTCCCACAGGATATCTGATCTGAGTAAAAAGACTCCTGCAGTATAATTTATCCCAGGAAGCAGAATCACACCCATCGTCTGTCAGCAGTCCCTCAATCGCTTTCCGGGCCGAAAGCACTACCGGCGCATCCATGCAAAACCGTCGTTTCTTTCTACCGGTTCTTTCATCAAATTCAATCCTCCCGCACATGGACAGCGGCACGTCATACTCTGCACAGGCATGATAAAGTGTCTCATACATCCCCGGCATGATAAAGTCGTCTCCGTCAACAAATCCGATATATTTCCCCGCCGCAATTTCCAGTCCTGCATTTCTGGCATCTGCCGCTCCCCCATTCTGTTTATGTACCACTCTGATCCGCGCGTCCCGTCTTGCATACTCATCACAGATCTGCGGGGAGGTGTCCACCGATCCGTCATCCACCAGAATGATCTCCAGATCCCCGTAAGTCTGGGCAACAATACTGTCAATGCAGCGACGAAGATACCGTTCCAGATTATAGATTGTAACGATCACCGAAATCATTCTATGACTCACCTTTCCGTTTATCCGATCTGCTGTTTGCCTCGATACTGAATGCTCCTACTCGACACCACAACATAATATAATTGACGCAAAACCACGCTTTATATTTTATGGTAAATATTCTGCTGCCCATCACAGAAAAAAAACAGCGGGTTCCATACACTCCTGCCTGGATCATCGCCTCCTTATTTCCAATGATATGACACCTGGATGCTGCCGAAACAGCAAAGCAAATTTTGTCAACTACATAGTGCCTGGATCTCTTTTTTAGTTGCGGATACTTTCCGTCCACAAACCTTTTTAACACTTCCGCCTGCTTTATATCATCCAGCCGGCGGCTTTCAAATGGAATCTGCGTAATACTCCCGGACCTTACCCTGTAAACATATAATGCTTGTCCGACATGATATACAGTACCTGCCTTGTGAAACAGGCACACCGTCACGCTCTGATCTTCATAGCAGACGCCTGCGGGATATCGTATGCCCGAAAAAAGTTCTTTGCGATACAGCTTATTCCAGGCTACAGGATCACATTTTTCTCCTGTCAGCAATCCTTCTATGGCCTCTTCTGCACTGAGCACTGTCCTGTTATCTGTACAGAATTCATATCTAAGCACTCTGCCATTCTCGTCAATAACTCTGTTGCCGCACATGGAAAGCGCCGCCTGATGCTCCACGCAGGCTCTGTACAAAACTTCATACATATCCGGCATAATAAAATCATCACTGTCTACAAATCCCACATATTCCCCTGTCGCAATTTCCAGCCCTGCATTTCGGGCAGACGATAAACCACCGTTCTTCTTATGGATCACCTTGATCCGGGAGTCTCTCCCGGCATAGGCATCACAGACTGCGCCACTGGCATCCGTAGATCCATCGTCTACCAGAATGATTTCCAGATCTTTCCATGTCTGGGCAGCAATACTGTCAATACAACAACCCAGATATTTTTCCACATTATAAACAGGTACAATAACAGAAATCATATTGTCCCACCATCCCCAGAGCTTACTTTGCCCATTATTTCCATATCCCCCACACCGTCCTGTATAAGAATTCCCCTGTAATGCAAAAACTCTCTTTCAGACTACATAATTACATTATTTCTGTTCCGGAATCATTCCCCGTCCACCACAAATAAAATTTCCATACAAATCTATACCAGGGTATTCCAATTAACAGGCAAAGTGCTCTTGCCCGCTCCAGAAAATCAGCATAGCTGCAAAACAGCAAAAACCGCTCCTCCTCTATGATCTTCTTCCTCATCTCCCGGCATTCCCTTTGATAGCCAGGGTCCACCAACATCCTGTTCAAAACACCAAAACAGGTTCTGAGATAGTGAAGCTTCGCAGCATCCTCAATTTCCGGGTAATAATCTTTTATAAATTCCCATAATCGCTCTGCATTTTTAATGCTTACCATATGTTTATCCGACATTTTTCCGTGTATGATGCTTCCCTTCCTTTTCAGATAAAAATATCCAACGTAAGAAGTATATACGATTTTTTCACATCCTTCGATGATTCTATCAATTACATTCACATCTTCATAAATTTCTCCTGACGGATATCGAAATAGTTGAAACAGTTTTCTATGGTACAACTTTGCCCATGGAACTACCATGGTATTATTCTCTACTAAAAGCATACGCCTGTATGCCTCAGCTTTTGAAATAACTTCAGATTTGACGTCTGTTTGTTCATTTTTTATTTTCTTCTTCCTTGTCTGCCGTCCTTCGATGATGTCAATTCCACTGCTTATTACCAGATCTGCCTGAAATTCTATTATCAACTGATACAATATCTCCAAATATCGTTCCTCTATCCAATCATCAGAATCAACAAAGGTAATGTACTCTCCTGTATTTTCATCCACTCCTCTGTTTCTGGCTTCTGACACTCCAAGATGACTATTATGTATTACCTTGATTTTTTCATATTTTTCTGCATATTCATCGCATATTTTCCCACTCCGATCTGTGGAGCCATCATCTACCAAAGTAAGTTCAAACTCCTGAAAGCTCTGTGCTAAAATACTATCAATACATTTTTTCAAATACTTCTCTGCATTATAAACAGGAATAACAACTCCTATTTTGATCATCTTGCATCCTCTCCAATCAGACAAAACAGAATTCCGGCTGAATGTTTATAAAATAATTGAACTTCTCAGGATTTATAATAAAAAACCCGTTTATAAAGTCTCCATAATACCCGATAAAATGAAATCCCAAACAGCAGACTGATCGTTCCTCCTCTTTCCATCCATGATGCCTCTCTGCTGAAAATCAAATATTTCCAGTATATTAGAACCTGTCTTTTTAACTGCTTACTTTCTTTTTTGAATTTCGATTCTGCTGCCATCTTTTCAAGTAAAAAGAAACATCCGTTAAAATATTGTCTTTTCGCAAGATACTCAATATCCGGATAATTTCCTTTTATAAAGTTCCAAAATTCTTTTCCGTTCTCCAATAATAACATTTGTTCTTCAGACATACTGTTATGTGTAACACTTCCCGCTCTCTGTACATAAAAATATCCTGTATAAGAAGTACAAACAATATTTTCTGCTTCTTCAATAATCCTGCATATTATTTTTACGTCTTCGTATATTTCTCCTTCTGGATACCTGGTCTTCTGAAATAACTTTCTATGATATAACTTCCCCCATGAAAACAGTAGTGCACGCTTTCCCTCCAGCATCCTCTGATATGCCTCTTTCCTTGAAACAGAAGCTGTGATTTCACTTGCCTGTATCAACAAATTACCATGACTCCCCGGTTTTGCTCCCTCTTTGACAACATACATTCCACTGATCACCAAATCCGCACCGTAATACTCCTCACTTTGCCATAAATTCTCCAGATAATTGATTTCAATATAATCATCTGCATCCACAAACGTTATATATTTCCCTTCACATATGACCAGTCCTTTATTTCTGGCTGCGGATGGTCCCTGTTGAGTCTGATGTATTGTTCTGACCTTATTACTCTTCTGTGCATATTCATCACAGATCTTACCACTCTGGTCTACCGAACCATCATCAACTAAAATCAATTCAAAATTCTCAAATGTCTGATTCAGTATACTGTCAATACATGTTCGCAGATAAAACTCTACATTATGCACAGGAACGATAACACTTATATCAGTCATGTACTTACTCTCTCCTATTGTTCTGTTACAGCCAGATTTAAAGGCTCCTTTGGGTCCTGATGAATCACATAGCATACAAAATTCTCATTTTCAAAATACACATCCGTTTCCTGCGGATATCTTTCCGTGAAATCCTGATACCAGTAATACGCCTTCGAACAGGATCTCGTGCGGTCCTCCTCACTCCAGTAATACCATTCCACATCCGGATAATCCGGCAATTCCCAGAATGACATCTCCCATGAAATTTCCGTCTGCAGAATATCCGGACACTGACTGCCACTCTGCTCCTCATCAAGTAAAGATGACCTGGCCGCCAGCCATGACGGACCATCATAATAATGACGCTGTCCCTGCACGACAGGCCGTTTTTCAATATACAGGAAAATATATTCCACCGGGAGACGGTATTCCTCTTTATCTATGTTTTTCAAGAAGTCTGCCATTTCTTCACGCTGTCCGTCTTCCATCTGTCCCTTCTCCCTGTTCATGGATACTATGGCGTAGGAAGATGCTTCATACTCCTCCGCAATCTCCTCCGTCACCAGAACGGCTTCTTTATACCGTTGAATAAAAGAATACAGATACATGTGGAAATCCGTCAGATACGCTATGCCATATATGACGATACATAAAAGGAGTTCGGTTCCTTTCATGATTTTCTTTCCCTTCGCCGAAAATGCATAAAATAATCCCATATCGATCACAATTCCGTATACAGCAAATACAAACATCTTTACAATTCCAAGAATGCGGTCCACCGCAACAAACTCCGGCAGCCCCATAGAAGGAGCGGCATACACAAAAACCAGGATGACCGACGCAGCAATCGTAAAAAGATACCCTTTCTTTTCCGGCTGTTTTCCTGTACTGTGTAAAAACAGATGACTGCCATACAGGAGCAAGATGATCAGCAGACAAACCAACACCAGACTTAAGGCCCCCTGTTCCCCAAATATGGAAACATATCCTTTTTCATAAATGCTCTTGATCACGTTCTCCCTGACAGGCGCATTGTCCGTCATGTTCTCATTGCCGCCCTGGAGCAGACTGATTCCCCATTGTAACGACACCTGCTGCTCTTTCCCCATAAGATACGCGAGAATCATCGGCACTGCGCCAATGTTCACGCCATTGCCCACGGCATAGACAAGCATCCATATTCTCCGGGGCTTAAATATTTTTCCAATATACACAGGCAGCAGCGTCAGACACACAATAAAGGCAAGGATAATGGCATAAAAGTGAACGGAAAGCGCTGCTCCCACACTCAGCATCAGGAAGAGCAGATTCTCATTCTGATACCAGTTCCCGTCATGAATCTTTGTCTCTTCCTGGCGAAAAAAACGCAGCAAAAACAAAGGACAGAGAAAGACCAGATGAATCCCAAATTCCTGGGGAAGCGTCCACGACAGGCGGCCCATGGCAACATACAGATTTGTCAATGCCATTCCCTCTATGCCGGCGTCAAAAGTCAGCCACGCCGTCAGGACAGCCAACGGTATACAACGATGATGAAATACTTCCTTCAGCAGACAATAAGCGGCAAGCAGAAATGTCGAAATATGAATGCCTGACAAAAACAGCACACTGCTGTATATCTTTACGCCAAACAGATAACGCATACAGTAAATAAAACAATGCATCGCTTCCGGATAAATACCGCCCGAAAAAATCTTCCCCTGTTTCAAATCCAGAATCCACGGAAAATGTATATACTGGTCATAATGGCCATAGGTAAAATCCTGCAGGGAGCCGAATGAAAAATATGCCATTCCGAACAACAAAACAGCTGTCAGCGCCAGATACTCGGCTCTTCTTTTAAGCAGCTGATTCACAGGCCAGATACTCTTTAGACTGCTTCCATTGTTATGCCCGATCAGCAGCACCAGCGAAATGCCAAAGGCTCCCCAGAAAAGCACTCTCACAACCCACACATGCAAAACGCCAAACAATCCCAGTCCAAGAACCACCCCATTGATCAGGACAATCTGCGCAGTACTGCAAAACAGAAAGCGGAAAGTCAGGCTCTTTGCTCTCAGAAATCGATGAAATACCACATTGGGCCATATATAGAGCAACACCACATATGCTGCTAAGACTTTCATATATTCCATATAAGGATACATATCACCCATATTGTTTTCCTCCCGGACGAATCTGTTTATGCCATATCATCTCATCCCGAGATCATAAAATCCGGTATCACTGTCCTGGCGAAAGTAATAGCATACAAAGTCGTCGTCCTCATAATAGACATCCAGGACAGACGGATTCTGTCCCGAAAACCACCGACACCATTCATACAGCCTGGATTCCAGGATCGTGCGGTTTTCCAACCGTGTATACAACATCCACGGATTCTCGTCTTTCGGCAGTTCCTGCCCTGCCGCCTTCTCCGAAAGCTGAGAAGCCTTAATCGTGGGACTCTGGCTGACATCGCTGTCCGGGTATTTTAAAGAATACATCTCCCAGTAAGGCGCGGCATATTTCTCTTCCCCCATCCACGCAGGCCCTGTAAAAAAATGTGACTGTGCATAGAGCAGCGGATGTTTCTCTACATACAAAAATACATATTCCGTGGGTATCGTGTACGTACTGCTGCTGCTTTTTTCTACAAAGGAAAGCAGTTCCTCATGCCAGCCCTGCTGTATCACCTGATACAGTTCATCTGTAGGCGACACGATCGTATAACTGTGAGAAGGATATGTACTAATAATAGAATTGGTCACATGTACCGCCGCATTATACCGTGTCAGTTCATAGAACAGATATCCCCGAAAACTGCCGGACACGAGCAGTCCGCCATAAATTCCCGCCACTGACAGACAGGATATCATCTGTAGAACCGATTCCCTGCAAAACCGGGCTGATTCGGAAAACAAAATATCAATGGGCATCAACACCACCGCCAGAAGCAACATATGTCCCGGGGCAAAAAAACGTCCTTCCGGTATGATATCCGGCATTCCGACCATAGGGGCCGCATATATGGTCACATAAAAAACCGAACACAAAATAACCGGCAGATATCGTGAGCAGACTGCTCCTGCATATTGAAATCGCTCCTTGTTTCTGATAAGCAGACAATATTCAGCAAGCAATATTGTCATAAGAAAAAAATATTTTCCTCTTTCAGATCCATACAATGCAACATATCCTTCACGGTATATTTCAGGAAGAACACTGATGAAATCCATTACACTGTTTTTTTGCTCTCTTTCATTCTGCCACGCTTCTTCCGAAAACTCCTCTGCGTTCTCCGAACTGTTCAGCTGTTCCCGCTGTTTCCTGCTCTCCGCACCATCCATACTGTTTACCGCCCAGTCAATAGAGGTACTGAAAGGAACCCCCTGTGTCACTACCGCTCCTGCCATCGGAGCTGTGGCAAGCAGGCATGCGCATAAGCTGACTGACGCCACCGGAAAAAGATATTTCCTGTTCAGAATCTGCTTCCATTCAACTGCCATAAATACGGCACATACAATCCCTGCCATGATCAATACATGAAAATGCGTCATCCCGCCAGCCATCACTGCCATCATAAACAGAAAAAGGTTCCCGTCAAAATAATACTTTGCAGAATGTTCCCCTTTTGTCACCCTTTTCCCGTCATGCAGATATCCTGCCAGGAACAGCGCGCTCAGACATACCGTATGCAATCCAAATTCCATCGGCAATGTAATCTGCAGCCGGAACATACTGTGTATCAGATCGGCATTACCAAGATCCAGTGTCAGAAACAGCATCAGCACCAGTACCGGTGTATACCGGCAGTGAAATGTCCAGCGTAGAAGAAGGTACGCAGAGATCAGAAAAATTGACACGTGAATCCCCTGTATAAACAACAGACTGCTATATACGGGAATCCCCAAAAGAGCATCCATGCAATAAATAAAACAATGCATCGCCGCAGGATAGATTCCACCTGAAAATATCCTTCCTTCCATCATTCCCTGGATCCATTGATGATGTACATACAGATCTCCATATCCGTAGGAATGTATCTGAAACGCTCCATAGGAAAAATAAGCCATTCCATAAAGCAGTACGATCCCAAGCAGATAATACTTCTTTAAAACAACTCCTGTTCTACGGACAAGAGCCTTTTTAACCTTACCTGTCACCCTGTTCAAACCCGGCTGCTTCATCCGCTTTGCGCACCTGACAATCAGAGATACCACTGCCTTTCTGCTGTAAGATACGCGCAACACCAACGCTGCAATTAAAATGACAAATGCATTATATTTACCGTATAGAATATGTACATCCGGAACCTCTACCCCTTCGGTTTTTCCGTATTCTCTGTTGCACCAGGATATGGCTTTCTTCAATATGGAAAAGATAAAAATCCCATGAAAAACTGCCGCAACAATCCAGCCATGCAAAATATGGAAAAGCCCGGACGTCAGAACTACGGTATTTGCAGCCACAATCGGTACGGTCACACAAAATCCAAACCGATAAACAGTCTTTTTACCTTTCAAATGCCAGCCAAATACCACCGTCGGCCAAAGGAACATCAAAAAAAGATAACCACAAAGCACCTTTGCATATTCCGTTATCCAGTATAATATTCCCATATGTCACTCCCTCATCTTTTCCTTACAATACACTTTGCCTGTGATATATCCTGTTCCGCATATTTCTCATCGCTTTATAGAACGGAATCCCCACACAGATACAAAACACAGAGCATTTCATTTCCAAACTGAAACAGGAATATCTGACCAGCTCCTTCCGTCCTGTTATAATCTCCTGTCGCAGCCACTGACACTCTTTCCTGTATTCCGGATTCATGGACAACTCTCTGCACACAAGCAGACATTCTCCCGCATAATACCCTCTGGCAATCGGCTTAAGCTCCGGATATTTTTCTTCCACCAGACGCAGAAGACGTCCCGCATTCTCCACAGCCTTTAGATGCTCCAATGTCATTTCCCCATGTGTGATACTTCCCTGTCTCACAAGATAGAAATATCCTGCATATGGTATATAGGCTATCCTTTGGCAGGCTTCAATGATCAGATCGATAATTCTGCAGTCTTCGTAGAATTCTCCCACAGGATATCTGACTGTCCTGAACAGTTCTCTATGATAGATCTTCCCCCACGCACAGACAGAAGTCGATGTGTTTCCCGGCAGCATCATACGCTTATAAGCCTCTGCTTTTGAAATAATCTCGATCCCTGAAAGAATGTCATCGTACTCAAAAACAGGCTTATCTGCACGTTCATCCATAATAACCGTCGTACAGCACATCACCAGATCTGCATTGCTGTTCCTGATACATTGATATAGCATATCCAAATATCTGCTATCTATTGAATCATCCGCATCAATAAAGACAATGTACTCACTCCGTGTTTCTGCCAGCCCGGCATTCCGTGCTTCTGCCGGTCCGCCGTTCTCTTTGTGGATGACTCTGATCCGCCGATCCTGCCTGGCATACTCGTCGCAGATTCTGCCGCTTTTGTCCGTAGAGCCATCATCCACCAGGATCAACTCATAATCCCGAAAGTTCTGCTCCAGTATACTTTCTATACATTTTTTCACATAATCTTCCACGTTATAAACAGGGACGATTACCGTCAGCTTCGCCATATCCGCTCTCTTTCCACCAAAAACATATCACCTGTCATCTGTGCAGCCGTGCCGCCATTTTATGAACCAGCATCTCCATCAATTTATTTTTCAATAACAAATTCAAAACTCCATAAACAATAATCCCGCATAAGACCGCAATGACGCACAATATCACAGCCGACAGATCCAGCTGTATGATTCTATGTACTGCAATTCCCATCAGTCCTGTGCAGATTAATGCCTGGCCCACAGCTTCCCATGGAATTTCAAAGTTCACTCTTCGTTTCATACTGCCGATCAGGTAACCATTCAGTCCCAGTTCACTGAGTACGGATGCCGCTGCTGCCCCACAGTCTGCCCAAAGCGGAATAAGGAAGCCATTCAACGCCATATTGCCGACGATCGCTGCTCCCAGTGCCCACACCCGCCTTTTCTCACTGCCCGTCGCCAGGATCACCTGAAAACACAGGTCGGCAAATCCCTGTATAATAATCAGAATGGAGAGAATCCTTAATGTTCTTACCGCAGGTACAAAGGCATTGCCCAAAAAAATCTGTATTAACTGCGGTGCCAAAATAAAAACCCCCATACCTGCCGGAAACACAGTAAAGATCACCATCCTGATCCCGGTATCCAGTAAACGGTAAAACTGATCCTGTTCTTTCCTGTAACTGTAACTCAGCCTGGGATACATAACCTGTGAGATGGATGTAGTAATCACCATGATCATACGTACAGGAGCATACGTATAGGAATAGTATCCCACAGCTGTCTTTGTAGACAGCATACCAAGCATGGTGATATCAATTTTACCGTATCCGTTTGTCAGCAGATTGCTGATCATGAAAACCATCAACGGTTTTATATGCTTACCAGGAGAAATCCCAAAGAATGCCGGTCGGATAAACTTATGCAGCCTGCACAGGTCAATCATCCCGGACAATCCTCCGACCACACAGGCGATCAGCGCATATACCGCATAGTCATTCTTTGTACGAACAAAGGTATAGACTGCCGTCAGTGACAAAATCTTCAGAAGCATGTTTCTGACTGCAATATACACATACTCCTCTTTACCGCGATAAAACCACTCCACATTACAATAATTAAAAACAATACTGATCCCACAGATAATAAACAGAAAACGATCTTCCCATATCTTTGTAAAATGCGGCATCATGATACAATAAGCCACTATAGAACCGGTAGTCGTTATCATATTTATCACAAACAATTCCGTAAAAATCTTCTCGGCATTGTCCTTCTTTATCCCTGCACCCGCAATTTCACGAATGCCATAGCCGGATATTCCGAATTCCGCAAAAGTCAGGAAATAAATGGCTATACTCTGTGCATAGGCAACTCTGCCGACTCCATCCGCCAACAAAATTCTCGCAACATATGCGGTCATGATCATTGTAAAAACCAGATCCATCACAGTCCAGGACATATTTGCCAGACTGTTCTTTGCGATCGTTCTCAATTCCGTCAGCCCCTTCTACACTCTATCTACACATCCGGACATTTCCCCGTCACAATGTCTCTATTCCATCAAAGCAAGCAACATCTCTTCCTGCCCCTGTATGGCTGTTTTCGCTGCTGCTCTTTTCCCAAGTTCTACCCTCTGCTCTCCATCATCCAGCAGCTCCATGATCCTGTCTGCTACCGCCACAGGTGTCAGTTCACAGGTAAGCCCATATTTGCCGTTCTGAACCAGCTCCGCACTGCCGCAGTAATCAGATACGATAACGGCACACCCTAACGTCTGCGCCTCCAGAACAACGATCCCCTGTCCTTCAAATCTGACAGCGTGCACATACAGATCTGCCTGTGCAAAATACGGATATGGATTTTCAACAGCTCCCAGCAGCAAAAAATCTTTCTCCAATCCTGACGACCGGATCTTCTTTTCCAGCGCTCTCCTCTGTTCTCCCTCTCCCAGTACATACCACCGTACACAATATCCACGATCCTTTACAATTTTCATGGCATCAATCGCAATATCATATCCCTTCTGGTATGTCAATCTCCCGACAGTCAGGATACGCATTCCTTTATAAGAATCCGCAAATCCCCCTGCTTCTCCTGCACGACACAGAATTTGCTCCTGATCAATGATATTTGGAAACACAGCGGTCCTGTCTTCATATTCCGGATATATCTTTCGAAATTTCTCTCTGGCATCACCGGAAACAATAAAAATCTTTTCATAATATCGCCAACAGTCTTCGTCCATTTTTCTCGTATATCCGGCTTTCTCATAATCGATATGTATAAAGGCTGCCTTTTTATCGGCCTTGACATGCTCTGCCACATAATAAGCAGCCCCTCCCTCAAGCCAGGCAATCGCCAGATCAAATCGATCCTCAAACCGCACAGCCCCTTCCGCCAGTACCCTCCAGAACAGTTTATCCTTCTGAATCCTGCCCCTTCTGTTCATATCAATCAGGTTGGACATGACGGATCCTATTTTCCTGAGATACCTGCCATTCTTTAAAAAAGCTTTCCATACTGTCCTGAATAATTCCCGCCTCCCCTTTTTTGACCACAGTGTCTGCCCGCTGAATTTTGCATTTAATACCTTTACATAAGAAGGAATCTGCGATATCATCTCCCCCTGTCCTGTGAGTACATAAAGAGAGATTTCACAGCCTTTCGCATCCATCTTTTTTAACAGGCTTATCAATGATGTCTCAGCTCCGGCACGCCCCAGGGTATTGATCACAAACAGAATTCTTTTCATCTTTACCATGCCTTTCTGCTGCATCCCACTCATTCAAAAGACCGGCATCCTTTCAGGGAATGACATAACTCCCCAGTCGATATCCGTACGCTTCTTCTTCCTGCTCATTCGCCAGCTGGATACGCCTCCCCGTAGTCGGATCCGTGATTCTTATATAAACTTCATATTTTCCACGTCTCATGCCTGTCAGATCAAGGCTGACCCGGATCTTCATTGAACGATTATCCTGCACCCCTCCTGACAGTTCACTCAGTCTGCAATCCACCGGATAACCGGTCTCTTCCTGCTCTGCCTCATTCCATAAATACAGCTCCACCTCAGGTTCCCTGTATACCGGTGCAAACCCGGCATTCTTAAACGTTACATCCACCCGGAGTCTTTTTTCCCAAAACCTGTTTGCAAAATCTACCTGATCAATAAAAAGACGATATCCCAAATGTCTTTCCATATAGGTATACCCATCGCACCCATTGAAGCATCCCGCTTCCCTGACCACGGATTCTGCCCATTTTTCCAATACGTTTCCGTCATACGCTCTGTTAAGATAAGTAACGTGCATAATCCTCATATCTTCCACAGCGCGATCGATATCATTGAAACTGTTCGGATTTATCACCTCACCCCCGTTAGGCGCCCGCCTGCAGAGTTTCTCCTGAAAATACAGTTCTTCCTGTCTGCTCCATTTCTCATAAATTCCCGCCGTACCGGATTCCACAGTCCCATAACTTCCGTAATCCGTCTCATTTCCCAGCATGCCGTCATTGAACAATCCCAGGCGATTCCGGGCTTCCATCTCCAGATCCTGCGTGATACTCCGCCACTGGACCGGTGTTCGAACGGCCAGATAAGTACTCTCGTCTGTCACCGCCGCAAGATGTATCGCGAGTCTTCTCAGGGTCTCTTCTGAACTATACCGTGTCCCATGCATTTCTCCCCAATTACCCACAAACACACCCTGTAAGGTAAAGATATGGTCTCTGTATTCCTGTAATATCGGTCCAACCTGACTCATATGTTCCAGTATGACCTCCACTTTCTGTGGTTCATACAACAGGTTTCTTCCCTCTCTGTCATACACAAATCTCACGATCAACTGCTTACCCGTCTTTTCCAGGGCCTGAAAAAGACTTTCCAAATGATCCAGTCCGGCAGCAGATATTGCCCCGGCACGATACTCCTGCAGACAAATCTGCACCAATGCCAGATTCGTATCCTGATCCTGGCTGAATCTGTCGTCTATCACCTTCTGATAATTTACTTCCTCATCCGAAAGCCAAAAATCATAGATATAGTAAAATCCTCTGTTTGGATTATTTAACTTTTTTGCCGACTCTTCAAATCGGACAGTTTCTGTCCTGATCCACATCCAGTCATTCCTGTTCCAGATAATCGCTGCCACTATCATCCCCACCGCTATATAAGGAATCAGTGCCAACCACTTTCTTTTCTGTCTTCTGAACATATTAATCCAATCCCGGCCGGTACAGATCGTTCATATCTCTACCACCCCATCTTCAAAACTTTGATCCGGAGCACCACGCGCAGGATACTGCCCATCATCCGCAGCATATACCAGACAGCATGAACCCCGTGATGCATACTGCGGCCATCTGTCCTCACATGCATCACGGCCGGTATTTCTACGATCCGACAGTCAAGCAGCAGCATCTGGATAATGATATTGGCATCCGGAAATCTGTCATAATTTCCATCCTTCGCATAATAGCGGAATATTCTTCTGTTTAATCCCTGCAGCCCGGTGGTCGGATCCGCGATTTTTCTTCCCGTAATCCTGTATATGAGAAACCGAAACAACGCATATGCCATTCTTTTCCACACAGAAACAGGAAAAGGCGTGCTGCCCTTCATATATCTGGATGCCAGCACGATATCCGGTAATTCACCATCTGAATCTTTCTCCTGCAGCTTTTTATATATCCCTGCAATATTACATGAATCATGCTGTCCGTCCGCATCCATCTGGATCACATAGGTGTAATCATATTGCTCCGCATACCGATATCCATGCTGCAGCGCTCCTCCATATCCAAGTCTGCGGCAATTTGTAATCAGCCTGTATCCACGCCTTTTTACCACTTCCCCCGTACCGTCCACAGACGCATCATCAATCACAACAATATCCGCAAACGCCGCGATCTCATCCCGCTCCAGACTATCGAACACTTTCTGTATATTCTCCGCCTCGTTATGCGCCGGGATAATAACCAATGTCTCTTTTCTATCCCTGTTCAACTTATTACAGTTTTCCATTTGCGCGTTCATACACTTTCCCCGACGGCTTCCTGCCGGTCTTTCGCCGGATCAGCTGTCCCTGGCAGAAGATATGAAGATCCAGATGCCGTTCCACCCAGCGCAGACGCATATACGCCACCGTCCATCCCGCAAACGCTCCTGCTGCCAGCCCGGCCCCATACCAGATCTCCGGCAGGCGCATGGCGAAAACGCTGCCCACACAGGTAAGAATGCAAAAAACCAGTGTTGTATATACCGCTCCTGTGAGATCATTGAAATAATACAGGAACAGAAGGGCCGCATACATCAGAAACAGAATAAAGTACCCGGCTGCCAGACACGGATAAATGCGCATCACTCTCCCTGCAAATCCATACTGCGGCAGAAATACCACACAGAGCAGGTAGATCACCACCGAGATGATAAACTGCACCCTTACCAGATTCATCAGCTCGATCCCAAGCTGGCGGAACATCCTGTTCCTGGCGTTCTCAATGTCCGTCCATTTCCCGCCGATCACCGCCTCCGAATAGAGCTTATACTTCTCATGAAAATGCATCTCCACTCTCGTAATGAAAATAATGGTTGCGGACAGATTCGTAAACATGGCGATACAGGTAGCAAGATCATAAGGCTCGTTGCAGACAAAACTGCGCGCCACCACCAGTCGTGAATCATCCGTCCAGAACACAAAATTATGTATATACAGACCGAGGATATAGGCAAAATTTGTCACCACCAGTTTCCACCATTTCCCGAAATACTTAAGCACCGGCAAATACCGATTGCTGTTTCCGGGGAAATATCTTCTGACCGCCGTAAATTCCAGCAGCGCGGTCACGAAAAGCCCCACCGTCAAAGAAAAGAGCATACTGTAGGATGTTTCCCACAGCAGCAGAAACCGCAGGACAAGGGAAAGAAGAACCGCCGCTGTCATCCCCAGCAGAAAGAAAATGGATATTCTCTCGTAATCCTTGCAGATCGAAAGATAGATCATGGAATAGAAAACAAGGATAATGGCACAGAAACCGCAATAGCCTGTAAACACATAAAGCGCATCCACACCACCCGCAAAGTGCTCCCACAGACAGAAGGGAATGCCAAACAGACATCCAAACACCACCGTCATCACAAGTCCCAGATAATAACAGGGCAGAATATCCTGAAAACGCTCTTCGTAGATCGCGTCCTGCATATACTTGGACAGTACCGCATTAAACGGCGACACTGCCAACAGACCGAAAATAAACAGATACAGTACGGTACAGGAAAAAAGCGTCCTGTCCGGATAATCCACCTCACCGAACCCCAGCATCCAGCCCATCAGCAGAATAGCGCCCAGGACAAGCAGTATGGGAGCTATGGTGATGACCACACTGTAAAGGAATCCCAGAAAGTCCGCCGCAATGGATTTCTTCTCATAAATACGATTTAACTTAATACCAACCCCTGCCATTATTCCGTTCCTTCCTTTTTCCCGGTCGTCTTCCCATGACCGGTCAACTCTGCATACATGTTCCTGTAGGCAGCCAGCATCCTGTCCATCTGATAGGCAGCCGCCACTCTTCTATATCCGTTCTCTCCCATGACCCGCCGCCCGGTCTCATTATGTGCCAGCTGCAGCACAGCGCCCGCGATCTCTTCCACATTCATAATGCGGGTAATGATTCCGGCCTCACCAAAGTCATCCCTGGAAGAATCACTCTTTTCTCCAAGGATCAGTTCCCGGCAGTTTCCCACATCCGTAGCGATCACCGGTTTGCGGGCGGCAAAGCTCTCCAGGATCGTGAGCGGCTGCCCTTCGCTGATACTGGTAAGGATCGTCATATCCATTCTGCCGTAATAGGCTCTGACGTCTGCTTTCCCGGTAAAGACCACATCCTCGATTCCCATAGTCTGTATCAACTCAAAGCACCCCGCCGCATAATCTTCGTCTTCCTCCCACGGACCGATCACGAAAAGCCGCAGTGCCGGTTCCTTCTCCTTCGCAAACCCGAATGCCTGTATCAATGTCATCACATCTTTGACCGGCGTCACACGAAGGATGGCGCCGACGTTGATCCTTCCGGCATCTTCCGCCGTCCTGCCCGGCAGATCCCTGAAATCTTCCAACCGGATGCCGTTTGGTATGATCATGGTCTTCTCCACCTGGCACCCTTCTTCCAGCTGCAGCTCCCGCGCCTGCTCAAACAGGCTGACGACCACATCGGCCCGCCCGTATGCCAGATGCGCCATCTTCTGAAACTGTTCGATCCATATATTCTTATAGATCCCTTGCACCCATTTTGCCTTGATCAGTTCTTCTTCTCTTTCCCGTGTATAGATTCCGTGTTCCGAAATGATCAGCCTGCCGCCGTGCAGATATTTCGCCATACTGCCGAGCACCCCCGCATACCCGGTGGATACACAGTGATAGACATCTGCTTTGGGGATCTTCATCTGCAGGGTAAATACCAGAGGCAGATAGATCGAGCGCATCATCCACAGAAAATCTGTAAACACCATCTGACTGTAATGCAGGTTATAGAACTCCGTCACCGCATGAAGAAAGTCCTCCCCCATCAGAATGTCATTGGGAGAGAGTTTCTCTTCCTGAAACAAGTCGAAGAGTGTCTCCCAATCCGCCTGCCGGTTCAACAGCAGGCTGCGAAGCGCATGGTATTCTTTTCTGCGAAGTTTCTTCTGCTTTCGTCTTTTTCTTCCCCATTCGAAATCATCCAGATAAAGCTCATGTACCTCCGTCACCTGATCCGGCAGCTCATAGATATACTTTCCGCGCAGTGAACGGTCAGATATAACGCTCAGGATCACAAATTCCTGTTCCGGAAAAGACTGGATCAGATTGTGCACCCAGCCGGATACACCCCCTACCGTATACGGATAACACCCTTCCGCAATTATGCAAATTCTCATCTTATTCCTTTACCTTCCTTTTCCCGTCAGAGTCTTTGTCAGTCTCTGGCGGTCTTTAGCGTAACGACCGCCTCCTTCTCCTGTACCTCGATCAGATAGACGTCCTCTTCCAGTTTCTTCCAGCTTCCTCCCTCCACACGGGCAGGCACTTCGCCGTGGCATCGCAGTACAAACCAGGCAGGTGATGCCGTCCCTTCCACATTAAGGCAGATGGCATTGCCTTCCCTGCGCTGTCTGTAATCCAGCGTCAGGAAACTGCGGACCCGCTCGTCACTCTCAGAGAGCGTGGTCCCGGCAAATCCGCTGTATCCGTCAAAGGTCTGCTGCAGGTTCCACCCCAGATAAGAAGTGAGTTCTGTCAGCGCGTCCTGTCCCTGCGTCGGATAAGCAACCTCTCTTAGATCCACTCCTACGCTGGTATATCCCAAGGCGGTTTCAATACATCTGCTCCGAAAATCCTCCCGATAGGTATGCCGGACGCCGTCCGTCACAATACACTGTCTGGTCACCGTATCATTCTGATATCCTATCACGTCGCCTGTTCCGTCATACACTGCCGCAACCGTACGCACATCCGACAAAAAAGCCTGCTGTAATGCCGTCTCAATTTCCTCTCCGGTAAGCCCGCCGGCATAGAAAGAGGTGAAACGATAATCCGGCAGCACTTCTTCTATAAACTGCCGGTCGTCCTGCAGCTTCCGTAAAAGCGGCGTATCCGAAACACTGCCGCCGGACAGACCGGTCTCTGCCCGCTCCTCGTTCAGCCGTCTCATATAATATGAAAACTGCTCTGCATCGGGCCGGTTCTCATCCTCATAATCAAACTGCGGCGCCAGCATACAGGTGAGTCCCAGCGTATTCTGCCTGTATACGGCGATCAATGCCGGCCACAGCGTATCCTGAAACAGTTCCGTCATCGACCGGCCATACCGGTTCTTGACCGCCTCCCCGTTTTCTTCCGCCAGGCCCGGATAATTGACGGCGATCAGATTCTGTGCATTGACTACCGGATAAATTTCATAGCCATTTCTCTTCGCCGCCATGGCTGACAGGATTCCCAGTCCGGCCGCATCTTCCATATACCTGCCGTTTACGGCGAAGATATCCGTCTCCCCATAAACATGCCTCCAGAGTATGGGAATACCGTCCTCCTTTTTCCCTGCCTTTTGTGCCGGCAGCCCGCTCATGTATACCTCACTGTCTTCCGTAAGTCCATACCAGGGAAAAGTCAGCTCCATATCCTGCTTTCTCATCCATTCTTCTTTATCTTCCGTGTAATAGACCGCCTCACCACCCAGCAGGAAACCTTCATAGAGGTGTATACCCTGTACCGTGATCTCTTCTTCTCTGATCCCGTCAATCCCCAGAAGATTCTGCAGACTGTCATCCTCACGGATGACCGCTGCCTCGGGAAGACTGCAAAAAACTACACTGATCCCTGCTTTTGCGAAGTCTTCCAGAGAGGCCGTATCCGTTTCCCCGTTCAGGCCGACACCATTCACCATGATCATTTCCGGCTGATTGTCTCCGCTTTTCCAGTCAGTCTCCCCCACCTGTGCCGGTGTATCATACTGCCTGAACCCCCGCTTCGTATAGGCAGCCCATGTCTGCACGATCCTGCTCTCACGATCCTGCCTGTCACCGATATAGATGACCATATCCCGCTCCGCCTCTGCCGCTGTGTTTCCGTCAGCCCCGTAGGCATCACTGCGTCCCGGAAGTTCCTGCCGATCGCGGACATATGTATTTTCCTCATAATGATTCCAGCTCTCCAGCATGACATTGGTAAACTGAAACAAAAAGAACGTGACTGCCATTACTGCCGTAATGGCAATATAATTCCACCGTGATACCATTTTCTCTCTCCTCAGCTGAAAACTCTGATCATCTCCAGCGTTTCACTGTCAATCCCAACTTCCGACCTTTTCAATTCATCCAGCGTCTCAAAGAAGGCCTCCCTCTCTCGCGCCGTAAAATACAGTTTTAACAGACAGGTAAAGGCGACAAGCTGCTGTGGGTACTGTTCTTTCAGCCGCAGACACCATTTTCTGGAGTTCTCCACTGCTCCCGTCTCCAGAAGCCGCAGACATACGCTTTCATACTGTTTTGCCGTCAGCCGATTTGACGCTTTTTCATAAAGAAGTTCTGCGGTATGTTCCATCATGCCAACAAACCGGTTTTGCTCCGCTTTCGTGAAAACACCCTGTTTCAGCACTCCGTCCATGTAATCCAGCAGCCGCTCTTTGGCGGCCGTTTCCCCGTCTGCTTCCTCCTGTATTTCCCGCACCATCTTATGAACCGAACTCCGAAACTCATTCAAAATATCGCTCAGCGCAGAAGCCGCATAATGAGCGGTCTCGGAGTCCTCCGTGTCAAGCGCCAGCGCGATTGACGACAGGGATCCCTGCATATCGCCCTTGATGATATTCATCATCGCCATACGAAGACTTCTCTTATCATTGACGATCACGGCCTCCTCCACCGGAATCAAATTCCTCTCCCGTTCCTCATCCGCCCTGATCTGGGTACGTACCCGGTCCTTATGAAAGATCACATCCTCCAAATCCACCTGAAAACGAAAAACCGTCAAATACAGCAGGTAGGAAAACAAAAAAAACAGTGGACCCACAACCGGACAAAGCACCATCACCAGAGTTCTAAGCAGATACACCCGCCGGTTGTAGCACATATCCCCGGTTTCTTTTTTCCTTTTTTGGGCAGTCACGAAAAGAATGCCCCACAGCAGATAGAGGACTGCCGCCAGTAAATTCAATGCCAGCACTGCTGCTAAAATAAACTCCTGTCTCGTCATCGTCATGCTCACTGCCCCTTTCCGGACCGGCATTCATAACCGGCTTTACGGAAACGTTCCATTACGCCCGCCGCATTCTTTTCATCCGTATTAGAAAGCAGCACATACAGTTTTCCGTCTCCCAGCACACCCATGTAGTCGGTGGCGCGGATACTGCCCGCCAGCGCTTTCGCCGCCTGCCCGTATTCCTGATTCCGGACGACAACCTCCAGCAGCGTGCATTCCGTAAGTCCCTTATCTCCCGCCTCAAAGAAAGCGCTCACCAGCAGTGAAAACGCTTCCTGCGTCAATATGCCGGTGTCTTCCATGTAGCGATGATCCTTGAGGGAATCCAGATAACGCCTTGCACGCACGACCGCGTTTTGAATCAGAGTGCCTACGATCGTAAGCCTGTTTGCCTCTGCCAGCGTCATACGCTGCCAGGGAATTCCCCAGAGCATCAGGATCAGCTGCATCTCCCCCTCCGCATAGACAGCACTTGCCATCAACGGCAGATTTTCATCCAGTTCTTTATTGATAAAGACCCGCTTCTCCCGCAACGCCTCATACAGCGTTCCCATAGCCGTATACTCTATGGAGTTGCCAAGTCTGCGCGCCTCCGGGGAAGTGGCTGAAAACAATCTGGCATAATCCCTGTTGGCCACCACATACACGGCGACATCCCTGCTGTTCATCAGTTCTTCCAGTACCTGCGCCGCATAGAACAGCACTTCCTCCGGACCGTACTGCTCCAGACTGGACGTGATCTCATAGATCTTCCCCAGGCTGTCCTTCTGATTGACCAGCTGCGCCTCGAAATTCTGTTTCATCCTCACGTTACTGTCATTGATATCCGAGATACTGTCTATCCGCTCCTGAAGATAGCGGATTTCTTCGTCCTTATCGTCCGTAATATGATGCAGCCGGTCCCGCATATATCCGACTACCATTCCTACGATAAAAAGCTGCGCCGTCCACACATAAGTGTTATAATCCAGAAGCACCTCGAAACCGCTTCTTCCGGAAGTCTGATGAAAGAAATAACCCGCCACCGACAGAAGCGCCGAGACGATCGCCTGCTGCTGCCCATGTACGATCGCAAACAGGAGTACATACAGCAGGAAAAAATCCAGCCTTTCAAAATATCTGCTGCCCGCTGTCTGGCTGTACAGCAGATAGATCGGGACAAAGCATACCAGATTTTCCAGAAAAGGGAGCAGGCTGCTGCTGAGCACACGAATCCCGTGACGCACTCTGCCGCCCACACCACCGCCTGCATCCTCCGCACGGATAAACGAATCACTGTAACGCTTTATGTACCGGGCCGCTTTTTTTATCCCTTCCTCACAGGGAACTACGATCCGCTGTCCATACTCTTCCTGATACCGGCTGCTGTCCAGTATCAGGCGGTAACCTTCTCCGACCGTGCTGTTGACAAGTTCCACCCCCGCCCCCATCTCCTGAACGATGAGCTTCGCCAGTCGAGTCTCACTGATTTCTTCCATAGAAGAGAGATGATAGCATTCCTTTACCGTTTCCTCCTGCAGCATCACCCTGCAGGCCAATTCCACTGCGTCACTGACATAGAGCATGGAGAAGATATTCCTGTCACTTGCAGATATCTTTCCCGTCTTCAAGGCCTCCAGACACATCCGAAAACAGGGATCCGTTTCTTCCTTTCCTTTCTGCGGCACACCATAAACATGGTCCAGACGCAGTGTGACCACATCTACACCCGTATTTTTACGGTAATTGCCGCAGATTTCTTCGCCCTGGGCTACTGCCAGCCCCTTATACCCCTTCGGGGTCGCCGGTTCGCTCTCCCGCACCGGATTCCCGTAGGACGCACCGTACACTTCCTGGGAAGAAAAATATACAAACCGCCCCGTTCCGATCATCGAATATGCCGACAGCAGATTGATCAAAGATGTGGTATAGCGCACGGACTCCTGCCGCCCCATACGCTGCCAGTCAAAATTTGTATCATAGGCCCCCATAAAAATAACCAGTTGTGGCCTTGTACTCTCCATAATGTCCTTAACGCTGTCATCATCATAAGTAAAATCATACCGTTCAAATACATGACGGTAAGAAACCGATTTGTCTTTTCTGCCCGTCAGCAGATAGATCCGGTGATCGTTTTTCTTTAGCTTCTCGATCATCTCATCCATCATCCCGCTGCTGCCGCCAATCAATAATATATTCATACTAATCTCCTATTCCTGCTCAACCTGCGAATTTGAGCGCAGCGCAGTCATCCCTTCTTATACATTCCATCCCGTAACCCGCTGCTCTTCTGCCAGCATATTCTGATAAGTCTGTTCGACCAGAGCCGTCACGTTCTCCTGAATCTCCTGACAAGTCTCCCGATACATATTCCACAGGCAGCTGGGTGTCACTTTCTCATCATCCACCCGTGCATCTTTGCTCACCAGCCCGACGAAATAATTTACATTGGAACGCGCCATGGGACATCCTTCTGCCGTGCCGAATACCGGCCCCCGCCTGATCCCTTCGCGCTGCATATAGTCCAGCAGTTCTTCCCGCAACCCCGCCGGCAAATGAAGCACTCTCTGCTTTACGGCCCCGGAAGTCTTCAACTCCACTTCCCCCTGACGCACCGCCTGTGCCGTAAGCTGAGGAAGTTCCTGAATGCGCATCCCCGCACCGCCTAGCACTTTGATTAACAGATATGTCTTCTCCTTCCCCAACTGCTTCGCCGCAGACAAAAGGCGCAGATATTCTGTACGACTCAGCCTGGGCCGGCTCTTCTTCTCTCTCTCAAAATCCGCCATCTGCCATTCCCGGCGTCCCAGATACCGTAGAAAGCTGTTCCAGACAGATATCCGGGTATTCACCGTCGCCGGCTGCAGTCCCTGTCCTTCCAGACTACGCTTCCACTCCGGTCCCGTCTTCTCCACAATGCGCTTATCCTCCGGCAGATAACGATGGAGTTCTAACAGGATCCTGCGGTAATTCTCCAGGGAAGAAGCTTTTCTCCCCTTTCTTGCCTGCTCCTCCAGAAACGCTTCTATAATTTCCGGGCTGACTTTCTCCTGCTTCCGCGCAGACATAATCCATACCCCTTTCAAAAAACAGAAAACTGACAGAATATGTATTCTGTCTATTAAGTTTGTAAATCTTTATATAATATATCATATATTATTTACAGTTTGCAATAAAATTTTGTGTCTCGGATCATTTTAGGGTATAGAAAAGAGGAAACGCAAAGGACAGTCTGCGTTTCTTTGTTCGTGTACTTTCTGTTTTTAATTCTGATTTTAGTTTAAATGATATTCTATCGAATATTTCATAGAAAGTTTCCATGAAATGTAAAATAAAATCCGTACAAAGTAGACAGAATACATATTCCGCCTATAAAATCAATCCTGTCTGTTCCAGCTGGCGCACATGCTCCTGTCCCGCCGTCAGCAGATAGATCCTTGTCGTCTCCACACTGCTGTGTCCCAGTACATCGGCCAGTTTCACGATATCCCTGCATATTTTATAGAAAGTCGTGGCAAACAGATGTCTGAGATTGTGAGGGAACACTTTCGAGCTTTCCACGCCGGCCTCCCGGCACAGTTCTTTCATCTCTCTCCAGACCTGCCTTCTGGAAAGCCCTTTTCCGTTTTTCGTAACAAAGATTTCCCCCGCGTCGGTCCCCTGTTTCTTTACAAACTTAAGCAGCTTACGGCACAGCCTGTCCGGCAGCAGGATCACCCGGATCTTGCCCTTCAGCGCTACCTCAGCCCGCCCCGCCCTGGCTGCCTCCACCGTGATAAAGGGAAGTTCGCCGACCCGGATACCGGCGGAACAGATGGTCTCCATCAAAAGCTCCAGCCTCTCCCTGCCGCTCCTGTGGGCAGCGTCCAACAGACGCGCATACTCTGCTCTGGTCAGTTCCTTCGACTGCTGTCTGAACATCTGCCGCTGGATACGCAGGAATTTCACCCGGCACTCCTCCCATCCCACAAACCGGAAGAAGCTGTTCATGGCCGACAGTTTACCGTTCACCGTACCGGGTGCGTACCCCTCCTTTAACAACTCCCCTTTCCATTCCAGAACAGTTTCCTTCGTGACCGCCCTTCCCTGCAGCCACCGGTAAAAAGCGTGTACTTCCCGGCTGTACTTCTCAATGGTAGCCGTCTCCCGCTCTTCCTCCCGAAGAAACTGCGAAAACGCCGTTATTGCCTCTTCTGTCACAAAATGCTCCTTCATCTCTTTTCCTCCGTACCTTTGGACGGCCTTTTTCTGCCGCCCATTCCGATTTTTTCCTTGTTATACTGACACACAACAATGTCAATAAGCCACCCCGTCCGCATAAGACGACAGTGGCTTATCCATTTTCTCATATTCCGATGATTCCTGCCAGCATAGAACCTGCTAAGAACCGGACTGGAAAAAATGCAGGAACTTAATTCTTATTTTACAGCAGGAACAGAAAAGTAAAACACAACGCCGTCCGGTTGATTGGAAACACCGTAAGGCAGATTCTGCATGGACAGAATCTGTGCCACGATCGCCAGACCCAATCCCGAACCGCTGTATTTGGAATTTCTGTCACGATAGAATTTTGTCCAGATTTTTGACAGGTTTTCCTGCGGGATCGGCGGCCCCTGATTAAAAATGGAGAAGTCCAAAGCGCCGTCATTCTCTTTCAGGGATACTTTCAAAACACCGCCCGGGTTAACATTCCGCTTTGCATTGACGATCAGATTATCCAATACCTGCTCCATCCTGCCCCGATCCGCATTCACATAAACCGCCTGTTCCGGCAGCTCATACTGCAGTTCAAAATCGGCCTCCGGAGTGTCAATCAGCAGGCGTCCGGCAACCGTTTCCAGAAATTCGACAAAGTCAAAGCGTTCAGGCTGCAGCTGCGAAGCCCCGTTTTCCAGTGCGGACAGATCAAGCAGCGTCGTGATGAGCACATTCAGACGTTCCGTTTCCGTGACGATCACCTCGGCATATTTTTGCCTTTTTGTCTCGTCCCCTTCATCCTGCAGACCCTCGGCATAAGCACGGATAATCCCCAGCGGTGTTTTCATCTCATGGGAAAGACTGTCCACCAGTTCTTTCCGCTCTGTCAACAACCGTTTTTTCTGTTCGATATCTTTTTCCAGCTGACAGTTTGCCGTTTGTAACTGTAAAAGGGTCTGCTGCAGATTTTGAGACATTTTATTGAGGTTTTGGGATAACTCGCCAAACTCGTCATTTGTATTGACGTTACAGGGCGCGGAAAAATCAAGCTGCGCCATCTGGCGGGCCGCCTGGTTTAACCGGGAAACAGGTCTTGAAATAAAGCGTCCCATCAGGTAGTTGATCACTAAAACCATCATCATTACAAAACAAAGCCAGATCCAGAAAGAAAGATCCGGATCGACAGGTAACCTTGTCGATATCATATAAGAAATGATCAGTATCATTCCTGCGATCTTGGAAACCATAATGATCTTTTTGCGAACAGTCCGCAGGGTGAAATCATCTTTTATGCTCATACCGTCTCCTCATACTTTCAACCAGAACGAATCAGTGCTTCTTCAACGACAGGCATCCACGCTGCAACACACAACTCCGATCCGGATGCCGTCTTCTTTCAGTAGATCCGCATGGCTGCCCGTCTCCAGATACCACTGCAGCGCTTCATTGAGGGACGTATTTCTTTCGTCCGCGTCTGCTCCCTTTTCCCAGACAAGAAGCGGCACCTGCGGTATATGGGGTTCGTGGTACTGCTCCGGCTCTTCCTCCTCCGGCAGGGGCTCCTCTGCCAATTCTTCCTCCATCTCCTCATCGCCAAAGTCAAATCCGGCGTGTACCGCCTCCACATGCAGACCCACGAAGAACAACGCCCCGTTTCTCTCCGGGTCTGTCCCGATCACGATATTGTTGACCCACTGCGGTATCCCCGGTGCGAGCACGACATCCAGCCATTCCCTGAAAGCCTCAAACAACAGCCGCCCGCCAAATCTGGTAAAGACATCCACATCCGTATCTTCCATACTGTGTATCGACTGCAGAAAATCGTCCTGCCGGTAACAATATTCCAGCCGGTGGTCCAGCCGGGAAACGGAAAGGCATCCCTCATAGGCCTCTACCGCCGTCACCCCCGCAAACTCGTCGCCGTAGAAATCCGCCAACAGGTCTGTCATGGTGTCTGCCCTGTGCATCCTGACCGAGCCGTAGGCGAAATAGCGTCCGCTCTCCCCCAGATAAAGATACATCGGGCCGTAATCGGATTCATGGGAATATTTGAAGCCCCAGCCGAAGCGCGTAAGCAGCTGCTTTCCCTCCTTGATCCTTGTATTGGACACAGACGTCAGATAGTTCCTGCTTCTCTCGTATTCCGTAGACTGTGCCCTGATCGAGTGGCCGAAAGGCAGCTGTGCCCCGTAAAATACTTTGTCGTGTCTTCTTTCCTGCCCGGTGCCGTAACGAAGCACGCAGTATCCTTCCCGGTTCTTTTCATAGCCCATGGCTTCCAGGATCAACGCCGTCTTCTGCCGGACGTCCATATCTCCCACCGCATAGGCAGCTCGCAGCACCTGATCCGGCTGCCGCAGCAGGTGAAGCGCCTGCGCCGCCAGAGCCGTTGTGTCTGCAGCAGACGCCTCCGGTCTGCCGGCCACTGCCGCCGCTTCTTCCCTGATCCGGGCAGGCAGCGGATAGGCCCTCCAGCCAAACTCCGGCCAGCGGAAGATCCTGTCCTCCCAGCCAAAATCCACCTGCCGGAAGATCTGCAGGCCGCTTCGCGTTACCACCGCGCGGAAGCAGAATCTTTCCTGCTCCTCATACAGAACCGCCGCCGTATCCTTTGGCAGACGGTCATTGTCGGCCGCCAGAAGGCCCGCGATCACCGGCCGCACCGGCTGATGCACGAAAATCTTCGCAAGCCATCCTTCGATCAACTCCGCTGCCTCCTGCCGCTCCTGCTCCTCGATGGCCGTCACCGCCAGCAGAAAGAAAAAGTCCGTGCACGCTGCCAGCCGCGGTGCATATTCCGCCAGCTCCCGGAACGTCAATGCCGGAGCCGTTACCGGTACTTCCTCCACAAAGTACAGACAGTAATGATAGTGAAATTCCACCCGCAGCTGCCTGCCGTCCGGCAGACTGCATACAGCGCTCACTGGAGCCGCAATGCGCGCCTGCTCCTCATCAAACCCCGTAAAAACTTTCTGCCATGCCCGGGACGGCGCATAGAGATAATTGATATAGGCAGGCAGGTAACACTGCCCGTTCTCTACATAGATATAATCCGCCTCCCACTTTCCCCGGACTGCCCTGTGCCGGTAACCGAATCCGCGCATCAGGAAATACTGCCAGAAATCCGCGCTGCCGCCGTCAATCTTTTCAGGCGCCAGCCGGGGAAGATCCAGCGCACAGAGGTAATCAAGTTCCCGGCAATTTCGCTGCGTGGACAGCGACCTGATCAGACTTTCCATCAGTTCCGTGCACTTCGGTTCCGGAAACGCCCCTGCAGACAGATACCGGATCAGCCCCTCGGCCAGCGTGCCCGGCATGACAAACCTTTTCGCCCCGTCATAGATCCGTTCAAACAGTCCTCGTTCTTTCTGCAGGCGTTTCCACTCCGGCATGGCAAAAAATGCTGCCACCCGCTCCTGTATCTCCGGCGTCTCCTCATAGATCGACTTTTCATAATTGTTTTGATGGTCATTGATGATCTTTGCCAGAGTTATGTAAACTTTTTTGATCAGCTGTTCCGTTCCGTCATCGGCAAACAACACTTCCTCAATATCAGGAAACTGCCGCAGCACCTGTTCCTTCAAGGCGCCGTACAACCCTCTGGTACTGCTGTGGGCCAGTTCCTGAAACCGGTATTTCAAATACAGGGTTTTCAGCACGCACGCCGGCAGCTGCGTATCTTTGAGCCACTGCACATACAGTTTGATGCCGCATTCACTGCGGGACTCATAGTCACCGCTGCCGGGTTTCTTCCCGTTCCGCTCGAACAGATAGAATTCCTGACTCATGCCCAGTATATGCTGCCATGTCTCCCGCTCCTCCGTCAGCTGTCCGCCTGCCTCCATCTCCTTCAATGTCAGATAATCAGAAAAGGAATTGTGCCGCACCTTATTGGCCGGCTGATTTAAGATCTTCCTGGTCATGGCTTTCAAGTCGCAGTCCACCCCCTGCATATTGAAGATTTCCGCCACATGCTTTCTGGCCGGAAACGTATTCTCCACAGAAACCTTGTACCACTCCTTCGGATATTTTTTGCCTTCCAGATATTCTTCCCCGGCAAAATGCGGTACAAAGGCGTAGGCGATGGCCAGCTCCTGCAAAAATCCCATCGGCAGGTTATCCCAGGGATATAACGTCTGCTGCATCACATAAGAGGCAAGCCCTTTGCCGAATTCTTCCGAAAACTGCTCCCCCAGAAACGCCTCCGAGAGAAAAAACCGCCGCCAGGTATCCACCTGTTTCGCCTGCTTCGGATTCTCAAAGAGCAGGATCAAATCATGCAGGGCTCCTTCCTGCATACTTCTTTGGATCGAACTCTGCTCGGCATCCAACATCCTCTCCAGAAGGGAAGACTGGGTCTGCGCCGTCTCATTTGTATCAGCCGGTGCAATATCAGCCAACACAGATTCGCCCGCATCTGTTTCCCTGCCCGCGTTCTTCTCCATCGCTGCCGCCTCACGGAGCGCCTCTTTATACGCCTGATTCAACTGCACGAAATATTCCGGCTCTTCTTCCGGATGATGCAGCCTTGACTGCGCCGCAAAAGCCCGCCTGATCTCTTTCTTATCCCCTGTCGGGCTGATGCCTAACAGCTGCCAGTAAGTATTCATTCCAACCAATCCCCTTTCAATGCCCCGTCAAACAACAGGATTTCCTGAATATCCGCTTCCCGTTCCATCTGTTCCAGCCATTGCAGAGCCATCTCCTCCGCATTCCTGATCTCCTTCTTCCTGCCGCTGCACAGGCCGGCGGTGATCTGATCGATCATCTCCGCCACCCTTTCCCGCCTTTCGCCGACACTGTTCTCAAAATATTCGATGAACCGGGCCAGCATCCTCTGATTCTCCGGCTTTTGGATGGGCGGCAGCATGATCTGTTCCATTTCTTTCCGGTACCGCTCCAGCTCCGCCTCACTGAGCGTCTGATTCGCCAGCAGGATCTGTTTCTGCTGTGCCAGTTCGTTCTCCACCGCCACATGCAAAATTCCGTTAATGTCATAGGTGAACTGTACCTCGATCCAGGCCTGCCCGGCCGGTTTAGGCACCACATCTATCCGCACTTCTCCCAGAAAAATATTGTCATCCGCATAGTATTCCTCTCCCTGGTAGATCTTCACGGAAATCTCTTTCTGGTAGTCGCCCGTGGTCACGAATCTGTTGCGGACGGACATCGGCAGCGTCGCGTTGCGCTCGATCATCGGACTCAAAATATTCTTATCCCGGTGATTCCTGTTGGTGACGCCGATCCCCAGTGTAAAGGGACAGACATCGGTGAGCAGCATATCCCTGATCTCCTCCCCGCGCTGCCGGATACCCGCATAGGCGCCCGCTCCCATGGCCACCACCCGGTCCGTATCCCCAAGGACCACCGGCTCCTTGCCCAGCAGTTCCGTGAGAAAACGCTTCACAACCTGTAATTTCGAAGAACCGCCCACCATGACCAGATCATCAATCTGGGAAATTCTGGAATCCGCATCCTCCAGAATATGAATGAACAACTGCTTGATCTTCGCAAAAAGCGGCATACAGATCTCAAAAAGAATATCCTCGTTGAGCACGGCCTGACAAAGCCTGCCGCCCAGCTCCAGTTCCATCCTCACCTCCGGCTGGGTACTCAGCCCGCACTTTGACTGCTCTGCCAGTTTTCGGACAGCAGCCTGCTCCCCGACGCTCAGCCCTTCTTCCTCCAGCCCGTTTTCCCGGCAGAAATATTGTACCACCGCCCTGTCGATATCGTCTCCGCCCAGATGATTGTCCCCGGCCACGGCTATGATCTCGATCACATTGTCAAAGCATTCCACATAGGACAGATCCAGCGTGCCGCCGCCAAAATCAAAGACCAGCAGTGTCTGATCCTCTTCCCTGCACTGCATCCGGCAGGCCAGCGCCGCCGCGGACGGCTCATTGATCAGCCGCTCGACCTTAAGTCCTGCGATCTGTGCCGCCTTCTTCGTATCACTGCGCTGTCTGTCGTTAAAATAAGCCGGCACCGTGATCACCGCTTCTTCAATCTCTTCCTGCAGGTAAAAGGCCGCGTTCTTCCTGATCCGTTCCAGCACCATGGCGGAAAGCTCCATGGGCGTACAGATTTTGCCGCCCAGTGTATACTCCCTCGCAGTACCCATAAAGCATTTAAAAGAAGCCGCCGTATCCCCGGCATGTGTCAACAGCCTCTCCTTCGCCGCCTCTCCCACCACAAATCCTTCATTCTCCACATATCCGACCACACTCGGCAGCAGCACCGCGCCGTTCTCATCCCGGATCAGCTCTGCCCTGCCGTCCTTCCAGTATGCCGCCAGACTGTTGGTCGTTCCCAGATCAATTCCAATGACCGCCATCCCTCTTCTCCCTTCTCTGAATCTCTGTTCCTTCTTTTCCGCTTCCGCAGGCCGCATTTCGTAACAGTTCACAGCCAAGCCGGCCGCAAACTGTTACGGAATCTGCACATTTTTCTCTTCACTGTTGCCAAATGTTTCTGTTAACCCTCCCTGTTTTTTATTTTATCACAGCCCTGTAGATTTATCTATTCACAGATAAAACCGGTATCGTTACTTTTTCAATATACAGTTAATCTTTTTACTTTATAAAAGTAAACCACTGCTATATGCATAATATAAGGTAATGACAACACAGCCAATCTATGATAAAATTATCAATAACTATGTTGGCATACTATGACATATCCGTTGTCTGGCCGCAAGATGGAGGTTTCGATTTACCATGAACGAATATCCGACGGATTCCAATATAATCGAATACATGTTGACCCTGCTTAATATTTCCGATCACGCGGACGGCGACCCTGATTTTCTCTCTACGATCGGCAACCTGAAAGCCGCCTCTTCCGTGCAGCCTCTGCCTGCCATGCTGGAGGAGCACAGCGATCATGTTCCAAACGGGATCATCCGGTTTATGAACCAGATGCCGGGCGGCTTTTTTATCTACCATGCCGATGACAAGGAGCAGATCATTTACGTGAATCAGGCACTTCTGCGCATTTTCCAATGCGAGACAGCAGAGGAATTCCGCCGCCTGACCGGAAACTCTTTTAAGGGGATGGTCCATCCGGAAGACCTTTCGTCCGTGGAAGAAAGCATCCGGAAACAGATTTCCCAGAGCAAGTACGATCTGGACTATGTGGAATACCGCATCATCCGCAGGGACGGCGAGATCCGCTGGATCGAGGATTACGGCCATTTCGTGCACAGCCAGTCCATCGGCGATATTTTCTATGTCTTTATCAGTGATGCCACCGAGAAAAGGCAGCGCCAACTGACAGAGCAACGCGCCATGATCAAGAATGCCGCCGCGGAAAGTGAACTTAAGCTGCGCACCCTGATCGAATCTTACGATGAGGAGCGCCGTCTGATCTATCAGGAACATCTACGCCGCCTGGAAGTGATAGAAGGGCTCAGTATCAACTATGAATCCATCCTGTACGTAGATCTTGACTCGGATACCATACTGCCCTATCGACTGAGTGTACGGACGGAGCAGGTTTTTCAGGATCCGAACCGGTCCCGTGGCCTCCGGTGGTATACACAGGACTATGTGTCCACCTGGGTGCATCCGGAAGACCGTCAGCTTGTGGCAAACGCCACGGATCCCGATTATATACGTGCGAAATTATCCGAGAACAAGACTTACTATATCAATTACCGCATTATCTCAGGCGGCGAGACGCAGTATCTGCAGCTGCGTGTCGTTAATGTCGGCAACAACGCCCGGATTTCCCAGATCGTCATCGGTTACCGGCGGGTTGACGACGAGATCCTGCACGAAATGAAGCAGCATAAGGCACTGCAGGAGGCGCTGGATCAGGCCAAGACCGCCAATAACACGAAGGACACTTTTCTCTCCAACATGTCGCATGACATGCGCACGCCGCTTAACGCCATCTTCGGCTATACGGCCCTTGCCAAAAAATATCTCAACGATGCTTCCATGGTGGATTCTTATCTCGACAAGATCAATGTGGCCGGCCGTCAGCTTCTGGATATGATCGAGCAGATTCTGGAAATCTCCTGGATGGAGTCCAAGGATATCCACCTTAAGGAATCTCCCTGCAGTCTGGTGGATATCATGAACGAAGTGAGAATGACGATCCAGCCTCAGGCCGAGGATAAGAAAATCACCCTGCATGTTGATCTTTCCGGTCTGCAGCAGAGTGATGTATACAGCGATCATGAGAAGTTGACACAGATTCTTTTGAATCTGGCCGGCAATGCCATAAAATATACAGAGACCAACGGCCGCATCGATCTGATCGCCGCCAGGAAGGAACAGCTTCCAAACGACCATGCCGTTTACCAGTTTACGGTTCAGGATACGGGCATCGGTATCAGCCAGGATTTCCTGCAGCATATTTTTGAACCTTTTCAACGAGAACGGAATACTACTTTCAGCGGCATCTACGGCACCGGCCTGGGTCTTACCATCGTCAAGAATGTCGTAGAGACCATGAACGGAACGATCAGCGCCGACAGCACGCCCGGACAGGGAAGCACTTTTACGGTCACGCTCACGCTCAGACAGCAGAGCAGCCCTTCCGCGCCGGACAGCAATATCGATCACACCCATGCCCTTTTAGTCGGCCGTAAGATTCTTCTGGTAGACGACAATGAGATCAATCTTGAGATTGAGACGGAACTGCTTCAGGAGCTTGGTTTCCGCATCGAGACGGCAACGGACGGCCTGCAGGCCATCGAGAAGCTACAGGCCTCCGTCCCCGGAGAATATGCTTTTATCCTTATGGACATCCAGATGCCCGTGATGGACGGGCGCAAAGCCGCGGAAACCATTCGCCGGCTGGAAGACCCTGTCCTTTCCCATATCCCGATCATCGCCCTGTCTGCCAATGCCTTCGAAAGCGACAAGCGGCTGTCCACGGAAAGCGGCATGAATGCCCACCTGACCAAGCCCATAGATGTTCCGATCCTGTTGGAGACCATCGCCCGGGTCGTTCCGGCTGACAGCTGACAGCCTTACGCCGCCATGCCGCAGCACAGGATTGTCTCGATTGTCTCAGCTAAGAAACGACACTATGAACAATCATAAAAAAAAGCAGGCCAGTATACCCTTCTGCGGCGTATACTGGCTTTCGTCTGTGCTCCTGCTGTATTCAGATGTTCTATATTCAGATCGCCGAAGCGATCACCTGCATAGTTCCCTCCATGACTACCTCGCCGAATCCGCTCGGCAAGATGAAATGATCTCCTTTACGGACCGTCTGTCCGTTCACTGACCCCTCTCCTTCGATCACGCTCATGATCAGAAAAGGACAGGTCTGCTCAAATGTGACCGTGCGTGTCACGTCCGCTTTCCATATCCGGAAACATGCACAGGAGCAGAGCAGATTCATCACGTTCTGCGGCAGTTCGTCCGCCTTCACGATGGTGTCCTCAATCCTGGCCGCCGGCACTGTGATCACGTCAATGCTTTTGTCGATATGCAATTCTCTCGGTTTACCGTCCACCAGTCTGCCATAGTCATAAACACGGTATGTAATGTCACTGCTCTGCTGCAGCTCCATGACCATAATGCCGCCTTTGATCGCGTGCACGGTGCCCGGTTCGATCCGGATAAAGTCGCCCTTTTTCACAGGGATCTCCCGGATCAGTTCCTGCCAGCGCCCCTGGCGGATCATCTCCACAAGCTCGGCCCTGTCTTTTGCATTATGGCCGATGATCAGGCGGGAATCCTCGTCACAGGCCAGCACATACCAGCATTCACTCTTCCCCAGGGAACCGTTCTCATGAATGCCGGCATAGACATCGTCGGGGTGCACCTGAATGCTCAGGTCTGCTCTGGCGTCAATAATCTTCACCAGCAGCGGGAACCTGTCCAGCCCGGTGTTGCCAAAAAGCTCCGGGTGCTTCTCCCACAGTGCTGAAAGGGCTTCTCCCGCATAACGTCCTTCCCTGACCGTACAGTCACCGTTGGGGTGAGCGCTGACGCCCCAGCACTCCCCCGTATTGCTGTCCGGAATCTCATAGTGCCATTCCCGGCCCAGCCTGTCTCCGCCCCATACCATCTGTCTGAATACCGGCTTTAAAAATATGATCTCTTTGTTTGTCTGTTCTGTTAATACCATACGTTCTTTTGTCTCCATTATCGTATCATACCAGAAGAACGGACATTTAGCAATTCCCTTCTTCCAGTAAACGACAGTGGAATTTTTGATAATGCCCGCGTGTTACTGTTTTGCCTCCGGCAGACGCAGACGCAGAAGCCGCTTGGCCAGCTGGCGGAAATTAAAGGGTATGAGCGGATAGATATAGCTTTTATCCGACAGCGTCTTGTTGCAGCCAATCGCCAGCAGAAAGAACAGGATCGCCCCGATATAGCCGTAGAGACCAAACAGCGCCGTCAGGATCAGATTCAGGATCCGCATGAATTTCAGCGCATATCCCAGCTCATAGTTCTGCTGGGTGTAATTGGCGATGGCCACGAACGCCATATACAACATTACCTCACTGTTAAACCAGCCGCTGTTGACCGAGAACTCTCCCAGCACCAGGCCGGCCATCACGCTTAAGGGTGTGCTGAGCATATTCGGGGTGTTGACCGCCGCCAGCTTCAAGCCGTCGATCGCCAGCTCCAGGATCAAAAACTGCGCCAGCAGAGGGATATTCGGATCCTCCTGCAGCATGATAAAGTCGAAGGACTGCGGCACCCATTCGGGATTGTTCATCAGAAGCAGAAACGTCGGCGTCATGATGTAAGTCAAAATCGAGATCACGAATCTCGACAGCCGCAGGTAAGTTCCCGTGATCGGCGGAAAATAGTAGTCGTCGGCTTCCTCCACGATATCGAAGATGGAAGTCGGCACGATCATGGCCGAAGGCGAGTTGTCCACCAGAATGACAATATCCCCTTCCAGCACCTGCGCCGCCGCCACGTCCGGCCGCTCAGTGAATTTAAATTTCGGAAAAGGATTGAACCATTTGCGCTGATAGAGGCATTCGGCAAGGCTCTCCTGGTTCATGGTCAGGGCATCCACCTTAATGCTTTCGATCCGCTTTTTGACTTTTTCCAGAAAGCCGTGATCCACCCGGTTGTCCATATAGCACAGGACGATATCCGTGCGGGAGCTTTTTCCGGCATTCATCATCTCCATCCGAAGCTCTGTGCTCCGGATTCTGCGCCTGATCAGCGCCGTATTGAAGACCACCGTCTCCACGAAACCGTCTTTGGAACCGCGCAGCGTCTTATCCTTATCCGGTTCTTCCACCCCTCTGGCAGGATAGGTTCGGGAATCGAGCAGAATACATCTGTCGTAGCCGTCGATAAACAGCGCAAAGACACCTGACAGGATATTGTAGAAAATATCCTCCCACTTGTCCTTTAGATCCACCTCCACATAGGGGGTGGCCCTTTTGGCCATCTCATAGGCATTCTGCGGCATATCCTCCGCTTTCAGGCCGATAAAGTACTGCAGGATCTTCATCATCAGCTCATCCTTGCAGAACCCGTCTATAAAATAAATACACGCCTGCCTTCCTCCTACCTCGATCACGCGGTAGACCACGTCAAAGCTGGAGTCCGGCGCCATCCTCTCCTTCATATACACCATGGTCTGCTGCAGGGAGGTTGTCATTCTCTCGTTCGCTTCTTCTCTTTTCTGCACTGTCAAAAACTCCTTCCAAGACATTCCTTATTGCTGCTAGTATGTCTTGAAAGGAGTTTTCTTATTCATATCATCCGGCAGATTACTGCTTCCCTGTGCTGCCATGTCCGCCGCGGTCTTCATGTTCCAGATGCGCCACCTCGTCAAAGACGATCTTCGGCTGATTCTCCATAATGCGGAACTGACAGATTCTGTCGTTGATATGGATCTGTGTATCCCGCAGGGCGTAAACCGGCATAAACCACTGGTCATTGTCTCCGCAGTAAGAGCTGTCGATCACCCCCTGATGATTCGTCTGGATAATGCCGAAGTTCTTAAAGGTCGAACTTCTGGGCACCACGTGCGCCTCATAGCCTTTGGGCAGTTCCATCCCCACACCAAGCGGGATCAGCTTGAATTCCCCCTGCTGCAGCGTCACATCTTCCGCCGCCCGCAGATCGATCCAGTCAGACTTGCCGTCTATATAGGTCAGTTTTTCAATTTTATCCGAAAAATATTTGATCTTGATCGTTTCCACTCTCTTCTGTTAACCCTTTCCCGCTGTAGCCGTTACTCGCTGTTGCCTGTTTCCGGCCGGTTTTCCTTCTGTATCTTTCTTTTTCCGGTGTCTTTATTACCGGTCATTCACTGCAGTGCAGCACCGGCACGGAGGGATCTTCTTTCTGCAGGCTGGCCTGCACATCGATCACCCGCTGATTGGCGCTTCCCCGCCAGCGCAGCTTCGTGTCTTTTAAGTCCTGTACAAACTCCCCGTCCACCAGTACATCCACAAACTCAAGCAGGGTATAATGCCGGATATCTTCCCACTTATCCCCGGTGTAGAGCCAGATGGTCTTGTCCGGGTATCGCTCCCTGATCTCCTCCATCAGCTCCCGCACCGCCAGCCGGTTGGCCGCGTGTAGCGGATCTCCGCCTGAAAAGGTAATCCCGGAGATGTAGGGCTTCTCCAGCTGACCAAACAGCTCCTTCCTGGCCTGCTCGTCAAACAATACGCCGCCGTCCGGATCCCACGTGATCGGATTATGGCAATCCTTACAGCAGTGGGAACAGCCGGCCACCCAGAGCACCACACGCAGGCCGTCGCCGTTCAGCATATCATCCCTGGTTATATTGTGATATCTCATTACATACTTTTCCTTTCTGCGATCTCCGCCATCTTCGCCTCACTCAATCTGGTATCCCCGTGCACACGGGAATATGCCAGATAACCGTTCATACGGTCGATCTTCGTCAGATTACGGCTGCCGCATACAGGACAGACATCCATCTCCAGCTCCTGATGACCGCAGTCATCGCAGTACGCCAGCGACAGATTGACACCTTCATAGAAGCCCATCTCCATGGCACGACGGATCAGGGTTTTGATGGCGTCGATATTATAGTCGATCGGATATTTTACATACTGGATCTTGCCGCCGTTGGCCAGTTCCCAGAAACGATATTCCAGATCCTGCTTCTCGATAGGCGTGATATCCTCCGTCACATGACAGTGGAAGCTGTTGGAGACATACTCCCTGTCAGATACGCCTTCGATAATGCCGTATTTCGCCCGGAACTGCTTCACCTGCAGGCCGCAGAGGTTCTCCGCCGGCGTGCCGTAGATCGCGTACAGATTACCGTCTGCTTCCTTATATTCTGCTATTTTCTCATTGATATGTTCCAAAACCTCCAGCGCAAAAGCGCCGTCCTCCACCAGAGACTTGCCGTTGTACAGTTCCTGCAGCTCGTTAAACGCCGTAATGCCGAAACTGGCCGTTGCCGTCTTCAGGATCGGCTTGATCTTGTCGTGCAGCTGCAGGTGTCCGCCCAGGAAACCGCCCTCGCAGTACGCCAGCGGATTGGTGGACGCGCGCATCTCTCCCAGATACGCATAGGTCCGGATGTGCAGCTGTCTGATCAGATTCAGATAATAGTCCAGCACCTCATAGAAATCCCTGCTCTCCTGACGGGACTTCGCCAGGATCATCGGCAGATGCAGGGAAACCACGCCGATATTAAATCTGCCCACGAATACAGGGCTGTCCTCGTCATCCGCCGGATGCATACCGCCCCGCTCATACCAGGGAGACAGAAAGGCCCTGCACCCCATGGGGGAGATCACCTTGCCGTACTGCCTGTACATGCTGGCGATATAGCCCTTGCCGGTCAGGCTCAGCCAGTCCGGATACATGGTCTTGGCCGAACACTCCACACCTGCGTCAAATACCTCTTCCAGCTCCTTCCCCGGCCCGTGCAGGTTCTCGTCATACAGAAAAACGATCTTCGGGAACAGCACCGGCTTCTTGCATTCCTTCTTGCCCTGTCCGTTGCGGCGCACATTGAGCATGACGATGGTCGCCATCCTCGCAAATCTTCCCGTACCGATCCCCGCCGTCACGGTGATAAAAGGATAATCTCCGCGGCTGCTGGCCACGGTATTGAATTTATATTCCCAGCCCTGAAAGCCCTGTTCAAATTCTTTCTTCACATCTGCCAGTGCTTCCGCTTTGGCAGTCTCTTCGTCGATCCCCAGCCGCATATACTTCTCGATATCCCGCTTATAGGATTTCTCCGCATAGGGCTCCAGGATCTTGTCCACCTCCGGCACGGTAAAACCGCCGTACTGCTGGCTGGCAGCGCTCAACACGATATCGCCGATCACGTCGAAGGCCACATCCAGCGTCTTGGGCTCGTTATACCAGATATTGCCCATCTCGAAACCGCCGCTTAAAACCTCCGCCACGTTGAACAGACAGCAGTTCATCGTATCTCTTCTGGCGGACATGTCATGCACATACAGATACCCGTCCCGGCACGCCTGAATCTCTTCTGTGGTCATGAAAAACTTCTGGTACAGCTCCTTGTTAAACTGATTGAAGATCAGGCTTCTCTTGGTGGAGACGAGCGCGCTGTCCGTATTAGCGTTCTCCTTGTCTCCTATATACATGATGGACTGGCTCTTCTTATACACATCGTCCATCATCCGCACAAAATCCTGCTTGTAGTTGCGATAGTCCCGATAACTCTTGGCAACGATGGGTTTCACATCCTCCAGCGCACTCTCCACTACATTGTGCATGATCTGGATCGGGATCTGCTCCTCCCCCAGCTCGTTAACCTTATCGATCACAGTCTGGCATATATGGCGCTTCTCTTCATCCGTGAATTTGGTCAGCGCACGATAAGCACTCTTCCCTACGGCGTCGATGACCTTCTGGACATTGAAATCTTCCAGACTCCCATCTTTCTTGATCACCTTCACGATCTTATCCGGCTGGTACTCCATCCTGAAATTCTCTTCTGCCGTAGCGTCTGTTCCAAACTTACTGCTCATTAACTCCCCTCCATGGTATTTACTGCTTCGTTCTTGTTACTATAGTAAACGAATTTCTAACATCGTTAACTATAAATACGCCGCTTGCGCATACAAACCTGTACAGGCACTTTCTACTCTCCGAATCCCCTTTAGTTTACATAACATGTCACGTCAATCATCCAAAAGACACATTTCCATATAAAACGGCCATGCGTTCGAACACGATTCCCCTTCACAATATTCAGACAATGATTTGACGTTTTCTTATTACCCGTACCTGACAGTATTGAATCTGCCACAAAACACAACTGATGCGCAACAGAATAACAAATACAAAATATAGAATTGGTTGACATAAAATTCCCATATTTTGTGGCGTACATTCAGTATATGCCAACCCACATACTCTGTCAATGACCCCCTCAATAGAAAAAATACTAAAAAAGGATATGCCTTTTTGTGACATATCCCAAAAAATATTTTTCCATGAAAATGCTATTGACAATCCCACCTTACCACTTATCCGCGTATCATACCGGAAGCCGCGATCGCCTCCACCGCTTCCTTTATCTTCTCCACCGGCATCGTCAGGGCAAACCGCACATGCCCTTTTCCAAGAGAGCCGAAGCTGCTGCCCGGCGTACACAGCACGCCGCTCTTCTCCACCAGCTCCATGACAAACGCCACGTCATCCGTATAGCCTGCCGGAATCTTCGCCCAGGCGAACATCGTCCCTTCGCTGTCCTCCATCGGCCAGCCGATCCTGCGCAGGCCGCCGCAGAGCGTATCTCTTCTTCTCTGGTACTCCGCACACTGATCCTTCACCATCTGGTCGGAACCGGTAAGCGCCGCCACCGCGCCGTACTGTACCGGCAGGTAAGTGCCGTAATCGATCTGGGAACGGAGCCTTTTGAAGCAGGCCACCACGTCCTTATTTCCCGTCAGGAAACTGACTCTTGCACCGGTATAATTAAAGGATTTGGACAGGGAGTAGAACTCCACCGCCGTCTCTTTGGCCCCGGGAATGCGCAGGATCGACCTGCCCTCCCTGCCGTCATAGATGATATCCGAATAGGCATTGTCATGAATGATCAGGATCTCGTGGGCCGCCGCCCAGGGAATCAGTTTCTCGTAGAATTCATCCGGCGCCGCCTTGCAGACAGGATTCAGCGGATAGGAAACGATCATGCATTTTGCCCGCGCAAGAACCTCTTCCGCCATCCCGTCCAGATCCGGCAGATAGTGGTCTTCCTCCTTCAGATCGTAGGTGACCACCTCGGCCCCCGCCAGCGACGGCCCGATGCCGAAGATCGGATATCCCGGATTGGGTACCAGCACCACGTCCCCCGGATCACACAGCGACAGGCAGATATGGGCGATCCCTTCCTGGGAACCGTAGACGGACATGATCTCGTCCTTTTGAAGCGTCACGCCGTAGCGCTTCTTATAGCGCGTCTGCACGGCTTCGATCAGCTCCGGAATATCGATCAGCGCGTACTTATAGTTCTCCGGCTTCGCAGAAGCCTTCACCACCGCCTCCACCACATGCGCCGCGGGCGGAAAATCCGGCGTCCCCACAGACAGGTTATAGATGGTCCTGCCCTGCCGCTCCGCCTCGTCCTTCTTCGCGTTCAGCACCTGAAAAATACCGGCTTCATAGTCTTTCATCCTGTGTGCAAATTGTATGCTCATGTCTGTTTCCTCATTTCTGTCTGTTTCGTTACCCGTCAATATACTGCCCCAGCACCTTTGTAAGATGTGCCCGGTACTCTTCCGCCACCTCCGCGGGGGCCAGGATCCTGGCCCCTGTGCCAAGCCCCGTCAGCCACCCGTAGAACTGTCCGCTGAGGGCTACCTGCACCCGCACGGAGAAGCGTTCTTCCTCCCGTCTCCTCACAGGCACTTCCTTCCCGAAGCGGTCCATAACGACACCGATAAACCGGTTCTCAAATTCCAGCGTGACAATCTCCTCCCGGCCGCCGAACATGCCGAAGGTCTTGTTGGCGTAGGCGGCAATGTCAAACCGCTCAAAAAGCGCCGCCCCCTGCCGTCCCACACCGGCCAGCACGCGGATCTGTCCCATCTTATCGACCCGAAAATGCTTGATCGTGTCACTCTCCCCGTCATGGCCGATCAGGTAATAGTTCTCGTCCTTGCAGGTCAGCGCCCAGGGACTGATCTGATAGAGCTTACCGTCCTTGCGCGGCACCAGTTCCTTCTCCAGATTCCACTCCAGATACTGAAACGAGATCTGCTCATTGTCCTGAATCGCCCGGTGGATATCATCCACTATGTAATAGATACTTTCATTGGCCGTCTTGACCCGGTTGGCCACATAAACCTGCCGCTGCAGCTGTCCGGCCTCCGCTTTCGACGCCAGCTTCTCGATCTTGCCGATCAGCTCCCTCGACTTCTTCACCGTAAGGAACCGGGAAGCCTGTACTGTCTCCACCAGCAGCTTTAACTCCGCCAGCTCAAATTCCCGTCCGGCCAGATAATAACCGCCGCCCGTCTTCGCCTTGACCAGCACGATGTCATACCCGAACCCGATCAACTGTGCGATATCGTCATAGATGCTCTTGCGCTCCGCCCTGATACCGTATTCCGCCAGACCGTCGATCAGCGCCTGCGCTCCCAGACAGTGCTCCTCATCGGACTGCTCCGTCAGTATTTTTACCAGATATAATAATTTCAACTTCTGATTACCGCTTTTTGCCATGCAAAACTCCTGTATGTTCATTACGGACTTTGCCAAATAACGTCCCGGGCTGAACTTTTACCCTGTGTACCGCTTCTGCCTGACGCCGTTACCCTGCCGGGTCCTCTGCCACGCCCAGAATGGCCGGCAATTCCCTCAGATGCCGTATCTCATAGTCGATTTGCACCGCGACATCCTTTTTACGCCCTTTCGGGTTAAACCAGCAGGCGGTAATGCCCGCATTGTTGGCTCCCTGCATATCGCTGGTCAGCGAATCTCCCACCAGAATGCTCCGCTCCCTCGTCCCCTCCGGCAGCACCGCAAAACAGGCGTCGAAATAGCCCTTCATCGGTTTCGGATATCCCATCAGCTCCGACACGAAAACCCCGTCCATCAGCCTGTCAAATCCCGACAGCTTCATCTTACTGCTCTGGGTCGTATTAACTCCATTGGTCACTACATACTGGTGAAACCCAAGATCCCGCAGCCTGGTGACCACCTCCACGGCGCCGTCTATATAATAGTAGACACTGCCCAGCACATCCTGATAATCGGCCGCGATCTTTGCCGGATCGATGTGCCCGATCGACAGCTCCGCAAGCAGCACCCGGAATCTGCCCACCTTCACTTCTTCCTTCGTGATCTCGCCGCGCTCCAGCCTGTTCCAGTGATCCCGGTTGATGACTTCATACCGGGCGGCGATCTTCTCATCCATATACAGATCATACCGGGCGAAGACCTCTCTGATCGCATAGTCCATTGAACGGTCAAAGTCCAACAGCGTCTGATCCAGATCCCACAGGATCGTCGTATAATTTCCCATTCTTACCTCCGTCCTCCTCCCATCCGCAGCCTGATCTTCCGCCGCCGTGCCGCCTGCTGCGCCGCAGACCAGCTCCGGACCAGAAGACTAAATACGGAAAAAGCCAGACCCGCCGGCCTGACTTTCAAACCATCTCCATCCAGAGACATCATACGGCTGTCTTCCCGCCGACGCCTTCTGCCTGTGCGCTCATGCCCGTCTGTGCAGCAGCTTTGGCATCTTTGCTCTTTCTCCATTTCACACCGATCACACATGCTACGACCACCACTGCCACAATAAATACAAACACCAATAAGTAAGATAAAAAAGCGTTTACAAACAAGATCAAATTCGTCATCTGTTATCCCCTTCCCATCATGTTACGTAATAAAATGTCTTTCTTCAAAAACCATATCTATGATACCACCAATCAGAAGGTATCGTCAAGTAAGTCTGTGCCATCCGCCGCAGTTGTGGCCAATTTGTCGCAGCGTTCGTTCTCCGGATGGCCGTCGTGCCCCTTTACCCAGCGAAATGTCACCTGATGCGGCTTTTTCGCCTGCAGAAGCCGTTCCCACAGATCAATATTCTTGACCGGCTTGTTGCCCGCCGTCTTCCAGTTCTTCCGGATCCATCCGTCGATCCAGTGCTGGTTGAAGGCATCCGTCACATATTTGGAATCCGAGACCAGTGTGACCTCGCAGGGCTTCGTCAACGCTTCCAGCCCCACGATCGCCGCCATCAGCTCCATGCGGTTGTTGGTGGTCTTCTTATACCCCGCCGAGTACTCCCGCTCATGCAGCGTCCCCTTCGGGTCAATATACTGCAGCACCGTCCCGTAACCGCCCGGCCCCTCCGGGTTGCCGCGGGCCGAGCCGTCAGTGTAGATCGTTACTTTCATTCAGGTCTGTATCCTCCTCTTTACTTCTCATTCCGGTTCCAGTTTCCTTCCGCCAGAAAATGTCCCGCCATGGCTTCCGCTTCCGTAATGATCCTGTCATCGTATCCCAGCACCCTGAGCAGTGCAATGGCATTCCGCGTGGTGGCCGGCCCCGGCATCAGCGTGTACGGGAAGAACACATCGTCCTCCTCGATCCGCTCCTCAAAATGATAGTTTTCGTATTCCTCTGCCAAAAGCCTGGTCAGTTCCACATCATGGGTCGCCGCAAAGCAGATCACATGTCCCGCCGAGAGCATCTTCATGATCTGTGTGGAAGCCGCGATCCTTTCCACCGTATTGGTGCCCCGCAGCACCTCATCCACAAAACAGAGCACGCAGCCGTGCTCTTCCCCGGCCAGTCTCACCTGGTCAAGGATCCGTTTGACCGCTCTGATCTCTACCATATAATAACTCTGTCCGCTGATCAGATCGTCCTTTAAGGACATGGATGAATAGATCCGGAACACCGGCGCCTCATAACGCCTCGCCGGACAGGTGAGAATAGTCTGCGCCAGCACGGCGCTTAACGCCACGGCACGCAGAAAAGTGGATTTACCGGAGGCGTTGGACCCGGTCAGCAGAACCCCTTTTCGCGTATCAATGGAATTCTTCACCGGATCTGACAGCAAGGGATGGTAGAGCTGTTCGATCACCATACGCCGTTCCACATCCTCCTCAAAACGAAGCGTTGGCAGGCAGTATTCCGGCAGGCTGTTCCTGTAGGAACCGATCACCACTGCCGTCTCAATCTTACCAAGCAGCGTCACCATCTCGTCGATCTCCTCCAGATGCCCCCGCACCGCATGCAGTGCATTGTTAAACTGGATCAGATCCAGATAAAAGACCATACGCACATAATCCAGAATAAGACTGAGCGGATCGCCGTTCCCCTTCTCCACATAGACCAGCAGATAGGCATTGCGGATAAAGCTCTTCATCTTCTCATGGCAGGCAAGCAGACGATCCGATTCCCCGGCAATCCCTGTGATCTTCATGTGTCCCATCTTCTCCGCCGCATCCAGCATCCTCTTGATATAGCGGAAGCTGGTGATATACGGCTCGATCTGTTTGTACTCCCTGAAATAGCCGATCAGGTTGTGGCACACCACCAAAAGCAGCGCGCCGATTCCCAGCGGCGGCGACGCAAACATGCTCCCGATGCACAAAAATAAAGTCACATTGTACAGGATATATTTACCGTTCTTCCGCTCGCCCAGAATATCCAGATTCTCAATATACTCATGCAGCGAATAGCGTCCCATTCTCCCCAGTTGATAGAACAGGCCCTGCACCTGACGCCGCGCTTCCTCATGCTCCATAAAAAAGCTGATCCTGGACTCCCATTGCTCCAGCTCTTCCCGCCTGTCAAGCGGCGTCCGCAGCCTGTAATACAGATATTCGTCCCCCGCAGCGCTGCAGGAGACATTGATCTGCTGATAAAGGCTGTCCATATTCAGATCGTTCCATGTGATATCGTCCAGCTGGTTCTTCCCGGGATGCCTGAGATAATATTGCTGGATATGCTCAAGCTCCCCCGTCTTGTATACCCGCTCGGAAGGCATACCGTAGCTTTCGAAGATCCTCTGCAGATTATGCCTGTGAAAAGACCTGCTGTTGATATATTCCTTTCCCATGATGAGCACGATCAAAAACAGGATCATACCCGCCAACACTAAACCATCCATATGCACTTCCTGATTTCAAAGGCAACCTGTCAGGCGGAACCTGTGCTGGATGCACCGGCTCCGCCTGCTGTCACAACTCTGTGATACTATCGCAGACTGTCTATGATCTCGTTTGCCTTTCTATAGATTTCCTCCACATCATAGGCATCTGTGAAAATGCCGTTCTCATACAGGATCCGCCCCTGGATCATGGTCATCTTCACGTTCTGCTTGCTGCCGCTGTAGACCAGATTCTTGGGGATATTGTTGATGGGCTGCATGTTGGGCTGATGCAGGTCGATCATGATGATATCCGCCGCCTTGCCCGGTGCCAGCACATCGGTATCCGGCAGATACATCGCTTTGGCGCCGTTCACCGTGGCCATCTTGAGCACTTCCCAGGCATCTACGGCAGAGGCGTCCTCCTCCCGCAGCTTGGCAAGCCCCGTCACCAGAAACATCTCCCGGAACATGTCAAGGCAGTTGTTGCTGGCCGGCCCGTCCGTACCGATGGCTACGTTGATCCCCTTTTTCAGATAAGCAGAGATCGGCGCGATGCCGCTGGCGAGTTTGGTGTTGGAGCCCGGGTTGGTCACCACACTGAGCCCGCGTCTGCGGAAGATCTCCATATCCTCTTCGTCCATCCAGACACAGTGATAACCGCCGCCGCCGTAATCGAACATGCCGATCGTGTCGAGCAGTTTTGCCGGAGACATACCGTGGCGTTCCCGGCAGCCTTCCACCTCCGCCTTCGTCTCCGCCAGATGGGTGTATACCGGAGCCTTGTATTTATGTGCGATCTGTGCCACCCGTTCCATCAGCTCTCTGGAACAGGTATATTCCGCATGAAATCCGATAAAATAACTGAGCAGCGGATCGTCATGGTTCAACGCCTGATAGCGCTGCTCCAACAGTTCCAGGGACGGCTCAAAATCCGTCTGCCCGCTCGTTCCGCTGACCTGTACGCAGCGCATTCCCATATCCACGCAGGCCTTCGCCGTCGTCTCCGGTGTCAGATACATATCAAAGATGGATGTGATACCGCTGGTCAGATACTCCAATACCGCCAGCTTCGTCAGGTGATAGACCATCTCCCCGTCCATCTTATCCTCTATGGGAAAGACCTGCTTGAACAGCCAGTCCTGCAGCGGCAGGTCATCCGCATAAGAACGCAGAAGCGTCATGCCGGAATGGGTATGGGCATTCTTGAAACCGGGCATCAGCAGATTGCCTTCGCAGTCAATCTCCCTGTCCCATCTGCTCTTACCATCCTCTGCACCCTGGCCGCCGGCACAGACACCGTCCGTATCGCTGCCGTCACCGACATACAGGATCTTTCCGTCCTGCACCCATAATTCGCCTGTGATCAGCCTGTCCGTCTCCATTGTCAGGATACGCGCATTATAAAATCTGTAATTCATCTGTCTTTTCCTCCATTCTGCTTCCATGTACACATGCCGCAGGATATCAAATTAAATCAGTTCCCGAAACTTCGTGATCGACTCCGCCAGCAGCTTCTCAAACTTCGGTGCCACCGCGTTGGCCGCCTCCTGTACTTCCTCATGCGTCAAAGGTGCACTGTTCATGCCCGCCGCCAGATTGCTGACACAGGATACGCCACAAATCTTCATGCCCATATGGTTGGCAGCGATCGCCTCCACGACCGTGCTCATGCCTACTGCGCTCACGCCCAGCTTATGCAGCAGCTGGATCTCCGCCGGAGACTCGAAAGATGGCCCCGTCAGCTGGGCATAGATCCCCTCAAACAACTCGATATCGTTTTCTTTTGCCGTGCTTCTGATGATCTCCTGCAGTTCCTCGTCGTAGACGTGGGACATATCCGGGAATCTCGTTCCCAGCTCCTCGATATTGGCGCCAATCAGCGGATTCGGTGCGAAGATGGAGACATGATCCTTCAGCAGCATCAGACTGCCCGCATGGAAAGCCGGGTTGATACCGCCGGAAGCATTGGTCAGGAACAATACCTTCGCCCCCATCATCTTCATCAGACGGGTAGGCAGCACCACATCCGTGATCGGATATCCCTCATAGTAGTGGACACGCCCCTGCATCAGCACCACGGGCACCTCGTTGATATACCCGAAAATAAACTTACCCGCATGTCCCGGCACCGTAGATACCGGAAACCCTTCGATCTCACTGTAGGGAAGCTCCGCCTTCACATCCACGGTCTTTGCGAAATTGCCAAGCCCCGATCCCAGCACTACCGCCACACTGGGCGCAAAGTCAATCTTTGCCTTGTAGCACTCATAGCATTTTAATAATTTTTCGTATACTGGATTCATTTGTTTACCGCCTTTCTTTGTAGGTTATTTATTTTTCATTCACTTTGGTGTGAAATCTTTGCTGGTGTTTTGTGCGTAACGACATATTTCTGATTCCGGCTGTTCGGTTTGTCCGGAAGCGTCATTGTGATCTCTCCCGCTTCCAGCAGCGGCTTTAAGTAATTTCTGGTAAAATTTTTCATTCCTTTAAAACCGCAGTATTCTGCGATCTCAGATTTTTTCCTCGGTTCTTCACAATAAAATAATATTTTCTCACGAACAGTAACTTGGGTCTCTTCTTTCATTATATTTGCCGCATCTGTAACATAATCAAAATAACAGTCATCATTTATCGGCACAGTGATACGAAATACATCTCCTTCACAAAAACTCAAATTCCTGTCTGTTCTGATGTTTTATATTTTAACACTATTGCGTGCCGCCGTAAATACTGTATCTGTTTTTATCCGCATAAAATAAGAGCAGGATACAGTCTCCTGTCCCGCTCTCATAACAGATTGCTTCCTTCCCTCTTCCGGCCTTTCAACCGTCCCACCGGAAAATCTTCGTCAAATGATAATACACACCATCCCGCCATTGCAGTCATTTACGATCTTCTGCATGGTCTCCTGCAGTTTCACCTGGCTTTCCTCATTGATCATGGAAATTTTACCCGTGATACCGTCATTTACCAGCTGTTCTACCGTCTTGCCGAAGATATTCGTCTCCCAGATACCCTCTTCGCTGGTCTCCGTATCCGAGATAAACTGGATCAGATCCCTGGCCTGTTCTTCCGTACCCACGATAGGGGATATCTCCGTCTCGATGCTGGCCTTGATCATATGGATGCTGGGGCTCTCCGCCTTGATCTTCACGCCGAACTTATTGCCCTGTCTGATCAGCTCCGGCCGCTCCAGCATGATCTCCTCGCGATCCGGCATCACGACACCGTATCCCTTATAGCGCACCGATTCCAGCGCATGGAGCACCTTCACATACTCCCGCTTCATCTTCGCCATCTCTTTTAACATGGCAAGCATCTGGTACTCGCTTCCCACCGTCTCCCCCACCAGGTCGCTGATCATCTCATAGTAATAGGAATCGTCCACATCCAGCAGGATCTTCACGCTGCCGTCGGACATATTGATGCCGTCCAGCTTACACTTCTTGATATATTCGCTCTCCGGCATAAAGCTCCCCGAAGTGATATCCCGGATATTGCTCAGGCTGCTCATCAGGTTTTTGATCTGGACAATGATATCCTGTTTCATCTTGTGGTCGTAAGGCAGCATCTCCACCCACTTGGGCATGTAGAATTCGATCATCGTAAGCGGGAACTCGTAGAGGATATTTTCCATGATATGATTGATATCCTCCCGCTTTAACTGCTCGCAGTTGACCGGCATCACGGTCACCTGATACTTTTCGCTGATCTCATCCGCAAGCATCCTGGTATCCTCCGCATAAGGCTTCGCGGAATTGAGCAGCACGATAAAAGGTTTCCCCAGCGCCTGCAGCTCCGTGATCGTGCGCGCCTCGGCCTCCAGAAAACTGTCCCGCCCCAGGTCGCCAAAAGAACCGTCGCAGGTCACCACAATACCAATCGTGGAATGATCCTTGATCACCTTGCGGGTGCCGATCTCCGCCGCCCTCGTAAAAGGAATCTCCTCCGCAGACCAGGGCGTCTTCACCATACGCTCCACATCCTCTTCCATATGGCCGGTGGCCCCTTCCACCATATAGCCCACACAGTCGATCAGCCGGATATCCACATCAATATCTGTGCCCAGCCGGATATGCGCCGCCTCCTTGGGAATAAATTTCGGTTCCGTTGTGGTGACCGTCCTGCCGCCCGCACTCTGGGGCATCTCATCCTGGGCCCGCTCCTTCTCGTTCTCATCCTCCATAAAAGGCAGCACCAGCAGATTCATGAAACGCTTGATAAACGTCGATTTTCCCGTCCTCACCGGTCCTACCACGCCCAGATAGATTTCTCCTCCTGTGCGGAGCTGTATATCTTTATACAGGTCATATGTATTATTCTGTAAGAAATCCATATAAAAATCCTCCTGCTTATACTGGTAAATGTATATGCAGGAGGAAGCTCATCTATTCGGTTCCTTCTTCAATTTTATGGAAAATAATGCAGTTGGGCTGATTCACCTGCACCTCTCTGCCGTTCATGATCAGCAGTCCGTTCTCCAGATCCACCGTAAAGAAAGTCATCGTATCCGACTCATGATTCAGGGAGACAAGATGCCTGTTATCCGGGAAAAGGTTCGCATCCTTCGGATAATCGCCGCTGATCGGCAGGCAAAGGAGCTTCGAGAGCATCCCCGTCTCCTGGTCGATCCGAAAGACAACGGCGCTGTTGTCCCCGGCATTGGAACTCACCATATACTGGAAATCCTCGGAAATATTCAGCGCACTTGCCGCCGAACCACCGGCATGATAGTCATTCAGCGTGGAGACCGTCTGAATCTTCTCGAATTCCGGATTGCCGTCCACCTCCTCATAGGTGTAGACATCAATATAATTCTTCAACTCATGTACGATATACAGATACCGGCCGTCCCGTGAAAATTTCAAATGCCTAGGCGCCGACTCCTGCTCACTGCGGATCATGTCGATATGGCGCAGCCGCCCTGTCTTATGGTTGAGACGGTATACATTCACATGGTCGAGTCCCAGATCTGCCGCACACAGGTAATGATTATCTCTCGTCATCTTCACGCAGTTGACATGGGGCCTGAAATTCCGTTCCGCGATACTCCCCAGCCCCTTGTGATAGATCTCCTCCGTGATTTCTCCGGTGCCGCCGTCTTCCCGCAGCCTGAGCACCGTGATCTTCCCGTCATGATAGCCGCCCACGAACAGGAATCTGTCTTCATAATCGGTAGAAAGATAACACCCGCGCATACCGTTGATACTGCTTGCGTTGATGACCTCCAGATCACCGCTTGGCAGGATCCTGTACGATTCCACGCCAAAATCGGTAATGGAATACAGAAATTTCTTGTTATGGGAAATCGTAATATAGGAAGAATTGGTGATCCGCACCTGATTCTTCTCGGTCAGACGGCCGTTCTCCAGATCCACATCATAAATTCTGATGCCGTACTTGTCTACCTTGCCCACGGTGTACGTGGAAACGTATGCCACATATTTCTCCTGACTCATATTCAAACCATGCCTTTCTTTGAGTATCGTTCTCTAACACTTCCCGCCCAAATCCCAAGGCACCTGCCCGGTATAAACCGCGGTGATCAGCGTGCGCGCATACCGGCAGCCCTTAAGGTTTTGCCGCAGAAGTTTTCATGCTACTAAATTTTATCACAAATTTCGGGCTATGTTAATCATTTTCACAAAAAATGATTTTATTTTTAAAAACCCATTGACATGGCACTTCTTTTTTGTATAATGAGATTCAGCGTCTGTTTAGTTTTAGTAAACTTTGAGTTTATTATGACTGAGCAAAAGGCCGCTGGCCGGCAGACGCTGCAGCCTGCAAACCCTGTCCTCTGCACGATCCGCAAAGTGACAGGCATACACAGAAAGAGACAGAAAAGAGAAAGATATCATTATGGATAACAATTCCGGCCGAATGGAGATCGGCAATAAGATCAGAGAACTGCGAAATCAGAAAGGACTGACTCAGGAAGAACTGGCTGACCGCTGCGAACTGTCCAAGGGTTTTATCAGCCAGCTGGAAAACGACCTGACCTCTCCTTCCATCGCCACCCTGGTCGATATTTTACAGTGCCTCGGCACAAACCTGAAAAATTTCTTCAGCGACGACGACGATGAGCAGATCGTCTTTCACAGCGAGGACTTCTTCGAGAAGACCGACACGGAACTTCACAACAAGGTGGAATGGATCATTCCCAACGCACAGAAGAACATGATGGAACCCATCCGCGTGACGTTGGATCCGGGCGGTTCCACCTATCCCGACCAGCCCCACGAAGGGGAGGAATTCGGCTATGTGCTGTCCGGCACGATCACCATCGTCATCGGAAACCGCAGCATGAAGGCGAAGAAGGGGGAAGCCTTTTACTACACGGCCAACTCGGAGCACTACATCAAAGCCGGCGGCAGGAGCGGCGCCGTCTTCCTCTGGATCAGCACGCCGCCGAATTTTTAGAGTCGTTCGATCCGGTCCGCTCTCTTAGAGTAGAGAATACAAAATACGAAACAGAAAACACGGAGGATTCGTCCATGTCTAAAGAATTGATCCACTTAAACAACATCTCCAAATCCTTTGACGGACAGATGGTCTTAGACGAATTGAATCTGACCATCCACGAGAATGAATTCGTCACGCTGCTTGGGCCCAGCGGCTGCGGCAAGACCACTACCCTGCGCATTCTGGGCGGGTTCGCCACCCCGGACACCGGCAGTGTCATTTTCGACGGACGAGACATTACGAAACTTCCGCCGAACCTGCGGCCTCTAAACACCGTATTTCAGAAGTACGCCCTTTTTACCCATATGAACATCGCCGAGAACATAGCCTTCGGCTTAAAGATCAGGAAGAAGTCCAAAGACTACATAGCAGATAAGATACGTTACGCCCTGAAACTGGTCAATCTGGAGGGCTACGAGAACCGGATGCCGGATTCCTTAAGCGGCGGCCAGCAGCAGCGGATCGCCATCGCCCGCGCCATTGTCAATGAACCACGCGTCCTGCTTCTGGACGAGCCTCTTGGCGCGCTGGACCTGAAACTGCGCCAGGAAATGCAGTACGAACTGATCCGCATGAAAAACGAGCTGGGCATCACCTTCGTCTATGTCACCCACGATCAGGAAGAAGCGCTGACCATGTCCGACACCATCGTCGTCATGAACCAGGGCTACATCCAGCAGATCGGTTCCCCGGAATCCATCTATAACGAGCCGGAGAATGCCTTCGTGGCGGACTTTATCGGAGACAGCAATATCATTCCCGCGACCATGATCGAGGATAAGCTGGTCAGCATTCTCGGCACCCGCTTCGCCTGCGTGGATACGGGATTCGGACATAACAAGCCGGTGGATGTGGTGATCCGGCCGGAAGATGTGGAGCTTGTCGCTCCCGCACAGGGCACGCTGACAGGCGAGGTGACCCATCTGATCTTCAAGGGCGTGCACTATGAGATGGAAGTCATGGCGGGCGGCTTTGAGTGGCTGGTACATTCCACGGCACTGCACCCGGTAGGGGAAAAGGTTGGCATCCGGGTCGATCCCTACAACATCCAGATCATGAACAAACCGGAATCTGAAGACGAGGAGGCGGTGGTAATTGACATCTAAGAACAAATGGCTCTCTGCGCCCTACACACTCTGGTCGGTGGTCTTTATCATCATTCCGCTCTGCATGATCTTCTACTACGGACTGACGGACAAGACCGGCGCCTTCACACTGGAAAACATCACGGCCATCGCGACGGCGGAACATGCCAAGGCACTGCGCCTTTCCATCCTGCTGTCTTTGATCAGCACACTGCTCTGTTTCCTGCTGGCCTACCCGCTGGCCATGATCCTGGCAAATATGAAAGTGAGCCAGCACAGTTTTATCATATTGATATTCATACTGCCGATGTGGATGAACTTTCTGCTGCGCACCCTTGCCTGGCAGACCTTACTGGAAAAAAACGGGGTGATCAACAACATCCTCACCTTCCTCCACCTGCCGAATATCAATATCATCAATACGCCTTACGCCATTATCCTGGGCATGGTCTATAACTTCCTGCCCTTTATGGTACTGCCTTTATACAACGCACTGTCCAAGATCGACGAGAATGTGATCAACGCCGCCAGAGATCTGGGCGCAGACAACATACATACTTTTTTCCGTATTATACTGCCCCTCTCCGTGCCCGGTATCATCAGCGGTATTTCCATGGTCTTTGTTCCGGCGCTGACTACCTTCGTCATCAGTTCCCTGTTGGGCGGCAGTAAGATCCTGCTGATTGGCAACGTCATCGACCAGGAATTTACACAGGCCTCCAACTGGCATCTGGGCAGCGGCCTTTCCATCGTGCTGATGCTCTTCATTATCTTAAATATGATCGCATCCGCCTTATTTGACAAAGACGGGGAGGGATCGATGTTATGAAAAATACTGCAAAAAAAATATATATCGCCCTGATTTTCCTTTTCCTGTACGCTCCCATCGCCACGCTGATGGTGCTGTCCTTTAATGCCAGTAAGACCAGGGCCAAATGGGGCGGCTTTACCTTCAAATGGTATACCCGGCTGATACACAATGACGATATTTTAAAAGCGTTGGGGAACACGCTGCTGATCGCACTGCTCTCCTCCGTGATCGCCACGGTGATCGGCACCGTCGCCTGTATCGCCATGAATCATATGAAAAAACGGACACGCACTGTTATAATGGGCATCACCAATATTCCGATGCTGAATGCGGATATCGTGACGGGTATCTCCCTGATGCTGCTTTTTATCAGCTTCGGCTTACGGTTCGGGTTTGGGACGATCCTGCTTGCGCATATCACTTTCAACATCCCTTACGTGATCCTCAGTGTGATGCCGCGCATGAAGCAGCTCAATCCCAGTATCTATGAGGCCGCGCTGGATCTGGGGGCTTCCCCGTTTAACGCTTTTCGCAGGGTGGTATTCCCGGATCTTCTGCCCGGTATCCTGTCCGGCTTCCTGATGGCCTTTACCATGTCGCTGGATGACTTTATCATCACCCACTTTACGAAAGGAGCTGGCGTGGACACCCTGTCTACCAAGATCTATACGGAAGTGCGAAAAGGGATCAAGCCGGAGATGTATGCGCTGTCTACGATCATCTTCCTGTCTGTGCTGGTACTGCTGCTGCTTGTAAACGCAGCGCCGGACAAACAGGACCCCAGGACAGATAAAAAACAGGCCGCACGGTTCTGATCAGCGTTTACTTCTGCTATCGTTAACGACATAACAAATATAGTAAACGAAATTTCTACTGTCGTTAACCATAGCAACACCAAACAACACAATGTAAAAGGAGAATAAAAGACATGAGACATAGAAATGTGAGAAACAGAAACAAAGCGCTGCTCGGCGGTATCATGCTGCTGGCAGTGGCCGGAATGGCCGGTTGCGGTTCCTCCGGCGGCGGAAAAAGCGGCCAGGTGATCGTCTATAACTGGGGAGAATATATCGACCCGGAGACTATCGAAATGTTCGAGGAAGAGACCGGGATCGAAGTTGTCTACGACGAATTCGAGACCAACGAGATCATGTATCCGAAGGTGGAATCCGGCGCGTCTTCCTATGATGTGGTATGCCCCTCCGACTATATGATCAGCAAGATGATCGCCAATGATATGCTGGCCGAAATCAACTTTGACAACATTCCCAATGCGAAAAAGAACATCGGCGCACAATATTATGAGCAGTCCAAAGGGTTCGATCCGGAAAATAAATATGCCGTTCCCTACTGCTGGGGTACGGTGGGCATCCTCTACAACAAGACCATGGTGGAGGAACCGATCACAAGCTGGGCGCAGCTGTGGGATGAAAAATATGCCGACAACATCCTGATGCAGGATTCCGTGCGGGATGCTTTCATGGTGGCTGAGAAATTAAACGGCTTTTCCATGAATACCACCGATCCGCAGGAACTGGAGACGGCAAAAAATTCCCTGATCGAACAAAAACCGTTGGTACAGGCCTACGTGATTGACCAGGTGCGCGACAAGATGATCGGAAACGAAGCCGCGATCGGCGTGATCTATTCCGGTGAGGCCATCTATACCCAGCGCGAAAATCCTGATCTTGAGTACGTTATTCCCGAGGAAGGCACCAATGTGTGGATCGATTCCTGGGTCATTTTGAAAGATGCCCCCAACAAGGAAAATGCCGAGAAATTTATCGACTTTATGTGCCGCGGCGATATCGCTGTAAAAAATTTCGAGTACATCACCTACTCTACGCCCAACGATGCCGCAAGAGAGCTGATCGAAGATGAAGAAATCCGCAACTCCGAGATTGCCTTCCCTGACCTGTCCAAATACAATAACCTGGAAACATTCGTATATCTGGGTGAAGACGGAGACGCCCTCTACAATGAGCTGTGGAAGGAAGTTAAGTCGAATTAGAAATGAAATTGATAATGCTCTTCATGAAGAAGATAACAACCTGAAAAAGTGCCCGGTTCCTTTCCTCTTATGTTATAAGACGGAAATAATCCGGGCGCTTTTCATTCTTTCTACTTTGGTTCTTTCTAATTTTTTGTTTCTTTCTGATTTTTTGTTTCTTTCTGATTTTATTCTTTAATATTTCTGAAAAGCACTGTTGAGCGCATAGGTTGAATCGCTGTCTCCCATCACAAAGAAGATCACATTGCCGCGGCTCTCGATCAGCATCGTCTCCGCGCTGACGCAGATCCATTTATTCAGATCCGCATTGTCTTTCAACTGCTGCTTGACTGTATCCACTTTATCCTCTTCCACTCTGAGAAGCACGAGCTGAAAAGCATTGGGGGAGATCATGGGAATGGATGCTGTCGCCTCCGTATATTCTATCTCATCCGTGCCCAGGATCGAAACTTCCATTTCCTCCGTCAGTTCAAAGGTCTCAAAACTGTCCAGCCCTGCTTTAAAATCTTCCGACAACTCCGCTTTTTCATAAAGACCGGCTATGATATCCCCGAGACTGCCTTCCAGCTGATCGCTGCTCCCTTCCTTCTGCGTCCCGCAGGCACAGCATAATAATCCTGTTATGATCAGCATAAGCATTACTACTACATGTTTTGTCTTCATTTCCGTTTCTCTGCTCCTTTTTCATCTTTTTCAAACTATTATCTATTGCTTTATTTCTCTTTTGCTTTTTATCTATTACTTCTTTTATCTGTTGCTTTATATATCTACTGCTTCTTTTATCTGTTACTTCATTTATCTGTTACTTCATTCATCTGTTTCTTCATTGCTGCTCTGCTGTTTTTGCACTGCGTTTGCCTCGCTTCTGTTGAAGCTGCGCATACTGCACATAAACAGATGCATGAATTCCTCCCTGCGTTTCTCAAACTGCTCATAGAAATCCTCCTCTTCCGCATAAGGCTTCTGATAAAACAGCTCCAGAAACTTCACGTTAATTTCCTGTGCAAAACTGTCTGCCGCTTGTTTTTCGATCTGCTCCTGCAGACTTATGCGCAGCTCATGCCATGCGGTCAGAAATCTCTCATACTGTGCAAGTGCCGGCAGTTCCAGCCATTTCCTGATCTTGACCTTGGTTCGGTTTCTGATCTCACAGGCATCTTCCAGCAGGAAATAATGCAGACCCTCTTTATCGTACTTTCTGCCCAGCGGAAACAACCTGCACAGACCCGGTCTGTACGGATGAATGCTGCATCGGCCCTCCCCATTCAGAAAGCTGCAGGCATCGGTCCCAGACTGCATTTTAAGCGCCGGAAGGATCAGTCCCTCCTCCACACAAAGCTCCAGCTTCTCCTGCATCAACCCGCCAAAATGCAGGCCGGTCGCCTTTTGCAGTAAAAAGAGATCATAGGGATCCAACAGGATGGACTGCCCCATCCCCCGGCAGCAGGCACTGCAGCCGCTACACTCGCCGCAGCCCAGTTTCGCCATATCATTTGCACTTAATAACTGCATAAATTACCTCTCTATCGCCATTTCCGCCCTGCTTCTGTTACAGGTTTCCTTCACTCCCGCACGACTGATCCTTAACTCTTTCAGCCTAATTTCTCATGGAAGAAATCCGCGATCCACTTCCAGGTCTCTCTCTGGAAAAACTGTTTATCCGCGTGATCCGCCCCTGCAATGGCGATCAGCCTGACATCGCATCCCGCCTCTTCCAGCTTATCATGCAGGACTTCTCCCTGTCCGAAAGGCACCGTGTGGTCGTCGATACCGTGCAGGATCATAAACGGCGGAGCGTCCTTTGTCACAAAGCTGACCGGACATGCTTTCAGGGCTTCTTCCTTCTGCAGCATGACATTCATCCCCAGCATCAGCGACTCCGGTGAAGCAGCCGCCTCCACAGGCGAATTGTAAGGAAACCCGGAAATATCCGTCGGCGGATACCAGGGGCATGCTGCCTGTACCTGACTGGAATAGTCTGTGTAATCTCCCACATCGAAGGCCGGATCATTGGCTAACGCCGCCATTGCTGTCAGATACCCGCCAGCCGACTCTCCCATCACGCCAAAATGTTCCGGATCGATCCGGAACCGCTCACTGTGTGCGCGCAGATAACGAATCCCTGCCTTGATGTCGATAAGCGGCATCGGATAAGGGCCTTCGTTGCTGGTACGGTACTCCACGCTGGCTACCACGAAACCCGTCCGTGCCAGTTCTGTCAGATAAGCCAGATGAGCCGACTTGTCCATCTGCACCCATGCACCGCCGCAGATCCATACAATACAGGGATACAGCCTCTCCTGATCCTCCGGATAAATGATATCCATTTTCAGATCCCTTCGCGTATGGCCAAACCAGGCGTCTACCTGAGAAAACGTCATTCCCGTGACCACCGAATATTGCGGTTCTTCTACTTTGATCGTTACTGTCTCTCTCATTTTAGTTTCTCCCTTCTGCTGTGTCTTTTATTCTGCATACTTATGTATTATTTGTTCAAGCTGTTTATGTTTCTGTCTTATTTGCTCAAGCTGCTTATGCTTCTGTCTTATTTGCTCAAGCTGCTTATGCTTCTGTCTTATTTGCTCAAACTGCTTATGCTTCTGTCTTATTTGCTCAAACTGCTTATGCTTCTGTCTTATTAGTCTAAAACGCTTTGTCGTTTTCTCCGGCCTCCGGCATATTGCTTCCTTCTTCCGATCATCAAAAAGGGGATCCTGGACATTCCATGCTTCCTCAAATACCTGCCCCGATTCCACCCACTACGTTATAAATATCTTCACCGGCCATCTGTTCAAAAAAAGCCCTCAATTCCAGATTCTTATCCCACTTCGACTGCGGAAACCGGCCATATCTTCTCTTAACATCGTTCATCCTGTCTTCTATTTTCACCACGCCTTCCGCACCGGCAATAGAGTCGCACAGCTGGATCAGCCTGTCATAATCGTCAAAAGACGTCTGTGCAAGCGCCTGACGGAGCTCCTTCGTTTCTTCCTCCGTGATATCGAATTTCCCGATATAACTCTCCAACTTCCCCTCGTTGAAAGAATGCGTCAGACAGATTCTGGCCGCTTCATCATATCCTGACTGCATCATATACCGCCACCCGTCATATACATGCCCTAAATGCTTCACCCCGAACTTCCTGCCAATGTCATGCAGCAGTCCCAGCACCCAGGCTTTCTCCGCATCCATCTCCGGACACGCCTGCGCGATCTTCTCCGCACACCAGGCCGTCACACGGCTGTGCGCCTCCCATGGGCCGGGATTACAGCGCGCTGCGTCTGCCAATAATGCTTCTGCTTCCTGTCGAGTCGGGTACATGATCGTTTTCCTCCATTTTGTGTCTTTTTGTATATTTCCGGGATGGACTGTTTACTGTCCGGCAGTCTCTTTCTCGAATATGACCTGCTGAATTGTCTTTAGTATTTTGCTTCGCTGCTTCTCCGTTAAGTATGCCGTGTTCAATATCTTTTTGGTATATTTTAAATAAGTATGATCTGCTTTCCTTACCAGGACAGCAGTAAAAAAACGTTCCCAGCTAAAGTATTCCCGACTGTCAACGTAGTTTCCCGGTACCGCCAGTATCTCGCTGATCCCACCATCTTCTATAATGCCAGACTTCAAAATCAACCATTCAAAGGACTCTGGCAAATACAATGCAATCCTCTCATGTGTCTTCATAAAATGCATTATTTTTTCCATTTCCGCCCCAAAAGCGGCACCATCTGCGATAATCAAAATTGTCCCCTGCTGTTTATCTGCATCCTGATTTACCATTGTCGCAAAAATATTTGATTTTCCTCCGGCACATATACAGGCAATTTGATTTTTATCACAAATCGCTTTAAAGAACTGATATCCGGAATTAGAATCCTCTGTAATGACCATCATCGGATTTATGGCTTTCCGGTTGTCTTCCAATCCATAAAGCTGGTAAAATTCATTGTAAGTCTGTTTTAACGTACCATATTTCCCTGCATTACGAATTCCATATATTTCTTCTACACTATAGGGCAGGGATGGCACCCCTTCTCTTGTTACGATCACGTAATAATTTCCCGTCTTTTGCGCAGCAGATGCAAATTCATCGCTTAAAACAAACTCGTTTCCTTCATCAATAAAAACAATACATTCTTCCATCAGCGCAAGTTCCGTGCGCCAGCTACGACCTGAAAGAATTGTACATTCCTTATCACAATACAGCTGTACTCCGCTGGAAATTCCATTCTCATAGTATTCCCGAATCATCTCGATCAAAGTGGTTTTCCCGGTAGCGCTGTCCCCTCGAATTATTGTGATATTTCTTCTTACTGCAAAATCATAACGCATACGTTTATTTTGCACGATAACCCTGTGTGTTCCTCTCATTTACATCCCCTTTTATACATACAGACCGGCTATCGGAACCAGTTCTTTCATACTGTGTACTATCTGATTTGTGTTTAAGATACAGATATCAAACTTTTCATCGCCAAAATCCATCAGATGACGCAAGTTGATCGTAATATCCTGCTTCTCTGCTATTTTCAGGATCCATTTGGCACAGTTGTCTCCACAGGTAGACGCATTAAAAATATTCTGTGGTTCATTTTTGATCAAGATCAATGTCTTGACACCTCCTGACAAACCCAGGGGAGATATTTTCCCCAAAACGGGACTGTCTATTACCGCCTCACCCAACACAACAGATTTATCAACATCCAGAATCATTTCTTTGGCAAAAAAATCTGTGATCCAGCTGTCTTCGTATACATTTTTGAAATATACGGCAGTATTAAAAATCGCTTCCGGCATCCTGCCATAATAAATATTAAGCATATGAAGCTCCCTCTTTATGACCTCAATCAAAAATTTTCCTCAAAACACTTTTCCAGTATAACATATTGCGCCAAAAACATTCAACAATATATCTTGGCCAAATAAATCTCAACCCGTCGCACTATACAAATATGCCTTTGCAGTTTAGAATAGATGATATAAATCAAACTCCGGAGGCAGACAGAGAAATGACGATCGAGCGAAACAGAAAACATAACAGCAGAAATCACCGGACAAACCGGCCCGTTCTGGCAGGCATACTGTTCTTTTGCTGTCTGCTGCTGGCGGGAACCGGCTTTCTGTATCTGCGGCTTGGAAATGGTGTACAGATAAAAGTATCCTTGGACAAAAATATCCCGCCTGCAGCAGAAATCATCTGCTACAGACAGGATGATGCACAATGGGGTGATGATAAGCTGGGCAGTTCCAGCTATACAATGCGTTCCTCCGGCTGTCTGGTCAGTTGTATCGCCGCGGCCCTTTCCATGGAGCGCAGCACAGAAGAGACACCCGGCACCTTAAACCGGCAGTTCGCCTCCGGTCAGGTATATGATGCAGAAGGAAACCTTCTCTGGGGACGCCTGTCCGAACTGGGTGATTATCAGGTAGACGTCTTTTCAGAAATCTCCACAGATATCATCGACACCTGTCTTGCCGACGGCCGGTATCCGATCGTTAGAGTACGGATCCATGCCCTTGGCAACTTCCACTATGTCCTGATCGTCGGTTCACAGGACGGAGAATATCTTTGTATGGATCCGCTGAAGGATGAAATCATGCCTTTGTCGGCTTATGGAAGACGGGTTTATGGTGTGCGGTGCGTGTCATATCTCTTGTAGCTCAAATAAACTTAAAGCCAACATTGTATTCTTTGAACGTCTCATTCTTCTGTTGATTTTATAATTTAGACATGATTCTGTACTTGAACCGCTATCTCATTTCAAAAACATTGCGACAATAAACAGCAGCATCCACATCCCACATATAACAAGAGAAATAATAGAACATATTTTACTTCTACCATCTCTCTGGCACAAATCTATGATTGCCAGAATCAAACTGATCCAAAAAGTGCATCCAAATATAGAAAGAATCAGCGCTATAATACCCAAAGCAGAATTATTGCCTTTTCTAACATCCTGTACTGCTGCGACCGTAACTGGCTGTGCAACTGCCTCCTGTTGCCCTCCTGCTGTACTTGCTGCTGCAAGCTTCATAACATTTCCACATCTCGGACATTTGACAAGACTTCCCGCTGACACATTCCCGATCAAAGATCCACATTTTGAACATCTGACATTTGCCATTTGTATTATCCTCCTGCTTTCTTTTTTCTTACTGTACATAAAAACAGTCTCTTCTTCTAATTATAGTTATAAAACTCGTTTTGTCAACTTATAGTTATTTACTATATAACTAATAGTTTGTTAATTCTGGTCATGGTTGCAGTTAAAATAGAAGAATAAAAAACGGATTGGAGTTATTATGGATCGCATTATTTTGGGAAAACGTTTACGGGAGGAACGCCTGCACTGCGGCATGACACAGGAGCAGGTAGCAGAATATATCAATGTTTCCACTACCTATGTGGGCCTGGTGGAGCGTGGCGAACGCTCTGTGACTCTGGAAAAACTCATTCTTCTGGCGAGATGTTTCCACGTGACGATCGATTATCTGCTGGCAGATTCCCTTCCCGTCACAGATTCCGTTCAGGATAAGATGATGCTTTCCCTGTGGCATTCCGCCGGCGAACAGGAAAAAAGCATGATTCTGTCCATTATGCAGTCCGTTATGAACACATCCCACAAAATTGAGTAGACAGTCGAATTGGCTTTTCCCATAAAAATGGCTTTCTCCATAATACTACCCAGGTAATATTATAAAGAAAGCCACTCCTCATTTGGTCGGCTGTCAGCCGACAGATTCTGATAAATTTTCCCGTCGTTGATTCGATCATTAAATCCGCAGGGTTACGGTTCTATCATCCCCAACAAATTATAATTCACATAATCATTCAGCATCGTGCCTGCATACGCTATAATTATCCATAATGTAATACGGATACCTTTCCTGGTCTTCTTTGAAAATCTCCGTGTCAGAAAGATTTTCATGTCCCAGTCGCCAAAGTTTATCAAAACCAGAGTTGCAACCCACAACAAGATAATTCTCGCTGACAATGCGAGTAAAAATATCTGTATGGAAGAAGTATAGTCCCCCATCGATGCAAATGGAGCAAAAAAAAGAAAAATATATCCGAACGCTGCCGCAACATTCTTCTCCAGATCCCTCGTCCGAAAACCCGGTACCCCTTCTATAACAAATCCAGGAGTCCTGCGTTCCTTCGTCCTGTTACCATTTTGGGGTGCTGCGTCTTTTTGTGGCCGCATTTCCGGTCTCTTTTCCCCGACATACCCAAACTGTCCGCCCTGCCTTTCCTGAATCCTTCCCTTCCGCACCGAAAGTTCTTCCACAGTATTCTTTAATTCCCGAATCGTCTGAAAACGGTTTTTCGCATCCATCTCTGTACACTGTCTAATGACCTTCTGCAGCGCAGGTCCGTCGTAAAGATGCTGTGTCGGCAATTCTCCTGTCAACAATTTATTCATCAGCACGCCCACAGCATAGACATCCGCCCTGGCATCTGTCTGCCTGTAACCGAACTGTTCCGGCGCCGCATAACCGGCTGTTCCGAGGATCTCCGTGTCCTGCCGCTTCCCTTCTTTTATGCTTCTGGCGATTCCAAAGTCGATCAGCTTCACGACACCGTCATTAGAAAGCATTATATTTTCAGGCTTAATATCTCTATGCACAATTCCCCTGCTGTGAATCTCAAACAAGGCGTCACAAAGATCACTGACAATACTGCACACCTGCTCTTCCGTCAGAACTCTCCTGCTTTCCCTGTATTCCTCCAGTGTCACCCCATTGATAAACTCTTCGATCACCAGTCCCTTCTTCCCATCCTGCGCAACGGCATGAATACGGGCAATATTTCTGTTGACCACACCCTCCAGCCTGCCACACACTTCCGCCGCCTCAGAACTGACATACTTCTTCACATACATTTTACCGCTGCCTTTTCTCTTCACAAGGAACACCTCTTTATCGGTCCCGTCACCAAGGCAGGCCAGCGTTTCAAAACACTCCTCAAGATACTGCATTTTTCTGCTTGTTTTTTCCGGCATTGACAATTCTCCCATATTACCTATAATAAAATAAGTGTTCAGACTGCACCAGTCTGCTATCTCAAATATACCACAAACGAGGTCCATTGTAATGAAAAAATCCACCGGTGAACTATTGGAACTGCTAAAACGCACTTCTGCACCATCTTCTTTTATGAAAAGCGCCTCTGAGGATCTGATCCGGCAGATACCATTATCAAAATATCTAAACCAAATCCTGGACAGCCACTCCCTGCAAAAAAGTGAACTGATCCGCCGCTCCGGCTTAGACCGCAGCTATGTATACGATATTTTATCAGGAAAAAGAGAACCTTCCCGCGACAAAGTCCTGGCACTCTGTTTCGCCATACCGCTTTCCGCTGATGAAACCCAAAGGCTCCTCAAAACGACCGGTTATGCGCCTCTTTATGTCCGGCTTGAACGGGACAGCATCATTTTCTTCGGACTGCAGCACGGCCTGACCCTCACAGATACCAATGAACTTTTGTACGAAATGAATTATGCTTTATTGGAATAGCGCAGATAACGCTCTGGCAAATTGTGGATTTCATATACATTTTTTCTGAAAAACGCTTTTATATTGTTTATATCTGGTATTGTAGATGCCAAAATAACTTGCTACAATATGCCCGTAAACAGTAAAAGAGTTTGTAGGAAATGCCAACGACACGGCAAGGAGGAATGCGTATGAAAATTTTTAATATCGAAAATCCAGAGAAATTTCTTGATGTGATCAAGCAGTGCCGAGGAAATGTAGAACTGATCTCCAAACAGGGCGACCGGTTGAATCTGAAATCAGAATTGACCAAGTACATCGCGATCAGCCAGCTTTTCACAGATAACACTTTTATCAACGAAATGGAACTGATCGTTTCCGAACCCGAAGATATGAAGATCCTTCTGGATTATATGATGGAAGGCACCAGATAGAATGTGAAAATCTTGATTCAGCTCAACTTATTTAATCACTGACTTGAAATTCCCCGTTAAAAATGCTATATTATATGCATAAAAGGAAGCAGCCGCCCACAAAGTGGTTAGCCTCCAGTTGACGTAAAGCCTACCTTCACCGGCCAAGTGACAAGGTAGGCTTGTTTATTTTCGCTTGTTGTTCCTATCTATGTAGGCAAGCAGTGTTTATGTATAGTGATTTATTATGGAAAGTTCTAAAATAAAATCCCTCTATTTCGCCTTTTTCTCCATTATAGCTTTACATAAAAGTTATAATAGAAGAAAACGAATGGAGGGATT
>ERZ808028.122-NODE-122-length-82699-cov-12.744753_pt1 | contig 82699 bp, 69 predicted proteins | sample MGYA00380184_ERZ808028 | MGnify/ENA primary metagenome ERZ808028 (study PRJEB31490, sample SAMN06133397) | mouse gut metagenome | isolation source: J8_1 | host: mice | place: China: Chengdu | collected 2015-05 ... | reverse complement strand
TGCACACTCCGCGCTCAGGGAATATGGTTGCTAAAGCAACCGCGCTCCGGCGCGAGAGTCCGGCGAGCCGGACTCTTTGTTCCCTATAATCCTTTTATTGCAGATAATTTTGAGCAGCCTTCTTTACTCCTTCCGGATTTTGGGCAAACCATGCTTCAAAATCCTTGCCGGAAGCTTCCACGGTTTTTCCCAGTTCAACCAAAAACTTTGGAATATCTTTTTCGAAAATCACACCGACCTCTTCGCCCATGGCTTCCCTGCCCTGAATATCGCAGCCGTGCACATACAGGGTGAATGCAGGGTGCGCAACCTTATCGATAAGCTTTACGCCGCCGCGGAAACCGATAACCCCAATCTGATGCGTCCCGCAGGAAGAAGGGCAGCCGGAAATGTGCAGCCGGGGAAGCGCTTTGCCGGAAAGTTCCGACGCGCTGACAGCCTCTGTAATCGAAGTTAAAAGCTTTTGTGAATCTCTTACCCCTGCCTGGCAGATGGAAGCCCCTATACAGGCTACAGAAGCTTCCAGAGGGGTGTTTGCCCCGTCCTCGGTAATCTTTTCCACAGCCTCAGCCTCATTGCCGGTAAGATTAATCACATAGAGGGATTCATCCGGTGCAAGGCGAAGTTCCACATCTTCCATTTCCCGGATAAGATCGTAAATTTCCCTGAATTTTGACGGCTTAATCACCCCGCCCAGGGGATGGTAGTGTACGGAATACAGGCCCTCCTGCTTCTGCGGTCTTATCCTCTCCCCTTTGGCAGAACTCCCGTCGCCGGTCTTTACTTTTTCCTTTTTTTCTGTGACAATCGTTAAATCCTCACCCGAAGCACGCACATTTTCCAGTTTTTCCAAAAAAGCTGCCTTTAAGCCCTCGTCACCCAAAGACTGGCGCATATAACGGGTTCTGGCCTTTGCCCGGTTCTCATAGTTTCCATAGGTGCTGAAGGTTTCCCACATCGCCGCAATATAGTAAAGTACATCTTCCGGCTTAACTGCTTCGCCAACCTTTAAGCCGAACTGCGGATTCGGTCCCAGCCCCCCTGCACAGTAGACATCAAACTTTCCGTCCGGGCGGGCGGCAAAGCCCAGATCCCGAAACGTAGCATGGGAAATATTGGCCGGGCTATTGGAAAATACCACCTTTAACTTCCTGGGCAGCTTCTTTCTGTGGATAAAATGCAGCAGATAATCTGCCGCCGCCTGCGCATAGGGCATAACGTCAAAATATTCTTCCTCCGTCCCTGTAAGCGGAGATACCATCACATTTCTCGGGAAATCTCCTCCCCCTCCCATGGTCACTATGCCATAGTCGAGTGCCCTTTCCATAATTTTACAGGCAGCATCCGCCTCAAGATTGTGAAGCTGTATCGTCTGGCAGGTCGTCATATGCACCAGATTAACCTGAAACTCCTCGATAACCTCCGCAACAAACTTTAATTTCTCCTTCGTCAGCCTTCCGCCGGTCATCCGAAGACGAAGCATTAACGCCTTGCCGTCCCTCTGTGCATAGCTTCCGTATTTTCCGGAAAACCCCTTGTACTCCTTTTTGTCCAGGTTTCCGGCAAAAAATGCCTCGGTTTTCTCCTTAAACTCCGGAAAACTTTCTCTCCACCTCTCTGTTTCTACGGTTTTCATGTTCTCACTCTCCTCTATTTAATAATAAAAGGCCGTCTACAAAAGCTGCTGGTAAACATCCCTTTTGGAAATACCTCTGTCCCTTGCTACTTCCTTCATTGCCTGCTTTTTATCCATACCGGCGGCCATATACCGTTCCATATGCTCCTCAATTGGTATGTTTTCCCATTCCTGCTGTTCTTCCCGCTTCATCTCCTCTGCGGTTCGCCCTTCCAGCACAAAGACAAATTCCCCCTTGGGTTCTTCCAGCAAAAACCGCTCCAATGCCCCGGAAATCGTTGTCGGAAAAACTTCCTCATAGCGCTTGGTCAGTTCCCGGCAAATGCTTATCTTCCGATCGCCCAGAGCCTCCTTTAATTCCTTTAAAGTCTTTACCAGGTGGTGCGGTGCTTCATAGATAATGATGGTTCTGGTTTCCCGTTTTAATTCTTCCAAAATCCGGAAACGCTCTTTTTTATCCGCAGGAAGAAATGCCTCAAAGCAAAACCGCCTTGTTCCCAGTCCCGATACGGTCAGCGCCGTAATACAGGCCGCCGGGCCGGGAAGCGAGGTTACGGCAATCCCTGCCGCATGGCACTGGCGCACCAGTTCCTCCCCCGGATCGGAAATCCCCGGTGTCCCTGCATCCGTAACCAGCGCCACGTTAAGCCCTTCCTTCATCTTTTCTACAAGCATTCTGGCCTTTTCCACCTTATTATACTCGTGGTAGCTGGTCATGGGCGTTTTTATTTGAAAATGATTTAACAGTTTAATGCTGTGCCTGGTATCTTCCGCGGCAATCAAATCCACGTCCTTCAAGGTCGTCAGTACCCGCAGCGTAATATCCTCAAGATTGCCAATCGGCGTAGCACATAAATATAATTTCCCCGGCAAAGTCCTCTCCTTCCTGGTTCATTCCTCTCTCTGTTCCTGATTCTTTACCCTCTTTCTCTCTGCCTTCTTCCATCCTTAGTATCCGTAGACCTCCCGGATTTCTTCCGTGTACACCCCCGGTTTCCTAAACACAATCACAGGCTTTTCCACCTTCACCATCGCCCCGCCGCCCCGGACGGCCTCGATTAAAACCATATTGGCTTCCCGGTCAATAAAAGGATGGACGAACTTCAGCCGCTTGGGTTCTAATTTCACCTGCTTCATCGCTGTGATAATCTCCATTAAGCGCTGGGGACGGTGAACCAGATAAAACCTTCCCCCCGGTTTTACCAGTTTAGCCGCTTCCCTCACCACATCATCTAAGGTGCACAAAATCTCATGACGGGAAACGGCCTTTCGGGTTTCCGGATTTTTTAGTCCGTGGTCATCGCGGATATAGGGCGGGTTCGACGTGACAACGTCAAAAGAAGAACGGGGAAAAAGTTCTCCCGCCTCCTTTATATCGCCCAGGACAATCTCCACCTTTTCTTCAAGCTGATTTAGACAGACGCTTCGCCGCGCCATATCTGCGACTTCTTCCTGGATCTCCAGCCCGGTAAACCTTCTGCCCTTCGTCTTGGCCTCCAGCAAGATAGGGATAATCCCCGTACCCGTTCCCAGATCCAGCACATTTTCCCCTTCTTTAACCTGCGCAAAACCGGAAAGAAGGACTGCATCCATGCCGAAGCAGAACCCGTCCTTCCGTTGAATAATTCCATAACCGTTTCGCTCTAAATCGTCAATGTGTTCTTTATCCTTTAACAAACTTTCCGGATGTTCGATCATGACAGCTTTGATTTTCCTTCCTTTTTCTCCAGCGCCTCCAGTGCCTGCAGTTCAGCCTCTTCCTTTTTGCTCTCCTTGGGTCTTTCCTTCTTCCGCCTTGGCTTAAACTTTAACTGTTCCACCCGGTATTCGCGGATTTCTTTTTCGTCATTATTGATCGTAACCAGAACCTTAATTAACTGGCGGAGCACGTTGACGCTGTGAACCTCGCCTTTAAGCCCGTCGTCGGTCGTCACAAAATCGCCTGCATTGGGAAGCTTGCTGTTTAATACCTGATAGGTTTCCTCTTCATTTTTCAGGCAGCACATCAGCCGCCCGCACACCCCTGATATCTTCGAGGGATTCAGCGACAGGTTCTGTTCCTTTGCCATCTTAATGGATACCGGGATAAATTCCGAAAGATAGGAATGACAGCAGAGCGGTCTTCCGCAGATCCCTATCCCGCCCAGGATCTTCGTTTCGTCCCGGACGCCCACCTGCCGCAGTTCAATTCGGGTTTTAAACACTGCCGCAAGATCCTTGACCAGTTCCCTGAAATCAATCCGTCCGTCCGCCGTAAAATAAAACAACACTTTATTATTGTCGAACGTATATTCGGCATCAATTAATTTCATCTCCAGGCCCCGTTTGCGGATCTTTTCCAGACAGATGGCAAAGGCTTCTTTTTCCTTCTCCTTATTCCTTGCCTCAATCCTGCGATCCTCTTCGGTCGCCATACGGATAACCGGCTTCAGCGGCTGGATAACCTTGTCCTCCTCAACCTCACGGCTGCCTAAAACGACATAGCCGAATTCAATTCCCCTTGCCGTTTCTACGATAACATTATCACCGGTTTTTATCTCCATGCCCACAGGATCAAAATAGTAAATTTTCCCCGCGGCCCTGAAACGCACTCCGATTACTTTGATCATCCTTAATTCTCCTTCATTACCAGCAGCATAAGTTCCAGTGCCAGTTCCATATTTACATTCGCGGCCAGCCTTATTCTGGCCTTGTCAATCGAGGCTAAAATATTCTCCAGCCCCTCGTAACCGCTCCTTTGGCTTATCTCATTAATGGAGGGGTATTCCTCTTTAAAAATCAGTAAATTTACATCTTTGGTCACTTTAAACATCAAAACATCCCGATACCAGAACTGCATAAAATCCAGACATTCCAGAAGGTCGATATCTTCCTCTTTCAGACGCCGGATAAACATAAGGATTTCGGAAATATCCATGGTTTTTAAATTTTTCACCAGGTAAAGCATCTCTGTGTGAAGAATCTTAAAATCCTCCGAAGCAGCCAGACGGATTGCCTTTCCAAGATTACCCCGGGCAAAGGCAGCATAAACATCCGCCTCCGCTTCCTTTAACTGCAGATGCTCCAAAAGATATTCCTTTACCTGAGAATCCTTTAACGGCTTTAATTTAATCTGGACGCAGCGCGAAAGAATCGTCGGCAGAAATACGTCCTGATTTGTCGTCAGCAGAAAAATTACGGCGTAGGACGGCGGTTCCTCTATGGTCTTTAACAATGCGTTCTGCGCCTGTACGGTCATCTTCTCCGCCTCGTCCACGATATAGACCTTGTAGGGGCTGCTGTAGGGACGTATGGCAATGGTATCGTTAATCTGCCTGCGGATATCGTCAACACCTATGCTTCCCGGCTTTTCATGGGTCACGTAGATACAGTCGGGATGATTTTTACTTAAAACCTGTTTGCAGGAATGACAGTTTAAACAGGCTTCCTGCTCTCCCTGTTCACAAAATAATTCCAGCACAAAAGCACCTGCCAGAGATTTTCTTCCCATCAGTTCCTCGCCCGTAATAATATAGGCATGGGAAACTTTATTCATCTGGATGGCATGGTGCAGGTTCTCCTTTACGGTTTCATGCCCTGTAATTTCTGAAAATCTCAGCATCGTTTCCTCCATTCCCTGTATGCTTCACAGCCCGGTCTATCATATAAACAGGTATCATATACTTACTCCCCTTCCAGGGCGCTGTCTAAAAGCTTTAACAGTTCCAGGACGCTGCAAAAGCCTTCCTCCTGCTCCACTTCCAGCCAGATAAGTTTGCCCTGCCAGGTGGAATTCTGGCGGTACTGTACGTGCAGGATAAATGTAGCTTCCTCCCCCCGGTTCGCCAGCACTTCTTCTGCGGTCAGCACGGGCTGTAACTTTTCCCTTCTTCTTGTATCTACTGGAGCTTCTTCCTTTTTCGTCTTCTGGAAGCTGCGGTACTTCGTTGATGCCTGCGGATAATTAATCTGATCAAAAAAAGAATCAAGAATAGAAATTAACTGGCTGCTCTCCCGAAAAGGAACCGCTTCCTGCTGATATTTATGATATATTCTTCCACTGTACTCCCCATTACATACATGATCAATACAAAGACTGGTCAGGTTCGGAGCCGCAGTATTAATACGATACTCACCCATAAATTTAACTCCTGTTTTTCCAACGGTTTGTCGTCTTGCCAAAGCTTAATCCGCCTGAGGAGGTTTTTACTCCTGCTATCGAAGAAACATAGTAGCGGATTTGGATTTTCTGCCCCGGACATAACTCTTTAAACCTGGTATAAATTCTCTTATAAGTAATTTCACAATCTTCCTGGTTAATTTCCATCAGCAATACCAGAAACTGATTCGGACTGTATCTCGTGTACAAATCTCCCCGCCGCAGAGAACTCCGGATCGCCCGGCTTAAATTCTTGGTCTGTCTGCGGAGAATATCGTCCTTTTCTATGGGGTTTCCACGGTTATTGGTAATCGTACACAGCATTAAAAAGATCGAACTGCCGCTTCGTTCAAGCGTGCGCGAAATCATTCGGTAGCTGTCGATAAAACTGGGATAGCTGCAGTAATATGCCCCGGGAATAAATTCCTTCTCGCTCATGCTGCTTTTTATCTCGGCCAATGCCCCCATAGAATCATGAAGCTGGCTGCTCATCGTCCGAAAATGATCCAGCATCTTTTTTGAGCGGGACAAATCCATCTGTTCAAAAAACAGCATCGTCGTATCCTCATAGACATTCAGTGCCTCCCGGTAGCGGTTCATCGCCAGAAGGCAGTCCATCTGAATCATCTGCCATTCCTCATAAGGATAAAGCTTTATCGCCTGGCTGCACAGGGAAAGACCTTCTTCATACCGGCGGCTTTCCTTCATCAGCTGGCAGCCTTCACGGATACACTGAAAATAAAGTTCACGGTAGCGGGTGCTTTCCTCTGCGACCCACTCCTCTCCGGATAAAAAAGGAAGATATTCACCAGAGTAAACTTCACATGCCCTCTTTATAGCATTAGCCCGTTTTGTTTTGTCCTCAAGCCGAAACGCTTCTTTTGCTCTCTGCGCAAAAACTTTTGCATCAATCTCTACCTTTACATCACTGCTGAACCGATAAATTCCTTTTTCAATGTGAATATATTCCCTGTCCGGAAGAATCGTTTCCTCCAAAAACTTTCTTAACCGGAAAACCAGGATACGAAAAGCATTTTTTGCATCCTGTGTTTCGGCATCGCCGTATAAAGTTTCTAAAAGCTGCACTCTGGGCATCCCTTCTTTTTCTGCGGTCAGTAAAAGCAGAAGAAGCTGCATAACCTTGCTTGTATTGCTGCATTTAAGCGAAAAAGCTTTGTTCCCGTACCAAAAGGATAAATCACCCAACATGTGCACATAGAGCGTGGTTTTTTCTTTTCCCATAATTTCCCCCGCCAGCAATTTGCTGCCAAAAGCCCTCTACCCTGTATCCTGCTTTCTCCCCAAATCAGACGGCCCCTGCAAATCACTTTCTTTGATTATACGTGATTATCCCTTACTTTTCAACCGATTCTTTCAAGACTTTTAAACCATATTCCCTGCTATCCGCCATGCCGCAGACTTCCAGGTCCAGGTACAGATATTCTTCAATCTGCAGGATAATCTCTCTTGTGATCCGTTCCCCGGGAACCAGACAGGGAATTCCCGGCGGATATACATAGACAAACGCACCGGAAATCTTCCCCTCGCATGCAGCAATGGGACAAACGGCTTTTTCCTGTTCCATGGCATCAAAAATCGTAAGCGCCCTCTCTGGACTCCCTTTTTTATTATATCGGCTGATTTTCTGCATTTTTAACGCATCCGCCTGGTTATTTTCCAAAACTTTCCTGTCCGCCGCACAGAGGGCAGCAAATAAACGCTCCATTCCTTCCTGCTCATCCATAACACTGGTCAAGGCCAGAACATACTGCGGTGCACACAGTTCCATTTCCAGCTTATGCGCACTGCGCAGATAATCCAAGAGCCATTTGCCTGAAGCTAAATGATGACGAAGCATCATAACGATTTTTGATTCATCCAGATCCCACACCCCAAAGGAACCGATGATTTCTTTTCCCGGCACATAAATTTCGGATAAACAGCGGCATTTTTCCCGGAAATCGGTCAGCCGTTCTTTAAGCCTTGCTAATGCTTCCTGCCCCTGCCTTTCCATAAAAGAAATTCCGTATTCCATCCCTGCCATAAGAACATAGGACGGGCTGCTGCTCTGATAAACGGATAAATACATCTTTAATTTTTCCATCTGTGTATCGGTTAAATACCCTTTTTTAACATGGAGAATTGCCGTCTGGGTAAGACAGGGAAGGGTTTTGTGCAAACTCTCGATAACGATGTCCGCGCCGTTTTTCAAAGCCGAAGAAGGAAAATCACCGTCCTTTCCAAAGGGCAGATGTGCCCCGTGCGCCTCATCGACTATCAGTATTTTCCCGCGGCGGTGCACGTTTTCTGCAATTTTTTTAATATCCGAAACCATTCCGTCAAAGGTGGGGGAAACGATCAGCACCGCCTGGATATCCGGATTTTCTTCCAGCCTTTTATCCACATCTTCCGGCAAAATCCCTCCTGGTATCCCCAAAGACTCTATCTCTTGCGGATAAACATACTCTGCTTTTAATTCATTCTGCAATACAGCATAATAAGCTGCTTTATGACAGTTTCTGGCAATTAAAATCTCTCCCCTGCGCGGCACACAGGCGCTTACAGCACTTAATATCCCGCAGCTGCTCCCGTTAATCAGATAAAAGCTTTCATCCGAACCGTAAATTTCTGCCGCCCGCTGCATAAAATCCTTTAAAATTCCCTCGGCATGATGAAGGTTGTCAAATCCTTCAACCTCCGTAATATCAATACGGTAGGGATTGGGAAATTCCCTGCCCAAAGCACCCACGTTCCTCTTATGCCCCGGCATGTGGAAGGGGTAGATTTCTGACTGGCTGTAGGCGCACAGCTTTTCCAGTAAACTTTCCATAAAAACACCTTTTTCTTTCTTTTTGCAGATTTTTTACAGGATAAACTTATCCGTTTTTGTGCGATATTCTTATCTGAAACATTTCGCCATAATAAACTTATCCGTTTTTGCATCATAGATTTATTCTTTTTTATGCGGTAAACTTACAGGTAAACCTAAATAATCACCGAAGGGAAACACAGAAAGGAGAATGAAAACCCATTATGCGCACAGAAACCTTTAAGATGGAACGCCCAAACCTCGTTAAAGCCGGAGATCAGGTAAAAATTATCGAACGCCCGGGGGCCAGCAGCTACAGTTATATTATTGACCCGGCAGTAGCCATGTCCGGCTGCTACAGCACCAGGGAAAGGATAAAATCCGAATACGGCACAGTCAAAGAAATACAGGAAAACAACAGAGGATTTTATGTTATCGTTGAATTCGATGAACCTGCTCTCACATAAAATCCTCTGCTTTTATATCACGGTTTTCCTATTATTCCAAATTATCCCAAAGGCCCTCCCGGCCCGATATACTGCACATCTCCGGAAGCAGGAGCCGTCTGTGCGGGAATATTCTGCTGCGGATTGGCTTCCACGGTAGGAATCGTATTGCCGGGCTCCGGCCAGGTCTGGGGCGGTGCCGTGCTTCCCGGATCGGCAGGACGTGGAATCGATGTTTGCGGCGGCGCGGTTTCTGCCTCCGTGGGCGGTGCCGAAACCTGAGGAGCCGTCGTTTCGGTACGATTATTGTTCTGACTTCCCTGGTTTTCATGCTCATCACGGTTGTTATTCGTGCTGCTCTGCGTTTCGCGCTCATTCCGGTTATTATTCGTGCTGCCCTGCGTTTCGCGCTCATTTTGGTTGTTATTCGTGCTGCTCTGCGTTTCGCGCTCGTTTCGGTTATTATTCGTACTGTTTTGCGTTTCGCGCTCGTTTTGACCGTTTTCGGGATCTTCCTGACCGCCTTCGCCCGGTTCCCCTTCCTCTGGTTCCTCTCCGTTTTCCGTACTTCCTTCTAAGCCGGAAATACCTGCTGAAACCGGTCTTTGCCGGGTATCTTCAAACTGGAACGGCCTTTCGGATAAAACATTCCAGCCGCCTGCACTGACGCTGTATTCGCAGGTCTGTAAATAAACGGTTACGGTATTCCCGTCAACCATTAAAAGCGTGGCAAGTTCATTGCTGCCTGTATCGGCATTCCCCCGGGTGGCGGAGTCATCGATAACATTCATATTCCCGTCCAAGTCCAGAACGGCAATCTGACCATAACAGCCAATCCAGCTCTTCGGCGTATATTCCCCGTAAATCTTTCCTTTATCTTTATAATAATACAGGTGAATGATATTTCCCTCAAACTGCCCGTTCAGCGCTTCGTATTCGCTTCCGTCGGGGCTTATGCGGTAAATCTGGCTGAATCGTGTGTTGTCTTCCCCCTTGGTTACAAATGCACTGCAGTAAATCTTCCCTTCGGCAATACAGAAGCTGTCAATTCCAAAAGGTGCCTGGGCAAAAACCGATTTTGAACCGGCATCCTCCTGTTTAAATATTGCGTTTTTCCCCCGATCCTGGGGATCTGGCTCTAAGGTAAATACGGCATTATTCAGACGCTGCTCGCCCGGAGAAACCTTTGTAATCCTGCCGCTCTCTAGGGTGTAGACCCGGTCTTCAATCATCTGGACACCGCTTTCTTCTCCGCTGATCACATTTCCTGCAGAATCCACCAGATACACGCCGTTATCCCGGACAAGTACCCGGTAATGCTCTTCACCGACAAAGCTGACGCTTCCCTCATTGACCGGAAAGATCTCGCCGCCGGAGGCGTAGTAAACCGAACCGTCCTCAAGAACCAGATAACCGGTAGCATTTTCTGCCAGCAGTTCTTTTTGGGTATTCCCCGGCTTCATCCGAAACAGCTTATTGCAGAGTGCCTGCTGCTGTGCCGGGAGGACTGCCTTCTGTTCTGCCGTTACCTGGGGAAGAAAGTAAATATAGCCGTTATGGATCTGCATAGAGTTTTTTGTGGAAAACTCAGGATTAGCTCCGCCTAATACTTCCTCCCTGGTTTCGGTCGTTTTCCGGTAGCATATGGGCTTAAAGCTTCCTGTGTAGACCGGATCGGACGACAGATAACACCAGAATTCATTACTTTTTACCAGACTGTTTAAATTCTGAAGATTGTCATCTCCGGTCAGCCCTTCCCAGGTTCGGTCCTGGCGGATATCTTCCAGGGCACCGTCTTCACGGAAAGAAAAAATCTGACCGCCGGTTTTTACCTCTTCACAGGCCATATAGCCGTCTTCTTTCAGATAATACAGCTTATTGTCCCATATCTTCCAGGCATTTGCGGCAAAGCTTCCGTCCTCTTCCCGGTAACGACTCCCGCTCTCATCGGTAATCCATCCGAAAATTTCCTCGGTTTCAATCTCTAACACTGTCGTTTCCGCGGTCGGATCGGCCTTGGCCCATTCCCTGGAATCCCCGGCAATCTTTTCATAGACCGTTATCACCACCCACACCGCAGCAAATAAGGCCGCCAGCGCACAAACCGACATCACACCCGCCCAGAGATAAGAAACCCGGATTTTCTTCTTTTTTTTATGGTTCTGCGGATAATTCATCAAATCACCTCAACTTCTTATGAACTATTTCCAATTTTTTCCTTATACTTTTTACCTTCCTTTTATCCTATCAGACATTATCTGCTTCGACAAGGAAAAAAAACTTACAAAATTCGATAAAAAGTCTTTATTTCTTTTCATCAAAAAGCTAAAACCGGCGATAAAAGAAGCAAAAAAGAGATACCACCCCGCAGAGGAATGGTATCTCGCTGAAAACGTTACTGTTTACATGTTTACAGCAACGGTAAATCTTCCTGAGGAATTTGTTTTTTATTTAATCATCATCATTGCTGGTTTTTCTGCGGTAACTCTGCCCCCACTGCTCTATCAAAGTATCATTGATGTAATCTTCAATCTCTTCATCCGAAATTAAATCTTTAAGCATTTTGCGGGCATCATCCTCAAATTCCCGTGCGCTGGTATAAGAATGATTATTTTCATAGCGCTCAATTAACTGTTCCTGAAGATCAAATGCCATTTCTTCAGAGGAAGTAAACTGAATCCATTCCCCTCTTTTGTTAATATTCTCCCACTGGGATACGCCGTTTTCATAGCGGAACTTAATGCCGTTGCTTTCACGGCTTCCCATCTTGTCAACTCTCTTGCCCAGTTTATCTCCCTGGGTATTAAAGAAGTAGGAAACACCGTCAATGTTAATTGTCCCGACAGCCATAGCGCCTTCTACGGCGTTTCTCATCGTATGCACATCTTCTGCCTTATAAAGATAATACTGATCATTTCCCTCGGTATACCATCCGGTTCTCATGGAATTATCCTCATTCAGCCGATACCATCTTCCGCCGTCCTGAATCCAGCATCCTGCCGGCATCCTGCCGTCCGAATTACAGTAATGCCATGCACCGTTTACCCAGGTCCATCCGGTAACCATATAGCCGTTCGCATCAAAACAGTATTTTTCTCCTTCAACCTCTACAATACCGTTCGATGCATAACTGCCGTTATCATACTCATAGTACCAGCCGACATCATTATATTTCCATTCTCCCGCCATTGCCGGGACAGCAGAAAATATAGCTAAAGCTGCTGCGGTAATTAATACTTTCTTCATCATAAAAAATTCCTCCTTTTTTATTATCCTTTTTTATTATCCTCTTTTTTACTCTGTTTTTTCTCAGCAACATTACAGGCAGAACCGTTAAATGATCTATGGCCTTTTTTGCTTTTTCACTCCTGAAGCATTAATCAGTACGGCCTCCAGTCTTCTCCTCCACCCTCTGGCTGCGGTGCCGGAGTCGGCGCGGGTGTTGGCGCAGGGGTTGGCGCAGGGGTTGGTGCCGGGGTCGGAGCCGGCGTCGGTGCCGGTGTTGGCGCGGGAGTCGGTGCCGGCGTTTCAGGTATTATCGGTGCCGGAGTCGGCGCGGGCGTTGGTGCCGGCGTCGGTGCCGGAGTCTGTGCAGGCCGTGTCGTCTGCTGTGTCTGTGCCGGTTTTGTCGGACTTGGCGATTTCGGCCCAAGGCTGATAACCAAATCAACAGAATCTCCTTTTTTCACCTCTGTACCGCGGGCGATGCTTTGGGAAATAACCTTTCCGGCAGCTACACTGTTGCTGTTTTTTTGGCTAATGTTTCCCACGGTAAGTCCAAGACTTTCAATCATCCTTTCGGCGTCTTCCTGTGACTCAAGTTCAAGGTTCGGCATATACATCTTCTCTGCACCGATACTGACATAAACGGTGACAAAGGAACCTTTATTCGCTTCTTCATCCGCAGCAGGTTCCTGACGGATAACCGTTCCCTCCGGTTCATCGCTGGCTTCTTCTACCCAGTTTACCAGAAAATCTCTTGATTTCAGTACAGATTCCGCCTGGTTTCTCTGCCTTCCCACAACATCGGGAACCTTTACCTGAACTGTGGAATCACCGCTCTGATCGGACTCATTTTTACAGATCGTAAGTACGATTTCCCTGCTCAATTCCACATTGGCTCCGGCTTCTTCGCTAATTGCCAGAACCGAATTGTAAATTCCCTCATCCTGGCTTTCTTCTTCACGGATTTTAGTAAATCCGGCTTCTTCCAGACGGCTTAACGCTTCTTCCCTGTCCAAACCAACCACTAAAGGAATAACTGCTTTTTCCTCCCCCATGCTGATCCAGACTACCAGGGTAGCACCCTTATCCATCGTTGCATTTTCTTTTTCGCTCTGGTAGGAAATCATGTTTTCCGGAATATCCTCAGAGAATACCATCTTATCCTGGGACATCCGTAAACTTTTCTCCTCCAGCATCTTTTCCGCTTCGGTTGCTTCTTTATTAATGACATTGGGCACGCGCACCTTCCCGCTAAGAAGCTGCACCGGGCCGGATACCAGATTAAAGTGGATAACACCGGTTAAAATCAGTGCAATAATTGCACCTGCCACGGTCACGCCCGCCCCGGCAATTAAAAATACCCAACGGGGAATCGAGCCTACATCTTCTTTAATCTTGGTAATTTCTTTTTCCTTTACTTCCGCAGCCATTAACTCCTGCGAAAATTCTTCCATGGTCTGGGTACGGTCCTGGATTTTCACGTTCAGGGCGTTCATAATCGCCGTTTCCGTGGGCTTGGTAATTTTTACGCCCATCTTGGACGGCTTTTTCAGTTCATCCTTAACACTCCGCTCCATGGCATCTTCCGGCGTTACCCCGGTAAGCATCTTATACAGGGTAGCAGCCAGGGCATAGACGTCTGTCCATGTACCCTGATCGCCCCGGCTGCGGTACTGTTCTTCCGGAGCATAGCCAGGTTTAATAATTACGGATAAACTCTTGCTGTGCTTTGTGGTCGCATAGCGGGCGGCACCAAAATCCAGAAGCTTAACCTCAAGCTTATCCGGTTCATCCGGATTCAGCACATAGATATTATCCGGAGCAATGTCGCGGTGGAGGATTTCCGTCTTATGTACCTCTGCCATAGCAGCAGCTACCTGCAAAATCACAGGAAGCGCCTGTTCCACGGTCATCTTTCCATGGGTTTCCAGGTATTCTTTTAATGACATTCCTTCCAGGTACTCCATAATAATATAGGAAGTTCCGTTTGCCTCAAAACAATCATAGATCTGTACAACACCAGGAACGGATTCAAACTTGGCCAGACGTTTCGCTTCATCTAAGGTCTTAACCAGCCCTTCCTTAAACTGCTCTTCCTTATCACCGGAATACACCGTTACCTTCTGCTGGGTCGGCATCCGCGTTGCAAATTCACTGGGAAGGTATTCCTTGATGGCAACTTTTCGATCCATCAGGTAATCTTTTCCCACATAGGTTACACCAAAACCGCCAAAACCGAGTACCTTTCCGACAATGTAGCGTCCCTGTAAAACCGAGCCCGGCGGTATATGGTAGGATTGCTTGGCCGGCGTGTCAAAAGCATAGCCGCAATGGGGGCAGACATCAAACTGTTCATCATATTCCCTCATGCATCCCATACATAATCTGTCCATAATTTCCCCCAATTACTTTGATTCTTCTGCTTCCTTATTCAGGTTAATTCCTGCATTTTTCTTTTTCTCATCCTTGTTCTTTTTGGCTTCTTTTTTCTTTTCCAGGTCTTCCCATGCAAACTTATCCGTACAGAAAGGCATTAACATTAATTCAACCTTTCCAACCGCAATAATATCATAGGGGCTGAGTTTTTCATTATCTAAAACAACCTTGTCATTCAGATAAAACAGTTCCCGTGAATCCCCCGGCTGCGCGATAAAGAGTCTGCCCTTCGGCTCATAAATAATCACTGCATGGCGATCCCTGGATACAGATTTTTCTCCTTCTAAGCAAACATCGGCCTGCGGACTGCGCCCAACAAAGTTTCTTCCGGCCTTCAGCGGAAAGCTTCTGCCAAAATAACTTCCGGAAATACAAACCAGCCATCCCACCACAGGGGCCGTCATCACAGGGACACCTGCCGGACTATCCTGAAGATTATCCATCATCGGCTGATAAAAAGACTGGGTCGGCGCATCGTCATCGGGAAGAGTAGATGAACCCGTAATATCAGAAAAATCAGAAATAACCGAAGAATAATTTCCGGCAGCCTGGCTCTGGGATGATTTCTGTGTTACTGGATCACTCGAAGCCGAACTTTTCACCGTAACCGGATCTGCCAAAAAACCGCCTCCTCCCGGCATTGCAACCGTAACCCCCGCACTTCCGGATGAAGCTGCAACCGTCATGCCCATATCCGACGAGCCGGCGGCAACGGTCATGGAATCTCCTCCCGAAGCAGCCCCTGCCCCGTTGCAAAACGGACAACCGGAATACTTATCGCCATCATAATAATGTCCCTTGCTGCACTTTGTTAAATTCATTCTGCTTCCTCCTTATATCATTCTGTTCTTATCATTCAGTTTTAACATTTAATCGGTTAAAATGGCAGGGGTGCCGGTGTTTCATTGCTAGCCCCTGGGGGTTCCTGACGTATTCCCTGCGGATCTGGTTCCGGTGTTGGCGGCGGAGTCGGCGGCATTGTCGGTGCCTGGGTTGGTGCCGGTGTTTCTGGCAGTGCCGCTGGTGCTGTTTCCGTTGGCTTTACTTCTACCGGTTGTGCCGCTTCCGTTGTCGGTACAGATGACGGCGGATTTTCTGTTTTTGATGACTCCTCTAAAGCCGGCGATGATTCTGTACCGGATGCCGATGTTTCTAATGACGGTGCCGGCGTCGGGGCAGGCGTTGGTGCCGATGTTGGTGCCGGCGGCAAAGCTACTGGCGAAGTGGGCGGCGGTGCCTGCGTCGCTTTAGGCTTCGTCGGCTGCTTCTTCCCCTGACTTTTTGTTTCTTCTGGTTTTTTTCCCAGGCTGACAATTAGTTCCACCTCATCACCGGTCTGAACTTCCGTATCAATAGCAATGCTCTGTGAGATAACTTTTCCTGCACCCACACTGTCACTGTAATCTTCAGTAATCTTTGCAGTAAGGCCAAGTTCAGCGATGGTTTTTTCAGCATCCTCCCTTGATTCCAGTTCTACATTTTTCATATAGATCTTTTCCGGCCCAATGCTGATATCAACCGTAACAAAAGAGTCCTTATTTACCTCTTCTCCTGCCTTCGGCTCTTGTGCAAGAACGGTTCCTTCCGGCTGAGTGCTGTTTTTATTTGTCATATTTATCATAAGACCGCTCTTCTTTAATGCATCATCAGCGTCTTCTTTCGTCATGCCGACAACATCCGGAACCGCAACCTGAACCGTAGTATCACCTTCCTGTGCCGTTTCGTTCTTGCAGACGGTAAGAACAATCTCCGTACTTAATGCCACCTGCGTTCCCTGTTCTTCACTGACTTTTAAAACCGAATTAAATACCCCTTTTTCCTGACTTTCTTCTTCTTTCACCGCAGCAAAACCAGCTTCATTCAGCGCTTTAACCGCCTCTTCATAATCCAGCCCGACAACCGAAGGAAGAGAGGCTTTTTCCTTGCCCAGACTGATAACTACCATAACTTCCAGGTTTTCTTCTAGGTTTTCTTCCGGGTTTTCACTCTTTGTATCTGCACGCTTAATTACACTGTTTTGTGCCGGAAACTGACGGGATATGATATTTTCAGCAATTTCTTCTGAAAATTCCTTCTTATCTGCATTCATCTTCAAACCGTTCTTTTTCAGGATTTTTTCGGCTTCTTTTACACTCTTATTCACTACATTGGGAACACGGATTTCTCCTTCATTAAGCTGGCTCTCTCCCTGCCTCATCCGCAGATCAATCTTCCCCGCCGCCACCAGCCCGGTAAAAGCGATAAGCCCTGCCATCACCAAAGCCGCCGCAGGGATGACCCAGCGGGGAAGGGACAGAGAACCATGGTTTTTTTTCTCCTTCTTTCCCCTGGAAACCTTCTTCCTTCCCCAAAGTTCCCTCTGAAATGCTTCTACGGTTCGTGTCTGATGGAGAAGCGCCCGTTCTAACGCCTCCAGCACCGGCTTTTTCAACCCAATCTGTTTGCGGGCCAGTTCACCCTCCAGCTTTTCCCCGTCTTCAATCTCTTTTCCCGTAATTAACTGACAAAACATCTTCGCCAGCCCGTAGACGTCTGTGTGCGGCCCGGCATTGCCGTAATCGATAATACCGGGTTCACCGCTGATATAGCGGGAAGCGCCGAAGTCCTTCAGCACGATACGCCCGTCCGGCCTCTCCCAGAAGCTTTCCGGCTCGATCTGACCATGAAATAAATTGATCTGATAATCCACACCTAACTGGTGAACCTTGATCACCGCCTCCATAGCCGCTTCCAGCCATTCTTTTGCCTCATTCACCGAGAAGCGATGAGTTTCCAGCCTTTTCTTCAATGTCATATCCTGCGAAAAATCCATAACTGCATAGGCGGTGCAGTTTTCCATAAAGCAGGCATGGTAGGTAATAATATCTTCTTCTTTGTACAGCCGGATCAGCAGTCTGCTCTGCCAATAGAAAAATTCCAGTCCCTTTTCGTAAATCTCCTGCTTATTGTCGTAGATACTCAGTTCCGGTTTTCCGGATCTGGTCGCACAGTACCTGGGGAAATACTCCTGGATCTGCACCCGGCGGTCAAATAATGCATCCCAGCCGATATAAATAATATCCGTTTCCCGCTCCCTAATTACGGTTCCCACGATATATCTGGCCTGGAGGATGGTTCCCGGCTGCAGGGCTACACCGCCGTTTTGGGTGGCTCCGTCCATGTAGCCGCAGCTTGGACAAAGATCCCCGTATTCATCGGGATATTCATTCATACAATTCAGGCAACGTTTCATTCTTTTGATCCCTCTCCATATTCCTGCATGGTCAGATATTTTAGCTGTTCGACGACATCAGCAAACTCATCATTTCCTTCTACATAAATTTCCAGCATATTTTTATTTAAGGACAGTCCGTTTCCGTTTTGCAGATTAAATACATCCTGTGCGGATTCCCCGATAAAGTAATAGACCAGGCTGTCCGCCGCTTTCTTTTCCTCACCTTCCAAACTGCCGTCGATGCTCCAATAATGCGTAAATCTTCCTTTTACTTTACCGGCCTTCTGCAGATCTTCGAAGACAATCATCTTATAAATTCCGCCCAGACTGGCACGCACGGCCTCATAGTCATCTGTCGTTCCCAGATAAAAGGCTTTCTCTTTTTTCAGGAAAGGCTCATAGCCCATCTCGCCGCCTGCGGTAAGTTCCTTATTACCGAATGCATCCTGATACATCGAAAGCTCCCGGCTGCTGACACAGAAACTTGACTCACCGTTTATGGAGAGGCTTTCCGTGTCGGATATCTTTTCCAGATTCATCTCTTCCCAGTCCTCGGCCATAAACTTATTCACATAAAGCACCGGTGCACAGAAGGATACAGGCATCTGCTTTTTCTGCCGTCTTTCCTCGAACTCCGCCTTAAATGCATCATCCTTCATAAAATAATAGCTGTTTTTATCGACCATGGAAAACGTCGTGTCAAGGCTTCCTAAGTTTTCCCAGAGAGCATCCTGCGGCGCTATGCTGCTGCTCTCAAAAACTTCCGGAAGCTTTGCGCTTTCCAAAGACGAAGATAAGGCTTTCTTATAATCCTCAATGCCCTGCGCCCGGTATTCCTCCGGCACACCGCAGGAAATCCCGGCAATATTAACCTTGGTAAAACGTCCTCTGTACTCTTCGAGCATCTGGTTTAACATCTCCTCCGAAGAAGAAAGGCTAATCTGGCGGACATCCCCGTCTTCCTCCAAAAGGCTTCCCACAGCGGCAACTTCTTCCATCTTCTTCTCATTGACATCCGGCATCCACACAGATAAATCCGCAGTCAGGTTATACATGGCGCGTTCCTTTCGGGCATAAACCTGCTGGCAGACCACTCCCGCAATCGCTAAAACCACGCAGATTCCGGCAATGCTGATCCCACGAACCATCTTCCGCCGCTTTAACTCACCGTCCACACTCAGAACCTTCGCCTTATTTTGAATGGCATCCCGGAACTGATCGACGTTCTGAAAGCGAAGTTCCTGGTTTAAAGCCATGGCACGCATAATGCTGTCATTTAAGTACTGCGGGATTTCCGGAACCAGAGCCTTGGGCTGAGGGAGGTGATCTTCAACCATACGGTTTACCGACTCCTCCGGCATCCTTCCGGTCAGCGAGCGGTAAAGCACGGCACCCACGGCATAGAGATCCGTCCACGGGCCCTGCTTGCTCTTGGTTCGGTACTGTTCCGGCGGCGCATAGCCCGGCTTTAAAATAATCGAAAGGGTTTTCTCCTCGTCGCCGCTGGAAAAACGTGCCGCGCCAAAGTCAATCAGCTTCACCTTGTAGTTTTCACTCCCCGCTTCCACGGGAATCAAAAAGATATTATCCGGGCTGATATCGCGGTGGATAATCTTTACCCGGTGAAGCTCCTTTAACGCATCCAACACCGAAAGCACTACACTGACCGCAATCTGGCTGTCTACCCGCCCACCGTGCTCAGCGATGTACTGCTTATAGGATTTTCCTTCCAGAAACTCCATGGCAATGTAAGCGGTATTATTCTCCTCAAAAAACTCATAGACATTGACAATATTCGGATGGGTGTTGAACATTGCCATATTCCGGGCTTCTGCCAGGAAACGCACCTTGCCGTTCTGGAACTCATTTGCCCGGTTGCCCGAATAAATTATCACTTCCTTTTCTCCCGGAACACGGTTCACGATACCATTCGGATAAAATTCCTTTATGGCAACCATCTTATCCAGCGTTCTGTCCCAGGCCCGGTACGTAATACCGAAACCGCCGAAACCTACCGTGCTGCCCACCACAAAGCGGTTGCGCAGTATAACTCCCGGATGAAGATGATAAGCTTCTTTTGGCTTGCTTCCCGGGACGAATCCGCAGTGAGGGCACACGCCAAACGCCTCGTCAAAAGGCTTTCCGCAAATCTGACACTGAACCATCTTTCTCTCCTCCTACTCTCCCAGGTACTTCATTAAAATCACCGTCGTATTGTCCTGCCCCCGCTGTCCGTAGCGCAGAGCCATCGCCGTGGTTCGATCCGCGGCAATGTACATATCCAAATCATTATCCAAAGCCATCGCACACACCTGGCTCTCGTTCAGGCTCTTATAAACGCCGTCGCTGCAGAGCATAATCATATCCCCTTTATGCAGAAGGGTGGGCGTTTTTTTCACATCCACAACCTTAAGGCCGTTCATGCCCAAAAAGCTGATTAATGCCTCTGCCTGCGGCGTTTTCTCTTCTTTTTCGTAAAATTCCCTGCTGATTTTCCCGGCTGCAAGCTGTTCCTTAAGCATCAGCCGATAATTATGCTCCCGGTTTTCCGAGGAAATCTTCCCGCCCCTGATAAGGTAAATCCGGCTGTCCCCCACGGAAACCCAGTACATCTGATTTTTATTACAGTACACGGCTACCAGGGTGGTTCCGCCCTCCAAGGGCTTTCCCTGATCGTTTTTCAGCGCCGCAACTGCCTTATCCATCCGTCCGGCTTCCTGGTGCAGAAAAGCAGGAATATTGCTTATGGGCTTTTCTCTTTTAAAATCCTGAGCCATAAGCTGCACAGCCGTCTGGCTGGCCCTCTCGCCGCCCTGCAAGCCGCCCATGCCGTCGCAGACAATTGCCAGCACCTCCTGACTTCCGGTATAAAAATAGGCAAAATCCTGCTGATAGCTGCGGGTCCCTAAGATACTGCTGACCCCGATTTCAAACCAGGGATTTTTTTCCGCTCTTTCTTCTATAATATTCATCCTCTAACTCCAACCTCAATTAAACATGCTGTACTTGCCAAGGCAAACCTTGCCGGGGGTCTGAATTCATAATCCTTCCCCTTTTCCAGCCGTTTCCCGTTATAATAGACCCCAAAAGAAGACACATCCCGGATACGAAAAACTCCCTTATCCGCTTCATAGGTAAGTATACAGTGAATCCGGCTTAAATCTTCCGGCTTTTCTATCCGAAGATTTACCTCCGTGGCAGACCGCCCCAGCTTCATCATTTGATTAGGGGGGATCATCCATGATTTTCCGGCCGCCGGCCCGCCGATAACGGCCACATAAGGCTTTTGTGCCCCCTGCCCCGGCCCTGCGAGTTTAACTGCCTGTCTGCGTGCTGCCTGACGCACAAGTTCCTGCTGCTTTAACTGTGCCTTCTGCTGTCTTAACTGCGCTTCCCGCAGACGGACCGCCTCCTGCTGCCTTAACTGCGCTTCCCGCAAACGCGCCTCCTCCTGCTGTTTCCGGTTTCTCTCCGCCATCTGCCGGGCTTCCTGCTGTCTTCGCTGAGCCTCCTGAAGGCGGGCGGCTTCCTGCTGCCTGCGGTTTTGTTCCGCCTGCCTTCGCGCAGCCTCCTGGCGAAGAAATTCTTCCCGCTGACGGGCAAGCTGTCCGGATTCATAAGAACTTCTCGGCCGCCTATCTGCCGGAGCCGCCGGGGCAATACCCTGAATAAACTCCTGCATGGTCTGTGTCCGCTGATCCACGTTTAACACCAGGGCATGATCCACGGCATCCGAAACGCTGTCGGGAACACCTAAGTTTAACTGCTTTAACGGAACATAATTTGTCCCCAGAAGTCGATCCGGCGCTGTAGGAAGGTTCGTTCCGGACAGTGCATAATAATAGGTCGCAGCCAGGGAATACACGTCGGTAAAGCCGCCCTGAACCATGTCCTGGGAATACTGCTCCGGCGGGGAAAGCTTTAGCTTAACCACCACCGAAAACCCGTCCTGCGCCCCGGTTACGGTCTGCTTTGCGCTTCCGAAATCAATCAGCTTCACCTGCTTGTTTTTTGTAATATAAATATTGTCGGGACTGATATCCCGGTGGATAATCTTTGTTTTCGTGTGGATAACATCCATAGACATGGCAACCTGGAGGATGATATTCGTCACTTCACCCACGGGAAGCCGGCTTTTGGAGGTTCGGACAATCTGCCCCAAATCAGCACCGTCCAGATATTCCATTACAAAGTAGGCTGTAGAATTCTCCTTGAAGCAGTCTGTAATATTGACCACTGAAGGGATCTGCCCCAGCTTGCTTAAAATCTGGGATTCCTCCAGAAATCGGCGCAGACCGGCCAGATACGGGCCTTCGGCATTTGGTGAAAGCAGCTCCAGATGCCTCTTGTCCATCGCCCTCCTGCTCATGCCGTTCGGCGCATATTCCTTCACGGCACAAATCCGGCGGCTGGTCATATCAAAGGCCTTATAGGTAATGCCAAATCCCCCTTCGCCCAGGATCTTTCCGATAATATACCTTGCCTTAAGCACCGTTCCTTCCATCAGCCCGCGCCCGCTGTTATGCGAGGCAAACCTTGCCTGGTATCCGCAGCGGCTGCAAACCCCATTCTGAAAATTTCCATCAAAGCAATTCGGGCATATATTTGCAAGATACTGCTCCATAGAATCACCACCTGATTGTAAACTTCATCGAACCGGCCTCAACCATATCTCCCGGGTTCAGACGACGTTTTCCGGCTATCCCTATGCCATTGACCGACGTTCCGTTTGTAGAGCCTAAATCCGTAATAAAAACATTGCCGTTATCGCTCTCAAGGCAGAAATGCTGTCTTGATAATTCCAGGTCATCCACAACAATGTCACATATACTTGCCCTGCCCACGATCAGGCTGCTTCCCAGCTCCCACGTTGTCGTCTGCGGCGTCTTTCCCTTGGCAGAAACCACGACGCTCAGCATCCTTTTTGCCCCGGAATTCATTACAATATGGCTGTTAAACCCGGTATCTTGAAGATTTACAACGGAATTTCCGTTTTCTCCGCCGGACTCCTGTTCCGGCAAAGCCTTTTCTTTCTTCTTTTTGCTGACTACAGCGATGACGATAATCAAAATCACCACAGCCAGAAGCAGAAGAAAGATAATGCCCATATAGTTCGGCCCTTCATCTGCATCAATGACTTCCTCCGGCTCTACCCCTGTGATTTCCACCAGAAGGCTTCCCTCCAGCGGGTTCTTCTCCATGGAAGCATCGGTAAGATTTGAACCCGTTATTTTATAAGTGCCGTTTTCCACCGCCTCAGCCAGAGTAAGCGTAATCTTCGTTTCATCTTCTTTATCATAAGCTACACCGGTTACGCCCACTTCCCGTCCGTCCAAGGTCACGGCATAGTTTGCTGCCCCGGCCAGTCCCGTCATCGGCTCGGAAAATACCAGCCTTATCTGCTGCCTGCCGATTGCTTCGCCGGAGATCAGATAAGGTGCTTCATTATCAGGAATCCAGTGGACATTCATTACTGCCCTGGATAAGACCCGGTCATCTGCAAACTGAAAACTGAAATTTTCTTCTTTATTGGAAACCACATTGCTTGCCGCACGGTATTCCACGCAGAGATCCTGCCAGAGCTTTGCTGACAGATTCGTCAGCACTGCCGACCCTTCATCCGCCTTAAATGTTACAAGCTGACCTCCCGAAGTCCTGGCAAACTCACCAAAACTGTTGATATTCTCCTTTGCCGTATCCTGTATACAAAGTGCATAGGCCGGAAGCCCCTTATCTTTTAATGTGGAAAGCGCCTCCTGGGACATCTTCTTTCCCACGGCAAAATCTTCCCCGTCCGAAATCACCAAAAGTACCTGACGGCGGCAAATCCCCCGGGTCTGTTCCGTAAGCGCAGCCACCCGGTCAATTCCTTCAAAAAGCAGGGTTTCCTGATCCCGGTTGCTTAACTGTGCCAGGATTGCTTCCATATCCTGTGCTGTCTGATTCCCGTCCGCGGCTAAATTCACTTCTTCCCCAAAGGTACATAAAATCAGCCGATCTTTTTCTCCCAGACTGTTTTGAAGATTTAAAATTCCCTCTTTAATCGATGCAAAATAGGATCTTGGAATCGATCCAGAGATATCCAGAAGCACATAATAGGTTATCCCCTCACCCATCGCATGGAAAGGAACGGCACGGACAAACTCCAGCTTATCCTGAGAAAGATAACCCTCCCCCGCTGCCACCTCATCTGTACTGAAGCCTTCCCCATAGACAAAAACCTCCGGCAGATTCAAATAAACCTGTTCAATCCTCTGCTCACTGTCTAAATTCATAGACGGCTGTGACTGTGTTTCCTGCGGCGGTGCGGGCTGTACCTGCTGTGCTTGTGCTGCCGACTGCTGCGTTTCTTCTGCCGGATCTAAATCGGCCATCGCCGGACTGCTGCAACGCATGGCAAGCATAAGGCCCAGTCCGATTAATTTTCTTCTTTTTCCCATATTCTCTCCTCTCCGCAAAAAGGAATAAATACAAAACAACTGTTCCCTATGCGAATTTCATCTCCTGCCTGTAAAGTTTCTGCCCCGCCAAGCATATTTCCTTTAAAATAGGTAATCGTCCCGTTGGAAGGAATCAGCGAAAAACGGTTTGCCTTATCATCATAGACAATCGAACAATGCGCTTCTTCCGAAATTTCCGGGTCTTCCATCACCTGCACATCCATGGCGAAATTCCTGCCAACCCGGTTAAACCCGTGATGAAGCCGATAATCCCTTCCTTTCTCCATTCCCTCTACACAGACCAGCCAGCCGGTAACAAAATCATTTCCCTTTGCCCCGGAAAAAAAGCCGATGGTCTTCTGATCATCTTCCAAATCGTCGCTGGTATTCTTTAACGCAATGGTATGATCATCCCCGGAGGCAGGTGTCTTTACCTCACCGAATGCCACGGTTTTTCCTTCATCCATTGCTGCCGCCTTCTCCGAAGAAAATGCCACCGTCTTCTCCCGGTCAAGCCATCCAAACAATCCTCTTTTCTTTTCACCGGTACTGTTCTGTCCGGATTTATCCGATTCCACACGCTCTTTGCCGGACGGTTCCGAGAAAACACCGCAGTGCGGGCAATGGGAAAACCGCTGATCATCATAAAAATGCCCCTTGGGGCAGCGCACCACTGACATTCTTTCTGCCTCCTATTCCACCCAGACCGCAACTGCAGAATAATTATCCATATTCTTACCCTGGCCGTTCTTTCTTACGATTTCTTCCATAAGCTTTACCCATTCCTCCGGGGTCTTTGCCTTTTTCAGACAGTGCTGCATCTTCTTTTCTTCAATCAGTTCCCAAAAACCGTCCGTACACAGCAAAAACGCCTGCTTTCCGGTTCTGTCCTTTGGTTCCTCTAACTGGTATTTCGGCGTATCCCAGTCCACGCCTAATACACGGAGAAGACGATTTCTGTCCGGATGGTTGCGGATTTGCTTTTCCTTCAGCTGCCCGGCTGCCACTAACATCTGCGGAACACTGTGATCCAGCGTCCTTTGTATCAGCTTATTATTCTGAAAATAGTAAAGGCGGCTGTCACCGATATGGCCCCACCATATCTTTCTTTCCCCGATATGAAGGATGACCAGAGTCGTCTTCATATCCCGGGCCGTAATATCCACCGACTGTTTTTCCAAAATAGACTTCTGGGCATCCTTAAAGGAAAGGTCCATACTCTCCTGCCCCGCGCCCTTCACCGCAAAAATCTTTATGGAAGACTCCACGCCAAGCTGCGACGCCAGTTCACCTTTTCCATGCCCTCCCAGACCGTCGGCTAAGACAAAGCAGTACTCCTGCTCCCGCTGATACATCCCTACATTGTCCTCATTATTCCCCCGATCCCCCTGATTGCTCAGTAAATGATAAGTAATCATGAATTCATCCCCGCTTTCCTCTCTGGCTTTAGGTATATATCGTTTCAGATACATATTCTTTCAGGTACATATAAGGAAATCAGGCCGATGAATAAGTCTAAATTTCTTTAAACCTCTCCCCTCGGCCTGATTATCTCAGATACATCAATTTAAGCGGAATCCGTTCTGCTTGCTGCCGCCCAGATAAATAACCGTTCCCTTGGCTAACGTCTTAGGCTGTCCCTTTTCAATCTGAATGCTGCCTTCCAGATAAGTTCCCGTACTGGAATAATCCGTTACGATGTACTGATTTGCCTTTCCGTCAAATTTTATGCTGCAATGCCGTCTGCTGATGTCCGATGCCGTCTGGTCAAAGATAATATTTGCACTCTGCGGATCACGTCCGAGGATAAGTTCGGAACCATCCACCATATCAAAATTCGCCCCTGCATACTTGCCGGCAATACCCACAACTACACCTGTACTCGCGCTTACGTTTTTCTTTTTATACGGCGGAGTATCTACGTCCAGCGGGCTGACATAGTCCTTGTGCTCAATAGCATTAGAGAAAGCAATTAAGTAGGTAAATACCTTCGGAACAAGTCCTGCAACCGGGATCATTCCGATTACCGGAAGGATATTCAGCCATGCCATATTCGGATTAAATCCAAAAGAACGGTAAAACTTCTGATAATAAAAGAAAGTAAATACCCTGTTGGCAATAAAATATACAATAGTCAAAACGGCAATAATGGATACCATCTCTGTCAGCATCCAAATCAAATACAGAATCAAACCAAGAGATCCCATAGCAACAAAGGTCCAATCACCAAAGAAGAAAATATACCACCACGGGCAGTCTGCAATCTTCATCTGGTATAACTGACGTGCAACAGGGATGAACGCCATAAAGTCACCATCAATCTTTGCCTTATGTCCGGTGCACATAATTGCATAACCCTCAATAACATAAGGAAGCAGGTAAAAAACTATCCACATAAGAAAAATAATCCAAGGTGCACTTAAAATAAGATCCACCAATAATTCAATATCATATAAATCCATACTATGTAATCCTCCTGAACTCTTCTATGAAGTATTTCCCTTCCGGTTTTAATCGTTTTCTTCCTTATCCCAGCTAAACACATCGTCACAGCAGGGAATCAGCATTAAACACACTTCACCAATCTGTAAAATATCATTTTTCTTTAACTGAACCGGAGAGAGAACTACATTTCCATTCACATAGAAAAGTTCTCTGGATTCTCCCGGCTGGGCGATAAAGATATTCTGACGGGGTTCATGGATAATGGTTGCATGGCGCTCACGGGAAACGGTATTTTCCCCGGCCAGAGCCACATCCATACCCGCACCTCTTCCGATAAAGTTTCTGCCGCTCTTTAAGCGGAAATCCTGCCCGTAGAACTTGCCCTTGGTGCACACCAGCCAGCCCACGGTAGGAGCCATAACCGGCGTTTCCACCTTATTATTCTGGTAGATGCTGATAGTCTTGGCATCATCATCCAGGCCAAAATCCACATTCTCAAAATCAGGAGTCAAAGGCGGTTCCGGTGTTACAGGCGGGGTAAGAGGCATCGTCGCCCCGATATCCTGCGCGCTGCTTCCACCGCTAAAGGGAATCGTCACATTTTCCGTCCCGCCGCCGCCGCAGTGAGGACAGGAAGCATAAGTATCGCCGTCATAAAAGTGACCATTGCTGCACTTGGTTAAATTCATACTCTTTTCTCCTTATTCATTTTCATTTCATCATGTTAAAATACCCATGACTGATTTCCTTATTATAACAAAATGCCCTGTTCAAATATAGTCAATTGCAAAAACAGGTTATTTTCATGCAAAATTAGCCCTGTTTGTTTGAAGTTATTGACTGTTTTCAATAAATTTGCAATACAACCACTGCCACATAGATTTGTTCATCTTCCTCTGTCCAGTATTCCCCCTGATATTCTGCGGTAAGACAGGCAATAATCTGCCTGCCCAGCCCGTGCCCCGGCAGGATTGGCCGGTTCTGGTATTCCTTACTCGTGACATTACTGACACGGATATAGAGATAATCCCCTTGTATCCTGGAACGCACCGTGATAAAACGCATATCTTCCGGCAAAGCTTTGCAGGCATTAATTCCATTATCCAGTAAATTTGTAAATATACTGCAGAGATGACTTCCCTTTACCTTCAGATGTTCGGGAACCTCCGTCTGCACCGAAAAAGAAATATGAAATTTCTGGCAGTTCTTTTGCTTTTCTTCCAGCACCGTATGCACCAGTTCATTTTCACAGTAACGAATATCGGCTTTTTTCCCCGCATTAAGCAGGTAGTTCTGAACAACCGATAATTCCCTGGAAGCTTCAATCATTTCTATCGCTTTTCTGGCCTCACTTATACAGGAAAGGAGTTCTTCCTGCAATGCTTTTCTCTCCTGAATCCCTTCCCAGACTGCATTTTCCCGGTTTTGTTCTACCTGCTGGCGGCATATATCGTTTAAGAGGCGTTCATTCATTCTTTCTCTTCTATGCTGGATAAAAAGCAGAAACAGCCATAACCCATCGGTTCCTATCGTTAAAAAAAGTATCCCTGCGTCAAAAAACAGAACCTTGCTTTTCCAGTGAGCTGCCAGAATCTGTCCAATCGCAGGAAGCAAAAGAATCTGTCCCAGAGGAATGAGTAAAATCTGCCCTGTAGGAATTCCCGGAACGGATTTTCCAGTGCCTGTAAAAGAAGATAACACGATTTTTTCCTTTGGTATTTCTCGTTCAGGTCTAATCTGCTGACGTTGCAGATGAAATTTCTGCTCCTTCAGCGCCTGTTCCATCTCATCCAGAAGCTTTCCTGCCTGTTGGCTCTTTCCATCTTTCAAGAGATAATAAACGGTAGCCAGCTGATTATTAAAATCATGGCGGATATGATGAAGTAATTTTTCCATCTCTTCCAGTTTTCGATACCGTTCATAATCCTTTTGTGTCTGCAATTCTATTTGTTTCAGTTTTTTTTCCAGTGCTTTCGCTTCTTCTGCATGAATCTGTATATAGGAAAAAGACATCGTTCCAAAAACAATAATTCCCGCGCCGAGAATTAAATGTATGGTAATGGGAACAATGGCCTGAAAACCGCCGTTTACAATCCAGAAAAGAAATATTGTCTGCGCCAGAACCAAAAAGAAAAGCAGAAAATCCTGACTTACCCGCTTTCCCTGTGCATATTTCTTCCACAGCCAGCTTCCCAGCATCAGATAAAAAAGCATCAGCACATTGGCCGTCATCACGCAGAGCATCGTACCCTTTGCTTCTCCTATCGGAAAAACAGGAAGTCCAAATACAGATGAAACAATCCCGACCGAAAGCAGTTCACTCCCGACGCCGCCGATGTAAAGAAAGGCAAAAGTCGTCAGCACACCTCCCGGTTTTATCCCCGTAAACTTCCAGGTTCCCAGGATTAACACAGCCACCAGAAATATCATTACGGCATCTGCTGCCTTTCCCTGAAAAACCAGATGGACTTTCCAACACGCCGTCATCGGAAGGATTATCCCGTAAAATAACCCCAGAAACTTTCGGCCCTGCTTTATGGGAAAATTCCAGGTGATCAACGTCAGATCCAGCACCCCTCCTATACTGAAAATCAGCCATATCCAATATATTCTCATTCCTGCTGTCCTCTGTCTTCTTTCATTTACTTTATTCATGTTCCATTTGCAGAAAACAGCATACCTTCCATATAGTGAAAATAGCGGCTCTTTGTGTCCCCATACCGTGCTTTGCTGATAGGGATTTCCGTATAATCAGACAATAATACCTTTCCTTTTTCAATTCTCTGAATTTCCTTCATATTGACAACATAGCTTTTATGACACTGAATAAAATATTCGGGAAGGCGTTCAAAGATTTTTTCCAGGCGGTCATAACAGCTTTGCTTCCCTGTTCTTGTATGTATCGTAATCATATGCCCTGCACTTTCCAGATAAACAATATCATCAAATGAAAGCGTAAGCATGGCACCTTTATATTTAACCAGAAGACGCTTTTTTTCAGCCTCCTGCACATCCTCCATAATCTTTTTCAGATTTTCCTTCAGCAGGTTTTCTTCCACCGGTTTCATTAAAAAACCGCTGATATTCGCCGGTTTTAAAAAAATCTGCTGGACATAACGCTCCGCATAACCCGTCATATAAATAATCTTTGCACATTCATCCAGACGCTGTATCTTCTGTGCAGCCTCAATTCCACATGCAGAACCATCCCACTCAATATCCATAATAATTGCAAGATAGCGCTCGCCGCCCTCAATAGCTATTAGCAGATTTTTTAAATCATCGTACCTGTCACAGCACTCTGTGCCCAGTATACATTCAACTGCTTTTGCAACATCCTCCAAAATCAATGGGTTATCATCACAAACTGCAACTCTCTTCATTCTGGTAAACACTCCTCATAATCTTCCCCCGCTGCCCTGATTTTAACAGCTATGTCCTTATTATACTGGAATTTTACCAATTTTCCAATCCCTATCCGCATCTTTAACAAAATTTTTCAAATTTCCCAGGAAAATACAGGCGTTTTTTGTGTAAAAAGAAAAGAAATGAGCCGATACGGCACAAACACCGCATCGGCCCCGGGACATTATTTCTTTTTACAAAACCTTTCAAGTAGTCTTTTTATTTTTTGGTTGGTTGATGAATTATTTTTATTGCATACGGTATTTAACTACTTAAACAAGGTATTGCAATCCTATTGATACTCAGCTACATCGATCCAGTTCATCAGGAAATCTTTTTCTTTTTCCTTTTTCTTGGTCATCTGTGCAGCAGCTACGATGGGCAGCCAGCGGTTGACATACTGGCGTGCGGTATCGCTCTTATCGCAGAACATCTTCATGTACATCTCTGCCTTTTCTTTATTTTCCAGACTGAACAGCAGATAGGTCATCGCTGCGTCGGCAGATGCATTTCCCTGTGCGGCGTGTGCCCAGTCGATAATCCACAGCTTGCCGTACTTGTCTACGATAACATTGCTTGGATTAAAATCACCGTGGCAGAGCTTGGTGTGTCTTGGAAGGCTCTCTAAGCGGGTAGCCAGCTCGTAGCGAACGGTCGCATTTAAGTCCTTTAAGCTGTTAATCTGATCCATTAATTTATGGCGCAGACGCTTAATGGTGGAAACCTTCTGGCGGTGAACTTCAAGCTGTAAGTCAACAAACATTTCCATGTAAGTTTCTAACTTCTCCGGATTTTCCTTTATCAGTTCTTCCAGGGTCTTTCCCTCTACCTTATCCCGAACCAGGCACCATCCCTCTTCGGTCTGGGATACTTCAACCAGAGCAGGGATATTTAACTCGGTGTTCTCTTCAACAAGAGCCTCGTTTCTTGCTTCGTTCAATACCTCAGCCTTGGTATAGCGGTTATCAAATACCTTGATAATCTTATCCTCGGTAGCATAGATTGTCTTGTGAGGTCTTGTAAAGATGACTTCTTTGTTGGTTGCTTCCATAAACCTTTATACCTCCTTTTAATGGTTCGGCATTCCGCGGAACCTGCTGTGCGGCGCGGTTTCCTGCAATTTACATATCCGCACTTTCGGCGCAGGTTTCCGGGAATACCCTTGTATCAGTTACTATCTATTGTACTGCCTCTCTGCGGAAAATCAAGTGTTCATAAACAATCTTTAACGGTTCAATCCCCTGCCTGATTATTTTCCGTAGTAAGCCCGCAGATACATTTCTTTAATCTCGCTCATCAGCGGATATCTTGGGTTAGCGCCGGTACACTGGTCGTCGAAAGCGTCCTCTACCATCTGATCCAGGTTATCTAAGAAGTACTTCTCGTCAATGCCGTATTCCTGGATGGACTTCTTGATGCCTACTGCTGCCTTTAATTCTTCTACCTTGGCGATAAACAGCTCTAAAGTTTCCTTGTCATCCTTGCCGCAGATACCGCAGAAATGAGCACATTCAGCATAGCGGGCCAGGGTGTGCGGATACTGGTACTGGGAGAAGGTTCCCATCTTCGGCGGAACTTCCTCGGCATTGAACCGCAGAACTTCGCTGATCATCAGAGCATTGGCAACGCCGTGCGGCAGGTGATGGTAAGCGCCCAGTTTATGTGCCATGGAGTGGCATACACCTAAGAATGCATTGGCAAACGCCATACCAGCCAGGCAGGAAGCGTCAGCCATCTTCTGGCGTGCCTCCGGATCATTTGCACCGTTTGCATAAGCTCTTGGCAGATAATCAAATACGCTCTTCATTGCCTTTAATGCCAGACCATCGGTGTAATCGGTAGCCATAATCGAAGCATATGCCTCTAATGCATGGGTTAAAACGTCTACGCCGGAAGCGCTGGTTAAGCCCTTGGGCTGGTTCATCATATTGTCTGCATCTACGATAGCCATATTCGGCAGCAGTTCGTAGTCCGCTAACGGATACTTGGTACCTGTGCGGTCGTCGGTGATAACGGCAAACGGCGTTACCTCAGAACCTGTACCGGAGGAAGTCGGGATAGCTACAAAGTAAGCCTTTTCGCCCATCTTCGGGAAGGTGTAAACTCTCTTGCGGATATCCATAAACCGCATGGCCAGGTCTAAGAAATCTACTTCCGGGTGCTCGTACATTACCCACATAATCTTGCCGGCATCCATCGCGGAACCGCCGCCCAGTGCGATAATGCAGTCCGGCTCGAATGCGGTCATTGCCTTTGCGCCAGCCGTCGCTGAGGACAGGTTCGGGTCGGGAGCAACCTCATAGAAGCAGGTGTGCTGAATCCCCATCTGATCCAGTTTTTCTTCAATTGGCTTTACATAGCCGTTTTTGTATAAGAAGGAGTCCGTAACGATAAAGCATTTCTTCTTGCCCATAACGGTTCCCAACTCATCTAATGCTACCGGCATACAGCCCTTCTTAAAGTATACCTTCTCCGGTGCCCTGAACCACAACATGTTTTCTCTCCTCTCAGCCACGGTCTTAATGTTTAACAGATGCTTTACGCCTACGTTCTCGGAAACCGAGTTGCCGCCCCAGGAACCGCAGCCCAATGTCAGTGAAGGAGCAAGCTTAAAGTTATAAAGGTCGCCGATACCGCCGTGGGAAGATGGTGTATTGATTACGATACGGCAGGTCTTCATGGCCTGTGCGTGCTTCATTATCTTTTCCGTCTGTGCCGGATGGATATACAGGGAAGCCGTGTGACCATAACCGCCGTCGGCAACCAGGCGCTCTGCCTTTGCAATAGCATCGTCAAAATCTACTGCATGATACATCGCCAGTACAGGAGAAAGTTTCTCATGAGCAAATTCCTCGGAAATATCCACGGATTCGACTTCACCGATTAAAATCTTGGTGGATTCAGGAACCGTTACGCCAGCCAGTTCAGCAATGCGGTGCGCGGACTGTCCAACGATCTTTGCATTTAACGCGCCGTTGATTAAGATGGTATGACGAACCTTATCCAGTTCTTCAGGATTTAAGAAATAGCAGCCTCTGTACTGAAATTCTTTCTTTACTTCATCATACAGATCGCCTACAACGGTTACCGACTGTTCAGAAGCACAAATCATACCATTATCAAAGGTCTTGGAATGGATGATGGAACTTACTGCCATCTTTACATCGGCAGTTTCATCGATAATTACCGGAGTATTTCCTGCACCTACGCCCAGAGCAGGCTTGCCGGAAGAATAAGCTGCTTTAACCATACCGGGGCCGCCCGTAGCCAGAATCGTATCGGAGTTACGCATAACTTCATTGGTCAGTTCAAGGCTCGGAACGTCAATCCAGCTGATAATATTCTCTGGAGCGCCTGCGGCAACAGCTGCCTCATATACAATTTTAGCGGCTTCGATTGTGGAATTTTTTGCACGCGGATGTGGGCTGATAATAATTGCGTTTCTTGTCTTTAAGCAAAGTAAAGTTTTGAAAATAGCGGTAGATGTGGGATTTGTCGTAGGAATAACTGCGGCAACCAGGCCAATCGGCTCAGCAATCTTCTTAATGCCATAAGCGCTGTCCTCTTCAATTACTCCACAGGTTTTCGTGTTTCTGTAGGCATTATAGATGTACTCTGCGGCATAGTGGTTCTTAATTACCTTATCTTCCACAATACCCATACCGGTTTCCTTCACTGCCATCTTAGCTAAAGGAATCCTCGCTTTGTTTGCTGCCATAGCAGCCGCAAAGAAGATCTTGTCTACCTGCTCCTGGGTGTAGGTAGCAAACTTCTGCTGCGCCTTGCGCATCTCTTTCATGCGGGCATACAGTGCATCCACATTATCAATGAGTGCCTGCTCTGCTGCTACTTCGTTGGTCTTTGTTGCCATCTTTTCGTCCTCCTGTTTTTTTCTATTTTTATTTAGTTAATTGTTATTTAATTAACGTTATCTTTTTGACAAAGTCATTATACCTCTGTTTTTTCCTGATGTCAACTGGTTTTTTAAGTTTGTGGAAGAAATTGCCATAGAAATATAACTTTTTTTTCGCCTTGTTTTTGTGCATTATTGATAAATAATTAACAAAGTCAATTGTTGTTTCAAAAATTTATTGCCAGGGATTATCTTTTATTTCAAAATATTGGTATTTACTGAACAAACACTTGAACTAATGTTGCTGATGTGTTAGAATATGGTTAAAAAAAATACCAGGCATAATTTATATAAGATATTGTAGACTTATAACTGATAAAGATGAAAACACCCGGCATGGAAGCGTGCCGGGTAATTCTGCTGTGAAAGTTACTGTAAAAGTTCACCGCTGACTAGGAAGCCCACGTCGTGGTCCACCGTCTCCGGGCTTTTGAGCAGTACGTCCAGGCGCTCCTCTACGCCAACGGCGGCGGCCTTGTATGCCTCATCCCCGGTGGCGTGGTACATCTGCCACAGCATTCCGGGCCAAAAGCCGTTGGTCCAGAAGCCGACGCTTGTGCTCCCGTCGGGCGTTTTGCCCCAGGCGGTTTCGGTGATGTCGCGGTACATCCCGTCCTCGCCGGTGGTGTAGGGGATGTCGGTCCCCACCCGCTGGCACTCCGCCTTCATTTTGACCAGCAGCTTTTCATATACGCCGTTCAGCCATTCTTGGTTTGAACTCTTGTCCATGGGGCGTCCTCCTCAATTTTTATAATATTCCTGGAAAAGTTAACCGATGAATATCATTATAGCACAAGGAGGCGTGTACTTCAATGCCATAAATGGCGCGGCCCTTGGTGGGCAGGAGCGGAATCGGTTCGTGAATGCCGTGGGCCGGCCTTTTATGAGGACGGATGAAAAGGGTTTGGATTTAAAAGATTTTATTGCATTCCTACAAATAATGTAGTATAGTTTTCCAAAGAATGTGGCTATAGGCGCCTAACAGGCAGAGAGGCTTGTTGGGCGCCTGCTTGCGGTGAGCTCAGTGTAACGAAAGACAAGGAGGGCCCCTATGGAGCATATTGTCAATGCCATCACCGCCGCATATAACCTGCTGTGGGGGGATCTGTTTGTGATCCCGCTGCCGGGGGGCGGCGCGCTGGGGGTGTCCCTGTTGGTGCTGCTGCTCATTCCGACCGGGATTTTTTTCACCATTCGGACCCGGTTTCTCCCCGTCCGCCTTTTCCCGGAGATGCTGCGGGTGACGGTGGAAAAGCGGACCAGCCGGGAGGGCGGCGCCATCTCCGGAGTTCAGGCGCTCATTGTCTCCACTGCGACCCGGGTGGGGATGGGCAATCTGATCGGCGTGGTGGCCGCCATCTCCGCGGGCGGGGCGGGGGCGGTATTTTGGATGTGGATCACGGCGCTGATCGGCTCCTCCACCGCGTTCATTGAGGCCACTCTGGCTCAGCTCCACAAGGAGCGCGATCCCCTGTACGGCGGCTGGCGGGGCGGTCCGGCCTATTATATCCACAATTTCGTTAAGGAGAAGCGGGGCGGGAAGCTGGGGCGGTACTCCGTCCTGGCGGTGCTGTTCGCGCTGTCCGGCCTGATCTGCTGGTGCGGCATCAGCCAGGTCATCGCCAACTCCGTGTCCTCCGCCTTCCAGAACGCCTTTCACATTGAGCCTATTTACACCACTGCGGTACTGGTGGCCCTGTCCGCTGCCATTGTGCTGCGAAAAAACGCCACCGTGCGGGTGCTGGATGTCCTGGTGCCCATCATGGCGGCCTGCTACTTTATTATCACCCTGATTCTCATCGGCATGAACATCACGGTGCTGCCCGATGTGTTCCGGCGCATTTTTGAGGAGGCCTTTGGCCTGCGCCAAGCGGTGGCCGGCGGCTTTGGCGCCGTGGTGATGAACGGGGTGAAGCGGGGGCTGTTTTCCAACGAGGCGGGCTCCGGCTCCGCCCCCTGCGCCGCCGCGGCGGGGGACGCCTCTCATCCCGCAAAGACCGGTCTTTTGCAGGCCCTGGGGGTGTTCATCGACACCATTGTGATTTGCAGCTGCACCGCCTTCATCATCCTGGTGACTCCGGCGGAAAAGGTGGCGGGGCTGGAGCTCATGGATTTGCTCCAGGCCTCCATGGAGCACCACCTGGGGCGGTTCGGCGTGGTGTTCATCGCCCTGATTCTCTGGCTGTTCAGCTTTTCCACCTTTGTGGGGATTCTGTTCTACGCCCGGTCCAACGTGGCCTACCTCTTTGGGGACGGCTGGCTGTCCCAGACTCTGTATAAGGTGGTAGCCCTGGTGATGCTGTTCGTAGGCGGGATGGCGGCCTATACCTTCGTGTGGGACCTGGGGGACGTGGGAGTGGGACTGATGACGGTGTTTAACATCATCGTCATTCTGCCCATGTCGGGCCAGGCGCTGGCGTCTCTCCGCGATTATGAGGGGAAGATGAGGGAGCGCGAAAAAACATAAAAACAATTCCCGGCCTCCAAGGGAAGCCGGGAATTGTTTTTATTTGAGCAGACCCTGAATCAAAATCACCAGGATAAGGACGGGGAGGACAAACTGGAAATAGGGCTTGAGCGTCCGGGGCATCTTCAGCCCCTTGCCGGTGTTGGCCTCCTCCAGATACTTGTCGAAGCCCCAGCCCCATTTGGTGACGCAGAACAGCAGGTACACCAGGGAGCCCAGGGGGAGGAGCAGGTTGGACACCAGGAAGTCCTCGATGTCCAGCACCTGGCCCACCGCGCCGTTGGGCAGGGTGGCCTCAAAAAACCACAGGTTGTAGCCCAGCACACAGGGCATACTGGCGATAAGGATGAATACGCCGTTGACCAGCGCCGCCTTTTTCCGGCTCCATCCAAAGTTGTCGATGCACCCGGCCAGCAGGCTTTCGAACACGGCGATCACGGTGGAGAAGCTGGCGAAGGACATGAACAGGAAGAACAGGGAGCCCCACAGCCGTCCTCCGGCCATACCGGTGAACACCTTGGGCAGGGTGACGAAGATGAGGGGAGGCCCCGCGTTGGGCGTCACGCCGAAGGAGAAGCAGGCGGGGAAAATGATCAGGCCGCTCATCAGGGCCACGAAGGTGTCCAGCCCGCAGATGCGGGCGGCCTCTCCGGCCAGGGTGTTGTCCCGGCTCATGTAGCTGCCGAAAATCTCCATGGCGGCGATGCCCAGGCTCAGGGTGAAGAACGCCTGGTTCATGGCGGCGGTGATGACTTTGCCCAGCCCCTGCTCCACCGCCCGGCCGAAGTCGGGCAGCAGGTAGAACTTGACGCCCTCCGCCGCGCCGGGGAGGGTGAGGCTGTGGACGGCCAGCACCACGATGAGGCCCAGCAGGCCCATCATCATCCACTTAGTCACCCGCTCCAGGCCCCCCTGGAGGCCCAGGGAGCACACCAAAAAGCCTGCCAGCACCGTCACTGCCATCCACACCGTCATCTCAACGGGGTTGGACAGCATGGCGGAGAATACCCCGTCCACCGCCTCGTTTGCCATGCCGGAGAAAGCGCCCCCGGCGAATTTGAAGAAATAGCCCAGCATCCAGCCGGACACGGTGGTGTAGTACATCATCAGCAGATAGCAGCCGATCAGGCAGAACCAGCCGTGGATGTGCCACTTGGAGCGGCTGGGCTCCAGGGCTTTGTAGCCCAGTACGGCGCTTTTGCGGCTGGCCCGGCCCACCGCCAGCTCCATGGTCAGCACGGGCACGCCCATAATCACCAGAAACAGCAGGTAGAACAGCACGAACACGCCGCCGCCGTTTTCCCCGGTGACATAGGGGAATTTCCATACGTTGCCGATGCCGATGGCGCATCCGGCGCTCACCAGCAGAAAGCCCAGCCGGGAGCGGAAGTTTTCTCGTTTCATTGTCTCTTTCCTCTCTCAAATCCGCGTTATGGTACAGCTTGGTGTGGCAGCGCTAAAGATTTGCGAATACATCCATTTGTTTTTGAAGCTCCCCCACAATCTCCTGGTTGGTATCCATTCGCGTGGTGATTCCCGCCATGTCGTCTACCAAAACCCGAGTGCTGCCAGCGGCGCCGGAAATGCCGGAGGCAGCGCCGTCGATGGCCCCGGAGATGCTGGTGATGGAGGAGGCGATTTGATCCATGGCGGTTTTCAGCCGTTCGGTTCGGTCGTTAAACTGCTCCATGGCGTGCCCGATGTAGTCGGAGTCCTCCCGGTACTGCTGACCGGCCTGGACAGACTGCTCCAATAGGTCCGCAATAACCTGGCTGAGGTAGTCGGCAAGCTCCCGCGCGCTGTCGGACAGGTAGCTGACTGCGCCAGTCACCACTGTGCTGACCTGTTGAATATGGTTGGCGGTTTCGGCGCAGGAGTTGGCCAGCTGGTGAACCTCCCGAGCCACCACGGAGAAGCCTGTTCCGGCCGTCCCGGCCCGGGCGGCCTCAATGGAGGCGTTGACGGCGATGAGGTTGGTAGAGGAGGAGATGCTGAGAATGTCTTCGGTTAAGGCGCTGATCTGCTCTACGCTGCGGCTCTGCTGGATGGCCTGATCCAGCATGGCCATGATGTCCGCTGTTTTGGTGTGGACGGTCTGGGTTTTTTGGTGGGCGGAGCGCTCCATCTCCTCGGCCCGCTCCCGCATTCCCGCGGAGTAGGCCGTGATGGAGGAGCACTCCTCCGCCATGCTCTGGGCATCGCCTTGGGTGCCGGCGGCGCTGTGGGTGATGGAGGCGGCGCTGCCCGCGATCTCCTCCAGGGCGGCGGAGAGCTGCTGAGTGAGGGCGGAGAGGTTTCGGACACTGCCGTTGGAGGTTTGGGTCCGCTGGCGCACCTCGCCCACCACGCCGCTGATGCGTTCGGAGCTGTCCTGAAGGGTGCCCATCACGTCGTGAATGGGGGTGAGCACATATTTTCGGATGATTCGGAAGGCGGCGGCCACCAGGAAAATGCCCACAACCAGGGTTATGGCGCTGGTGATCAGAGAGATGGCGTACACCAGGGTGAGCCTGTCCCGCGCGGCCTCCGCCTGGGCGCTCACCGAGGCGGAGAGGGCGTCAAGGTCGGACTCCGCTGCGCTGCTCCAGAGGGCCACGTCCCCGTTGGCTGTGGCGTAGGCCTCCTGGGTTTTGCTGTCGGCGCTGGCGCTGACCAGATAGACCAGAGCGTGCTTAAACTCCGCATAGCTGTGGAGAAGGGATTGATAGCTCTCCTGCTCCGACGGAGAGAGGAAACTCTCATAGGAGCTCAGCTTCTCATCCAAAGCAGCCTCCTCCGCCTTGATTTCCTGCACCAGCTGGATCATGGTGGCGTGGTCGGCGGCCACGATGTGGGACAGCGCCAGACGGTGAATATCCATGACGGAGCGCCGGATATCCTCCAGCCGTTCCTCGCTGGCCATGCACTCGTCCACAATGGTCCCCGCGTTGGAGTGAACGTTATTGATGCTGAATACCGCCAAAATATTGGACAGCAGCGTAATCAGGCCCAGCAGGACGATGGGTAAAATCAAGCGCTGCTGCAAAGTCAGTCTACCTTTCATATGCTTTCCTCCCACGATGATGTGCGTTTGTGGCTACCGTTGGCTTACTCCCTCGGCCAGCCGGTCGAGCTGGGCCTGGAGGGATGCGCCGGAAGGATTTCCCTGGGCCATGCTGGTGGAAAACTCAGATACGGGGTCCCAGAACTTTCCACCCACCCGCTGGAGCTGGGAGTAATTGGACTGCTCCAGCAGGGCCGCGATGGCCAAAGAGGACTGGACCTCTTGGGAGTTGGCCGCGTTGATATTGGCCGGGCCCTGGCCGCGCAGCTCAAAGCGCAGGCGCTGATTTTCCTCGCTGGTGATCCACTCCGCCAGCCGGGCCGCCCACTCCGGGTGCTGAGAATAGGCGTTTACCCCAATGAGCTTGCAGCCGGAAAAGGACGCCATCTGCACCTGCCGGCCCGCACAGGTATAGGTCGGCAGCTTGGCGGCCCCCATGTTATCGCCCCAGGCCTCCTCGATGGCCACGGCGTTCCACACGCCGCTGATGCCGGCGACGACGGAGCCGTCCCGAACGCCGGCGAGAAATTCTGCGTCCGGCCGGTTGGCGAAGGCGGGGCTGGCTGCGATGTCCAGCATGGCCCGTGCCACGTCTGTCCCCCGGATGGGGTTGTCGGTGCTGTTCCATGTGCAGTAGTTGGTGAGGCCGTCCTCATTCAGACCCACCTCCAGCCCGGTGTTGCCGAAGAACGCATAGACGTACCACGCGGAGGACCAGTCCATGGCGATGAGCTTTTCGGCCTGGGCGGCGATCTCCAGCATCTGATCCAGGCTTTGTACGTCTTGCTCGGTGAAGTAGGCTTTGTTATAATAAAGGAAATAGCCGTTATCGGCGGTCAATGGATAGGCGTAGAGGGTATTTCCCACGCTGGCTGCCTCCACGGCGGCCGGAAGGGATGCGTTTCGGACGGAGGCCTCATTCTCAATGGGGTCCAGTCCGCCGGCGGCGGCCAGCGCGGCCACCTGGTCGTCGGCAAACGCGAACACATCCGCGCCGCCCTCTAAGTCGCCCAGCAGGGCGTCTTTGCAGTTGGATTCGCTCTGGGGCTGGTAGGTGATCTGAAAACTGGCCTGGCCGGCATAATGAGATTGGAAGGAGTCGAATAGTTCCTGAAGCAAAGCCTCGTCCTCCTCGGCTCCCCACACGGTGAGCGAAATGGTTTCGTTCACCGGCTGGCTGCCGGCTGGAGTCTGCGTCTGGCCGTCACAGGCGGTCAAGAACAACAATAAACAGATGGATACCATTAAAAAAAGCGGTCTTTTCATAGCGCACAATGCCTCCCATCAATTTCCGGGATATTATAGCATTTCCCTCACTTGATTTCAACCGATTTTTAAACGGCTGGAGGGATTAGGAAGGTTATTGTAAGCTTAACATTGACAGAAGGGGATTGGTTTGTTATCTTGATGCTATGCTGGAACAGAAGGGTGAGAGAGCGATGGAAGAACTTTTGGAGCGTTTGCTGGAGGGCTGCCGCCCCGCCGCCCGGCAGGGACGGGTTGCCGACTACATCCCGGAGCTGGCAAAGGGGGATTCGGAGGCGCTGGGAATCTATATCATGAGCAGCGAGGGCAAGCGGAGCTGGGCGGGGGACTGCCGCAAAGCGTTCACGATCCAGAGCATTGTCAAGCCTATCCTGCTGCTCCAAGCGCTGCTGGACAACGGCGCTGAGTATGTGATGAGCCGGGTGGGGGTGGAGGCCACGGGGAAGCCCTTTGACGCCATCAATGCTGGGGAGCAGTCCCTGGACAGCGGGAACATCAATCCCATGGTCAACATGGGGGCCATTGTGATGTGCAGCCTGATTCACGGCCGGGACTATGACGAACGCTTCCAGCGCTTGCTGGAGCTGACCCAGCGGATGGCTGGGGAGGAGGAGATCGGCGTGGATGAGGCGGTTTACCAATCGGAAAAAAGCCACGGCAGCAAAAACCGGGCCTTGGCCTATCTGCTGAAATCTCACGGATTGCTGGAGGATGATGTGGAGGCGGTGCTGGACTGCTATTTCCGGGCCTGTTCCATCCGGGTGGACTGCCGTGCGCTGGCGCATATTGGGGCGGTGCTGTCCAACCGGGGGCGGCTTCCGGTGTCGAATGAGCGAATTTTTCCCGCCGCTATGGCGCAGTATGTCAACGCGATTTTAATGACGTGCGGAATGTACGACGGTTCGGGGGAGTTTGCGCTGCGGGTGGGCGTCCCCGCCAAAAGCGGTGTGGGCGGCGGCATCATGGCCGTGGTCCCCACCCGTATGGGAATCGGCATATTTGGCCCCGCTCTGGACCGCAAGGGGAACAGTGTGGCGGGCATTCAGCTGCTGGAGCAGCTGAGCAAGGAGCTGCACCTGAGCATTTTTTGACGGTGAAAAATAAACTGTATGATATAGATAAATGCAAGAAACCACTTGAAAGGTGGAAATGGGTGTGTTAAGATACATGGCGTTATATTGTGCGTTTCTCCGGAGCAAGGGAGGAGTGTGCGCCGGGAAGGAAACGAAGTAACGTTTGAAGCTGCAAATGAGGGTAAAATGGGTGAAACCGTTGCGGCAGAATGGATTTGAGCGATTATGAAAACATTCTGATGATGCGAAAAATCGCTGCCAATCCTCAAGCCGCTGGATTAAGAAGCTGCCGCAAAAGCATACCGGCATGGCCGCCGGTATGCTTTTGCGTATTGAAATAGGGAGGGTGGACCGTGGAGAGGGAAATCATCACCAGCAGGCACAATCCCTTGTGCGCCCATTTCCGAAAGCTGGCTGCGTCCAGGGCCTATCGGGAGGAGACGGGGGAGTTTCTGTGCGACAGCCCGAAACTGCTCCAGGAGGCCGGACTGTGGGGGCGGACGCCTTGCGCCATTCTCTACACGGAGGGGGCAGACCTGTCCCGCTTCGAGGGGGACGGGACGGTTCGGATCGCCCAAGTGACGCAGAGCGTGATGGAGTCTGTCAGTCCGGCGAAAACGCCCCAGGGGGTGGTGTTCTCCTGCAGGCAGAGCTGTGCTGCGGGCTTTGAACTGCCGGAGGCGCTGAAGGCGAAGGGGTGCTTAGTGCTGGACGGAGTACAGGACCCTGGGAACGTGGGAACCATTCTGCGCACGGCGGATGCCTTTGACTGCGGGGGAGTGTTTCTGCTGCCCGGCTGCGCCGACCTGTATCACCCTAAAACAGTGCGGGCGGGGATGGGGGTCCATTTCCGCCGGCACAGCTATCAGTGTACGGCGGAGGAGCTGACCGCAGCGCTCAAGGCCGCGGGGATTGCGCTGTACGCCGCGGCGCTGCGGGACGACACGGCGGACGTGCGGGAGGCGAATCTGGGAGGCTGCGCCGTGGTCATCGGCAGCGAGGGCCGGGGCGTGTCGGAGCAGGTGCTGTCGCTGTGTGAAGGAACGGTGAAGATTCCCATGTCTTCCAGATGCGAATCTTTGAACGCTGCGGTAGCGGCATCCATCCTTTTGTGGGAGATGGCTCGAGGCAGATAGAGAGAGGGAGAGGCGCCGTGTCGAATTTAAAGCATTGGATTTGGCTCACCCAGCGCAAGGGAATCGCGGGACAGGCCGCCGTTCGGGTGCTGGACCATTTTGGTTCCCCGGAGCAGGTATACGCGGCGGACCGGGGGGCGCTTGAGCTGCTGGGTGGTCTGAGCGAGGGGGCGATCCGTTCCCTGCTGGACAAATCTCTGGGCCGGGCCGACCAGATCCTGGGCGACTGCGACCGGCTGGGCATTCAGCTGCTCACCCTCCAGGACGCCACCTATCCGGAGCGCCTGGCCGCCATTCACCAGCCGCCCCTGGTGCTGTATTGGAAGGGGAGGCAGATCGCCTTTGACGAGGAGGTCGCCATTGGAATGGTGGGCACCAGGGATGCCACCGCCTACGGAATGCAGACGGCGTTCCAGCTTTCCGCCCAGCTGACGCGCAAGGGCGCGCTGGTGATTACCGGCATGGCCCAGGGTATCGACGCCTCGGCGGTGAAGGGCGCGCTGTCGGTGAACGGACCGGTGGTATGCGTACTGGGCGGCGGGATCGACCGGGTTTACCCCTGGTATCATAAGGAGCTGTATGAGGATGTGGCGGCGGTAGGGGCGCTGATTTCCGAGTATCCGCCGGGAACGGACCACAAGGGGGAGCACTTCCCCGTCCGAAACCGCATCATCAGCGGCCTGTCCGTGGGGGTGACGGCGGTGGAGAGCGGCCCCCGCGGCGGCACGCTGCTGACGGTTGGCCACGCGCTGGACCAGGACCGGGAGGTATTTGCCGTCCCAGGGCCCATCGGCGCGCCCTCCAGCGAGGGGACCAACCGGCTCATTCAAAAGGGCGAGGCCAAGCTGATTTTGAGCGCGGACGATATTTTGTGTGAGTTTGCCGCCCGCTTTCCCGCCCGTCTGCGGCAGGAGGAGGCCCTCTCGTCCCAGGCGGTGGAGCAGAGGCTGGAGGGAATGGGAAAAGAACCTTCCGCGCCCAAGGGCCGGGGAGTGCCCCGGGAGAAAAAGCCGGCTGCGGAGGCGAAAGAGGAATATTTGCGCTGGGAAGACTGTAAAAATAAGCTGACCGACGACCAGCGGGAGGTGCTGCTGGCGCTGAACGAGGGAGAGCTTCGGGCCGACGACCTGGTGGAGCGCACGCAGATTCCCGCCCGGCGGGTGCTGTCCGCCCTGACTTTGCTGCAAATCCAGGGTTATGTGGCGGAGGAGAGCGGCAAGCGTTTTCGGGTTATGGCGAAATTGAAAATGGAGTAGTCAAAACTATGGCAAAGAAGAATTTGGTGATTGTGGAATCACCCGCAAAGGCAAAGACCATTGGGAAATATCTGGGACCCGACTTTGAGGTAAAGGCGTCCATGGGCCACATCCGGGACCTGCCCAAGAGCACGCTGGGGGTGGATGTGACCACCTTTGAGCCGGAGTATCAAAATATCAAGGACAAGGAAGACACCATTAAGGACCTGCGCAGGGCGGCGAAGGCCAGCGACCGGGTCTATCTGGCCACCGACCCTGACCGGGAGGGAGAGGCCATCTCCTGGCACCTTCAGTCGGTGCTGGGGGTGCCCAAGGAGAAGACGTGCCGGGTGACGTTTAACGAGATCACCCACAAGGTTGTCACCGAGTCCATCGCCGCGCCCCGGGACATCGACCAGAACCTGGTGGACGCCCAGCAGGCCCGGCGGGTGCTGGACCGCATTGTGGGCTATCAGCTCTCGCCCCTGCTGTGGAAGAAAATCCGCCGGGGCCTGTCCGCCGGACGGGTGCAGTCGGTGGCCACCCGCTTGGCCGTGGAGCGGGAGGAGGAGATCCGTGCCTTCGTGCCCCGGGAATACTGGTCCATCACCGCGGACCTGTCCCGCATTGCGCCCAACCTGGGGCGGTTCAAGGCGGACTTTTACGGCCGGGAAAAGCGCATGGAGCTGGGCAGCGAGGAGGAAGTGCAGGAGATTATCGGCGCGGTAAAAGGGGCTGACTTCACGGTGAAAAACGTGAAGCGGCAGGACAAGAACCGCGCCCCGGCCCCTCCGTTCATCACCTCCACGCTGCAGCAGGAGGCGTCCCGCAAGCTGAACATGACGCCCCGGCGCACCATGTCGGTGGCGCAGCAGCTGTACGAGGGCGTGGACATCGAGGGCGTGGGTACGGTGGGCCTCATCACCTATATGCGTACCGACTCCCTGCGTCTGTCCGAGGAGGCGCTCTCCGCGGCGAGAAGCTTTATCCTTGCCCGGTACGGCAAGGAGTATTATCCGGAAAAAACCCGGCGCTTCAAATCCAAGGGCAACGCTCAGGACGCCCACGAGGCCATCCGCCCCTCCGATGTGAACCTGACGCCGGAGGAGCTGAAAAAAAGCCTGACCTCCGAGCAGTACCGCCTGTACAAGCTGATTTGGAGCCGCTTCCTGGCCTGTCAGATGGCGGGGGCGGTGTACGACAGCGTCTCCATCGAGGTGGAGTCGGCGGGCTACCGCTTCCGGGCCAGCCACTCGTCCATCAAGTTTTCCGGATTTACGGCGGTGTACGAGGAGAGCCGGGACGAGGACGACGAGGCCCCCCAGTCGCCTCTCCCCGATTTGAGGGAGGGAGAGCTGCTGAAGCTGGGCGGTCTGACTCCCGCCCAGCACTTCACCCAGCCCCCCGCCCGGTTCACCGAGGCCACGCTCATCAAGGCGCTGGAGGAGCGGGGCGTGGGCCGCCCGTCTACCTACGCGCCCACCATCTCCACCATCACCAGCCGGGAGTATGTGGTGAAGGAGGGCAAGTACCTGCGCCCCACGCCCTTGGGCGAGGTGGTCACAGGGCTGATGAAGGACAAATTCTCGGATATTGTAGACGCGGATTTTACCGCCCAGATGGAGAGCCGTCTGGACAAAGTGGAGACGGGCGAGGTGGCCTGGAAGCAGCTGATGCACGAGTTCTACGGGGATTTCGAGGTGGAGCTGAAAAAGGCGGAGACCGAGCTGGACGGCGAGCGCATCAAGGTGCCCGACGAGGTGTCCGAGGAGGTCTGCGACCTGTGCGGCCGGAATATGGTGATCAAATCCGGGCGCTTCGGGCGATTTTTGGCCTGCCCCGGCTGGCCGGAGTGCACCTTTACCAAGCCGCTGGTGGTGGAGATGCCGGGCCGGTGCCCCAAGTGCGGGGGACGGCTGGTGAAGCGCACCGGCGTGAGCAAAAAGAACAATAAGCAGTACACCTACTACTGCTGTGAGTACCTGAACAGCAAGGACGAGCGGAAAAAGTGCGACTTTATGACCTGGGACGTGCCGGTGAAGGACAACTGCCCCATCTGCGGGCAGACCATGTTCAAGCTGTCCGGCCGGGGATTCAAGCGGCCCTTCTGCGCCAACCCTGAGTGCTCCAATTTCTTGCCGGAGGACAAGCGGGGCGGGTACAAGAAAAAGACGGACGCCTCCACCCCGGCAGAGGGGGCGGAGGGAGCGGAAGCCGCGGAAAAGCCCGCCAAAAAGGCGGCGGCGAAAAAGAGCGCTTCCTCGGCCAAGACCACGGCGGCCAAAAAGACCAGCACGGCGAAGAAAACCACATCCGCCAAAAAGACCACCACGGCGAAGAAAACCACGGCGGCCAAGAAAACCACCGCGAAAAAGGCGGCCAAGACAAAGACGGAATAGAACCGATGTTTCACGTGAAACGGGGCGAGGTGTTTACCGCTCCAATTCCAGGGCGATTTGGAACCCGGCGCGGAACGCGGCGCGCTCGTTGAACAGGTCGAGAAGGGCCTGTTCGGAGAGAAATTTTTCAAAGCGCGTTTCTGTCTCCTCGTCCAACAGAGAGCGGAAGGACTTGTCCTGCCGCTCAAGGCACAACACCACCTGGCTGAACTCGGGTTCCGTGTCCAGGAGAGGGCGTATTCGGCGCTCCTGGGCATAGCGGAATAGGGCTTCCATGGCATCGGTCATAAGTATCAACTCCAAAAAGCGTTAATTTCTGACGTGTTTATTATACACGTCAGAAACCAGCGTGTCAAGAGGAGAAATAAAAATGTATGGCGAACGTATGAAATTATTGCGGAAAGAGCGGAAGGTTCGGCAAAAAGAGCTTGCAGAGCTGATGGGTGTGAAAATCCGTGGATATCAGTTTTATGAGAGCGAGACCACGGAACCAACGATTAAAGCGCTGATCGCGCTGGCCGATTTCTACGGCGTGACCATCGACTACCTGGTGGGCCGCACGGACACCCCCAATGGATAAAACTAATGTTTCACGTGAAACAGGAAAAAGGATGACGACTATGAATGCTACAGTCATCGGCGCGGGGCTGGCCGGATGTGAGTGTGCGTATCAGCTTGCCCAGCGGGGAATTTCCGTCACCCTGATGGAGATGAAGCCAAAAAAAATGACCCCCGCCCACCACAGCCCCGGCTTTGCCGAGCTGGTGTGTTCCAACTCCCTGCGCTCCGACCAGCTGGAAAACGCGGTGGGGCTGCTCAAAGAGGAGCTGCGCCGGTGCTCGTCGCTGATTCTGCGCTGCGCCGACGAGAACCGGGTGGAAGCTGGGGGCGCCCTGGCTGTGGACCGGGAGGGCTTTTCCGCCGCCGTCACCCAGGCGGTGCGCGCCCACCCCGGCATCACGGTGGAGGAGGGGGAGGTTGTGTCCATCCCCGGCGGGGAGGTGGTGGTGGCCACGGGGCCCCTCACCTCGCAGGCGCTGTCCCAGGCCATCGCGGAGCTGTTCCCGCAGGACAGCTACCTCAATTTTTTCGATGCGGCGGCCCCCATCGTCACCTTTGAGAGCATCGACATGGACCACGCCTGGTTTGCCTCCCGGTATGACAAGGGGACGGCGGACTACATCAACTGCGCCTTGTCCGAGGAGGAGTACCTGGCCTTCTGGAAGGAGCTGTGCGCCGCCCAGGAGGCGGAGGTCCACGGCTTCGAGGACAAGCGCGTGTTTGAGGGCTGTATGCCGGTAGAGGTGATGGCCCGGCGGGGGGTGCAGACGCTGGCCTTCGGCCCCCTGAAGCCCCGCGGCCTGCCCGACCCCAAAACCGGCCGGGAGCCCTACGCGGTGGTGCAGCTGCGCCGGGATAACGCCCAGGGCACGCTGTATAACCTGGTGGGCTTTCAAACCCATTTGAAGTGGGGGGAGCAGAAGCGGGTGTTCTCCATGATTCCGGCGCTGAGAGAGGCGGAGTACGTGCGCTACGGAGTGATGCACCGCAACACCTATCTGGATTCTCCCCGGCTGCTGGACCGCTACTACCGGGTGCGGGGCAACGAGCGCGTGACCTTCGCCGGGCAGATCACCGGGGTGGAGGGCTATGTGGAGTCCACCGCCTCCGGCTTTCTGGCGGGGGTGGAGCTGGCCCGGCGGCTGAAGGGACAGGCCCCGGCGGACTTCCCCCGGGAGACGGCCATCGGGGCGCTGGCCCTCTATGTGAGCAATGAGAGCGTGGCAGATTTCCAACCCATGAATATCAATTTTGGCATCATGCCCCCGCTGGACCACCGGGTGAAGGGGAAGCGGAACAAGAACGCGGAGCTGTCCCAGCGCTCCCTGGCGCTCATTGAGGGGCTGAACGAGAGATTATAGAGAGGGAGGCCGGTTAAAATGCGCATTATCGTAGACGCCATGGGGGGCGACAACGCCCCGGAAGCGCCGGTAAAGGGGGCGCTGCAGGCGGTCAAGGAGTACGGAGTGGAAGTGACCCTGGTGGGCCGGGGGGAGGATATTTTGGAGGTACTGCGCCGGGAAGGGCTGGACGAGGTCCCGGCGGGGGTGTCCATCACCCACGCCGGTCAGGTGGTGGAGATGTGCGACAATCCGGCCACCGCGTTTAAGGAGAAGAAGGACTCGTCCCTGACGGTGGGGCTGAACCTGCTGAAAAGCGGGGAGGGGGACGCCTTTGTGTCCGCCGGGTCCACGGGGGCGCTGCTGGCGGCGGCCACGCTGCTGGTCAAGCGCATCCGGGGCATCCGCCGGGCGGCCATGGCCCCGGTGGTGCCCACCGGGGGCGGCGGGGCCGTGCTGGTGGACTGCGGGGCCACCGCCGAGGGCACGCCGGAGTTTTTGCTTCAGTTCGCCTTTATGGGCAGCTATTACGCCGAGCACGTGCTGGGCCGGCCGGAGCCCAAGGTGGGCCTGCTGAACATTGGCGCGGAGCCCTCCAAGGGCACAAGCCTCCAGCAAGAGGCGTATAAGCTTCTGCAAAAGGCGGGCGAGGAGGGCCGTGTCAATTTTGTGGGCAATGTGGAGGCCCGGGAGGCGGTGGAGGGAGCCGTGGACGTGATTGTGGCGGACGGCTACTCCGGCAACATCTTCCTCAAGACCATGGAGGGCGCGGGTCTGTTCCTGGGCCGGGAGATCAAGAAGATGTTTCTGCGCAATGTGCGCAGCAAGCTGGCGGCGCTGCTGGTGAAGGACGGCATCCGGGACTTCAAGAAGCTGATGGACGCCGGCGAGGTGGGCGGCACGGCGCTGGTGGGCATTGCCAAGCCGGTGATCAAGGCCCACGGCTCCTCCAATGACTACGCCATGAAAAACGCCATCCGGCAGGCGGTGGAATTCGCCCGCTCGGGGATTATTGAGGACATTTCAGACAACGTGGAGCATATGCGCCTGCCGGTGAAGCCCGCGTCGGCGGGGACGGAAAATGGAGGGGCGTGAGGGCCGCGATATGGACTCCTCCAAAAAATTGTCAAAAGGCTATTGACAGCGGGCCGCAAAGCCCCTATTATGGATGTGTTCAAAGCCACATAGAAGGAGCTGCTCAAAAATGTTTGAAAAATTATGCGCACTGATTGCCGAACAATTTGGCGTGGAGCCGGACAGCGTCACCGCCGATACCGCTTTTGTGGACGACCTGGGCGCCGACTCCGTGGACCTGGTAGACCTGTCCATGGCCTTGGAGGAGGAGTTCGGTATGGAGGAGATGGAGGCGGAGGAGATCGAATCCATCGTAACGGTGGGCGACTTGCACAAGTATATGCAGGAGCATCTGGACATCTAAAAACGGAGAAAACATGAAAAAGTCCCGCTGGAGCGGGGCTTTTTCTGTGATAAAGGAAAGTGGGGGTTGTTATGGACAGGCTGGAAGAAAAGCTGGGCTATCAATTTCGAGACCGCGGCTTGCTGGAGCACGCCATGACCCACAGCTCTTACGCCAACGAGCACCGCAGCGCGGGGCTGACCAGCAACGAGCGGTTGGAGTTCCTGGGCGACTCGGTGCTGGGGGTGGTGGTGGCGGACTACCTGTTTCACGAGCACCCGGATATGCCCGAGGGGGAGCTGACCCGCACCCGGGCGGCCCTGGTGTGCGAGGGCAGCCTGTACGATGCGGCCCAGGGGCTGGGCCTGGGGGAATATCTGCGCCTGGGCAAAGGGGAGGACGCCGGGGGCGGCCGAAAGCGGCCCTCCATTCTGGCGGACGCCACCGAGGCCATGCTGGCCGCCGTCTACCTGGACGGGGGGATGGAGGCGGTGCGCCCCATCATCCGCGCCCTCATTCTGGACAAGGAGCAGGAGAAGACTGCCGACCGAGACTACAAGACCGCCCTTCAGGAGCTGGTGCAGCGCACGCCGGGGAAGTCGGTGTACTACAAGCTGGTACGGGAGACCGGCCCCGACCACTGCCGTAGCTTCGAGATGGAGGCGTCGGTGGACGGGAAGGTCATCGGCGCGGGGGCGGGCCGGACCAAGAAGGAGGCCGAGCAGATGGCGGCCAAGGCCGCGCTGGAGAAGCTGAACGGGTGAGCGGTAAATCCGTAATTTGTTGAGTTGGCTAAATTCAGCAAAAAATCAGGAGAAATTGTAATGATAAGTTTGGTTGCTCAGCTTGCTCTTTGGATATGGTTTTTTGGCTGCATAAAATCATATGAGACAAGTAAATGGATATTGTCAAAGGGAGTTGGAATTAAGAGTGCAGAATTTGTAGTGCTGTGCCTTTTTACTACCGGAGTGGTTTTATATCATGCAGTATATCCTGTTGGGAAATGGTTTTTGCTGTTCGTTTTGTCATGTTGGATAATTGTTCAATTTTTCTGCCATTGGTACTTTACCATTTTTGGAGTGTCAGAAAAAAAGTTAAAGGGATATAATGAATGCTTCAGCGATACTGTTCGTTTCATTCCGGCAAGTGATACGAAGCTAATACCTGATTTGTATCATACAATTTTACACATTCTCATCCTCATTAACATTGTACTTATTTTCTTGCAGAGATAAGGTGTTTCTTATGAATTACAAGTTTTAGGTTGTATTGACAAATTCCAGTTTATTGCGCACAAGCCAATGACGCACCCTTGTTTTTTGACAAAAAATTTGCTATAATACCCCTATTATGGAAGGGAGGGGCGCCATGGAAGCCCCCATCTACCACCTGGACAAGGTGGTGAAGGCCAAGCAGGAGGATATGGAGGACTTCGACGGCCCCCTGGACCTGATCCTCCACCTGCTGAGCAAAAATAAAATTGAAATCCGGGACATCCAGATTTCCGAGCTGCTGGACCAATACCTGGACTGGATGGCCCAGCGGGAAAAGCTGAACCTGGAGGTCGCCAGTGAGTTTGTCACCATGGCCGCTCACCTGGTATACATCAAGACCCGGATGCTGCTGTCCATCGACGACGAGGTGGCCATGAGCGAGATGGAGGAACTGATGGCCGCCCTGGAGGAGCACAAGAGCCAGGAGACCTACGTGAAGATTAAGGAGGTCACTGAGGCGCTGGGCGGACGGTACGAGTTCGGCCGGGACTACCTCACCAAGCAGCCCGAGCCCGTTCAGACGGATAACGCCTACCGCTACGTCCACGACAAGGGGGACATTTTGGCCGCCATTCGTTCTGTGCTGGCCCGGACGGACAACAAGCTGGCCCCGCCTGCGGCGGCCTTTGAGGGGATTGTGGGCCGGGAGCCCTACCCGGTGGCGGACAAGGCCCGCTCCATTCTGGACCGGCTCATCCAATTTGGGGTGGCCAGGTTCCGGGCGCTGTTCAAGACCAGCCGCAGCCGGTCCGAGGTGGTGGCCACGTTTTTGGCCATTTTGGAGCTGTGTAAGGCCAACCGCATCCATCTGGCGGGGACGGCGGAGGACTGCACCGTCACCAGTACGGTGGACGACAGGCCGGAGGAGCTGGATGTGACAATAGACAGTTACTGAGAAGCGCGGAGAAGCGGTGATGTTTGCCGGTGGCAAACGCCCATCGCCGACCGAGCCGAAGGCGAGAACCTGACCGCTTCGCAGCGTGACAACAGCGAAAGGAGGATGTCCAATGGAATTAAAAGAGCTGGAGAGCGCCATCGAGGGCATCCTCTTTGCCGCTGGGGAGCCGGTCCCTGTGGAGCGTATCTGCCTTACCCTGGGCCAAGACCGGGAGACGGTGGACAGCGTGTGCCAGCGCATCGCGGACTTTTACAGCTACGAGCGCCGGGGCATCCGGGTGGTGCGGCTGGAAAACAGCTGGCAAATGTGCTCCGCCCCGGAGCAGGCGGCCTACATCCGCAAGACGCTGGAAAACCGGAAGCCCGCCAAGCTGTCCCAGCCGGCGCTGGAGGTGCTGGCCATCATCGCCTACTTCCAGCCGGTGACAAGGGCGTATATTGAGCAGGTCCGCGGAGTGGACAGCTCGTACACCGTGGGACTGCTGCTGGAGCGGGAGCTGATCTGTGAGGCGGGGCGGCTGGCGGTGCCCGGTCGGCCCATGCAGTTTCGCACCACGAAAAACTTTTTGCGCTCCTTTGGCCTGGCGTCGTTGAACGACCTGCCGGAGCTGCCCACCGCCACCCAGGAGGAGGCCCAGCTCACCTTGCAGCTGGAGTCCGCCCTTCAGCGCCTCCAGCGGGGGGAGACGGAGGAGGCAGCTGACGGGACGCAGGGGGAGGAGGCGGAGCCATGACATTCCTCAAGGTTTTGCTGATCGTTCTGGCCGTGCTGTGGCTGATCTCCCTGATCCGTGTGGGCGGCAGGGTGCGCTACGGAGAGGCGGGGCTGTTCGCGTCGGTGCTGGCGGGCCCGTTTAAGCTTCAGGTATTTCCCATGAAGGGCAAGAAAAGGGACAAACCCAAGCAGGCAAGGAAAGCCAAAAAGGAGAAGCCGCCCATAGCGGAAAAGCACAAAAAGGAGCCCAAGGAGGGCCAGCCTGGCACCCTGTCCCGGCTGATGAAGCTGCTGCCGGTGGCGGGACAGGCCTGCGGTGCGCTAAAGCGGAAAATCCGCATCGACGATTTGGAGCTCCAGCTGATTTGGGGCGGGAGCGACCCCGCCGCCATCGCCCTGGGGTACGGGCAGGCCAATGCCGCGCTGGGAATGATTTGGCCAATCTTGGACAATAATTTCAAGGTGAAGCGCCACAGCTTCCAAATTGATTTGGACTACGGGCGCACGCAGCCCGGGGTGGAGCTGACCGCGGCGCTCACGTTTACCATTGGGCAGATTGTCACGTTAAGCGTACACTACGGTGTGAAGGCGCTGGTGATATGGATGAAAAGCGGGAGGCCCGCAGTCAAAAGACAGGAGGCAATGAGTCATGAGTGAAAACAACCATCCCATTAACGAAGTGCTTCAAACCACGATGAACAAAATCCGGGAAATGGTGGACGCCAACACTGTGGTAGGTCAGCCCATCATCACGCAGGACGGCGTGACGCTGATCCCGGTGTCCAAGCTGTCCTTCGGCTTCGCCACCGGCGGCTCCGACTTCGGCAAGACCCAAAACATCCCGAAGAATTTCGGCGGCGGCGCGGGGGCCGGGGTGAGCGTAATGCCCGTCGCGTTCCTCATTGTGAAGGACGGCTCCGTGCGGTTGCTGCCCGTGGCGCCCCCGCCGGGAGACACCGTCAGCCGGGTGGTGGACCTGGTGCCCGAGATGTTTGAAAAAGTTACCGGGTATATCGATAAAAAAAGCGCCGAGGGAGCCGGGGAACCGCCGGTGTGAATCCCTTGGCCGGATAAGGCCAAATCATCAGGGTCATACTACTCCCATCTGAATGTTCGGATGGGAGTGACCTTTGTATGAAGAAAATGTGTGCGCTTTTGGTTGCGCTGGCGGCAGCGGTGATGCTGTGTCCGCCCACTTACGCTGTGAGCGTCCACGCCCACAGCGCTGTTTTGATGGACGGGTCGAGCGGCCGGGTGCTCTATGAGTACGACGCCCACCGCCCCCGGCTCATCGCCAGCACCACTAAGCTGATGACCGCCCTGGTGGCGGCGGAGCGGGCGGAGGATTTGGAGCAGGTGGTGACGGTAAAGGGGGAGTGGCTGGGCAGCGAGGGCTCGTCCATCTATCTCCAGGCCGGGGAGGAGATCACCCTGCGGGGACTGCTGTACGGTCTGCTGCTTCAATCGGGCAACGACGCAGCCATGGTGATAGCCTGCCATTTGGCGGGAAGCGAGGAGGCCTTCGCGGCGCTGATGAACGAGAAGGCCGCCCAGCTGGGGATGAAAAACAGCTCCTTCGTCAACGCCAGCGGATTGAATGACGACAACCACTACTCCACCGCGTACGATATGGCGCTGCTGGCCCAGGCCTGTCTGCGCAACGAGACGGTGGCCGAAATTTGCGCCACCCGGTCCATCACCATCGGGACCCGGACGTTTGTCAACCACAACAAGCTGCTCCACCGCTATGAGGGCTGCGTGGGGATGAAGACCGGGTTCACGGAAAAGGCGGGGCGCACCCTGGTGTCCGCCGCCACCCGGGATGGGCAGACCCTGATCTGCGTCACCCTCAACGACGGGGACGACTGGAACGACCATGAAAAGCTGTTGGACTACGGCTTTGAGGCCTACCCGCGGCAGGTGCTGTGCCGTGAGGGAGAGGTGATGGGCTGCGTTGCGGTGGAGGGCAGCCTCATTCCCACCATGACGGTGGCGGCAAAGGAGGAGCTGGGCTATCCGCTGAGGGCGGGAGAAGCGCCGGTGCGGGAGGTGGAGCTGCTGCGCAGCGCCTCCGCGCCCCTTCCCCCGGGGGTTCAGCTGGGGGTGATCCGCTGGCGGCTCAATGGGGAGGTCATCGCCCAGATGCCGCTGGTGAGCCAGGACGGCGCGGGGCTGGACGTGCGGGAGCCCATGACCTTTTGGGAAAAGGTGCGGGCGCTTTTAGGCGGGCGTGAGAATTGACGGAGAGGAGGGGCAGCATGGAGGAACGGCTGCAAAAACTGCTGTCAGCGGCGGGGGTGTGCTCCCGCCGCCGGGCGGAGGAGTACATTTTGGCAGGGCGGGTGACGGTGAACGGAAAGACCGCCGGATTGGGAGATAAGGCCGACCCGGTGCTGGACTGTGTGGCGGTGGACGGTGCCGCCCTGGCGCTGCCGGGGGGCTGTACGTATATCATGCTGAATAAACCCAGAGGCTATGTCACCACCCTGTCCGACGAGAAGGACAGGCGAACGGTGGCGGATTTGGTGCGGTGCTGTCCGGCCAGGGTATGGCCGGTGGGGCGGCTGGACATGGATTCGGAGGGCCTGCTCCTGCTCACCGACGACGGGGCGCTGACCAAGCGGCTGACGCACCCATCTCACGGGGTGGAAAAGGAGTACCAGGTCTGGGTGGCGGGGGATTTGGACCGGGGACTGCCGGTGCTGTCTGCGCCGGTTTGGTCGGAGGGAGAGGAGCTGACGGCCGACCGGGTGGAGCGCACGGGAGAAAATACCCTCACGGTGGTAATCCACCAGGGAAAGAACCGGCAGGTGCGCCGTATGTGCGCCGCCGCCGGACTGACGGTGAAGCGCCTACGAAGGGTGCGGGAGGGCGAGTTGCGGCTGGAGGGGCTGAAACCCGGAAAATGGCGGCTTTTGACGGCGGAAGAACGGGCTGTTTTGCAAGTTTGACCGGGAAAACGTGCAAAACCTCTTGCATTCTTCCTGCAAAACCGTTATGATATAGGGAACCGAGTTGAACGAGTGCATTTTGCACCGTTTCAATCAGCAGGCCATTGTGGGGCTTGCCGCTTTGAGAGGTAAGAGATAAAAGAGTAGGGTAGGGACAAGCTTATGAGCCGTGATGTATTAACCACCATCCAAAGCAGGATGGGGACGTTTTCCAAGGGGCAAAAGCTGATCGGGCGGTATATCCTGGAAAATTACGACAAGGCGGCCTTTATGACAGCGGCCAAGCTGGGCCAGACGGTGAAGATCAGCGAATCCACGGTGGTTCGTTTTGCCGCGGAGCTGGGCTATGACGGCTATCCCGCCATGCAGAAGGCCATGCAGGAGATGATTCGCAGCAAGCTGACCACGGTGCAGCGCATTGAGGTGTCCTACGACCGGTTGGGCACCCAGGACGTGCTGGATAAGGTGGTGCAGTCGGATATTGAGAAGCTGCGTATGTCGCTGGCGGAGCTGAGCCGGGCGGATTTTGCCGCCACGGTGGAGGCCATTGTGGCCGCCCGGCGCATTTACATCCTGGGTGTGCGCTCCTCGGCGGCCCTGTCCGATTTCCTCACCTTCTATTTCAAGCTGATTTTCGACAACGTGTGCCAGGTGCAGACCAGCCTGGCCAGCGAGATGTTTGAGCAGATGCTTCGGGTGGGGAAGGAGGACCTGGTCATCGGCATCAGCTTTCCCCGGTACTCCACCCGCTGCGTGCGGGCCATGGAGTTCGCCAGGGACCAGGGGGCCACGGTGGTGGCCATTACGGACAGCGAGCTGTCCCCTCTGTACGATACGGCCAACTACCGTCTGCTGGCCAAGAGCGATATGGTGTCCTTCGCGGACTCTCTGGTGGCGCCTCTGTCAGTCATCAACGCGCTGATTGTGGCGGTGGGGCGGAAAAAGTCCAATGAGGTGACCGCCACCTTTGAGCGGCTGGAGCAGATCTGGGACGAGTACCAGGTCTATGAAAAGGTGGAGTATGGGCCGCAGCAGTGACGGCGGACTGAGGCGAAGGAGGGCTTTGGGGTGAGCGGACGGATCGTGGTGGCCGGCGGCGGCGCGGCGGGAATGATGGCCGCCATTACAGCGGCCAGAGCGGGTGCGCGCGTGCTGCTGCTGGAGCCCAACGAAAAGGTGGGGCGAAAGCTTTACATCACCGGCAAGGGCCGCTGCAATGTGACCAACAACTGCAGCCAGGAGGAGCTGCTGGCGTCCATCCCGCGAAATGGAAAGTTTTTGTACAGCGCGCTCAGCCGGTTTTCTCCCCAGGCTGTGATGGCCTTTTTTGAGGAGCTGGGCGTGCCGCTGAAGACGGAGCGGGGCGGCCGGGTGTTCCCGCGCTCGGACAAAGCGGCGGATATTGTGGACGCGCTGTTTTTTGAGCTGCGCCGCCAGGGCGTGGAGGTGAAGCGGGACCGCCTGACCGGCCTGCGGGTTCAGGACGGGCGGCTCGCCGCAGTGACGGGGGAGGCCGAGGGAACCATCAGCGGCTGTGAGGCGCTGATTTTAGCCACCGGCGGGGCGTCTTATCCCCGCACGGGCTCCACCGGGGACGGCTACCGTCTGGCGGAGCAGGCGGGGCACACTGTGGTCCCCATCCGGGGATCGCTGGTGCCGCTGACCTCGGACGATCCGTGCTGCGCGCAGCTCCAGGGGCTGTCCCTGCGCAACGTGGGCTTCTGCGTGCGGGACCACAGAGGGAAGACGGTCTTTCAGGAGCAGGGGGAGCTGCTGTTCACCCACTTCGGCCTGTCCGGGCCGCTGGCGCTGTCCGCCTCCGCCCACATGGATTTTGCCAAAGGGCAGTATACCGCCCACGTTGATTTAAAGCCCGCCCTGGACCGGCAGAAGCTGGACGCCAGGCTGCTGCGGGATTTTGAGGCCCGGGCCAATCAGGACTACGCCAACGCCCTGGGCGGCCTGCTGCCCCGGAGCATGGCGCCGGTGTTTGTGGCGCGCACCGGTATTGCCGGCGGCACAAAGGTACACGACATCCGCCGGGAGCAGCGTCGCACGCTGCTGGAGACGCTGAAGGACTTCTCCATTCCGCTGACCGGGGTGCGCCCGGTGGAGGAGGCAGTGGTAACTGCCGGCGGGGTGGCCGTGGGCCAGGTGGACCCGAAAACCATGGAGTCGAAACAGGCGTCGGGGCTGTATTTCGCGGGGGAGCTGCTGGATGTGGACGGCTACACCGGCGGATTTAATCTGCAAATCGCGTGGTCAACCGGCTATGCCGCAGGGATAGCCGCGGCCCAGCGGGTGCTGAAAGCCTGAGAGAAAGGACGTTGGAATATGAAGCACTGGGGAATTGCCATTGACGGGCCGTCCGGCGCAGGGAAATCCACGCTGGCCAAGCGCTTGGCCCAGGAGTTAGGCTTTCTGTATGTGGACACTGGGGCGATTTACCGCACGGTGGGGCTGGCGGCGCTGCGCAGAGGAGTGGACGCGGCCGATGGGCCGGCGGTCACGGCGCTGCTGCCCGGGCTGACCATCACCGTGGCCTACGGGGAGGATGGCTTGCAGCATATGTTCCTGAACGGAGAGGACGTGACGGCGGAGATCCGCCGGAACGAGGTCTCGGCCTGCGCCTCAAAGGCGGCTTCCATTCCGGCGGTGCGCGGCTTCCTTTTGGAGATGCAGCGCCGGATTGCCCAGGAGAACAGTGTGATTATGGATGGGCGGGACATCGGGACGGTGGTGCTGCCCCAGGCGGATTTGAAGATTTTCCTCACTGCGGCCCCGGGGGAGCGGGCGCAGCGGCGCTGGAAGGAGCTGCTGGAACGGGGACAGCGGGTGGAGCTGGACCAGGTGCTGGCCGAGGTGATGGAGCGGGACCGGCGGGATTCGGAGCGGGAGACATCCCCGCTGCGCCGAGCGGAGGACGCGGTGTTGGCCGACACCACGGGGCTGGACCTGGAGGAGAGCTTTCAGCTGCTGCTGGAGATTGTCGGCAGCCGAATCGGGTGCGTGAAAGGGGAAGGCTGATGAATAAGGTATACGCTGTACTCTACCCGATTATTTGGATTTACATGAGAATCTTTCATCCGTGGCGGGCGGTGGGCGTGGAAAATGTGCCCGAGGGCGCGGCGCTGATCTGCGGCAACCACAGCACGCTGGGCGATCCGCTGTACGTGGTCTGCTGTCTGGGGTGGCGAAAGCAGGTCCATGTGATGGCGAAGGAGGAGATTATGAAGTGGCCCGTGCTGGGATTCTTGCTGAAAAAGGCGGGCATTTTCGGCGTGAAGCGGGGCAAGGCGGATGTGGGCGCGCTGAAGGAGGCCATGCGCATCCTGCGGGGCGGAGAGAAGCTGTTGATGTTCCCGGAGGGCACCCGCGTGAGGGACGGGGAGGACTCGGAGGTCCGCACCGGCGCGGCCATGTTCGCCACCCGCACCGGTGCGCCCATCCTGCCGGTGTACATCCCCACCAAGAAACGGCGGTTCCGCAGGACTACCGTTGTGTTCGGAGAGCCCTACCACCCGGAGTTTGAGGGGCGCAAGCCAACCCCAGAGGACTATCAGCGCATTGCAGATGAGCTGATGGAGCGCATCCGCACGCTGAAGGAGCGGGCGGCATGAAGGTGGTGCTGGCCGAGACGGCGGGCTTCTGCTATGGCGTGCGCCGGGCGGTGGAGCTGGCGGAACGGGCGGCGGCGCAGGGGGCGGTATACCTGCTGGGGCACATCACCCATAACGACCATGTGATCCGGCGGCTGGAGGATATGGGGGCGGTGACCATTGCCGCTCCCGAGGAGGCGCCAGAGGGCTCCACGGTGCTCATACGGGCCCATGGGGAGCCGGACGGGGTGTACGCAGCGCTGAGAGCGCGGGGCTGCGCCGTCATCGACGCCACCTGCCCCAATGTCACCCGGATTCACGGCATTGTCCGCCAGGCCGCGCAGCGGGGACGTCTGCCGGTGGTGATCGGCGAGGCGGACCACCCGGAGATTGTGGGAATTTTGGGGTGCACCCAGCGGGGGATTGTGGCCTCCGGCTGGGAAGAATTGGAGATTATTTTGGCGCAGCGGTCGGAATTGTACGCTCAGCCGCTGACATTTGTTTCTCAAACCACGGCGATTGAAGCGAGTTGGAAAAAAACCGTGGAAAACGCAAAAAAAGTGTGTACAAACTCAGAATTTTTTGATACAATATGTGGTGCTACGTCCAGGCGTCAATCTGAAGCCTTGGAACTGGCCGCTCAATGCGACGCCATGATTGTGATTGGCGATCAAAAAAGCTCGAACACAAAGAGGCTTACCCAGCTGTGCGCCAGCCGCTGTCCCTTGGTGGTGCAGGCGGAGCGGGGGGAGGGCATTGACCGGGATCAGTTTCGCCAGGTGGGCACGCTTGGAATCACTGCCGGCGCATCTACGCCGGAGTGGATAATAAAGGAGGTCAGCAACAAAATGAGCGATGAAATTATGGAGATTGAACAGTCCTTCGCGGAAATGCTGGAGGAGTCGTTCAAAATTTTGAATACGGGGGATAAGGTCACTGGAACGGTTGCCGCCATCACGCCGACTGAGATTCAAGTCGAGCTGGGCGTGAAGTATCCCGGCACGATTCCCCTGTCTGAGTTGAGCGACGATCCCGACGTGAAGGCAGAGGACATCGCCAAGGTGGGCGAGGAGATTGAGGCCATGGTAGTGCTGGTCAGCGACCGGGACTGCGTGGTTAAGCTGTCCAAGAAGCGCCTGGACGCGGACAAGAACTGGGAGATCGTGGAGAACGCCGTGGAGAACAAGGACGTTCTGGAGGGCATCATCACCGAGGAGAACAAGGGCGGCCTGGTGGCCAGCGTGAAGGGCATCCGCGTGTTTATCCCCGCCTCCCAGTCCGGCAAGCCCCGCGGGGCTGATCTGGCTGAGATGGTCAAGACCCGCGTGCAGCTGCGCATCACTGAGGTGAACCGCGCCCGCCGCCGCGTGGTGGGCTCCATCCGCGCCGTGGCCGCCGAGGCCCGCGCCGCCGCCGCTGCCGCCATCTGGGACAACATCGAGGTGGGCAAGCGCTACAGCGGCACCGTCAAGAGCCTGACCTCTTACGGCGCTTTTGTGGACATCGGCGGCGTGGACGGCATGGTCCACATCTCCGAGCTGTCCTGGTCCCGCATCAAGACTCCCGCCGAGGTGATCTCTGTGGGGGACGCTGTGGAGGTGTATGTCATCTCCTTTGACCCCGAGAAGAAGAAGATTTCTCTGGGCATGAAGGACCACAGCCAGGAGCCCTGGACTGTGTTTACCAGCAAGTATTCTGTGGGCGACACCGCCAACGTGCGCGTGGTCAAGCTGATGACCTTCGGCGCGTTCGCCGAGATCGTCCCCGGTGTGGACGGTCTGATCCACATCTCCCAGCTGGCGGACCACCGGGTGGAGAAGCCCGGCGACGTGCTCAGTGAGGGCGAGAACGTGGATGCCAAGATTATCGCCATTGATGAGGAGAACAAGAAGGTGTCCCTGTCCATCCGTGCGCTGCTGGAGGGGGCTGGCGAGGAGGACATCCCCGCCGAGGAAGAGTAAAACCGATGAATCCAGAACGGGCTGCCGCATTTGCGGCAGCCCGTTTGAAAGGAGAGGAAGAGGATGGCGCGGTCCGGGAAAATTGTACTACACCGGCCGGAATTGGAGGAGCTGAGCTTTCGCCGCCGCCTTTTGAGCGACCCGGAGACCATGGCCTACAACCATGCCTATGGCGGGACGATTGACTTTCCCCAGGAACGCTGGGCGGACTGGTATGCCCGGTGGCTGGAGGGCCGGACGGGAGCGCACTTTTATCGCTATCTGTGCCATGAGGAGAGCGGGGCTTTCGTTGGGGAGGCGGCCTACCACTATGACGGAGCATTCGGGGAATATCTCTGCGACGTGCTGGTGTCGGCCCAGTACCGGGGCCGGGGCTTTGGGCGGCAGGGACTGGAGCTTCTGTGTGAGGCGGCCAGAGAGAACGGCATAAAGCGGCTGGCGGACAATATTGCCATTGACAACCCGGCGGCGGAGCTGTTTCAGCGGTGTGGATTCCGGGAGCGCCTGCGGAACGGCGAGTATATTTTGATGGAAAAAGAGCTGTAAAAAGGGCGGGACAGCAGCCACGCTGTCCCGCCCTTTTGTTACGCCGCCAGGGTGAACAGGGAGTAGAAGTACCCCTTGTGCGCCATAAGCTGCGCATAGGTCCCGCGCTCGCAGAGCACTCCGTCCCGCAGTACGATGATCTCATCGTACTGCTCCATCAGCGCCGCCTCCAGCCGGTGGGTGACCACCAGGCGGGTGAGGCCGTCCAGGTGCAGGATGGCGTCGGTGACGGCGAAGGCGGTCTGATTGTCCAGGGCGGCGGTGGCCTCGTCTAACAGCAGCACCGGCGTGCCCCGGAGCAGGCACCGGGCGATGGACACCCGCTGCCGCTCTCCGCCGGACAGGCCCACGCCATTTTCCCCGCAGCGGTAGTCCTCGCCGCGCTGGGCCAGCAGCTGGGACAGGCCGGAGCGCTGAGCCGCGTCGGCCACCAGCTGGTCTGGGAAATCCCGGAACATGGTGATGTTGCTGCGGATGGTATCGTCAAAGAGGAACACGTTCTGCCCAATCAGGCTCATCAGGTCGTACAGGCTGTCCGGGTCCACCTCCCGCAGCTCCTTGCCGTCGATGGCGATGGAGCCGCCATAGCCGTCGTAGGCCCCCATGAGCAGGTTGAGCAGGGTGGATTTGCCCGAACCGGAGCTGCCCACCAGGGCGTATTTTTTCCCCGGCTCCAGGGTGAGGGAGAGGTCCTTCAGGATAGGCTGATCCGTTTCGTAGCCGAAGGTGACGTGGTTCAGGGAGATGCCCTCCCGGAGCACGGGCGGGATGGGATCGCCGGAGCGGGAGGCGTTCTCCTCCGTGACCTGGGCCAGCTTTTCCACCAGCCCTGCGGCGGCCTTGCGGCTGGCCCAGTACTGAGGGACGATATTAATGGAGTTTATCATGGAGCCGGACAGGTTGACGAACACCACCACCGTACCGGCGGAGATGCTGCCCTGAATGGCGAGATAGGTGCCGATGAAGAAGATGCCGAACTGCATGATGAGCCCGCACAGCCCGGACAGGGTCTTGACCTGGCCCGTGCTCCAACTGCGGCGGCGCTTGGCGCCTTCCACAGTTTGGTTGGAGGTGTCGAACTGCCGCTGGGCCTCTGTCTCCGCCTTGAAGCTCTTGATGACAGAGAAGCCGTTGAGCAAGTCCTTGACCTGGGCCATGAAGCCCTCGTTTTTCTCGCTGACCTCCTGCTCCCGGCGGGTGAGCACGCCCCCGGTAAGCAGAGCCACGGCGATGGGCAGGATGCTGAGTACGATGGCGATGACGGCCAGCAGAGGGCTGTACCATAGCATCATGGCCAAAGAGCCTACAAACAGGATGGCCTGTTCGATCATGATAAAGCTGTTTTCCAGATAATTGGTCTCAATGGTGGTTACGTCGTTGGTGAGGGTGGACAGGTAGCGCCCGGTGCTTTCCTGAGAAAAGGCACTGATGCTTTTCTCCGACAGCTTATGGAAGGCCAGGGATTTGTACTGCTTCAACGCCCGGCAGACAAAGCCGGCCTTGGCCCGGTAGAAGCCCAGGGTCAGCACGGTATAAAGTGCGAACATAGGAACAAAGACCTTGATGACGAATATGAATTGCTCCATGCTTCGATTGGAGGCGGCGTCCAGCAGCGCCCCCAGTATCCAGGATACCATCAGGGTGATGGGGATGCCCAGCAGGGTGAGGGCCAGGGTGAGGGCGAAACGCAGCCGGTTCCCCTGGTAAAAGGCCCGGAAGAAGGGCCGGGCGGCGGTTTTTTTCTCGTTATCTGTCATGATTTGTCCTCCTCTGTCTTTTTCCAAACGCCGCCCCGAAGCAAAGGCTTTTCGGTGCCGCCGATGTTGAACAGGTAGCCGCCTGCCTGCATCATACAGCGGGCCATATAGAGAAACGGCGCCAGCGTGCTGTCCTCCTCCCGGCGGGAATAGGCGTTGGTCAGCCCGTCCACCAGCTCCAGCTCCGTCTTTTGCAGGATTTGCAGCTCCAGCAGGCCGTCCAGCAGGTTCCGCACCTCCTCCACGGGCAGGGACAGGGCGTGGGCTACTGTCTCCGGCACATAGTGGCGGTAGGGCCGGCTGTAGAGGTATTCCAGCACCTCCAGGCACCCGGGCCGGGCCAGGACGGAGAACAGGGCGCGGTACTTGTCCATGGGGGCAAAATGGGCGTCGTAGCCGCCCTCCGGTTCGGGCCAGATGGTGGCGAAGGAGAGGTCCTCCGCGTGGAGGCTGAGCATCAGCCCCGCCTCCAGCCGCACCCGGCTCATGGCCCAGTGGTGGGCCATTTCGGGATACTCCTCCATGATGACGGCGCGGCTCAGATAGCCGATGTCGGGTATATTGACCTCGTCCAGCATATTTTTGCTCAGCGTCCAGAACAGGCGGCAGATCTGATCGAACCGCCGCTCCTTGGGGACGGTGCGGAGCCAGCGGGAGGCGGCCTGGTGGATGTCCACCGCCTCGCCCGCCTCCCGGCCGAATAGGGCGTCTATCGTTACGCCTAAGCGGTCGGCCAGGACGGGGAGGAGCTCCACGTCGGGCGCGCCGCCTTTCTCCCACTTGCTCACCGCCTGGGCGGACACGCCCACCAGCTGGCCCAGCTGCTCCTGGGTGAGACCCCGGTCCTTCCGCAGCTGCGCGATGCGTTCGCTCAACACGTTGGACATATCAGCACCTCGTTTCACTTAATGGTTGAATTATAACAAAAATAATAGTTGAATACAATGGCGGTGATTTTGTCAAAAATCAACTATTGTTTGAGTAAAAGCGAAAAAAGCCGGCAGACCGGGGTTCCGATCTGCCGGAGAGGGTCAGCGCAGCTCCGCCCACGCGAAAAATTTTAGGAACCGGGTGACAAAGAAGGGGGCGTCCGAGCAGGCCTCAGTGATGGCGGCGTGGGCCTGTGACACCGCCGCGTCTGACAGCCCCTCCATGGGGACGTGGATGGTTTTGATGCCGTCCGCAATCTGACCGATGGCCAGGGGCGCGGAGGCCACATAACCCACCGCCACCCGGGAGGCCGCCACCACGCCTCCGGCGGCGTACACGCCCACGGCCACGCCGCCCATCGCCAGCCAGCCCAAAGCGATTCCGCCCCAGGCCAGCAGCCCGATGGCCACACCTCCCACGGATACGCCGCCCAGTGTCACCGCCCCTAACGCCAGCAGCAGCCCGAAGCTCACCGCGCCCAGGGAGAGCAGACCCGCGGCAATGCCGCCCAAAGCCACGAACCCGGTGGCGATGTTACCGATGGCGATGATCCCCCGGGCCCAGTGGTTCCGGCGGCCGATATTGATGTGGACCAGGGGCAGGCCGAACAGGGTGCGCTTACTTTTATATTCGTAGTGCCGGCCCTCGTGGTAGTAGTGGTGGATGACGGTTGGGGCGGGCTGGGGCGGGGCGGGCGCATCGTCCGGCGGGGGAGGGGAATAGGCCGACTGCTTTCCTGTCACCAGATAATCCAGGGAGACGTGAAAATAGCCGGCCAAAGCGGTCAGGTTATCCATATCCGGGCGGGACGTGCCCGCCTCCCATTTCTGCACCGCCTGCCGGGTGAGGCCCAGGAGATTGGCAAGCTCCTCCTGGGACAGTCCCGCCTGACGGCGCAGGTTAAATAAACGCTCTCGAAAATCCATGGGATTACCTCCAAAAAGAAAAACTGTCCGGCGCCTTTTGGACAGCGTTATCTTAGCAAAATTCTGCGGACATGGCAACCAAGAGTTGGATATAATTTGACAACCACAGGTTGCGGAGCCTAAATTCACCCAGGAAACCGGAGATTGCCTTGCTTTTCCGGCCCGTCAATAGTAAAATAAAATCATCTATTATAATGAGGTGATTCCAATGGATAACAAGACCATTTTAGCCGCCGTGGACCACACCCTTCTCACGCAAACCGCCACCTGGGAGGAAATCCGCCAGATCTGCGACGACGGGGCGGCCTACGGCTGCGCCAGCGTGTGCATCCCTGCCAGCTATGTCAAACAGGCGGCGGACTACCTGGGGGACAGGCTCCCGGTGTGTACCGTCATCGGTTTCCCCAACGGCTACTCCACCACGGCGTCCAAGGTGTTTGAGGCGAAGGACGCCATTGCCAACGGGGCCAGGGAGATCGACATGGTGATCAACATCGGTTGGGCCAAGGACGGCCGGTGGGACGAGCTGCTGGAGGAGATCAAGGCCGTCAAGGCGGCCTGCGGGGAGCTGGTGCTGAAGGTGATTATTGAGACCTGCCTACTCACCGGGGAGGAGAAGGTGCGCCTGTGTCAAATCGTGTCGGACAGCGGGGCGGACTATATCAAGACCTCCACCGGCTTTTCCACCGCCGGAGCCACCCGGGAGGACGTGGCCCTGTTCAAGACCAACGTGGCCCCCCATGTGAAAATCAAGGCGGCGGGAGGTATCTCCAGCCTCCAGGATGCGGCGGACTTTTTAGAGCTGGGGGCGGACCGGCTGGGGACCAGCCGCATTGTGAAGTTGGTAAAAGGGCAGGCCGCACAGGGATATTAATGTGCAAATAGCCGAAAAATGTAAAAACCCCGGCTATACTGCAAATAGCCCTTGTGTTTTTAGAACGGACGCGATATAATGGGCACGTCCAAAGGCCGGGGCATAGATATTGAGCCCCGCTTTGGAAGGACGAGGAGCGAGGACGGCTGCGCCGTCCGGAAAAGATGAAAAAGAAAGGATGTAATCGCGATGAAAAAGTTCTTAGCGATGCTGCTGGCGATGACCATGATGTTCAGTCTGGCCGCCTGCGGCAACGGCGGAGACAACGGCACCGACAATAAGGGCGGTGGCGCTGACGCAATCCCCGACACCATGACCTCTGAGGACGGCAAGTATCAGGTGGCCTTCATCACTGATGTAGGCCAGTTGAAGGACAAGTCCTTCAACCAGGGTACCTTTGACGGCGTGAAGCTGTACGCCGACGCCAACAACAAGAGCTATAAGTACTATCAGCCCGCCAACGGCGATCAGGCCACCGACGACGACCGCTACGACGCCATGAAGGCCGCCGTAGAGGGTGGGGCTGAGGTGGTGGTGTGCGCCGGGTTCATGCAGGAGGCCGCTCTGAAGAAGGCCGCCGCTGAGTTCCCCGACGTGCCTTTCGTGTTTATCGACGGCTATCCCGTGGGTCTGGACAATGTGGCCGGCATCTCCTTCCAGGAGGAGCAGAGCGGCTATCTGGCCGGCTACGCCGTGGTGAAGGAAGGCTATGAGAAGCTGGGCTTCACCGGTGGCGGCGGCGGCACCAACCCCGCCTGCTGCCGCTTCGGCTACGGCTTCGTGCAGGGCGCCAATGACGCCGCAAAGGAGCTGAACAAGACCGTGGAGATGAACTACTCCTGGGAGTTTGGCGCCACCTTCTCCGCTTCCACCGAGCTGCAGACCCAGATCAGCGGCTGGTATTCCAACGGCACTGAGATCGTGTTCGCCTGCGGCGGCTCCATGTTCCAGTCCGTGGCCGCTGCGGCGGGCGCCAACGATGGCCTGGTGGTGGGCGTGGACGTGGACCAGTCCGCTGAGTCCGACGCGGTTGTCACCTCCGCCATGAAGGGCCTGTCCAGCGCCGTGCAGTGGGCCGTGGCCAAGGTGTATGACGGCACCTTCTCCGACATCGGCGGCACCGGTACCGCTCTGGGCGCGAAGGACGATGCGGTGGGCCTGCCCACTGCCACCTGGTCCATGAAGACCTATAAGGTTGAGGACTATGAGAAGCTGCTGGCCGGCATCAAGGACGGCTCCGTTTCTGTGGACGCCGACTATGAGACCGGTCTGGAGCAGGACTGGTCCAACGTGACCCTGAACATCATCTAAGTTTTGGTGTAGATTTCTATCAGACGGGACGCATTGCGTCCCGTCTGTTTTTTCTATGCGCTGGAATAAAATTGCTTGTGTTTTTGTCGAAGATCAAGTATAATCAACATAATAGGGGCTTTCTTGTGGAGCCTGTGTTGACATTTTAGACAGGAAGCGGGATGAGGACGATGGAATCTGAGAACATCATTGAGATGCTTCACATTACAAAGGAGTTTCCTGGTATCATCGCCAACGATGATATCACCCTCCAGCTTCGCCGGGGGGAGATTCACGCCCTTTTAGGTGAGAACGGAGCGGGTAAGTCCACGCTGATGAGCGTTCTTTTCGGCCTTTACCAGCCGGAGAAGGGGGTCATCAAAAAGAACGGCCAGGAGGTCAAGATCAACGATCCCAACGACGCCACCGCCCTGGGCATCGGCATGGTCCACCAGCATTTCAAACTCATTGAGGTATTCACCGTACTGGACAACATCATCCTGGGGGCGGAGACCACCAAACTGGGCTTTCTCCAGAAGAAGGAGGCCCGGGCCAAGGTGGAGGCCCTGTCCCAGCGCTACGGCCTGAAGGTGGATTTGGACGCCAAGGTGGAGGACATCACCGTGGGGATGCAGCAGCGGGTGGAAATCCTGAAGATGCTCTACCGGGACAACGAAATCCTCATCTTCGACGAGCCCACCGCCGTGCTCACCCCCCAGGAGATTGACGAGCTGATGGCCACCATGCGGGAGTTTGCCCAGGAGGGCAAATCCATCCTGTTTATCTCCCATAAGCTCAATGAGATTATGGCGGTGTCCGACCGGATCACGGTGCTGCGCAAGGGCAGGTATATCGGTACGGTGGAGACGAAGGACACAGACAAGCAGTCTCTGTCCAACATGATGGTGGGCCGCCCGGTGCAGCTGGAGGTGACGAAGCAGCCCGCCCAGCCGGGAGAACCGGTGCTGGAGGTGCGGGACTTCTGCGTCCCGTCCAGAAGCCACAAGAAGAACGCGGTGGATCATGTGTCGTTCCAGGTCAGGGCAGGGGAGATCCTGTGCATCGCCGGCATCGACGGAAACGGCCAGACGGAGCTGGTCTACGGCTTGACCGGCCTGGAAAAAAGCTCCGGCGGCAGCGCGGTTTTGTGCGGGGAGGATATCTCCCACGCCTCCATCCGCCACCGGGGGGCGAATATGAGCCACATCCCCGAGGACCGGCACAAGCACGGGCTGGTGCTGGATTTTTCCCTGGAGCAGAACCTGGTGCTCCAGCGCTTCCAGGAAAAGCGGTTCCAGAAGCATGGCTTTATCGACCAAAAGGCGGTGCGGGAGTACGCTGAGCAGCTCATTGAGCAGTATGACGTGCGCTCCGGCCAGGGGCCGGTGACTACCGCCCGCTCCATGTCAGGCGGCAACCAGCAAAAGGCCATCATCGCCCGGGAAGTGGACCGGGAGAAGCCCCTCATTGTGGCGGTCCAGCCCACCCGCGGGCTGGATGTGGGCGCCATTGAGTATATCCACAGCCAGCTGGTGTCGGAGCGGGACAAGGGCCGTGCCGTGCTGCTGGTGAGTTTGGAGCTGGACGAGGTGATGAGCCTGTCCGATCGCATTCTGGTGATGTACGAAGGGGAAATTGTGGCTGAGATAGATCCGAAGCAGACCACGGTGCAGGAGCTGGGTCTGTATATGGCCGGAGCCAGACGGATGAATTTGAGCGGGAAGGAGGAGAAGGGCGCGTGAGTGTGAAATATCCCAATCTCGTCCAAATCTATACTGGAGAGGAGGATGAGGGCGCATGAATGAGCATGGAAATCCCTTGCTGAAGCGAGACGGGGTGAGGACGGTGCTGGCGTCCCTGATCTCCATTGTCATCGGCCTGGCCGTGGGCAGCGTCTTGGTGGTGGTGGTGGGCCTGTTCAGTCCGAACCTGGGCCTGTCCAGCGCCTGGGAGGGCATTCGGCTGATTTTCCTGGGACTGTTCAGCACGGGGCGGAATTCCGGGGGCAGCCTGACCTGGGGGTTTAATCCCCAGAGCGTGGGCAATATGCTGTTTCGGGCCACGCCGCTGATTCTCACCGGTCTGTCCGTGTCGGTGGCGTTTAAAACCGGCCTGTTCAACATTGGCGCGCCGGGGCAGTACCTGATGGGGACGATGGCCACGCTGGCCATCGCCCTGGGGATTCCCTGCTCCGCACTGCCAAGCCCCTTGATCTGGCTGCTGGCCTTTTTGGGCGGTATGCTGGCGGGGGCCCTGTGGGGCTGCATCCCCGGTATTGTGAAGGCGTTTCTCAATATCAATGAGGTGCTGGCCTGCATCATGACCAACTGGATCGCCGCCAACCTGGTGACATGGTTCTTTGACGCCACGAAGGTGTTCCAAAACACGGTGGAGAACACGAAAAGCGGCTACATCTACAAAACCGCCTATGGCCGGACCCTGGTGGACGGGGTCTGGACCTATGTGGACGGCAACGGTGTGCAGACTGCCAAGCTGGGGCTGGACAAGCTGTTTCCAGGCTCCCAGGTGAACGGGGGAATCCTCATCGCCATTCTGATTGCCGTTGGGGTGTACATCCTGATGACCAAGACCACCTTGGGTTATCAGCTGAAGGCGTGCGGCTCCAACCGCCACGCCGCCCGGTACGCCGGCGTGAACGACAAACGGAACATCGTGCTGTCCATGGCCATTGCCGGGGCGCTGTCCGGGGCGGGCGCCGCGCTGTATTGCCTGGCGGGCAATACGGAGTTCTTCTGGTCCACCTATCAGGCCCTGCCGGCCACCGGCTTTAACGGCATCCCCGTGGCCCTGCTGGCGGCCAACCACCCCGTTGGCGTCATCTTTACTGGTTGCTTTATGTCCATGCTGAATATTGTGGGCCTTCAGCTGACCAATTTGACCGCTTACAATGAGTACATCACTGACGTGATTATCTCGGTGATTGTTTACCTGAGCGCCTTCTCCCTGGTGATTAAGATGCTGCTGGACGCGCGCAGGAAAGGGAAGAAAGAGATTCAGCCCGTGCCGGAGCGTTTGCAGGAAAATCAGGCGGAGGCTGAGGCGCCCACAGAGAAGGGAGGGGAGCAGGCATGACATTTTTAATTCAACAGACATTGCTCTATGCCGTTCCCCTGCTGCTGGTGGCGCTGGCCGGCGTGTTTGCCGAGCGCAGCGGCATCATCAACCTGGCGCTGGAGGGCATCATGATTTTCGGCGCTTTTGTAGGGGTCCTCTTTGTGCGGCTGATGCAGGGCATCACGTTTTTCCAGAACGCGGCGGCCAGCAAAAACTGGCTGGCCCTTCAGGGGATGGAGCTGTTGGCCATGCTGGCGGCGGCCGCGCTGGGGGCGGTGTTCTCCTTGCTGCTCTCCTTTGCGTCGGTGAACCTGAAAGCGGATCAAACCATTGGCGGCACGGCGCTGAACCTGATGGCTCCCGCTTTGGTGCTGTTTCTGATTCGCGTGATCGCCAACCAAAATACGCTGGGCATGGAGCGGGGCGACGCGTCCAGCTGGTTTATGATTAAAAAGAGCACCTTCGGCGTGGAGCGCGGGACGGATTGGGGCTTCTTTGGGGAGACCTTTGCCAATCAGGTCTATTTGGCCACCTATGTGTGCATTCTCCTGTTTGTGGTGCTGTCCATCCTGCTCTATAAGACCAAGTTCGGCCTGCGGCTGCGTTCCTGCGGCGAAAATCCTCAGGCCGCCGATTCCCTGGGCATCAACGTCTATAAAATGCGCTATGCGGGCACCACGATTTCCGGTGCGCTGGCGGGCATGGGCGGATTTGTGTATGCCTTGACGACCGCAAACTGTGCCGCCACCGGCGACGTGGCGGGATTTGGCTTCCTGGCGCTGGCCGTGATGATCTTCGGCAACTGGAAGCCGCTGAATATCGCCGGCGCGGCGCTGCTGTTCGGCCTGTTCAAGTGTATTGCCGCGGCTTATGCGTCCATTGATATCAACGGCGACGGGGTGTGTATGCTGGCCACTGCGCCTATTAGCGCTCATTTTTACCGTATGATGCCGTATATTATCACGTTGGTGGTGTTGGCCTTTACCTCCAAAAAGTCTCGTGCGCCCAAGGCAGAGGGCATTCCTTACGATAAGGGACAGCGATAAGCGATCAAAACAACAGCACCCGCCGGAAAGAATCACGTTCCGGCGGGTGCTTTGTAATTAGAGGCGGTACTCAAAATGGAAAGACGTTTTCCCTCAGTGACTTGTGTCTACGAATACAATGCTGGAATCCCCTTTGCGTGCCTGTTCCAGCACAGCCTGGGCCAGTATCTGGAACGAGCCGTGAGAGGAGGTAGCTCCTGAAATAACATCAATACCGCCCTCGCCCTGTCTCTCCAGAAGCTGGTTTGCGTAATAGCGGGTATACTCATTGGGGTAGGTGCCTTGGGCATGGAGCATAGTCTGCATATAGGCGTTATCCCAGCTCTTGATGAAGCCGCTGGGGTTCTCCGCGTTATACTCGACGGAGACAATGCTCCCGCCCTTCACCAGAATGGTGATATATTCCTTCCAGCCGTGGCTGAATTCGGATGCTTGGGCGGTATAATATCCGTCTTGAAGCTCGGTCTGACTGCCGCAGGCTGTCAGCAGCGGCGCGATCAGCAGCAGGCTTAAAAGCATGGCAAAAATCCGTTTCATCCGCTGTGCTTCTCCTTTAAAATAAATTTTTGAACCTGGGACTGGAGGGCCTCGGCCTCTCTCGCCAGCGAACCGCTGGACTGCTCCGTTTCCCCGGCATTTTGCAGATTGCGGTCTGCGATGGCCGAAATGGCGGCAATCCGCTCCTCCATGACGGTGAGGGCGGTCTCCTGCCCCTGCACCGCAGCCGTCAGCTGATCCGAAATGATGCTGATCTGGGCGGATACATCGGAAATCGCGCGGAGGGAGCCGGCGGTATCCGCAGTCAGCGCCACGCCGGTTTGGATGATGGACTTGGTGTTGTTGACCATTTCCGTGGCGCTCCGCGCGGCCTGGGCGCTCTTGGTGGCCAGCTGCTTTACCTCGTCGGCGACCACCGCGAAGCCCTTTCCGGCTGCTCCGGCCCGGGCGGCCTCCACAGAGGCGTTGAGGGAGAGAATATTGGTCTGGAATGCGATATCCTCGATATCCTTTGCGATTTTTGTAATCTGCTGTGCGTCGGCGCTGATGTCATCCATGGCGGAGGACAGGGTGCGCATCTGTTCATTGGCGGTTTGAATGCGCTGGCTGATCTCCTCTGTCTGGGAGCGGGTCTGCCCGGTGCTTTCCGTAACGTCGGCCAGCCGCTCCTTCACATGAGTGACCTCGTGGACCAGCGCCTCGGTGGATTGATTCTGATCCATGGAGGCCTGGAGCAGCCGTGCGGACTGCCCGCTCAGCTGTTCCGCCATAGCGGTAAGCCGATTCGCCGCGGAACGGAATCCAAGGAGGGTCTCGTTCATGGATTGGGTGATGGTGTACAGGCTGCCGCGAATCAACACAAAATCGCCCTTATAGTCCACCTGGGGCCCGGTGCGCAGGTCGCCGTCCGCAACGCGGGTCAGTACCTGCTGGATGTCGGATATGTACCGGTTTACGCTTTCTAAGGTGGCGTCCAGCGTCTGCGTCATGACCTCCAGTTCATCTCCAGTGCTGACAGGCAGCACCTCCGTGTGCAGGTCGCCGTTGGAGAGGGCAACCATCCGGTCCGTGACGCACTTCACCGGATGGGAGATGGAGCGGGCAAACCGCAGAATCAGCAGGATGGAGATTGTCAAACCGGCCAGGGTGGCCAGGATTGATACCAGCATAGCTCCGGTGATAAAATGGCTGTAGTCCGATTTGGGAATCTGGATGACCAGCGACCACTGGGTCCCTCGGATGGGAGAGAAGGCCACGAGCATCTTTTCCCCGGCGAAGGAATATTCCGTCGCTCCCGTTTCCCCGGTGGTCACCCGCTCCACAGCGCCCTTGTTGCCGCCGCTGAGCTCATCCAGCGAGGTCTGTCTGAGGGCAAGGGACTGGTTGGGATGGCCGGTGACGACGCCCTCCCGGTTGACCATATAGGCCATTCCGGTGTTTCCCAGATTGATGCCGCTGATGACATCGTTCAGCAAATCATATTTATAGGCGCCCATCACGTAGAGAGCGGTCTCGCCGTTCTCCTTCACAGGAATTCCCATCGTAATGCCCAGCTTGTCTTGGAAGATGGTGGAAGCGTCGATGGTCAGATTGTCTGTCTCCTTCAGCAGCGCAAAAAAATCGCTGCCCAGGGTTTCCGGCGCGCCGTCGATTCCCTGCACCAGCCGCCCATCCAGGTCATACAGGGCGATGGTGTAAAGCTCGTACAGCTCCGCTGCTTCTTTCAATACCACCATGCGGTTTGCCGCCGTCGCCGCGGCATCCGGGCGGGACGCTTCCGTTTCGCCCAGGCTGGCGGCGGATACCGTGTTCATCCGGGGATCGCCGGCAATGCCCATCATACGGTCGGCCAGCATATGAATGTTGGCCTCCACGGTCTTAGCCGACTGCCGGGCCATGGGCTGAAGGCTGTCCAACAAGATGTTGTTGGCGAGGGATTGCAAGGAAGCAGCCATAATCACGCAGCATATGACCACCAAAATCAAGATATTAAGAGTGGTATTTCTCAATATCCGCCCATTCAGGCTCCGTTTTATCTCCCGGCTGGCACCGGAGTCCGCTTGCTTTCCTGTCACGTTCCTGTCGCTCCTTTTTTGGATAGTTTTCTGTCAATGGACAGAATAAAAGCCGTTCAATCCACCGGTCCGGAATTGGGAATCCAGCCGAGCTGGTGGGTAATCAGCTTTGCAATCAATATAACACAGATTGCCTATTATGGGAAGAACTTTTTTTGGCGCCGGTGTGAACGGTTTTCTGCCACTTATTATTGACGTGATTGGGGGCATATGGTATTATAGCAAGGATTTTCTGACTTTTACGGCGAAGCTGTGGGAGCGAAGCAGGATGATACAAAATATTCCAAAACAGCGGTTTTTTGGGAAACTCTCTGCGCACTGGAATTTGCCGCGGTGGTTTTAGCCGGAAAGCGGCCTATATGGAGGACGGACACATGGAATATTCAGAGAAACTGGTTGAACGGGTGGGAGAAGGCGTCCCAGCCATGGAGGCCCATGAGCGGCACAGTGATATGTGGAGCGTTCAGAATTTGGAGGTTGTCATCAACGAGGGCCTTCGGGTGGCCTTGCTGGAGGAGACTCCGGATGATTCGCTGAATGTGCTCCTGATGCATTTGGGAAAGGCGCTGAACGGGGAGCGGGCCTACATATTTGAACAGAACGAGCTGGGCGGCGATGACAACACCTATGAATGGGTGGCCGATGGGGTGGAGCCGGAAAAGGAAAACCTTCAAAATGTTCCCGCTGAGGTGTGCGCCAGCTGGTATCGGAATTTCAGCACCGGCAAGCATATTGTCATCGAGAGGCTGGAAGACATCCGGGAGGACGCTCCCCTTCAGTACGAGAATCTGAAGCGCCAGGGCATTCATTCCCTTGTGGTGGCGCCCTTATATAACGGCGAAAATATTATCGGGTTTTACGGCGTGGACAATCCCCCTGTGAAATCGTTGGAATATGCCTCGAATATGCTCCAGACGGCGGCGCATTTCATCGTATCCTCCCTAAAACGGCGGAATCTGTTCCGGGAGCTGCAAAAGCGGAGCTATAATGTTCTCCATGCCCTCAGTGTGGACTATCTGGGAATCTATCAGGTAAACCTGGACACGGGGGAATGCGAGATATACCGGAGCAGCGAACAGAGCGGTTTGGATTGGGCTACCCATTTTCAGGACGGCTATCAGGCGGCGATGGAGCGGTACATTTCCAAGTGTGTGGTCCCACAGGACCAGGAACGGCTTCGCGCCATGACAAAAAAGGACTATGTGCTGGCTCAGCTCAGGGAAAAGAAAAAGTTTTCTATCCGGCATCAGGTAAGGGATAATCTCTTGGGATTGAAATACCTGGAGATTCATTTTTCCGCCACCGAGAAGACGGAGGGGGAGAACTGCGCAATTTTTGCCCAGCGGGATATCAACGCCCTGGTGGAGCAAGAGGAAAAATACAAGCAGGAGGCAAGGCGGAGCCTGGAGGACATTCTGGAGGGGGCCAGGACAGGCATCTGGACGATTGAGCTGGAGGAGGGCTGCCAGCCGAGAATGTACGCGGATCGAACCATGCGGATTCTCCTGGGCGTGCCGGACGAGATCGGGCCGGAGGAGTGCTACCGCCACTGGTTTGAGCGCATTGAGCCGGACTATGTGGAGATGGCGCAGGAGGCGGTGCGGGAGATTTTGGAAACCGGGCGCTCTGAGGTGATCTACCCCTGGAATCATCCAACGCTGGGAAAAATCTATGTCCGCTGCGGCGGTGTGCCGGATAAAACATTTAAAAAGCCGGGGGCCTGTCTGAACGGATACCATCAGGACATCACGGACACCATGGTGACAAGGAAGAAACAGGAGCAGTCCATCATGGAGCTTCTGGAGCGGGTGAGACAGGCAAACTCGGCAAAAAGTGAATTTCTTTCCCATATGTCCCACGACCTGCGCACGCCCATCAACGGGATTCTGGGAATGCTGGCCATTTTGGAAAAGAGTCAGGATGACCTGGAGCGGCAGAGAGAGTGCCGGAATAAAATCCGTGTGTCAACGGAGCACCTGCTGTCCCTGGTGAACGACGTTCTCCAGGTCAGCAAGCTGGAGAGCGGGAGGCCGGCGGCAGTGGAGGAGCCGTTTGACCTTCATGGTGCGGTGGAGGACTGCATCGCGGTCCTGTCTCCCTTGGCGGAGGAGCGGGGAATCCGTCTGGAGCTGGAGAAGTCCGGCCTGCGGCATGGCAGAGTGATTGGAAATCCGCTGCATTTGAGGCAGATTTTGATCAATGTCATTGACAACGCGCTGAAATATAACCGCCCTCACGGCTCCGTATTTGTCCGGGCGGAGGAGGCTGCCTTCCGGGATGGGACCGCAAGCTGCCGCTTTGTCATTGAAGATACCGGCATAGGCATTGGGGAGGATTTCAAGGAGCATATTTTCGAGCCGTTTACCCAGGAGCATCAGGATGCGAGGACAAACTATCATGGCGTTGGGCTGGGTATGTCCATTGTGAAGAAGTTGGTTGACCAAATGAAGGGGACGGTTGAGGTGGACAGCCAGCTCGGCAGGGGGAGCGTGGTTCGGATTACTCTGCCCCTTCGCGTTGACAAGGCCCGGAGCGGAGCGCCTGCGGGCGATAACTGGGACGTGCAGGGCGATGTTGCCGGGATGCGTGTGCTGCTGGTGGAGGACAATGAGATCAACTGTGAGATCGTAGAGTACATTCTCAGGGAGGCGGGCGCGGAGGTTGTGACTGCCAACGACGGGAAGGCCGCCGTGGATGCGTTTGCCGCGTCCGGGCCGGGGACATTTGACTGCATACTGATGGATTTGATGATGCCGGTGATGAGCGGATATGAGGCGGCCCGCGTGATCCGCGGCATGAAGCGGCCGGACGCGGAAGCCGTGCCGATCATAGCGCTGTCGGCGAACGCGTTTGAGGAGGATGTGGCGATGGCGAAGGATGCCGGGATGAACGAACATTTGGCGAAGCCGGTGGATATCCGCAAAATGTTCCAGGTCATGAGCCGGCTGAAAGGCTGTTAGGCCAGGGGATCGGCTGATGTCCGGAGGGCAGACGGCGCAAATATGAAAAAACTGTGGAGATGGAAAAAGTATGAAAAACAAGGCTTTGCCGCGTTCCTTGAAAATCAGCATAGCGGTAATCATTTGTTTAACTGCTTTCGTGTTTTCCTTCCTCGGAATATCCATTCACAATATGAGTGAAAGCACGATTGAGGAGATAGGCACCGCTTATATGTCCGGAATGAATGAGCAGGTGTCCCTCCACTTTGAGACGATTATTGAGCTTCGCCTGACGATGGCGGAGTCTATCGCGCGCATCGCGGCAGGGGACGGAGTTTCGGGTTACGGCTCCAAGGAGGAGATTGAGTATGGTGCGCGGGCAAGACAATTTTTGTGCGCCGCCCTGTATTCGCCCGACGGTGAAATTGAGATGATTTACGGCGATTCTGTGGAGCTGAACCACCCTGAGCCCTTTTTGAAGAGCCTGCGGAACGGGGAGCGCAAAGCGGCGTCCGCGGTGAACAGCGGCGGGGACGGTGTGATTGTGTTTGGCGTTCCCTGTGAATATCCCATGTCCGATGGAAGCGACAGCCTTGCCATGGTGGTGGGGCTTTCTACCAAATATATGGGCGAGGTTCTCTTTCTGGATGAGGACAGTTCGCTGATGTATTCGTTTGTTATACGAGAGGATGGCAGCTATGTCGTCGGGAACGAGAGGGATGTCCACAATAATTATTTTGACAGGCTCTCCAGCATTTTTGAGGGCCAAAATGGGGAGTCGGCTTCCTATATTGAGCAGCTCATGGCGGCCATGGATGCAAGCGAAGACTATTCCATGATTCTGAAAAATGGGGAGTCGCGCCACCACCTGTACTGCACCGATCTGCCTTACTGCGAATGGTATCTGGTGACGGTGCTTCCCTTTGAGGGGCTGGATCGCACGATTTCCGGCATGGGCAGCTGCTGGCTTGCCCTCGTTTACGGCGCCTCCTTTGCAGTGATTGCCATGCTTCTCTACATATTCTTTCAGTACCTGAAATTTTTCAAGCTGCAGGTATCTGAATTGCAGCGCGTGAACACAGAAATGGATCTGGCGCGGGAGGACGCTGAACGGGCGCGGAAGGAGGCGGAGCACGCCAACGCGGCAAAGCAGGATTTTCTCTCCAGCATGAGCCACGATATACGCACCCCCATGAATGCCATCATCGGGATGACCTCCTTGGCCCTGGACAATACGGGCAATCCGGAACAGGTTCAGGATTATCTGAGTAAAATTGCGCTGTCCAGCAAGCATCTGCTGGGGCTGATCAACGACGTATTGGACATCTCCAAGATTGAAAGCGGCAAAATGACGCTGAATATGGAGCCGGTGTCGTTGAGAGAGGTGATGGACAGCATCGTCAATATCATGCAGCCCCAGGTTAAGGCGAAAAATCAGCAGTTCAACGCGGCGGCCTACGAAATTCTCTCAGAGAAGGTGTACTGCGACAGCGTGCGGCTGAACCAGGTGCTGATCAACCTGCTGGGGAATGCCGTCAAATTTACGCCGGAGAAGGGCTCTGTTCAGGTGGTAGTGTATCAGGAGGCGCTGCCGGAGGACGCCTCCCGTGTCCGCACCCATTTCCTGGTGAGCGATACGGGAATCGGTATGTCGGAAGAGTATCAAACGATGATATTTGAATCCTTCAGCCGGGAGGACAACACCCATGTACGGAAGACAGAGGGGTCCGGGCTGGGAATGGCAATCACCAAGTGTATTGTGGACGCCATGGGCGGCGCCATTTCCGTCCGCAGCGAGCAGGGCTGCGGGAGCGAGTTCCATGTGGTGGTCGATCTGGCAAGGGCGGAGGAGCGAGAGCAGGATTCGGCGCTTCCCGGCTGGAAGGTACTGGTAGTGGATGGCGACGAACGGTTATGTGCCAATGCGGTTCGCGAGCTGGAGGCCATTGGAATCCGTTCCGAATGGTGTCTGAGCGGAGAGCGGGCGCTGGAACGAATTGAGGAATGCCGTTCCCGGGAGGATGGCTATCAGGCGGTTGTGCTGGGATGGAAGCTGCCGGACATGAATGGGATTGAGGCGGCCCGGGCCATACGCCTGAGCAGTGGGGAGGACGGCCCGGCGCTGCTGCTCTCGGCCTGCGACTGGAGCGGGATGGAGGAGGAGGCCAGAGAAGCGGGGATTTCCAGGTTTATCTCCAGGCCGCTGTTCAGATCCACCCTGTTCGACGCGCTGAAGGGACTTGCCGGCGCTGCGGATGAGGAAACTGCCGACGCCGGGGGAGCGGTAGAGCTGGTGCTTCAGGGGAAGCATATCCTATTGGCGGAGGATAACGAGCTCAACTGGGAGGTGGCGAGGGAGCTGCTTTCCGTCCTTGAGCTGGATTTGGATTGGGCGGAAAACGGAAAAATCTGTGTCGAACGGTTTGAGAAGTCCCCCGTGGGGTATTATGACGCGATTATTATGGACGTGCGTATGCCCGTTATGGACGGCTATGAGGCGACTGCGGCCATCCGGGGACTGAAGCGGGAGGACGCGGATATTCCCATTATCGCAATGACGGCGGACGCGTTTTCGGAGGACATTCAAAAGTGTTTGGAGTGCGGCATGAACGACCATTTGGCGAAGCCGATTGATATCCAGGCCGTCACCTACAAGCTGAAAAAATATTTGAAATAAGGCGTAAGAGAGAGGGGGACGCGGTAAGCCATGAGCGGCTTACCGCGTTCGGCTATGGCGCTCCCCTTTTGGCAGGGAAGCAGGAGGGTTTTGCTGCGGGATTTGGGAAATTTATTGTGCCCGCTGGATGCTGCCGCTCCGAGTATGGCAAAAACAGGACAAATACCGCCGGAACGGCTGGAACCTCTTGACAAAAGGGAATAAAGTAACTATAATTCCATAGAACCACTGTATCAAGCGGGAGAGGCAGCGTTTCCCGCCGTATGTTTTTGATGCTGCCGCGTGGGAAATCCGGCGCGGGCAGAAGAAAGGATGGGACCGACATGGCCAAGGAATACAAACTGAGCGCGGAGCGTTTGGAGGAACTGAAAAGCGAGCTGACCTATCTCAAAACCGTGCGGGAAAAGGAGGTGGCCGACCAGATCAAGGAGGCCAGGTCCTTTGGCGATCTGTCGGAGAACAGCGAATATGACGAGGCAAAAAACGAACAGGGCAAGCTATACTCCCGCATTGCCGAGCTGGAGAATATTTTGTCAAACTGCGTGGTCATTGAGGAGCACGCCACGGACCCCAATGCGGTGCGCACCGGGAGCCGGATTACAGTAAAGGATGTGGCCACCGGCGAGGAGGAGACCTATCAGGTGGTGGGCTCCCAGGAGGCGGACCCCATGAACGGGCGCATCTCGGAGGAGTCCCCCTTTGGCCGGGCGCTGCTGGGCAAGGCCATCGGAGAGGTGGCGGTGGTGGAGGCTCCCGCCGGCAATATTGAGTATGAGGTAGTGGCCATTCAGCGATGAGCGGCGGCCCTTCCGATGAAATAAAGGAGAGACAGTTATGTCTGAGCAGAGAAACGACAACCAGACCGTTCAGGAGGAGCCCTCGCTGTCCGAGCTGCTTCAGGTCCGCCGGGATAAGCTGGCGGACCTCCAAAATCGCGGGCAGGACCCGTTTCAGATCACAAAATTTGACGTGACCCACCACAGCGACGAGGTGAAGGACCGCTTTGACGAGATGGAGGGGCAGACGGTCCGTCTGGCCGGCCGCCTGATGAGCAAGCGCGGCATGGGCAAGGCCGTATTTGCTGACCTTCAGGACGGCGCGGGCCGGATTCAGCTCTACGTGCGTATTGACGATGTGGGCGAGGAAGCCCTGGCCGTGTTCAAGAAGTACGACATTGGCGACATCGTGGGGGCGGAAGGCGAGGTGTTCCGCACCAAGCGAGGAGAGATCTCCATCAAGGCCAAGACCATCACGTTGCTGTCCAAGTCCCTGCTGCCGCTGCCGGAGAAGTTCCACGGCCTCACCGACGTGGAGACCCGCTGCCGTCAGCGCTATGTGGACCTGATCGTCAACCCGGACGTGAAGCGCAACTTCATCATCCGCTCCCAGTTTATCAAGTACGTCCGGGACTTTATGGACGCACGGGGCTACATGGAGGTGGAGACGCCAGTGTTGAACACCATCTCCGGCGGGGCCACCGCCCGGCCCTTTATCACCCACCACAATACTTTGGATATTGATATGTATATGCGTATCGCCACCGAGCTTCCGCTGAAGCGGCTGATTGTGGGCGGGCTGGAGCGGGTGTATGAGATGGGCCGCATCTTCCGCAACGAGGGCATGGACAACCGGCACAACCCGGAGTTCACCACCATTGAGCTGTATCAGGCCTATGCCGATTTTAACGACATGATGGATCTGTTTGAGGACCTGCTTTCCTCTGCCGCTCAGAAGATTTTAGGCACCTATCAGGTGGAGTGGCAGGGGGAACAGATTGACCTGACCCCCGGCTGGCCCCGCCTGCCCATGTACGAGGCGGTGAAGCAATACACCGGTTTGGACTTTATGGCCATGGACTCCGACGAGGAGGCGGTGGCCGCCGCCAAGTCCATCGGCGTGGAGCTGCCCGAGACGGCCGACAAGACCTGGGGCAACGCCTTGTACGAGGTATTTGACCAGCGGGTGGAGAGCAAGCTGATTCAGCCCACCTTTATTACCATGCATCCGGTGGATGTGTCCCCGCTGGCCAAGCGGTCCCCCAAGGACCCTCGGCTCACCGAGCGCTTTGAGCTGTTTATCTGCCGCAGCGAGATGGGCAATGCCTTCTCCGAGCTCAACGACCCCATCGACCAGCGCCAGCGCTTCCAGAAGCAGGCGGAGCTGCGGGCCAAGGGAGACGACGAGGCGGGCATGATGGATGAGGACTATATCACCGCTCTGGAATATGGCCTGCCCCCCACAGGAGGCATGGGCATCGGTATCGACCGATGTGTGATGCTGTTGACGAATAACGACTCCATCCGGGAGGTCCTGCTGTTCCCCACGATGAAGCCGTTGGATTAAAAAGTCGTTGTGCCGTAAGGGCTTCAGAGGATTTTGACCCCGTTTTTGAAAACTTTACGACAGCCTTATGGTCGGTACGCATAAGGAACAAGGCCGAAATCAACATATTATTAGGCAGTTACCGAAAAAGCAAACCTTTGTGACAAAATCAAACAGGCAGAAAAACGCACGATTTAACAATCAAAGTCAATCGTGCGTTTTTCATTTTCAAAAAGGAGGGCAATCTATGCCGAGCGTAACTTTATCAGACTATTTTTGCGGCGATGAAGAAATACAGTTTTC
>ERZ808028.120-NODE-120-length-82895-cov-16.293571_pt1 | contig 82895 bp, 102 predicted proteins | sample MGYA00380184_ERZ808028 | MGnify/ENA primary metagenome ERZ808028 (study PRJEB31490, sample SAMN06133397) | mouse gut metagenome | isolation source: J8_1 | host: mice | place: China: Chengdu | collected 2015-05 ... | reverse complement strand
ACAACGCAGCGGTACTAAGTTCGAACCGCATAAAATGCAGTTCTTACTAAGTGCCGGCGTTGTTAAAGGGCCTTTCAGCAGAAATCTTTTTTCACTGCCGATCTGCCTCAGAGTTTCGCATGCGCCTATTAAATCGTAATCATCCATGCAATGCCGTCACTTCTCCCTTTGTTTCTTAAAATTCTCAAGCTCCCTGTTTAAATGCGCAGTGTCGATGTCGCGTTTTATTTTAAAGATCAAATATGTGCAGGCATAGCATAAGAGCATATACCCAAAAAAGCATATCGTAGCAGTCAGATTCCTGTCGTACCAGCGCAGCGCATAGCTGACGGCCGTATAGAGCGCCGAGCATAGCAGTGATAAAACGGCAACTTTGGCGTTAAACCGCTCCGATTCGTCGAAATTATGCAGCGCATAAACCTGCAGATAACTCATGGCATACGCCGTCAGGACAATCTCTGCCATCAGCAGGATACTTGCGTACAGGTTTCCTTTCAATACACAGTACAGGAAATAATAAAACAAAATGAGCGCGAAATACAAACAGGCCTTGATCTCTATGCCGATCTCCAATGACAGGAACTTTTTCCATTTCTCCATCATGCTTCCCCCTTCAAAATGCTTCTGAGCTGCTTCGCATAACGCCTGGAGATCACGATATGTTCATCGTTATCCAATGTCGCATCGATCCGGCTGTCTGCTATGCTTTTCAGTTTTCTGATGCGGTAAATGTTCAGGACCATAGACTTACTGCACCTGAAGAAACCACTCTGTACATAAAGCGTTTCAAACAATGTAAGCGTAAGCGTCGTACGATATACATTGCTTTCTGTATACAAAAATGTTACGCCATCCACACTTTCCGCGTAGATAATTTCGGGAAGCGGGAGCATGACCCGCTGATCCTCTTTTATCACAAGCAGTTTTTCGCTTTGTCCTTCCAGATACCTGACGATACTTTCTACGTGTTCCGTCATCTGCCTGTATCTGATGATGATCTCTTCACTGCCTTCCTGTATCTGCTGTAAAGTAAGCTTCATTATGACCTCCCCGGCATCCGTGTTACACTCTTTATAATCCTTTTTCAATAAAAAAACAAGTGTTTTTCTATAAGCTTCTTTTTTTCCACGGTAAGATGCACACAAAGTCCTCAAAAAGGCGCCTTTTGACACCCTAAGCCTTATATATAAAAGAACCGTTCCAAAATGGAACGGTTCTTTCCGACAACAATATCTATATACTCTCCCGGCCGGCCCGGTATACGGCTTTCTACCGGCACACGGCATAAGGACTGCGCTTACTCCGCCATATAGATCGCCACCTGTTTTTCTATTTCCTCCAATGTCTCTTCTAAAGTCTGCCTGCCTCTGAGGTACATGCCGCCCTCTTTGAACACGGCATCCTCCAAAACAGGATCCGGAATATATGCGGTATTTACCGAAGCCAATTCCTCCTTCAGCGCCGCGATCTGCTCGTCCGCCGGCCAATAAACTTCAAATGTTGTAAAACTACCATCCTCCGTGACCAATGCCAGCGAACCATAAACACCATCTTCGCTCAGATAATCCCTATTTGGTATAAACTGTTCATCAAAAGCCGCCTGATTGATCGGAAAGTCATAGTAGCCTGCCGCCACCTCAGCCGAAAGGAAGAACTTCATAAATTCCTTTGCTTCATCCGGCTGCTTAGAAGCCGCACTGATACCAAGCAGTGTCTGCGGCATGAACACCTGGCTGCAATGTCCTTCCATGGCCTTCATCGCAGTCTCCTCAAACCCTTCTACCCGTTCTATGGAAAGGCATACTTCATAATTATGGGCTTCATCCAGAAAACCGCTGAGCAGGTAAGTTCCCCCTTGGATATATTCAAACATATCGGTTGCAAGCCTGTGATTTAACCCGTTTGCTCTGTTTTCTCCGTAAGTGCTGTAATATGCTTCCTTTTGTGTATATTCCTCTACAATGCCGCTGTCGATATTTTCTATCTGTGCATGATAGATCCGTCCGCACTGTTCTAAATATTCTCCGATGACCTCACGGTTCAGACTGCCATCTTCCGCAAGCCACATCGGCGCACTCACGGCGGCAAATCGGTTTAACAGGCTCATCTCATCACAGATTCCGATAATGTCCTCTCCCGGATGCATATCCCGCAGATCTTCTACCGCATCGGCAATGCCAGACAAATCTGTCATATTTTCTACATATTCTTTTGCACCGATCAACATAGGAATCGTCACGGTAGCCGGTACGACATACGCTCTATCCTTTACTTTCATAGCCTCGATGATATTGTCAAACAGAGGATCGGCATCGCTGCACTGCGCCAGATAATCCGTAATATCCAATAACATCCCCTTATCAATATAGGACGAAAGCGGCATATCATCCATGACCAGCAGATCGGGCCCTGTGCCGGACATAATCTCGGTATTCAGTTTCTTGATGGCGTCCTCTCTCGTAACTGCACTTCCCTCAGCCACACCGACTTCATAGGAAACGAAGACATCCGTGTTTTGTGCCTGATAGTATGAAACGGCCTGCCGTATTGTCTCGTCTTCATAAAGAGAATAGATCGTCAGCATTTTCTCGGGTACGGCCGGAATATTCGGATCATAGGTATAACGGATCAGCTTATTGCCTGCAAAGAGAACCAGAAATGTATCCGCCTCCAGCATGACCGCAGAACAGATCCGATACGATGGATTGCTCAGCATGGAAAGTCCCCCATCGACAAGCTGTTCCATCATATTGCCGCCTACCACGTGACGATGCACCCCCTTAGCGCCGATCACATATACCACCTGTTCCTCGGCCGGAAGCAGATACATCGGGCAGTCCATAGAACCATTATATTCCCTGTCTTCATAATGATCACTGACAAAATCCGTCAGCACATCATCCTCCACATATTTTCCCGCATCCATATCATATATGAGCGGCATCCCGCTTAAACTGCTGATGTCAACATAGATCAGATTTCCCTTACAGTACAACGCATTCCCATAACTCTGCGTCGAAAAAAGCAGTTCTCCGCTGCCATCCTTTTGTATTTCAAATACATTGCCGCGCCTGGTGAGGACGATGATACGTCCCTCTTCACTTGCACAGAGCCGGTTAATATAATCTTCTTCATCTTCAAGCGGTATCTCTACCGGCACCTGCGTACCATCGGACAATACCAGTTTCATGCTGGGCGTATAATCATCATGATCATACGAATCATAAAGAACCCCATACGTACCATCAGGCGTCATAACGATCTCCGCAACATAAGCATTCACTTCCTGCATCTCCTTAAACCAGTCAGGCGTCTCCATGCTCCATGTGCTGCCCTGATCCCCGGATACCAGAGGACCGTATATTCTATCCAGAATGACAAGGCTGCCATCCTCCCGTTTGCATATTTCCGCAGGGGATGTGATCATCTCTGAAAGATCGATCTCTTCCTCCACGTACCTTCCCATAGCAACATTCCCGGATACTTCCGCAGCATTCTCATCTCCGGTCCCCCCGCTTATTCCTTCGTTTCCGCCGATGTCTGTCTGATTCCCGCTATTGCCGCCCGTTTCCACGCCGCTGTTGCAGCCGCTCAAAGCGATTGTCATAGACACTGCTAACAGGAAACACAATACTTTCTTCCCGACAAATCCGCGCATCCCATCTTTTTTCTTCATATAAATCTTCCTTTCCCGTTTCTTCATGCCAGAGCGTTTCGGCACACTGCCGCAGTCCGTTCTTTCATGCTATAACGAAAATAACAGAAGTTTCTCTAAACTTTCTCTAATATTTTTTAAGAATTTCCGGTATAATTTCGGAAATTATTGGTTTTTAAGATTTCTTTGAGGATTTTTACAGATTCTTGTGATACGATACTATATAGCGGCGGGAAAGTCAATTATCCCGGCCGCAGAACGGATTCCCCGTAAGGGGCCATGTCAGATCAAAACAGATCAGGAGGAAAACTCTCTATGCGTATTTTACTGGCCGAAGATGACGAAGGCTTGAATAAAGCGCTTACTTGGCAGCTAAACAGCCGCGGTTACAGCGTGGATTCCTGCACGAACGGCGAAGAAGCCCTCTATTACGGTAAACAGAATATATATGATGTGATCCTGCTCGACCGCATGCTGCCTGACCGCGAGGGAACGGATGTGCTTTCAACGCTGCGAAAAGCGTCCGTGAGTACGCCTGTCATCCTGATCACGGCGCTTGGCATGGTAAAAGACAAGATCACGGGACTTGACCTGGGTGCGGACGACTATCTCGTAAAACCGTTTGACTTTGAAGAGCTGCTTGCCAGAATCCGCTGCGTTACGAGACGTTCTCCCATGCTGAACATACAAAACGACGACAGGATCTCCTATCGTGATATTACCTGGTCTCCGCGGGAAATGTGCCTGACCGGTCCGCAGGGAGACTGTATGCTGTCAAGACGCGAAGGCGATCTCCTGGAAAGTTTCTTACGCACCCCGGAACAGACACTTGCCCGCGAAACCCTGCTCTTAAAAGTCTGGGGCCCCGACAGCGAAGTGGAAGCCGGCAATCTGGACAATTACGTCCATTTCCTGCGCAGACGCCTCAAAGCCATCGGCTCCTCCCTGCAGATCAAAACCGTCTGGGGCGTCGGATACGGTCTGGTCTCATGATAGAAAACGGATATGGAGCCTCAAGGAACGGGAGCAGAAGCGGAAGGAAAAAGTTTCTGCTTCGAGGCGCGCTCTCGCTCCGTTAACAACGCAGCGGTACTAAGTTCGAGCTGTATAAAGCACAGCTCTTACTAAGTGCCGGCGTTGTTAGAGGGCCCCTCAGCAGAAATCTTTTTCCTTCCGCTTCTGCTCCCGTTCCTTGAGGCTTCCACCTCTCATTGATAAAATAACAGGTGATTGCAAACCTTTGCCTTCACAGCCGGTATTGCAATTGCCTTTGCAGTAGAATTCGGAAAGGAACCTGTCATGTTTCGGAAAGCACACCTGCTTTTTACCCTGTTATGCGGCGGCAGTACGACCGCCATCACCATTCTGATGTCCCTGCTTTATCTGCGGGTATCGGAAAACAATCTCTACGAAAATCATTTTCGCTCTTTTCAAAATGACATCAATACGATCACCGCAAGTCTGGAAGATTCCGCTTCGATATCACTGCAATGGCTGGAACGGATCGAAGCGCAGAATGACTACATGATCTATGTAACGGACAACGGCATTCCTTTTCTCTATAATACGCTGCGCGATCAAGTCAACCCATTCAACCGGGACTTGCTGAACGAAAATCTGGCGGCTTTTCACGACATACATGAAATGTCTCCTTCCGGCTCCGACATTCTCAAAATAAACGGCAGTACCTATTCCGGCATTTGGCATGCGGAATTTCGTTTTTTTTCTCCTGCTACAAAGGAAACCTATTACAGTTCTCTTATTGAGATAGAACGGGATGGCATCCCCTCGCAGATCGTTATCCTTTGTCCTCTGAAGGCGCTGCACACGCAGATTCTTAGACAGCGTATCCATTTTCTGCTGATCGACTGTGCCGCAGTCATGCTTCTTTTTGCCTTTTCATGGTTTTTCACGGGACGGCTGATCAAGCCGCTAAAAGAAAATCATGAGGCACAGACACAGTTTATCGCCGCAGCATCCCATGAACTGCGCACCCCTCTCTCCGTCATTCTTGCCAGCAGTGAATGCTGTGAGACCGCCTCCATGGAAGAACAAAAAGGCTTTTTTCAGACGATCCGCAAGGAAGGGCGGAGAATGCACGATCTCATCAGCGATATGCTGACTCTTGTTCACTCCGGTACAAACCGGTTTCCGATCGAACGCAGCAACGTACAGCTCGACACCCTGTGTCTGAACGCCTATGAGGCATTTGAATCCCTCTGCCGCGGCAGACGCCTGATGCTGCATCTGTCCCTGCCCGATGAAGTGCCGCCCCGCTGCTGCTGCGACGCAGACCGGATCACACAAGTACTTTCTATCTTACTCCATAACGCCGTCAGCTATACGCCGGAAGGAGGCACAGTTACGCTCTCCCTCTGCTACAGACCGTCTTCCGCTCAGACATCTTTCTTTCATCAGATATCCGTGCAGACACGACTGCGCGGCACACTGCACACGGGAAGTAACAGCGGATGTTTTGAAATAACGGTCACCGATACAGGCATCGGTATCTCCGATACCGACAAAAAACATATTTTCGACCGCTTCTACCGCGCCGAAAAGTCCCGAAGCACGAAAGGACACTTCGGCCTGGGTCTCTCGATCGCCCAGGAGATCATTACAGCCCATCATGGAAAAATAAAAGTAGAGGATAATCCGTCAGGCGGCAGTATCTTCATCGTACAACTGCCGGAAAATGATACGTAAGTTTACAAAAAATCGTTTTTTTACAATTTAACTTGCACATTTTCCTTTTTATGCTAAAATGATATATAGTCGCGCGAAAGCAAGTTCAGGTCTGTCCTGGACTTTGTTTTTTTCTGACAATTATTTATGCAAAGGAGGCTATTATGGAACAAACAAAAGAAAATAAAATGGGCGTCATGCCTGTCAATCAACTTTTGATCAGCATGTCGCTTCCAATGGTCATGTCAATGCTCGTACAGGCCCTTTACAACGTCGTGGACAGTATTTTCGTCTCCAGAATAAACGAAAACGCCTTAACAGCCGTCTCTCTGGCCTTTCCGATCCAGAGCCTGATGATTGCCGTAGCGGCGGGAACCTGTGTCGGCATCAACGCGGTTCTTTCCCGTTCCCTCGGCGAAAAGGACTATGATAAAGTCAATAAAAGCGCATGCAACGGCATTATTATCATGGCGCTCAGTTATCTGCTTTTTCTGTTGATCGGTATTTTCGGTGCAGGGTTCTTTTACAGAAGCCAGACACAGGATGCAGAGATCGTCCAGTTCGGTATCGATTACCTGACCGTGATCTGCTCCTGCTCTTTCGGTATTTTTGCACAGTTTACCTTTGAAAAGCTGCTGCAGGCTACCGGCAAGACTTTTTATACAATGATCACACAGGGGGCAGGCGCGCTCATCAATATTATTTTGGATCCCGTTCTGATCTTCGGTCTCGGCGGCCTGCCCAAAATGGGCGTAAAGGGAGCTGCCGTCGCCACGGTGATCGGACAGGTTATCGCCGGCCTTTTGGCATTTTACTTTAATCATAAGAAAAACGAAGAAGTAAAACTCAGAAAAAAGGACATGCGGTTAAACGGTGACATCGTGAAGCAGATCTATGTGATCGGAATTCCCTCCATGATTATGCAGGCAATCGGTTCCGTGATGACATACGGAATGAACCGGATCCTGCTCACATTTTCCTCGACTGCCGCAGCGGTATTCGGCGTCTACTTTAAATTACAGAGCTTCGTATTTATGCCGGTATTCGGTATGAATAACGGTCTGGTACCGATCCTGGCCTATAATTACGGCGCCGGTAAAAAGGACCGTTTTATCAAGACTGTCAAACTCGGAATTATGTATGCAGTCATCATCATGCTGCTTGGACTGGCTGTCTTAAATATCATCCCGGCCACGCTGTTAAGGCTGTTCGACGCTTCCGAAGCGATGATCGCCATCGGTGTACCTGCCCTTCGCACCATCAGCATCAGCTTTCTTTTTGCAGGCTTCGGCATCATATGCAGCACCGTATTTCAAGCGCTTGGAAATGCCGTATACAGTATGATCGTATCTATTGCAAGACAGTTAGCCGTACTTCTTCCCGCTGCCTATCTGCTGTCGTTAACCGGCAGTGTAAACAATGTCTGGTGGGCTTTCCCGATTGCGGAAGTGGTCTCTTTTCTCGTTACCGTGTTTTTTATGTGCAGGATTTATCGGAATATTGTCAGTCATATCGGAGAATGATTGACAGGAACGTGTCAAAGTGATATGATACAAAGTGGGTAAGGTTCCTATATCCATAGCAAAACCTTACCCGTATCTATGCGGATGTGGCGGAATTGGCAGACGCGCCAGATTTAGGTTCTGGTGTCCCCGACGTGCAGGTTCAAGTCCTGTCATCCGCATTTTAAGTAGAGAATGTGCAGAACAGGATTTTCTGCACAAAAGAACCATAACAATGATCCGGGAATCCATAGAACTGCCAAAATTATATTTCCGGTACTGCTCATAATTATTCCTCCCGCAAATTCCAATTGTACAAACACATAATTTAAGGGTTTCATTTCCTGTTATAATTTATTATTAAATTCTTGGAAACCCCTTATAAGTGAATATTATCTTCCTTGGGCGCCGCCAGTTTCCCGCTTGAGAACCACCCGGAATCGATATTTCCCACCTTCAGAGCCACCACAACACATTTTGCCGCCATGTATATTTAATTTTACTATAGATCTCCTTATCGTTATTTCTGGAGAGCTGCAGATGCAGTATCACCAAATAATCTATAAGGAGGCCTTTTATATTTAAGAAGACAAAAGTCAGAAGCATTCTGGAACTTCTGGGAAAAATATAAGCGCATCCGGATTAGTGCCATATAATTTTTCCCGCAAATTACGGATATGGCACTTTATGACGTTGTTTGCATTTCCGAATGCCTCCTCTTTCCAGTTTTTCAAACGGAATAATATCTTTTTTATCATACAAATCCGTATGTACAGCTTCAGGAATAATCAGCAGTTCCTTGTTATCCGAATACTTGCTGTCCCTTATCATGTTTGGCAAAAGCGTCACGGCTGAAATAGCAGGAATGTGCCTTTTCACCGTGTACCAATCCTTGATAAAGAACGGTGCGTCATCCGGCAGAGGATCAACAACACCGCCTGCAAGTCTTTATTCCAACGAAAAAGTAACAGTTACATCTCCGCTTCCGAGTGCATCTTCCCAGCCGGACAGATCATCTATCTTGCCAAGCCTTGTATAGCTCCACGAATTGGATCCGTAGAAAATAACGATCTGGGTCCCGTTATATAAAACAATATCGCCTGACTGTGTAGTCGTTTGTTTATTGCTGGTTGGCAGGCTTGTTCCCAACGAACCGACCTTTTCAAAGCCGGAATAATCGCTCATTTGAATCACAACCGATGCTTCACGCATCATATCCACGAGAGCGTCCACAGCATCGTTATTTTCTAAAGTCGACGTAAATGTGTCGTTTCCAATTTGTAAGATCATTTTTTCCACTGTGTTTTCCTCCGTAGTAGAATTATCGTTTTGCTGTGATACCAGCGAGCTTGACTCGTTGCTTATCGTAGAGCTTGCTTTTTCTGTGTCAAAACCCATATCGCTAATAGAACTGTCATCGGCAGCTTGTGTTGTTTCGCTGCCAAAAAGTGCAGGTGCTTCGGAACTGCTTTCGCTTTGCCCTCTTACACAGCCCGACAAAAGAACTGCCATAACTATAACACCGGAAAATAGCTGCAAAAGTTTAGGCTTCATCTTAAACCGCCTTTCCCATTTCATAGGCTTTTGTCAAAGCAGAATGTCCGTCAATTTCTCCGACACCGGCTACGCCGCCTGCAAAGACCGTTCCTGCGAGATGTGCTTTCGGGAAACATTCAATCCAGCCTTCCAGTCCGTTTATTGCACGAGCATCCACACCTTCTTCGTCTTCTGCCGCAGTGGCTAAAAAGTAAATATCTCTGAAAGCATAGTCTGCCGGAAAAAGAGATTTCCTTTTCTGCTTATTTCTATGACGAATATCGTCATGCACAGCACTCACAAACACCTTTGTTACGCCCCCTATTTTCTACGATGACATCGCCGTGTGCGTTTTCAATATCCATAATAAGTTCTCCGACTTCGGGAACATAGATATGTCCGGACAGCGGATTTTTGATGCTGACAATCGGGGCGGTAAGCGCAGCTTCCACCTCGGAACGCTCAAAGGAAAGATCGGTATCAATCATTTCGCAGTTTATGAGCTTCAGATTTTTGCAGTAGCAAAGAGGCTGTGTGCCGATGATTTTGCAGTTTTCAAAGGTGATATTCTCGCTGTACCACGCAAGATATTCACCCTTTACGATGCTGTTTCTGACTGTGATGTCCTTTCCATGCCAGAAAGCGTCTTTTGTGTCGAACACACAGTTATCAAAAACGGAATCGGTAATGTATTGGAAAGAGTATTTGCCCTTGAAGCGAACATCACGGAAATTCAGGTGGTCGGAGCGCATCATAAAATATTCACTCTCTGCGGTGCAGGTCTCCATTGTGATCCCACGGACAGACCAGCCAAATTCAGGCGAAACGATGTCACAGCCACGCATTTTGATATTGGCACATTCACGCAAAGCCTTAATGCCGTGGAGCTTAGTATCATTGATTTCCACATTTTCGGAATACCAAAGTGCAGCTCTACAAAATTCGGTCATTTCCGAGTTTTCAATTTTCAAACCTGTGTCATGCCAGAACGGATAGCGGAGGTTGAAAAAACAGTGATCTACCGCAATATCTCTGCCCTCCTTAAAAGCACTTTCCCCATCGGCGGGACCATCAAAGGCACAGTCCTTCACTAAAATATCCTGTGCTGCATAAAGGACTCTTTCTTTATCAAAGGTTTTGTTTGTAATCGTTGTCATAGTTATATACTCCTTTCGGGAATTATTTTATTTATTTGCCTTTCTCATTTGATAAACAAAGTAGTCAAGGCAGTCGATACATTTCTGTTCTCTGTGCAGGGAATCAAGCAGATTTTTTCTATGGGCAGCTAACCGCTTCAGACCATTTGCTTCTTTTCCTTTTTGCAAGTCTGCCATGACATTTTCAATAGTTTCGGAATCACAGCCCGCATCTTTCAAATTTTGGACAATAGATTCCGAGAATTCATTTAAGCCCATCATTTACCTCTTTTCTGCGCAGAATTATTCTCCGCCGCTGATCTGAACAATTTTATTGCCCCACCCCTCCAATACAGGGTTATCCTCAACTGCACTGTGGAATTCTTCTGTGTCGTCAAAATATCCTACCGGCGTATATTCGCCTGTCACTTCTCCGTCGCCATAGAAAAGGACGATACGATTCGGCTCTGAATAATAAACGGTTCCGGCGGCTTCTTCAGTTATGGTTTCAGGATTGGACGGAATTTCATATCGGCTTGGAATATCATAATACTGCATAACTTCCCAATTTTCATATCCCTCGTAGTTATAAATCGGCAGTCTCCAATCCGCCGTTCCTACATGGCGGGCGATTGCTTCGGCGGTGTCATTATCATACAGGTGCAGGATAAAAGGATCACCGCCGTCGCCAAACCGAACAACTAATTCCGCAGTCTGCTTTCCTCTCTCGGATTCATCATCACTGTCAGGAGCAGGACTTTGGGAATTACTACTTTCCATGCCAAAATCATGTGGCGGGGTGTTTTCGTTATTATTGCTGTTTTCAGTCTGACCGCCGTTTTCGGTCTGACTGCCACAGCCTGCAAATACGCCGATGACAAGTACAGACACAAGGGCAAATGAGATACCTTTTAATGTAAACTTTTCCATAAGAGTTCCTTTCCTGTGCCAAGTTTGGCACAAATAAATTATTTAAGTATGTTCTTCTGTTATTATAAGTCCAATCTCTGAATATAGTAAATGCCTATATCAAATACTTATCCATAACTAATAGGTATATTTAATCAGCTACCAACACAGTAAGCGGTACTTTTTTGATTTTCCCTGCGAGAAGCCCACCAAAAGCAGCAAAGAGAAGCGTTACAACAACCATAGGCAAAACCAGGCCTATAAAATTCGGATGTGATACAAAATTACTGATACCTGCCAGCTTCATCACAGAAGATACAAGTGGGTCTGTAATGACTGCCGCCAGAATTGTACCGATAAGTCCTCCCAGAACGGCCGCCATAGCGAAACGCAGCGCAAAGTTCAGCCGCAAACTTGCGGACGAAAAGCCTATTGCTTTATAAATACCTAAGTCTTTCTGCTCAGCTAAAAGAATTTTACTGCCTGTCATAACTGTCACAATCAGGATAAAGACACTTACCAAAGCGTACATCAGCACAAGGAGAGCCTGCATAGCCGAGATAATGCCGAAAAGCCCCGGCCAAGTATTTTCGTGGACATGAATATCACCGCCGTATGCGGATTCCAAAGCCTCGATCACAGCACCCTTTTGCGAATCGTCTGCAAGGAAGTAATGCCGGCACCATAGGTTTGGATGATCGCTGCCGACTTTTAAGTAACCCTCACGATTCATTCCAAAATTATCACCCACATCGTTCGCACAGGAATAAATACCCGACACAATATACTCGGAGCTTCCGGTATCACCCCGGACCGTCACGGTATCACCGATAGCAATATCGAAATTAGCGGCAATAAATTCCGTAATTACAATTTCATTATCAGCCATACAGGTATCTCCCTCTAAAATGTGGAAACGCTCCGGCTGATCAATGACATTTGACGTGTAGGAAATTCCGTTAAGCGCTACTGTAGGCATTGCCAGTACATAAGTATCTGTAATATCCGAATATACTCGAATGGTCTTTTCAAATTCTTCCTGTGTCAGTTCACCAAAGGACTGCACACCGATGTCGTGGTCTGCGGGATTAAAAGCATCCATCATGCCTTTGCCGTCCGTGCCGATCCAAGAATCCATCCGTCCGACGAGAGAAGCAAAGAACACTAACAGGAGAGCCACAACAAACGCTCCGATATATTTGCTTTTTCCACTCAACAACTGACGGAATGCAAGTCGAAAATGAATATTGCTGCCAAATGCCGCTGGTTTTGTAATTTTTGCAACTGCACCGTCTGTTTCACCCCGAATCGCTTTCATCGGCGTAATTTTACCGATTCTGTATGTTCTGATAAAAATAAACAGAGCAAGTAAAAGCGTAATGAAGATAAATGCGGCTGCCATAAACAGGAGCGACGGCGTTTTGGGGATCAATACACCCGTTGTTGTCAGTGTAGCATTTGTAACCATACCACCGAGAGGAAGGGAGAGCAAAAAGCCAATTACAAGCCCCGCAGCAGCAGGAATACCATACTGCAAAAGCTGTAACAGACGAAGACTGCTGCTATCAAACCCTACCGTTTTCAAAATTCCCATATTTACAAAGTCAGAAGCGATTGTACTACTGATACTGTGACCTAAAACAATCAGAACAACAAACAGCAGCACGAGGACAAATACAAGAAGTATCCCGCTGAACGCATTTTGCAGAATCAGCATAAAGCCTGCTATGGATTCTTTACTATGGACGGATTCTGTATATTCGGTAAGTGCGGTTTGTTCATTCAAAAGGCTGTTCAATTCTGAAACAGTCAAATGGCATTCGTCTTGTGAAAAGATATGGAGCATTGCTCCGTTACGGGCAAGAGCGTCAATTCCGGCATTGTGAATAAGGTCTAATGCGGCAGCCCGGTCTGCTTCGCTGATAAGAAATCCTTTCATGCCGATCATAGAGCTTCCCATATAAACATCTTCATAAAAGCCCTTTACGGTAAGGGTGAGATTCTTCCCGGCTCTTGCAATGGGAAAGGTAATTTCATCACCGAGCTTAATGCCAAACATAGATACCATTGACGGCGACACATACACCTCGCCCGACAGTATGGATTCGGGTTGCTGTGTGTACCCCGATAAAACATCGTTGAAGAAACGATAACGGTTTTCTGTCGGAATGTAGGTAATGAGTTGTCCTTCGCTGTCGGATTCCGTTTCGTTTGCAGTATAATTTGAATAGATAAGGCTTTGTGTTTCCACACGCTCTATTTCACCCAAAGCTTCTATACTGTTTTTAAGTCCTGTTGTATCAGATAAATTTTCTACCCAAACGGTCAGCTCGCCATAGCCCGATCTGTCAAGTTCGCTTTGGATATAGTTTTCAGAATTAGTCCAAACCGTAAGTACCGTTCCAAGAGCAGCCGCTACAAGCAGGGTGAGAATAAAAATTCCGAAAAGTGCGCCCAGTGACATTTTGTAAAGGACTTTTTAATCAAATTCACAAAAAATTTACATTTCAGGAAAAAAATAAGGCCGGGAACCTGTTTTTAGATTCCTGACCTATGGTCTTACAATGCTGTCCGTTCTGCCTTCAGTTTTTTCACTTCGTCAAGTGGAAGTCCTGCGTATTCCGCTATTTTTTCAAGTGTTAAAATCCCATCTGCCAACATTCTCTTTGCGGAATTGATTGCTCCCTCTTTCAATGTCTGATTCCTCATATCTTCCATAGCACGGCACATAATTTCGATTCCCTCCTTGCTCTCTTTGAAAAATCTCACCCTGTCTGCCAGTGTCCCATAATACATATCAGCTGCGTCTGTGCAGGAGAAGTCATGCATTAACTTCCCGATTGGTGTATCTCCACGGTAAGCGCCGTTTACATACAGTATGTGCGAACCGTCCTCAAATCTTTCCCCGGTTCCTAAAAAGCACCTCTCAATCGGATAAAGCGGCAGCCCTTTTTCCATTATGTCATTCTCTGTGATAAAGATTACCCACGTTTCCGGCAGCTTGTCGAAGTCCTCACCTTTCTTCAAAAGGTTTGCGTCCATCATGCTGCTGTTGTACCTGGCTCTTTTTCTCCCGGCTCCTTTGTCGGAGCGCTGTACCTCCACGTTCAGTTTTGCCCCTGTGCTGTCTGTAGCCAGAATATCCAACCTCACTGAACGGTTCAGCAGGTTCTCCACAAATACCTGGGTGCGGACGTCCAGCACCTTTAAATCCGGCTTTTCCAGTACAATCTGCAATACCAGTTCTATGCTTGCCGTATCTCCCTCAAAACACTTTGTGAGGAAATCATCATCAAGCAGGCGAAAGCCTCTTAGCCTCTGTAAATCTTCCTGATGTTTCTGGTCTATCTGTTCTGTCACTGTCAAACTTCCCACCTACTTTCGTACTTAATTTTATCATGTATATTCATATCTTACAATCTTATAAGCTGCTTTTCAGAATTGTAAATATATTTATGTATACGCAATTATTCAGTAATATTGCTTTTATATTCATCATATGTCCGAAAAATTGAATCAGCAAGTCTTGTTCCAGTAGAAACTAACTTTGCCAACACCCTAATTTGTTCTTTACAAGCTATACTATTTGTTGCATGAGGATAATTAATAGTATGATCAATTTCTCCCCATATCTCCTCAAATAATGTTCTCACTTGTATTTCACATGTCACATCACTTTTGGCATTATTAGGCTTCACTACATAATGAACGCTTGTGTAATAGGTATCTTTTACTTCCGTCTTAATTCCCAAATCTTCAAAAAATTGTTGACTCTCTTTTTCCCAAGTATATGCTTTTGGAGATTCGACCAGTTTCCAATCTTCAAAATCAGTAATTTTTTTCATGATTTCCTTATGTATTGTTGGAAATTGTTGTTGATATAAATGTAATATTCTTACACCATTCAAATCAGTAATTTCTTTCAAAAGAGTTTCTTTTGTTATCACAAAACCCTTAGAATATTTTCTCATCAATTTATCCCTTAAATGTTCTGGATCTTTTTGACGGGACTTGATTGAATGGATAGTTTTGCCTTTTTCAAAGTAGGATTGGTTCTAAAAAAATGCTCAACTTGATTAAGAAACTGGTCTAAAAGGCTTTGGGTTTCTTCTGCTTTATAAAATTCTATTACATCATCAAAATTATTTTTTTCAATTTCCATTATAATACCTCCGCTCGTGAAATAAAATCTTTGGCGAAAGTTTTATAATTATCCAAAGTGGATTTATAATCGTTAAACAATCCATTATTAACTGTAATTTGATTTTCTTCGAGATAATCTTTATTATCTTGCCTCATCTTAGAATATATACCAGGAACCGCCCACATAGGACATTTTAAACTTTGAGCCACTGACGGATAGGTATTATGTGTATACATAACACTCAAACCGCCTATTGGTTGTGTTACTATCTCATTAGGAATATTCGCAATATTCTGAACTTTAATATTTTCTTTGATTGTTTCTGGAATCAATATAGCATATCTATAATGTGCTGCAGCCAAATCGTAAGGATTAGAATTTTTCTTTGATGTATATTTTTTAGCATTATAAATTGTAAACCCAATATATTGAACAAATTTCTTTGGAAACTTAGCAATTTTATTGTCCGATATTAGATTATATATAGTATTAAATTCTTTTTGCCACAAAGCCAACGAATTTCCTATATTTTTTATTCCATATAAACTAAACATATCAGGAAATGTGGGAATAAAAAAACCATCTACTGTTGATATAATTGTTTTATTCATAATCCCCAAGCTCGGAGAAGTATCTACAATTACATAGTCTATATTATATTTCTCTGCATACCTTTCACAAATATTTCTAAATGCTGTTACTGTCCTAATGCTTAATGATTCCCCTTGATACAATCCATTCCATCGTTCTGAAATTTTAGATTCAAATTTATGAAGAGATAATCTTCCTGGCAAAATATAAACATTCTCTGATATTTTTTTTGCTGGTGGTAATGTTTCAAATTCACTAAACCCGTCCTCAACTGGTTTCAATAAAAAATGAACGGAACGTGGTTTACGAAACACTTCACATTGAGGATTCCTTTCCATAGCTTCAGAAAAATCGTCCATATATGGATCTTCTTCTTGCCAAATATTCTCTATTTCATTTTCAAACATAGCATTTATCGTAAGATTACATTGTGGATCAAGGTCAACAAAAAGAACTTTTTTATCTAAAGTTCCTAAAGCACAGCCTAAATGATAACTTAGTGTTGATTTTCCAACACCACCTTTATTATTAAACAATGATACTATTTTCACTTTTTTACCTTCCTTGTCCAATATTTTTAAAATAAGAATTTTAAGAGTTTTCCTCATCTCTAATTCAAATTATAACATATTTTGACACAATATGCCACTCACTGATGTCCATTCCTATCCCCTCCACTTTTTCCTTCAGTAAGCATATGGTTTCCAGCAGCCGGAAGCGCACTATGCCTCCCGGCAGGACATCGGCAAGCTCATTCAACTTTGCCAGGTCATTCCTTATGCCGTATTGGTCAAGATAACCGTTGACATATTCTTGAAGTTTTTTCTGCTCTGCCCAGAATTCCTGTTTCTTCTCCCTATACGTCTCTACCATCCATTTTATCCTCATTAGTGCTTTGGGGTCATGCCGGGGCATTCCGCATACACCGTGCCGCCCCATATCCCTGCCACGCTTCGGTGCCGCCTCTTGATCGGTCTTCTGCTCTGTCTCCTTATCTTGTAAGTCATACAGATAGTCGATCAGACGGAAGCGGAACTTGCTGTCCGGCAGAATTTGTACCACATCCCCCAACAGTTCCTTATTGCCCCATATATTATTCTCATCAAGGTATTTCTCAACATAAGCCTGCAGCTTTTCATACTCCACCTCATACGCCTGCTCTTTTTCCTTATAGGCCCGCCTTAAGACGCCTATCTTCTCCAACACTGCTTTCTCCATCATTTTCCCCTCTTACATGTTCATCCCCTGCATGGCCCGCTGGGATGCCTGCAGCAATTTCGCAATATCCCCGATCCTCTGGCATGGATATTCAATATCATTCCGGCTCATTTCCCATGCTTTTCCCAGACGCCTGATGACATCCGGGATATCCAAAATCCTTTTTATTTCCTCCACGCCCTGGATCGATGCCATTTCCTCCGCATACCGGCTCAGACCTTTCACTGTCTTAAGCCGGATCAGGCTAGAGCATCGCCGCGGTATGTTCCCTCTCTGCCTTACATGCTGTACCCTTGTGTCAAATTCCCCCGTCCAATCTTTCGTTTCATCCACTCCCCAATACAGGCTTAATGCGTCAACCAGACTCCTGACCTGCTGTATCTCATCATCTTTTCCCTGTCGTGCGATCTGCTCTGCATAAGAAGTCAGCCCCCTTATTGCCGTCCTTGCCAGTTCCCTGTCCTGACGGATACTTTCCTCATCCATGCCCATCCCTCCAATTTTCGAGATCATCCTGCCGCTGTATCCTGTTTCGCCGCTTCCCCCAATAAAAAGCCATGCACTCCATAAGCGAAAGTGCATGACTGTTCTTTAGGTAAAGTCTACCATATCGACCGTCCGGCATATCTTCCGGTAGCCATTTCCCTTGGGCGCAAACTCCACGTCTGTGCTGCGGCGTACCTTCCGGCCCAGGTGTTTCTTGTTCAGCGATATCCCCCTCCGCAGTTCGCCGCGGAAACTGTAAGAGCCGTTTCCCCGCATCCAGCAGTTCCGTTTCTCCCTTGCCGCACCGGGCATCCTCTCTTGCTGTGGCATACTGCTTAAGCCTCCTTTCCTCTTTTTCAAGACAACACTATACCATCTCTGCCGGAAAAAGCTATCCGGAATAGTCCACAAACATCCTGACTCACTTTGTCTGATTTAGGCAATAAAAAACGGCTTCAGGGCTATGACCTTCCACCTGCTTCTGTTTTCTTATATACTTATGACGCTATACACATTTTTTATTTTTTTGTGTACGCTGTTCTTTTCTCACTCTCTTTCTGAACGCTATGCACACAATACACAATTAAAACGGTACTCCATTTTACATCAGCAAAGAGCAAACCGGGATTACCAACCATTGCTCTTGCAATGGCGGCTCTTTGTGCCTCGCCGCCCGATACCTGCGATGGTAAGCGGTCTTTGGCGTTCTCGGCGTGCATTTTAAGGAGCAGCATATCGGTTTTTTCCCGAATTTCTTTGATGCTGCCTGCTTTTGCCGCAAATCCTGCTACCGCAACATTTTCAAACAGAGTTAGATAACTGACAAGGTGCGTTTGCTGAAAAACAAATCCAAATTCATTCGCCCGAAGCTGTGCCATTTTCTTTTCGGAAAGCTTGCTGATTTCCTGTCCCTTGAATGTAACGCTTCCCCCGGTAATGGTGTCCATTCCGCTTAACGCATAGAGCAGGGTGGATTTTCCTGCTCCCGATGAACCCATAACTACCGCAAAGTCACCCTCGTAAATATCTACATCAATACCTAAAAGTATTTGTGTTTTTTCACCGCTTTGCGTAAAGGTTTTATGAATATCTTTTCCACAGAGTATTGTGTTCTTCATCATGCCGCCTCCATATCTGTAAGTATCAATCGCTTTTTGCCGGCGGTTTCCTTTTCATCAAAACCTCGGATTTCCTCTTGTGTAAGATTCGCTACATGCAGCAGCCGTTTCAGCTTTTTCGTCTGCAAAGACGAGATTTTCCAGGCAGTTTTTTTCTCATTTCTTTTGAGCTGCCATAAATCGAATATCGTTTTTATATAGTTCATGATTCCTGTCCTCCTGTAACTGTGAAAGTATAAGCGATGTTATAATTTTCACGGTGATAGTACCGAACTTCGCCGGTGGTTTGATTCATTACAATGCTCCATTCCGTAGATTCAAATTCTCCGAAATTGTCCTTGCTTACGCTGTCGAGAGAGTCCCGGACATCATTCATCTCCAATGTTTCGGAATCTTGAAGGCGGTTCATCAGAATTTCATAACGCTCATGTGATTGCTGCGTGCCGATTCCGTTCTTTTCACCTTCTGCCAGATAAAAGTTCGTAACTGCGGGTGTGTCGGTAACAAGCATTTCATTGTTTATATATTCCACTACTACGCTTTTTCCCGTTTTATCTGCAATTGCGAAATGCACCATGTAACCAGAAGAAGCGTGCATATCGTAACTGCCAAGCAGTTCGATTGCTTCCTCTACATTGGCGGCTTTATCGAGCAGCAGCCGAACAGCAGTTGTAGTTGTAATATCCGGCTTATCCGTATTCTGTTCAATGGTTGCGCTGTCCTGAATCATATTGACGGAAATGGCAAGCCCCATTTCATTCAGTCCGTCAAGGGGAGCATAAAGTGCAGCAAGTGCTTGTATTTCATCGGGCAATGCCGAAAGGCTGATCTCACTCATACTTATAAAATCCGTATTGACTGTGGATATGGAATGATAGCTATTCTCCGGCTGACTTTGTATAACCATCGCATTGCAGGTGTTCCAGTCAAAATTCCTACCAAACAGCGCTTCCCCGTCTGCATTTTTAACGGACAATGTGCTGCATCCAAAGAGGTTGCCGCCAAACAAAAGATTTCCGAAATTTCCTACTCCGCTTTCCATTAAAAATGAAACGACCTCGGCATCCGATGAAGCGCCACCTCCAGCCAAAAATTCATCGAATCCATAATCCCCAGTATATCTGACAGCAGATAAGCCGCCCGTCAATTCTGTAATTTCTTCCGATAAAACAATATCCTTTGTTTGTTCCTCGCCCTGTGTGTTAGATGTCCCATAATTGCCATTGCAGGCAGACGGTGTTTCTTCATTTTTACTGCTGCAACCGGCAAAGGCTGTTATCAAAAATAACGCCGCCAGTAAAATAGCTAATTTCTCTTTCATCGTGAACGCTCCTTACGCTAAATACTTTTCTGATAATTTTATTATATCTGCGGCCATATAAAATAGTAAATGCTTATATCAAATACATTCCCATAGTTTACAGGCATACCAAGATGTGTTACACTATATAATACAAGGAGGATGTTCTTATGGAACTGAGAGTATTACAGTATTTTTTGGCTGTTGCAAGAGAAGAAAACATTTCAGGTGCAGCAGAATTTTTGCACCTTTCACAACCCACCTTGTCACGCCAACTTAAAGATTTGGAAGACGAACTTGGTAGACAGTTATTCATTAGAGGTAACAGAAAAATAACCCTCACAGAAGAGGGTATGATACTGCGCAAGCGTGCGGAAGAAATTACAGAGCTTGTCAAAAAAACAGAGGATGAAATTACTTCATCAGACGATACTCTTGCCGGAAATATAACAATCGGTGCAGGTGAAACGGACGGAAATCGTTTCCTGATAAAAGCCATGAACGCTATACAGCAGGACTATCCTCTTGTACATTTTCACATTGTAAGCGGCGATAAAGAGATGATTACAGAAGCCATTGATCGTGGCTCTATTGACTTCGGAATCGTTTTCGGAAATATAGATACTGCAAAATATAACGCAATACCGATTGACTATAAAGATACTTGGGGCGTTTTAATGCGGCGTGACGCAGAACTTGCCAAGAAAGAATTTATAACGGCAGAAGATTTAATAGATAAGCCTCTTATCATTTCAAGACAGGCATTTCAAAATTCAGAATTAAAAAAATTCTTCCATACAGAACAGGAGAAGCTGAATATTGCAGCTACTTACAGTCTGCTTTTTAACGGTTCGCTAATGGTAGATGAGGGATTGGGATATGCGATATGTTTTGATAAACTTGTGAATGTTTCAGGCGATAGCAACTTGTGTTTTAGACCGCTTAAATCAAAGATTGAAGCACACATGAGTATTATTTGGAAAAAGTATCAGGTTTTTTCAAAACCTGCACAGAAGTTCTTGCAGAAATTACAGGAAACAAATACATACAAATAGAAATTTTAGGTTTTTACCCTTCCTACACTAAGACTTTTGATATCAGTTGCTTCTCAAGTATTTTACATAGGCATACAAACCTTTTGATTTTGCCTTAATGGGGTTCAAATTTAGCAATAAGGCGGGTTCAAATATCTGTGGGGAGAGTTCATTTTCAAATACTGTTCCTTACAAAAATAAAATTGCTACCAAAAGAAAAAGGCTTCCAGTCACACCCAATGTGCCGAAAGCCCTTTATTTCTGCGATTTCTCCTTGGATAGGTTACAAAGGAGGACGGGCAATTTAGCATCTGTAAATTGATGAGAAACGACTATCAACAGTTTGCCCTTGATTGAAAGAAAAATGTCTTCTATCTTGGCAGCAGCAGCATCGTCAAGATTTGCCAGAGGCTCATCAAGTAGTTTGCTCCATCTTCCGTAATAATAAGCTCATCCAGCGAATCAGGATTTGCAAATTTATCCAGACCAAGATCTTTTAGTATGTGAATCAGTTTATCATCTGCTATTTCTCGATACATTGTCAGATTGTTTCTAAGTGAATCATGAAACAATACGGCTTCTTGCCGGACAATCGTAACGCTGCACTGAATACTCTTGCGATAGACAACCCTGTTGAGTATGCTCGTCTTTATCTAGATGGAACTATGCAATTTGGGATAGATGCGGAAGACAGTACATAATGTGTTAGGGGTAGAAAGTTATTCACGAGAATGAGACAGACTCGCAACCATTAGTTGCGCCATTTGATAATTCATTCGTTACTATCCCGGAGGCATACCAAACACTGAACGAGTATATGAAAATGCTGAATAAGTTTGAAAACGGGTTTATGTTTTTATGTATATTTACATTAACCTGCTATCATTTTGCCATAACAAAAACGACTATTTGGCATCCTTACAGCCACTAACTAAAATACCCGAAAAGCCGCTTATAAAATCTGGCTTTTCGGGTTATTTGTCAAAGTAAATCTCTGGGGATATCGAACAGGTGTTCGAATCCATTTTCTACTTTATTGCTTTTTTAATGAGCCACTGGGGATGTCGAACAGGGGTTCAAATCCCCTTTTCTACTTTATTGCTTTTTCTAATGAGCCACTGGGGATTCGAACCCCAGACAACTTGATTAAAAGGCAGTGTTTATAATGCCATTTCCCCTTTATTTATGAGCGTTTTCAAAACATGTTGCTATAATAATGCTATAATAAGCTTAGATGTAACACCGATGCCATTTTATTTAGCACCCAACTTTTTCCATGTCTTAGGGCCTACTATGCCATCTGCAACGAGGTTATTATCTGCCTGAAATTTTTTTACTGATCTCAATGTGTCATTTCCAAAAATTCCATCCGCTTTTCCGTCAAAACTCCCCACGCTGTACCCTTTTGATATCAGGCAGTTTTGCAGATAAATGACGTCGGAACCCCGGTTTCCCATTTTTAGCGTCTTTCTGGCTGTCGGCAAATCGCTATTTACGATAGCATCATACTGCGTCAGGTTGTATTTATCAATGATCGTCATGATCGTGCTGATATATGTCGGACTTGTAGCATACCCTCCATTTTTAATCGCAGTAATGCAGGCACGAGGATCTGTCTGATTAACTGCATCCGCATATCGTGATAAACTGCACAGTAAATCCATGTAATCCTCTACGGCCTCCTCTACGGTATCATATGCACGAAAGTTATCTCTTATCGAGACATACTGCCCGTAATATTCTTTCGTTTTTGTATTATAGCTTTTCCCCTTCCATGCACTTCCGTATTTAACGCCTTTTCCGACTTTAAAGCCAAATAGGCCATTTGCCCCGGCCATTGCCTTGCTTGTCCCATATGCAGACTCACAGCACGCCTGCGCAATACATACGGACGGAAGTATCCATTTTTCACGCGTTTTGCAAAGATTTTGTGCGATAGGGGCAATCATTTTTATAAAATTATTCACCTGCTCTTTTGTCGCCATATCATTCTCCCCTTAAATTCCTTTGATCTGCTCAATTGCCTGCTTTACTTTGTCATATCCAAGCATACTCCCTAACCAGTTAGCCACTCCCATAAGTGCCAAATAAACACTGTTAAGTGCATTAAACGGCACCTGATAGTTAACGTAGTAGAGCGCAGCCGCGCCGCATCCTACAATCAGCGCCACCACCAGGACGACAATGTTCGAAGCATACCTGACCTTTATGTCATCCAAAAACTTTTTGATCCCCTGTACCAAAAGGGATGTTGCTACTGCACATGCTGCTAAAATAATTGTAAACATTGATATGGTCATATAAAATCCTCACTTTCCGAGCTCTCTGACTCTGTTTGCTTTTGTTGTTCCCGGAGCCTGATGTTTTCAGCCTCCCTTGTCTCAAAATATGATTTTGCGCAATATACCAAAAAAATGCCTACCAACTCGGTTACTATAATACCGCCCATAGTTTCTGCTATCTGCTCTTTTCCTAAAAATGCTAAGATAAATGGGAATTGCATGTCTATGAGTGCGACATTAACTATACGGTTCATCATCTTTTTTGTATATGTTCTTAATCGTTTTGGCCGCATATTCTTTTTTCCTTCCTACAAAATCATGAGAACTGCCCCCACTGCCGCGCCAACAATGGCGCCGATCACTGTAGTTATGACCGACATCCTGATCTGTTTGTGAGTCTCACCAGGTTCCATTTCCAGTTTTTCAAGCCGCACTCCCTGTTTCCTTTGTTCTTCCAACATGTTTCCCATGTTTACGGCCATTTCCCGGACGGATATGGTCAGCTCATTGATCTGCCGGACAGTTTCTTCTAATGCCTCAATGCGTGCATTCTGCCGCTTGTTTTCTGCGTCGATCCGCTTAGCAAACTCTTCGTGTTCCTGCCTGCTTAACACTTCTTCTGACATGTTCCTGCTACTCCTTTCATTACGTTTTTACTGATGATCTGCCAGATATTTTTCAGTAGCGTTTCTCCACAGTTTAGGTACTTTATCGATTGTGAGATCACCGGCTATAATTTTAGCAGCATAATATTTTACCATTATTTTCCCCCCTCTCCTTCCACAGCCATTTCACTGATCACTTCGGCAATATCCTCGATCGCTCCATCCTGCAGTTCCTGCCCGTCTGTGATATCGCTTAACAATCCGGCAATTTCTTCGATTGCTCCATCCTGTATATTCTGTGATTCTTTAATAGCTTTCACCTCTAATTCCAGTCTCGTCCGCCTAAGCATTCTTACAAATGTTACGTCATGTTTTTCCTCCGCGAAACCACTGTCGGTTGCTTTATCCTGTATTTCATAATTGATATCTGTTACAACTCCATAATCTGTTTTCATTGATGAAAGTCCCGTATATCCTGCATAAGCTTTGATAAGCGTTTCATCCTGTGTTTCGTTACTCTTTTCAATTAATTTGATGATCTGCGTATTTTGTGCATCCTTTAAAAGCGCTTCTAATGCATTTTTGTCAACATCGCGCAAACTAAATTCAAGATTCGAGTTTGTCTCACGGATGTTCCAAACCTCAAAAGATACTCTGTTTGCAAACTTTATTTGTTTCGTCATTTTTTATAATCCTTTCGTTTAGTATGATTAATTTATTTGTCACACACGATTAAAGCGTATCCCTCATTTGTGGCACCATAGCCGCCCTCGAGAGCAAATGATATGATGTCGTCATCAGTTACATCAAACTCATAATATGTAACCTGTGTGGCTGATACATTTGCCCCCGTCGAGGTCCGGGTGTAAAGACTTGTCAGATTAACATTTGCACTGGTTTGCATGTTTTTTGGTCTTGCACTGGTATGAGCAGTGTATACGACATATCCATGTTTTGAGCCTTTTATCTCAACCATCGGCCTTGCGTTGCTTATTATCTCTATTTTAGTCACACTAAAAGGGAATACTGTATCGGCACCTCCCGGGGTCTTATAGCCAGTGATCTTCCCTGATTCGTCATAAATAAACTCCGGATGGCTGTTTAATTCATCAGTTATTTCATTAACCTTCCGCTCCATATCACCTACGTTTTCAGTTTCGTTTTCTAATCTTTCGATCTTATCCTGCACCGTCTCCCCATCCGGACAAAATATAAGATGGGAATATGTCTGCGAATATAATTTGTTTCCTTTGTAGTCTGTGGTTGATCCTTCATAAATTTGTGCCATTTTATTAACCTCGTTCTTTCTGTGATATTGTATTTATTCCTTATTCTGCAGAATTAACCTCGAAATATAGTTTTCCTTCTACCCGTTCCGGGTTTTCCCCGGGGTGTACTATAACAAGATTTTTACAGCAAAAGCTATATTTGTTCCCGTCTGACTCACTGGTAACTTTTTCCGGTGACTCGCTAAAATACATAGAAAACTCATTTCCGCCGGTACATCCACTAACTGTAGTGACTCTTGGCGTAAATATTAGATTTTCTACGGTGCAACCGCCTGAAATTCGTATATATATACTGCCGTTAATAGTCTCTGTCGGCGTATATTCGGTTCCACTTCCCGTGTCGGATGCCAGAATACTGCTGCCGGATTTCAGTTCGATTTTATATGTATCTTCTGCACCATTTTCAGGACACCCTCTTAGTTCATAAATTGTGTCTTTATATAAGGCGACCGTTCCGACTAAAAAGAAAGTATCCTCCGTTGCTATCCCACTCGCCGTTATGTGGTCTTTCATTACGACAAAAGCAACTCCATTTTTTACCGCTGTGCCTGCGGTTGTTTTCATTAGGTCATGATAAAATTCCTTGAATACTTTAATAATCAAGTCCTGCTCGTTTCCGATCTGGAAGTATAAAACCCCTTTCGTACGTTCGGAAGGCGGGATGTATTCTTCCATAACAACCAACGCTTCCGATCCGTACGGTCTGTAGTCATCTTTGTTTCGCGGATCAGGTCCTAATAAAATATAAATCAAATTATTTATTTCTACCGTATCCCCGCGTTTCATGAAACCGGCTTCTTCGGATTTCACAAATTCGTCTATGTTTTCGCATTTCGCCGATATCGGGATCCCCGCAAATGATTCTGTAATCTTTTGGTAGTTATGGTTAAAATCGTCTACCTGGTATGCATCATCTTGATCCGGTAGTTTTAAATCCAATCTGTCTGTATACCGCATTGTTCTTTTCACTCCCTTTCTTTTTCCAATGATAAAAGGACTACAATGGTGTAGTCCTTAGTCCTCCATGTGTATACTGATGCAGATATCCGTGTGTATATCTGCTCAATATCCGGTGCGTATTATACAGTAAATCTATATCAAGGATTATATTGAGTGGAATGATTTCCAACAGCCACCGCCGCATTTCTTCATACTGCCTTGCCTTATGCAGCGCAACTCTGACCTGCAGCGTCCATATCTCGGCTATGTACCGCATTGTAAATCCATTTGCACCGCACATCTGCGCCAAGTGCTCCCATACCCGTCTGTATGTATAATCAACGTTGGCATTTAAACGGTTAATGATCCGGAATCGCCTGTCTTCTAATGTATCATCTGCGTAAGGTGTAATTCCTATGATCTTTTCCCAACGTTTAATTCCATACTCTCCCATGGTATATAAAAACTGGTCATTCCACGCCTGTTCTATGGCTCCCCATAGATTTTCCAGTTCAGGATTTTCGCCGGCCGCATTTGCTATGATCTCGCGTACTTCTTTTAAAAACTGCGGAAGGTAATCCAGTATATCAGGCTTTCTCATTGGTTATCCCCCCTCTTACCGCCAAGGCGTCTTTGTCGAGATACAGATTCGTTTCACTTCCATTTAATTTTGTTCCGAAAATATCAAGTATCCCGGCAACGTCAAGGATTGCCGTTTCAATTTTAGAAATCCTGATTATTGACTGTTTATTCTTTTCCCACGCTTTATTAACAGCAGCAAAATATACGTCAACTGCATCCTGGATATACTGTTCTACATCTTCCCATACATATCCGTCCATAAGAGATATTTGTGAGTCAATGTTGATATTAACAGCAAATGCACCCGCTACCGTTACCGTATGTCCTATCGGCGCTATCCCATAACCTGCACCTCTATTGACTAACGGGTCTATCATTGTTTGTATCTGATCAATAAAGGACGGTTCCGGCACAGTATAACTGCTCGTTGTAATAACTATTTTACATGTGCCGCCTCCCATCCATTCAGATGCGGAATATAGCTTCACGCCCCCGACTCCGGGAATCTGTTTTACTTTACGCATGTAATCTGCGCGATTCCCGCCAAATGCTGTTGAGTTGATAGATGCATAATAAACTGTATCGATTTCTTCAATAGCAGCCTCATCTTCTCCATATGTTTCGATTGCCGTTATTTCACTGGAAGCAAGTCCGGGTATGTAGGCTATCGGCACGATTGTTCCTGTAACATTTCCTATCGTCCCGGCAGTTTCGCATTGCAGGCGGTAAAGTCCGTCCTCTACTTTTTCTTTGACGGCAAAATTGATAGTATCATAATTAAACCGTTCACCGACTGATAAGTTAAGCGTCGAGGGTTTTATAGTCGCAAGTACTATAGAGGGTTTTGCATCAAAAATGGTGATATCAATACCTCTTTCCCTGCATCTTTCCAATTTGCCGCCCCGGTCGGAAGTATCAAAAAAGGTCAGATTAAGAAAATTATCTAACGCTATATACATATTTTGGTGTTCAACTGCTATAGGCGCCGTTGTGTTATATAATAAGGAAGATTCTCTTTTATCTAATTTATCCGAAATTCTATCTAGGACTCTTTGCCGAATCACCTCGTATGTCTGATCTTCGTACATTTATGCGCTCACCACCTTTTCTGCGTTAAAATCACCGAGATTTGTATGGACTGTGAAAAGAACCTTTAGCTTTCTCATATTCTGCTCAAAATAAAAGTCGTCAACCGCCTCTATTCTGTCGTCCTGTATCAGCGCTTCCGTTATTCTTCTTTCTGCTTCCGGAATCACATACTCCATCGCTTTTCCTATCAGATCGACCAGTTCCACGCCATAATTCCAAGGATAAATCAGATGTTCATATCGTTCTGTATTTAATATAAAAAACACAGCCTGTCGAATTTCCTCTAACCCTTCCCTGCTGCCGTTTATCCGTTTCTTTTCGTAATCAAGGGCATAATCTCTGGAAGCGATCTTTTCTTCCACAAAATCAAATGCTGCCTCTTTTGCAAATGACGGAAGCATGCGTATCACCCTCTTTCCATTTTGTCTAAAATTACATATTTCTGCCCGCCCTGCATCTGAATCAATACTACTTCATCATTAATTTTGAGGGCGTTCTTTACTTTGATCTTTGCACTCTCCATCGACAGTTCTTTTAAAATTTCTTTATCCTGACCGCATAAAATGCTTCCTTTCCCTTCGAATTTAAGGTCGATCTCCACTTCATAATCAGATACATTTTTGGTTAAAACAAGGAATTCTTCGTCGAGATTCAATTTGCCATTTACCTGTACCTGCAGCGGAATGTCCGAAATGACTTTTCCATACACTATGCTTGTTGGATTTTCTGCCCTTATAGCCTCGATTGCGCTTTTTTTCATAGCTTCGATAAAATTGCTGCCTGTCATGTCTGCACCTCTACGCGATAAAAGTACCGCCTCTTAATGTTAAATCCATGGTATGTAAATCATTTTCGAATTTATGGACTACTTTTTCGCATACCATTAAATTACGCACCTGTATATCACCTAAATTCATTATAACAATAACACTGCTGCCCGCCCTGACTCTTATATCACCAAAAGCACTGTTTATTTTCAACTTTCTGGTTTTTTGGTTGTATAAAGACAACAGTGTGTTTACTTTTTCGATAACGCCAACGTCCGAAGATACCGTTTCGTAATATTGTAAAACACCCCACTCGTTTATATTGGCAGAGTCTTTTGCAATATACACTTCTCTTTTCCCGGTTTCCTCATTTTCATATACGAGTTTGATCTGGTTGTAAGTCTGATCATCAATACTGGATTCATATGTATAATTCTGTCCGGTTGTTTCATCTATCAGTATGTTGACCTTCATATTTTCAATATCTTTTAGCATAAGCCTGCCAAAATCATCATACAGTACATACATTTTTTTTCGGCTAGTCATGGTGTCGTCCAGTGCATCCTGTATGATGTCAAATAATGTCTTATTATCCTCAACCTTGGCCGGAATGATATATCCGGTATCATCCAGACTTCCGACAGATAAGTTAAAATCCGCCGCTATCATTTGTACGACCTGTGCGGCGGATTTTTCCTTATATACGTATGTTTCCTTATTTTTGAGGTATCTTAACTGATCGTAAGCGGTTACTTCGATAAGCTGCTCTTTATTTCTGCTTTTTTTAAAGATAAAGCCGAAAAATACCTTTTCTCCGTTAATAATCAACCTTACCGGATTCCCCTCGGCAAAATCCGCATTTTCTGTCTTTACAACCGTAAACTTCAATACTCCCGGAGTACCTTTTCTCTCTGTAGTCCATGTTATTCCTGTTTTGACCGGCGGATAATAGATTGTACTTCCATTTACGATTGATAACTCAACACTCATCCTTCATTCCTCTTATGGCAATGTGATCTCGGTCCCCGGAAAAATCCACCATCCATTGCTTGATGATAACTTCCCGTGTTCTTTTGCTGCAGATTCTATCGTGCCCTTATTGGCCTCATACACCTGTTTCCAATCTAATGCATTGCCATATTCCTGTTTTGCGATATTCCACAGCGTATCTCCTGACTGGATTATATATGATCCGGCCGAATCTTTTGAGTCGCGCGTAGATTCTTTCTTTACCGTGGCGCTGCCGGAACCGCTTCCCCTGATCGTCGCTGTTTTCGTTCCATAGCTTCTATATTGCTTTAATTCTATGGAAACAATATAGTCAAAACCTTCATCTGCTGACTCTTTTACTTTATATTCTTCAAGCGACACTTTCATGTTGGTGTAGGGAAGCGTCCGGCCTGTCGGCATTTTCCGCGATACGATAAACTGAAACGGCTTCTTTGATAACTTTAGCTTTTCCAATACATTCAGGTAGTAAGACGCCTCTTTATATCCATCCGAATAAACCGCAAAAGGGTACTTTACGTTTGGGAGCAGTATTTCAAAGGAAATATCCGTCAGTCCGGCATCCTTTAATATATTGACCTGTGACTCGTTGATCAATTCGATCGTCTTATTCTGGTTCCTGATCTGTGTATTCATTTTGGACGGCGGTATCGGAAGCCTGACTCCGTTTATAAAAAAATAGTAAGCCATTACTCATGAACTCCTTCCGCTGATATATCAATCGATTCGCACAGTTTATCCGTAAACGTATCCATAAATCCATCGATATCCATATCGGAATTGATCGTATTGTATACGCCGCCCATATCCACCGATATTTCAGCGGTCGTAAAGCGGTTAATCGTTTCCATTTCCGCCGCATCACGCAGATATTTGAGGTCTTCTTCCGAGATATCGACAGTATCCTTTATATTTCCTGTATCATCTGCTATATTTGCCACATTGCCGGCCAGTTCTTCGTAGTCCAAAACATTACTGCCATTACCGGAAAGGTCGAGTCCTACGTCTCCAAGCAGGGATTCTATGTTAAAGTTTGAAACCTTATCCTCCAGATTTTCTCCCCACGCATAGCCGGAATTATAAGCCTCTCCGTATTCGATCCGGTTAAGTCCGAGCGTTTCCGATGACAGATTGACCTCTTCCATGACCTTTTCGTATGTACCGTTTCCATGTTCTTCGGCAAATGCTTCCATGCACTCGCCTAACGTGCTTCTCCATCCTGATACAGCATCAGCAAGATTTGAGCCAAATATCGAGTCTATGGCCGTCGCTATCGTCTCGAGAATACCAAGGATTATATCTGACAGACTTACGAATAATTGCACGATAGTAACTATCGGATCGTTAAAGATATTTGCAAAATAATTTGCAAATGCGGCAATTAAATTCCATATGGCACTCACAATTCCGAGAACTAAATCCAATAACGAGAGTAGATTGTTCCATACAAATGCGCCCGCAGCCGCTATTGCTCCCGCAATAACCCCGGTTGCCGAAATACTGCTCCCCGTTACTTTATTAATAGCCGCTACTACTAAATAAATAGCGGCCACAATCGCGATAATCAGCACAAGTATCCATGTGAGGGGACAAGCATATAATGCTGTGTTTAATTTAAGTTGTGCCGCATTTTGTGCCGTAGTGGCAGCTACTTCTGTGCCTGTTGCGGCCGCATGGGCATATGCCGCTGCGCACATCGCAATCTTAATCCCTTTACTCACAGCCTCATAACCATTTGCTATTGCCAGATATGCAAGATACAATGCCAGGGCGGCGCTCACTGCGCCGATTACCGGCGCAATAAGTGACCAGTTGTCCTGAACAAACGTACCTAACGCCGCCATTTTTTCAAACGTGAAAACCAGTATATTCCCGAGTACGCCTACGCCGATTGCGGCATTTTTTACAAAGTTGTTGAAATTCGGATTATTGGCTACTTCGGACAGCTTCGCCCATACCGGATTTAAAGCGGCTGTTGCATAGTTTTGGAACTGATTCCAGACACCGGAAAACGTCATAGGCATTTCATTGAATTTCTGGTCTATTTCTTCCGACGCTCCCAATATGGCATTTTTCACGATATCCGCCGTAATCTGTCCTTCCGCCGCCAATGCCCTTATATCCCCTACAGATACGTCCATATACTTGGCGATCTCCTGTATAATATTCGGAGCGGCCTCAAATACGGAGTTAAGCTCTTCGCCGCGCAGGACTCCTGAACCAAGAGCCTGCGTCAATTGCAATGTCGCGGAATTGACAGCGGCGGCTTCCGTACCTGCTATTGTAAAAAGTTTGTTCAAATTCTCGGCGAAAAGAATCGTTTCGTTGTTATTACTAAAAGCTGTTGGCGCATTCAGGCTTAACTTCGCAACAGAATCAGCCATATCCAAAAAGTTGGCTCTGGATCGGTTCGCCGAGTCAAATATCTTCTGCTCCAACTCCTGTATACTTCCGCCATCGTCCACGATCATGCTCATGCGTGCGTTGGTATTGCTGATCCGGTCAGATAATTCCACTGCCTTTTTCGCTGTCTGCAATGATGCATATGCCGCTACTGCCGCTCTTACCTTGCCGGTAATTCCCGACAACGCATCCTGTGTATCATTTGCCGCATCCGTATACCGTTCCTGTGCCTGCGTTGCTGCCCTTATGTTGTCTTCCACTTCATCCATTACGACGGCTACGTTTGCAAGTTCACTTCTTGCTTCCTGTATAGATACCGTGTCGATCGGATTATTCACAGCATTCTGCATTCTCTCAAAACTGTTTAATACGATCATCAGTGCTTTATTCATGCTTCTTAAAGCAGGGGACATTCCGTCATTTATTTTTATGGTCGAACTTACTCCTGACATTGCTATATTCTCCCTTCTTCAAGCTGTTTTGCCTTTTTCTTATCATTTTTGATCTTTTCATCAATGCAGGCAATTATAAAAGCCTTTTCGCGAATACCTAATGCAAGAAACTCCGTGGGTTTCCAATGAAATTTGTGAAGGCAATAGTAAGCATAATTCGCCTCACTATCACCTTCAATTATTAGTTTTTTGCCGTATCGATCAGATCGTTGATGTCTTCTGCTTCGGAATCCTCGAGCAGTTTTTCAGTCAGTTTGTCAAACTCATCCTTATAAAGCATGGTTTTTATAAGCGCTTCCGCCCCCATTACTCTGTAACTGTCCTGCAGTTCTTTGTTGTTCAAATCCGGTGAAACTATGCTTTTCACTGTCAGCTTTGTCAAATACTCATTTGAATTAAAATGTTCCCTGAATTGCCCTTTTTTTCCGATTACCGGAACGGTTTTTGTACATTCCTTTCTGATCTTTTCGTCCTCTTCTGCGCTGATGATACGGACTTCCCACGGAATCGTTTTTCCATCTTCGTCTTTAAATCTGCTGCTTACTACGATCTTTTTGTTTTCTCTTTTTTCTGCATTTCCTGCAAAAAAACATGCTAAATTTCCCATATCTTTTTTCCTTTCCGTTACTTTATTTTTATCCTTCCATTCCAGGGAGCAGCGTGAACTTTTCAGGAATTTCAAAATCCTCAAACGTAAAGTTCATTTCCTCATCCAGATATTCCGCATCTGCATCTGCTTTGGCTAAGATGACATCATCAAAATTGCAGTCTTTAAGAATTATCGTCTGACGTCCTACTACAGAACCCTGATCTTCATTCGTGAGCTGAATATCAAAGTATACATCTTCGCCGGTTTCTTTGTACTTATACGCCAATTCCCGGAAAACAGAAGTAGTATAATGTAACGTTGCTTTGCCTGTACCGCTCCATCCGGCTGCCTTATTACCCTTTCCAGTCTTTCCCATGATAGGGACTTCTGTTTTTTTCTTTTTCATCCGCGCTTCAATATTGATCAGCTGCATGAGTCTCAACCGGCTTCCATCGATCGTAACATAACATTCCGCGAGCGAAGCACTCACGGTATCCTTTGCATTCATAACATTGTCAAACAATTTAAACACCATCCTTTCTTACGTATGCCGTCAGGCAACTATCACCTGCATGTATAACTGCTCCATTGCATTTGTAACTGTTACGATATCAGCTACGGACACAGACTTTTTATCTTTGCCCTCGCTGACAACAACGTTTTCCGGTTTAAACTTTTCAATAGCTCCGATTTCTTCGAGCTGTTTATGATGACTAACAATATCATTCCACAAAGATACTCTGCCGGAAGCGTTGTTGGGAATCTGCCCGATATACCTTGTGTTGAAGATTGTTGCAATGTCCATTGCAATCTGATCGATTACGCGAATCGTCTGATTCGCCTTAAAGTCTTCCCCTTTGTCCGCCGTCGTTGTTACCAGGCTGTTTATATCTGTTAATACGCGTATATCTTTGCCCACTTTGTGAAACGCAAATTCGCCCGTGCGGATCGCCGTTTCAAGCTGTGCCTGCGTATAATTCACCGGGATGTCAAACTCTCCATCATACACTTTATTTGTATTTGACTGATTTACCGGACACCCGGCAATAACTCCTAACGTCCACCATACCGCATCCACACAATTTTTTACATTGACAACGGCTTCATGATCTGCCGCATTATTGAAAACGACTACCTGATATTTAACTCCCGCATTGTCACGCATGTCCTTTACTTCCTGGATATAAAGCTCCTGTATTGCCTTATCTGCAGAAAGACAGCCAATAGCATTAAATGTATGATTTTCAGACAAATCAAGGAATTTAGAATGTTCTTCGGCTGTTACCGCCTCCCCGTCCGAGCCGCCTGTCATTTCCTGCCTCTCTGACGCAGTAAGTGTTTCAAGGTTCCATGTAACAAACCCGTTATCCGTTGCACTTAACTCTTCTACCGATCGTACATTCGCCGAATAAACCATTACGTTCCCGAAAAAAATATTGACGTCAAACGTTCCTGTTGTTGTACCTGTAAGAATTTCTGTACTGATCTGATTTCCTTTCTGTCCTTTCCATTTCGCCTGCGCCATACTGTTTGAGGCTTTTTCTCCGTTTTTCATGAGTTTATAGCAGTACAATGTTTTAATATTTCGGAATAAATCTCTTAATCCCTTTGCTTCGTCCGAATCATATGTCATGCCAAAGTACTGCAGGCAATCGGTCCTGAACTCTTCTGCGGTTACCTCAAAAACTGAATCATCATTTCCCCAAGACAACGGCACCGCAAGCGCCGCCTTTCCTCTTCCTCCTATCATTGCCGACGCACGGGCCACACTGACAAAATTCATGTATGTCCCCGGAAGCACCTTATTCTGTGTCACAAATGTTCCTCCGCCTAACATAACTTACATCATCCTTTCTTTTTTAAATATTGTGTTATCAGCTCATCTGCTTTTTTAAATGAGTAATCCTTATCAGGTTCCAGTACAATACGAGCTACTCTGTTATTGTATTTATCCATCTGTAACAGCTGCTTTCCTTTGTACCCTTTCGCGAGCATGTCCTGCTGTTCTGCCGCTTTTTTCATTGCCACATCCTACCCCCTTACTCCTACATCAAGGCCATATTGATTCATGGAATCTTCTTTTTCCGTATTAATAAGTACAACCTGATATGTAGCATTGTAATGCAACACACCATCTATAACTTCATAGCTCATATCCTTTCCCCGCAGTATGTCGCCATTTGCCAAGGTTATATACTCTAATCCTTCCATTAACATATCGCCTACGGCGTTTATGTTATCGGTATCCGCATCATTTACCGGGAAGTAATGTACATTGAAAATATATTCCCGTTTCTTACGCTTCCCAAGAAATGGCGTATTCATAACCTTTATTAGCTTAATGAAAAAACAAGGCTGTTCTAATTCCTGCCGGATATTAGAGTCATAGATTTTATACTCGTCCCCATAAATGCTGTTTAACTTTACGGAGATTCCATTTGTGATATCATTTACCATTTACCATATCCTCTAATTTTGTTTTTAATTTCATTTCAAGATATCCCGGTGCCATAGATTGTATTTCTTTTTCAGATATCGTTAATATGAATTTGCCCTCTACCCATGCATTTTTCAGCTTTTTCCCTATCTGTGGAACAAAGCGGCCCGGCTCCTGTCTGTGTCCGTACTCGTAATAGGATGCATATTCTTTAGGATTTATCACTTCGCATATGTAGACATCCCCCTGTTTCTCCACAGACTTGATGGTCCAACTTTTTCTTAATTCGCCGCCCTGCTTCTCCGCATTGTATACGAGCACGCTTCCGTCTTTTTTGATGTAAGAAATTTCTTCATAATCACCGACATCCGTACGTTCTACCACTTTTTTGTATAGTATCACAGCCAATTCATGGGCACAGTCACGACAGAATTTTTCTCTGTCAAACTCATACATACGGTTTATACGTTCCTGTAATTTTTCCAACTGCCGGAAGTCTACTTTTCCCCACTTCATTTTACGACCACCTCTCAAATAATTTTAATGCAATTTCCTGATGATTTGTAAATGTGGAAGGCTTTCCGCTGTTAGAATACGCTACTGGCTCGTATCCTTCCCGTGTCACTACAATCTTTGATCCGGGTTTGATATTTATATCACAGGATATAAATAATTTAACCGTCTGTATCTGTTCTGCAGCTTCTCCGCTTGTTGACGGGGACACAGTCCCAAAAGAAACCTTACAGGGTTTATTTTCGTAAACGGTCACTTCATGGAATGTTGTTTTTTTTGTTTCGGGGTCTGTTACAGGCTGCCACTCGATAATATTACAAGTATCCTGATACATGGATTCGATCGCTTCTTTCGTTTTTTGCATAATGCTCCGTATATCGATCATTACCACACTAACCTCCTGTATCTGGCAAATTCTTCGTCATGTCCGTTTATCATTGCGTCGATCGCGGCATCAAATTGCTGCTCCACTGACGCACCTTTTTGAAATGTAATGCTTGTGTCACCCTCTTTGATCGTTTCTGCGACAGGGGAAAAATCATAGCCTGCGAGTTGTCCCATCGATTTTTTTAATTTCATGAACTCCCCACAGGCCATGTCAATCTCAACTTCCGCCAGTCCTTCAGGCACCGTTTCAGCGTTGATGCAATTTTTTATCTTATTTTCTACCGCCGCAAGAGTAAACTCTATAAGTGAGGCATCCATTTTTGAATCATACTGGTAACCAAAATCTTTCAGCCTGTTTATCAGCCTCTTTTTCACAGTCTCACCTACTTATCCGTTTTTTCCTGCCTGCTGCCGGATTTACTTTGTGTAGTGTCTTTCGATCCAGATGTTTTCCCGGATTCATCCGCTTTTTCCTGACCTTTTTGGGATTTCTCCGGTGCCATAAATCCTTCCACCTCATATCCTAATTCTTTAGCTTTCTCTGCTACATAGGAATCTTCGGTTTCAAATCGGCCGTCTTTAAATTTCAACAGTTCTTTTCCCTTTTCCGGGTCCCATACTGTTTTCCCGCTTTTTGGTTTGTTTTTAATGGTATACATTTTATCCCTCCTATACTGCAAGACCTGTGATAGCGCCATGCAAAAACGCCGGACCATGCGCAAGGCCGATCTGTCCGTAAATCTGTGATCTGTCTGATGCGCCCTCTTTTGCAAGCGCCTCTTCAAACAATACGCCTTTGCCCGGGACCGCCTGGAATACAGGAGCCATATGTTCAACGTCTGCAATCAGGATTGCGTCTTCCGGCATAAATCTATCCCATACTACGCCCATTTTAAAATAATCTGTCTCGATCTCTTTGATGTTCACGCCGCCGACATTCCGCGTTGCCGGAAGATTTACGCCTGTCTGTGATGTATAAATCTCTGATATAACCTGTTTTTGTTTTGCACCGCAGAAAAGAACCATATTGCCAAAGTATGCGCCATTTTGAGCCATCTCAAGATATAACTGCTTTAACAGCGACATTGACAGTACCGCACCGCCTGCAATAATACATGCGGATGCCTCGGATGTACATAACTCTAACATGCCTCTGGTCTTGTTTGCTTCCGTCGCTTTGGTGGCTTTCTGGTACGTGCCCGAAATAAAGGATTTTTCAACATCCCTTGCGATCTTTGTTAATTTGTGTTTGATCTGAAATGCCTTTTCATCCTTCGGGTTAGGCTGCTGTCCTGCTGTGTTGATTCCCGACATTAATCCGCTGTTTGACTGCTTTGCATAAGTCAGGTCGATCGTTTCATGATGTATCTGTACTACATTTGTTTCCTGCTGCCTTGCCGCATGTGTCGCTTCGGGTGCCTTGGCTGATGCTGCCTCCGAAATATTAGGCTGCTCCGCTTCCGGATAATCGAATAATACCGCTGTAGGAAACTCAAAACTGTTTGTCTGCTTTCCCCCCGTTAATCCTCCGATCATTGATAAAAGCGGCGTCTGCGTTGCGTCTGCAGTAAATAACTCACCTGCATAATTCGGCAGGTTCCATGTTGTTCCAAGTCCTGTAACCTGATTGTTCTCCTGTACTGTATCCGGCATAATTAATCACCTTTTTTAACCTTTCTTATTTTTAAATTAAAATAATTCCTTCACCTGCTGCCTCTTCCTTGATCTTGATCTGCTCGATCAGATTATTGCTTTTTTTGGCAGCCTCGTATCTGGCTTCATATCCGGAGCGCTGTGCATCCGGCAGGCTGTCACTTCCCTCCATGGGTTTCGCGCCTTTTACTGTTACATTGTTCTGTCCTGCGGTAAAAAGATAATCGTTTTCCTTTTTTACCGTTTCCAACTGCTTCATTCTCTCGTTTTTATAGGCAGTTTCATCCATCTTCTCATCCACGTCACCCATTAAAGCGATCACAGCTTTAATACTTTTTGCCCCGGCCTCTGTAAGCAGTTGGGTGTCGATTGATTCCCTTTTTAACATCTGCATTTCTTTTTGATGCTTTTCCGCTTCCAGTCGGTTTTCTTCCTGCAGGTCGCTAATCCTCTTATTCAGGCTTTCCGTATCGCCAGTAGATTTCTTTAATGCCTCTAACTGTCCATCACGGTCCCTCACAGTTTTTTCTGCCTGTTCTTTGGCCGCTTTGATTTCATTAAACTGATCTTTGGAAACATAACCTTCCAATTCTTTCGCCGACGCTGTAGCGGCCTTCTCGGCTAACTCTGCGCTGATCCCAAGTGTTTCAAATTCTTCTTTCTTCACTTTTTTACCTCTCTTTCTTTTTTGCATACTAAAAGACGTTATCCCAATGAGAGAATAACGCCCTTTGTATAATATTTATTTAAAGGCAGATTATAATTTATAGAATGCCTTTATAACATATTTAACCCTGTCGCACATACTTTTCATACCATTCTTTGTATGATATATTGGCCGGCACATAATACGTTTTGCCGGTCTTTGGGTCCCTTGCCGCCCGTGTTTCGTTGTCAGTAAATTCATCTTCGTAAAACGGTATTGTCGTTGTTCTGCAGCGTGTGTGAAAAGGCGGCGCGGTCGCTCCGACACGGTAATCTTTCATATCGATTACTTTATGGTCTAGTCTTCGGCATATTTCGGATGTTTTCTTATCCAATGTCGCTATGATCTGGTACCGTTCTACGTCAAATTCTTCAAACATTTCCTTTTTAGCCGCCGAGTGTACAAATGCAAGTTCTGTCATTACAAGCGTCTTGGCTTGATTCGTGGAGGCCTGAAAACGCTTTTGTATGTCTTTTATCGCCTCATCCGGCGTTATTCCCCGGATGAGAATTTGCGATAAATGATTTGTGAGCTCTGCAACCAGTTGAGAACGGTGTTTCCATATGCGGGAACTGAAATTACTGCCGTCCGGCGTCCATGGTTTTAAAAGTACTTTGTCAATTTTATTTTGATCGAGCTGCATCAGAACAAAGCCTTTGCCCGTTCCTCTCTGCAATTCAAAAGCCGTATGATAATAACTGTCCTCATAAATATCCTTCATTGTTTCAGTGAATGAGTCGTTTTCACCGGCATAAAGTGTTTCGATTTGTTGTTGAATCTGCAATGTAAGACTTTCCAGTCTATTGATATGCACTTTGGCCGAAGCATTCTCCAATTCTTTTATCCATCGTCCATCAACATTGTTTTCCCGTCCGACCTTGATATATTCTTCTATGTCCCACTTTAATTCTGTCAATTCGTTGCTGATAAGCAGCTTTTTGGCATCCGACATAGATATCTCATTATTTGAGGCGAATCGAGCGTACCATACAGCAATTTGTTTTTCTATCTCTTTTTCAGCCTTTTTATATTGTTTTTCCAATTCTGCACAATAGTCTGCTCCTTTGTTTATCTGCGCCTCTTCAAGCTGTATAAACCTTTTCGCCCAATAACTTTTATTCGACATGATCTTTTTCCTCTATGCCCTCACCCTGTCTTAATTCCCGGAATGAATCGCCATATGGATCAATAGCCTCTTCGCCTTCTTTTTTGATGTTGTCCATTTCTTTTTTTACGTCATCTATCCATGGTACTTGGCTCAAAAGCGTTTCTTGGCTGATCCTTACGCCAAGATTATTGAGTGTGCTAAGTATTTCAGACTCGTTGATAATCATATCTCTGTTAAATATAAACTCAACTTCTTCGTCCTGAAAATTGCCTAACCCTGCCACCGACATATAGTAATTTAAAAAGGGAAGCATTTCCTGTAACGCGTCCTGAAATTCTGTTTCTATTTCATTTGTGTCTATGTCTATTTCGTTGTAGACGGAAAGAATGTTCATCTGGTTCGGTGTTCCGCTTTTTAATATTTTCCCGTCAAATGAGCGGGCGTTTTCGATGAGCGCTGTTTTCAGCAGTTCCAAAATTTTATTATAATTTTCTGCATTAACCTCTATGCTTAGTCTGTCCACTCCACCATCCGCGCCCTCTACACTCCTGACCTTAACTGCTCCGTAAACTGACAGATTTTTTCTAAATTCTCCGAGATCGGTTCCATCATAGTTTTTAATGATCAAGATCGTATTACGATTATCTTCAAGCATGTTGTTGTGAAACATTGACAGCATTTCATTTATTGCGTCCTGTAAGCATTTGGTCCTGCGGATAAGAGGTATTTCTTCCACGTTGTATTTGAAAGCTATGAGCGGAATCTTATCCCATTGATATGCCTGCGTACCAATTGTAAAATACGGCTCATACTCCCCTAATACAACATCCGGCGTCATAACAAAATCATTTAGTTCGAATCTGTATATTCCTTCCGGTCTATATATTTCTACCTTTTTCGTCTTAACCTCCGTAGTCCCCTGATATTTGATTGTATCGTACACCCGGATCGCAAAATCTAATTCTTCATGTTCCTTATCTCTCCACTCCGGCAATATTTCGTGCGCAGGAAAAACTGCGAATCTGATCTTTCCGTCTGCTCCAAAATAGGGATACAGCCATGCAATTCCGCCATTTAAGGACTTCTTGCAGATATTTTTCATTTTTTTCATGAACTTTTTATCCAGTATTTTCTTTAATGCCTCTTCATACTGTTTATTTTCTGCCTTAACAGAGAGGGGTTTACCGAGAAAATAGTTTGTCTTTTTATCAACCGCGATCGCGTATTGGTTATCGATGTCATGCTTATTGGGGAGGTTTTTTATCTCTTCCAATTGTCCATCTTTACCAATCGCCATCCTTTTGGATTTTAATATGTCATGATACCCGTGGTAATAAAGTTCTCCGGTTACCTGCTCGTTCCATGCGTGCGATCCTAACCATTTCCTTATTTCCGCCTCAATAAACTGCCGATTATTCATGACCGAATCCGCGCCCTCTTTAATGATCCGGTTAATTATTTCTGTTTCTGTCGGTCTGTCGAATAACATATATTTACCTCTCTAATCAAAACTAAATCTATCGCCTAGCAGCAGATCAGCGACTCCATAACGCAACGCATCCGGTCCGTGTGAAAATTCGTGCTCCGGCTTATCTGTTGGCTTTCCATTTGTATCTTTCTGCCAACAATAATTATTTATCTCTTTCCAGAACTCCTGACAGTTCGTGTGTACTACGATTTCATAGTTTTGTATCTGCTGTATGCCATGATTTACGCTGTCTTTTCCCTTTCTGGATTTTTCTGCTTTTATGCCGCACTCCTGCATTTCCATGATTGATTTTGGTTCTGCGTTGTCGCATATGATGCGCTGCCCGCCATATCCCATAGCTTTGATCTGTGCCGCAATCTTTTGATTTGTAGTTCCGGTTTGATACCATTCATCAAAAACGTATATTATCTTTTTACTGTTGTCTACCATTGCGCAGATAAAGGCGTTGGGATCTGTAAAACCGAAATCTAATGAAAAGGACGACTTTATTCCTGGAACTTGACGTATCTCCTGTATGTCAAAATCCTCCATCCGGAATTTTTCGTATATTAACCCCTCTGCAATGCCCCATTCTCCATCGCCTTCGATCTTGAATCGTTTGGGGTTGTTTTCTTTCATATCTTCAAAGATTTTTATATCCGCATCGTCCAACCACTCGTTACACCGATATGTGGTCGTTTTGGTAAATACCATGTCGCTTGGCGAGTCAAAAAAACGCTCTTTTAACCACGTCCTTTCCGACCATGGATTAAATGTAAATCTTATCTGTTTCCAGAGGCCGGGCGGCACCTCACCTCTGATCGACATATCGAGTTTATTAAAATCATCTTCGGAGGTTATTTCATACGCTTCTTCCACCCATACCCAACATAAAATACCTTTGGGAACGGATATGGAAGTTACTTTCAATCCGTCATCCATACCTCGGAATAATATCTTCTGGCCGGTAGGTCTATAAGTTGCTTCTATTGGCGAAACAGTGAAGTCCCATAAATGATATACCCCTAATCTTGCGGCCGCCCACTTTAAATCCGAAAAGCAGCTGTCTCTAAGCGTGTTCCCAAAGCGTCTTACACACAGGGCGTTTGCTTCCGGATATTTCATAATGTTGTAAATAAACCATAAGGCAGTTGTTTTTGACTTCTTTGATCCCCTGCTGCCTTTGCAGAGGCAATATCTTGCTTTACTCTCCCAATAATCTCTATAACCTTTTCCGATTATATCCGGGAGATATATTCGTTTGTTTTCCTCCTGTTTGTAATCTTCCGGCTGTAGGATAAATTTCATGTACCCAAATATATAGGGTGATGAGGATGATATTTCTCTTAATTTCACGAAAGTTTTAATCCTTTAATTCATCTTCACCGGATATGATGATAGGTAATGCTACGTTGACATCTACCTTATCGTTCCACATACCCAAGTGTTTTCCAAGCAATTCCAATGCTTTCATTTTATCAGTCAGCCGGACTTCTCTTTCCGTTATTTTTCCTTTTTTTGATGTAGACGTTTTTACTTTTATAGATTGGATACAGGCAAGATCATCCTCGGTTGCGTTTTCTTTTATTGAGGCGTCTTTTGTATTAATGACGTCTGATGCATTAATTAAGGCTAATCTGGCAAGTTCTATCACGACTCTATCCTGATTTATACCAGTGCGGCGGCTCCGTTCTGCCATCTTTTTCGCTATTTCTTCCTGAACCTTAACATTTGCTAACAACTTTGATCCCTGTTCGCAGGCTGTATGCACAGAATATCCCGCGCGAATGGCGGACTGTGTCGCGTTTAGGTCTATTAAGTATTCATCCACAAATATTTGCTGTTTTTTAGTAAGTTTGGCCATTTTGCGACACCTTCCTTTCATTTTTTTGATGTTGGGGCGGCAAATTGGTATATGACTGCTGCCTCACTGTTTTTTGCATACAAAAAAGATATCTGCCTGCTGCCTCAATGGCTACAAACAGATATCCTTACACGGGGAGAGATTTGTCTGGTTCCTCTGATTATTATTATAAATGTGTTTTTGTGTGTTTTGGTGTGCAAATGTGTGCAAATTTAAAAAATGCCGTTTTTTATAAAATTTAATATTGTTTTATCTATATAAGTCCTATCAGATCACGTGGCAGTCTCTCTATATTTGTCGCGTTTGTCAATATATTTTTGATAATCCCGCTTATATCCTCGTTTGATATCAGCTAAACACTGGTTAAGCTTTGTCTGCTCTTGCAGGCAATAGTCGGAGCAGGTATTTGTTGGAGCATTACTTATGAAAGTACGAAGGCAATAAACGCATACCTTTTGCACCTGTTTGCGCCGTGCCTGCTTTTTTATGTCCTGCCCTGATGTCTTGCTATATCCGCGCTTATGATCTCTCTGCCACTCTAAAACACCTTTACGCTGACAGACATCGGAGCAATATTTTTGTCTGCCGGATTTAACGGTATACTCTTTACCGCATATCACGCATATATCAGTACTCCCGATCGGACGCTTTGCACCGGTCTTTTTATGGCGTCTGCTTGTCTCCCGCCGTGCATCGTCCGCACAATCCGGGCAGCGCCTTGCCCTCGGCCCGCCGTAAAACTTGGCGCCGCAGTCCTGACAGATGCGGATTTTAACGACGGTATCTAACTTTTTGATCTTTGCACACGCCAGGAGAAAGAAGGGAAGATATGGTTGGAGTACATATAAAAATTAAGGGACTCATTTTTCAGAATCCCTTAAAAAGTGGTACTAAGCTACAAAAATGTTTTTATTTGTTGCATTGTTTTTACTTTGATTTATGACTAATTTCGTATATTAACCCTATAAGCGCCACTACGAATAAGCCAAATTGGAATAAACTATCATATGTTAAGTATCCCATAGGCAAACCTTTCTAGGTAGCTGTTCCCACTAGAGATATTATAGCACAATGCGTACAATATAAAAAAGTAAATTATTATATTGAGAAGCGTGAAGACTGTATGGTTTTTCACGCTGTCAAATCATAAAAGCACCAGTACTTAACTGATGCTTTCCACCTGGTTCATTTATACTTGTCTTATTTTCGGTTCTACGGCTTCTGACCTAACATTATGCGTCTGGTTCTGATTCTCCGGTTTAACCTTCTGTGTTATACTGTTCAGTTTCTCGTTGAACTGTTTTTGGTTTAATTTTTCTTGTTTGCCTTTATCCATAATGTCACCTCTAGATTAGTATGGGCAGAAATTAAAAAAATATTATTCTTTTCTGTGCCTGTTGTCCTGTTTTATCCATTTTTCAAAAAATAGTTGATAATCTTCCTGCTTACGCAACTCCTATCGATATGTATGATCTGACCGATATCTTTTTGCGATAGTCCCTCTACGTAATGCATATATAATATCCGTCTTGTTAGGATGTCAGGGATTTCTTCTATAAAATCTTCGATTTTTTCACATTCTTTTGTGAGGGCGTCGATTTTTTGCTTATATTTCTTTTCTTTTTTCTGGTACCTGTCCGGATTAACTCCGATAACTGCCCGCGGGATCGGATAGCCTTTTCGGTAGTCCAGTATGGTACTATGATCGATCATAGCACCGCCCTCGTTTATATGCTTTAGTTTATACTGCAGTTCCGCGATCTCTGCGATATTACTTTGATATGATTCTAACTGCTGTTTGGTCAAATCAAACACTCTCCTTTATTTGTGCTCTTTTATGCCTGCTGCCTCTTACATGTTTAAACAGTCCTTTACCATGTAAGACTGTTTTCCTCTTTCTTCCCGCCGCCCAATACTTCCCGGAAAGCCTGCCTGTTTTAAGCAGATTGCCGAAAAATTTTGTTGTTTCTTTTCTGTTCATTCGATTATTCTTTAATATCCTTCCGGCAGTGTTTCGATCCGATCCGCGGTTTGGAATGCCTTACTTGCTGTTATGTAATAATTATCCTTGAGTTTTATACGTTCTTTTATATCTTCCACCCTCGCTTTACTAATATAACGATATACTACATCTAATGGTCTACTGACGGTCTGTATGGATAATCCCGTCGTTGGCTCAATCACGTGACAAATTGATATGTCACCTGTATCATCTTTTTGGTATGCGTAAAGAGTAAATCCATATTTTTCAAACACTATACCCTCTTTTTTTACAGCCACGGGTATTCCATTCTTTTGCCTTATCATGGTATAAAAAATCTTTTTCCTTATCCCATTTTTCTGTAGTCTTTTCCGTATCTCATCCGGCGTTTCCATTTTTTTACCACATGGGCACTTTTTGGCCATTGTTATTTCTTTTTGAGACTCATTTCCGTAAAGGACAATATCTTTTTCCAAATTACAATAAGGACATTTTAAAAATATGCGCATAGTGTTCTTTCTACCTTTCTCTCTTTCTTCTTCGCAGTTCGGCCTTTAATTCGCTCGTACTGTATTGTAGCAGGGGATTATTTTCCAGTTCTTCCTGCTGTCGGTGATTTTGCTGTGTTTCATAACGCTTTATACGGTGTTCTATTTCTGCAAAATCTTTTCTGTTCACTTTTTTGATCACACTCCTTTGTAAGATCTGGATTTACTTCCGTCAAAGTCTTCAAATCGTTCGCAGGTCCGGAATATAATCTTGTTATTTACCCAACGCTGCATTTTCCAACATGCTTTAAAATGATCTATCTGCTCTCTGGTATACTTTTTTAATAATTCATGTTCTGATTTTATTTTTACAGGCTTTCCGTTTTTATCGCAGTCCACAAAATCATCTTTGTTATATATCATCACAAACGGACTAAAGCCTATATCTCTTAAAGTATAAATCCGGTCTAAATCCTCTTCCGTTGTTGTATTAAAATTTGTAAGCATATATACCGTTAAACTGTGGTGATCTAAGCCGGTGATTTTTCTGACCATCTCAAATTTTGGAAGCACAAAACATTTATCCTCGTATCTATCCCAGGCGAAATGAATATTTTTTACATGCATCTGCTTTATCATATCCGCCTTTTCTTCCGACATCATGCGGATATCCAAGCCTTGAGAAAAATCGATCCATGCCTTACTGTCTATAAGCTGTTTAAACAAATCTTTCCATTCCCGGCAGGCGGTTATGTTTGGGTCAAGTAATACGATATTCTTCTGTCCTCTCCAAAACTCTGACAGATCAGCAACCTTGTGGGCCTGCTGCCCTTCTTTTGCAACAACGTGGCAAAAGTCACATCCTCGTGGGCATCCTCTGCTCATAAATCCATAGGCGGTATCTTTTGTCAGTTTGGGATATAGACTGTAATCGGGGTATATATGTTCTATTTCATGAGGCAGTTGGTTGTCATTTTCTTTTAGATATACCTCTTTTCCATTAATCAATTTTATGCAATATCCACTGCCGCCCTTTGATACCTCAGCCGCATTGACAAAGTAGGGATAATCAGGCGTAAAGCTAAATACTTTTGACATGTACACTTTATCGAGTGGATCGTTAGGAAATCCATGTAATAAAGGCTTGTACCAGTCCACGCTGTCACCTTGCTGTTTATGCCATGCAGACAGTTTCATGAGTGGCAGGTTGGGGAAGTTGTGGCCATCAACATCTATTAATCCTATTCTCATTTTTCTCTCATATCTGTGCTTTCGTCGGTTAATTTGGTTTATATGGATTGCCAAGCAGCCGCCACGCAATTACCGGCGTATATATTTTTGCAAAATCTTCCATGCATGAGGCTACTTCCCACCAACCTTCCGGAATAATGTATAAATCTATTTTTTCGTCATATTCCAGATCATTGTCGTTATCCCAACAATAGTCGCTGTTTTCCACGTTGCTCGTTCCGTCCTCGTGAAAAGCTCTGGCGGTATAGTATAGCGTTTCTCCGGTTTTGTAATCCTGCCTTGTGTATGTTATCTCAACCTCTTCTTCGTTTTCCGGCATCCGGTCACTGCATAATATCCATCCGTCCTCTTTGGATTGATCGTTTATCAGTTTATCTATGTCTTTAATCCTGTACTGTGCCGAGTAGTCGGCTTTTCTGATGATGATACCTTCATCCTCCAGTTTGTTCATGTGGACGTGTACTGATGATTTTGATGAGAGCTTTACTCCTTTCCCGATCTCTCCATAGTTTGGATAAAATTTGGTATATTTGTAGTAGTTGGTGATATATTTTAATACTTCTTCGTCTTTTCTTGTCAGCATGGCTTTGTCCTCCTTTTTATGCAAAACATAATTGACCGTTGTTTTCCGCGGTAAGGTATTCCGTCCGGATCATTGGCTGCCGATCTCCTACTTTTAAGTATCCGCAGTTTGCCTCTATCAGCTTTTGCGCCATGATCGGCACCACGCTGTTTCCGATCCGCGCCACCTGTTTACTTACAGGATATTTATTTCCGTTATAGTCACGGTTTATAACATAATCCTTTGGAAACCCCTGCCCCATTTTTAATTCTTCCGGCGTCAGCATCCGCAGAAAGATATCCATGATCACATACTCATTCCCGAGGACGGTTATCAGCGCAAATCTGTCCTTTGTAACTATGGTATGCAGCGGATCATTTACACTCTGGCCAGTGCCGCATCCGTAATACTCCATGATAAACTGACTTACCCAGGTACATTTCTGCAGCATTTCTTCCGTCTGCTCTGTTATGTCCTTATCCATATTTTTAAGTAAGTCATCCGCTGATACTACGTATATGCTTACCTGTCCGAAATGTCCGGGGGATGTGGTGATCGTATGAATCGGCTCTCTCATACTCTGGCCTGTGGTAGTGTTATAAAACTTTGTAATGTATGACATGATCAAACCATAGCGGTTACTGGTATCGATAGTCTGTATAGGTTCTGTCACCTGCTGCCCCCGGAAACCGTTTTTTGTCGTCTCGGAATGATACTGGATCAGGTACGGTGTTACTGCGATAAAAGGCGCTACGTCTGCGGTTACTATGCCAAATCCATGCTTTTGCGTGATAGTCGGCATTGCCTCATGGATGCTCTGGCCGCGGAACCGATCTCCGCCATGATTCACCTGTACGATAAACGGTTCCGGATTGCTAAACACAAATCTTTCCAATCCTCTGGCGATACGGTTCATGGTTTTTTCGGCTAGAGGTTTCTTGCGGCCAAAGATTGATTTTCCCATGTCAGTCAGATCGAGATACTTATAAATAGGCTCCCACGGTTTCAGTCCGCCTGCCCCGCCTTTACTGTGCGTCGGCTCCGGCCATGTAATACTGCGGCCGTCCCGTCTAAATACTGCGTACCACCGCTTACGTGTTGTCGGTGCGCCAAAGTCTGCCGCTGTCAGTTCCCGGCTGTCAAATATGTATCCGAGTGACTGCATTGCGGTGATAAATTTCTTATAATCCTCACCCTTTCTTTCTGGTATTGGATGCCCGGAAGCGTCAAGCGGCCCCCACTGCTGTATTTCTTCCACATTTTCCATGATAATCACGTCCGGAAGAATCGTCCGCGCGTGTTTATATACTGCCCACGGGAGGATTCGCAGGCCGTGTTTACGGGGTTTTCCCCCTTTGGCTTTGCTGTGGCTTGTACAGTCAGGACTTGCCCACATGAGCGCCACATGCTGACCTTTTACATATTTCTGCAGATCAACCCTGAAAATGTCCTCTGTTAAATGCAGTGTGTCCGGATGATTTGTTTTATGCATCAGTATGGCATCCGGATCGTGATTAACAGCTATATCTACCTGACGTCCCAACGCCATCTCGATTCCTACGCTTGCCCCGCCGCCTCCGGCAAAGCAGTCTATTATTAATCCGTTTTTCATGACGTCACCTCCGGATAATCATATATTGTCAGCTGCTTATATTCGTCGAAATTGTTTTCTACGTCATCTATGTCGTGGCATTGATTCCATAGCGTTTCCAGGCTCTTTCCTTTTTTCCACGTGTGCGATAGCTTGATCTCTGCCTGGATAAAAGGATAAATCTGATCTGGATATCTTTTCATATTTTCGATGGCGTGACGATCACTCATAAACATGCACGCCATGCAGCTACACCGTCCCAGATATTCATAGCAAAAGTGCGGTTCCAGATGCAACTCCCTTCCCTGTTCAAACATTTTCCCTTTTTCATAATCCAGACAGGGACGGTACCAGTGACAGGTAAAATCTCCTTTTCGTTTCGTCCATAGCGTGGTGCTGTGGTATTCTATCGCCGGGAGTTTTGCACGCCCTTTGCTTTCATCCCGCCGTTCGCCGGAGATAAAGAGACATTTATTCCCTAATATCTGCCGGTTCGCGCGTATCCATTTGTCTGTTATGCCGGTTTTTAAATAGGCCGTGCACCATCGGTTTTTCATATCCGGCCATTTTAGCCGCTCTTCTAATAATAAATTTAAAAAGCCTTTAGGATGCTGTAAAAGCACCGGCTTAATCCCTAAAAATTTTGCCGTCTGATAAAACAGCTGTATATTTTCCGGATATTCAAATCCGGTATCGCAGTACAGGAGATATATTTTTTCCTTCGGAAATTCTTTCAGCGCCCAGTATAATGCCCCTGTACTGTCGATGCCGTTGGAATAACTTACGATCACACTCGTATAATCTGTTTGTACTCCCTCTTTAACTATTATGTTTGTCTTTGCCATTTTTCTTGGAGTCTGTATATACGTTGCCCCGGCCGGAGACTGACTCCTTTCTTTTGCTTTTTATGGCTCTTTTACGCCTGCTGCCATGGTTTTGCTTTTTAATGCGGCTTCGGCCACCCGGTATCTTTTACATATGCGGTTTGTAATTCGTTTAGCATTTTTACCCCTCTGTTTTAAAACAAATTTATCTGCCCGTCACATTGTTTTTTCTTTGGTGTCCGCGGTTGATACTCTTTATCTGATCCAAACGCATCTACGCCTACATAAGCAAAACTATGACAGCGGTTTGGTGACTTGGCGGCGGCCTCACTCATTTCTTTTTTTAATTCACCGCACCAGATTCCGTTTCCGGTGCACAGATATGCACACCAACGGCAGTATTGTTTCATTCTTTCTCCGGCTCCTTTTCTGCGGTCTGCTCTGACATCCGCTTTGATATCTCCTGCAGGCGCTTTGTGTGATCCCACGCATATTGTTTCTGATTGGGCAGCATGGGGAATGGCTGCCACATGGTCGCTTTGTAAAATGTCCCGTCCTCGTACCAGTGTCCGGTACCGGCGTAAAAGAGTGTGGCCGGTTTTTCTGCACCTTCGATTATGACGATATATCTTGTCAGGTCTTCGTCGTTTTTTGGCTCTTCCGGCAGTTTTTTGGACGTCAGAATCCAACCGTTGTTATATTCTTCTGCAGTCTTATGTATGACTGCCTCAACATCATCCATAGTTAGTGACATAAAATATTGTAACTCAAACTCTGTGCATCCTTTTTCGCCCATTGACAGGGTCTGTTTGGCTCTTTCCCGCAGGCTGTCTATAATCAGGTCGTATATTGTTTTTGTTTTCATGCGGTTCTCCCCTCTTATTTGATCTTTATTTTCGTAAGATGATCCCAGAGTCTCATTTCTTCTTCGTCTTCTAAAATCGGTTTTCTGGTGCCTGCCATAAAATAGCAGGTATTATTTCCCCAGTACATAAAATCCGCTGACGGGCCGATTGTAATCGGGCCGTCCGGCATATCCTCTCCGTTATCCTGATCGACTGCTGACGGGTCTATCAGGGAAATGCATGTTTCGCTCACAGCTTTGACAGATCGTATCTCTTTTTCATCCTGCAGAAACCGGATCAGGTCAATATTGATTTTGATGCCCTGGCGGAAATACTTCTTGGCAAACTCTGCCGCTCTGCCAAAGGCTACACAGTTAATGAAGTCCGCACTCTGTCTTTCCCGGTCATGCTTCCGGTCAACAGCCATCGTATAGCGCGCTATCATGACTCCATTTTCGCCGGTGGAATATCTGACTTCCGGCTCTCTTGTGAGGCGTCCGGACAAAATTACTTTATTCATTTGCTTTCTCCTTTTTCTGCAGCTCTTTGATATAATCAATGATATTATTTATTGATGCCGTGGTATGCGTGTAGTATTTTAAGTACTCAAACGAGTGATCTTTTTTATAATCGTCGGAAAAGATCATGTGATAGTGGGTATCTGTATAGCTTCCATCTTCCCGATCTTTCCAGTCCGCTTTATCTTTTAACCACGGCGGGCATGTATATCTGTATTTAACGGCGATAAGCCTGCTGCCGTCGGAAAAATCATATTTGTAATATCTGGCCTCTATATTGGTATCCTCATACCAGAGTCCCCACGCCTCTACGTCCTCAATCCATGCCTTACGCTCATTATTGTTTTTAAATGCCGGAAGCGGCGGCTGTACGGTATCGGGTGCTTTTGGTATGGATATCTCTTTCCTGCCGGCGTCCTTATCCTCGTTTACTAACGATATGGCCATGACACAGTATTCTTCCTCGATTCCCGCGGCGTCATCTATGATATACGTTATCTGCGCCAAGGTTTTTCTGCCGGTCTCCCTGCCGTTTGCGCCCTCTACATATTCGAGGATATCTCCTATCCTGTAACCTTTGTCTTTTTTACCAAGCTCAAAGGATCGTTTCCCGCTGTATACCTCTTCAAAAAATGTCTTTCCGACGGCGATCCGGTGCGTTTTCGGGCCGGCCTCTGACGGGAGAGTCTGCATCCGCTCCTCATACTCCTGATCTTTTAATCTTTCTGCGGTTTCGCGGTCGATTTTCCTCTGCTCTTCGGCGTACCGCTCCTCTTCCGTTTTTCCGTTGCCCTTGTCAGGTATATATGGATCATCCACCCACCCGCAACGGCTATTGCAGTTATGGGTTTGCCCTTTTTCGCATTGTGCACAGCATTTCGCGCCATTATAGCCACAACAAGAGCAATGATCAGGGTATCTACTCCAACCAGTTATACATTTATTCGGGATTTTATCTGCTTTCTGATCGGCGTCGTATTCGGGTTCGGATTCTTTTTCCTGATCGGCGTCGGAATCACTTGTGTCAGATTCTGACACAGCGGCATTTTCCAGTATTTTCGGCTCCTCGGGTACTTCTTCTGCTTCCTCTTCCGGAGTTTCTTTCATACTTTTGATATCCTTATAGGAGAGTTCGCCGGAATCGGTGTACTGATCGTATGCCTCTTTCTGCTCTTCCTCCGGCATCCCGCTCAACTCGTATGCCGCGGAAAACGTAAGGCGCTCTTTTTCCAGTTCTTCCCTAAATTCCGGGATCAGGTTGTTATTAATACTCTCGATCTGCGCTACTTTGGTCTTTGATACGCTTAAAATCTGCGCAATCACATCCCGCAGGCGGCCCGTCTGTAAGTCATATCCTTTTATGGTCTTGCCTGCGGCTTTGATGTTTTCGAGGGAGGCTTTTAACCGCCTCTCCTCCTCAATCATGTCCGACGTGGTCTTAACCCGGTACGCGTTTGCTATAATGATCTCCACCTGCTCCTCATCAGCATCCTGGGGCGATGTTATCTTACAGGTAGCAATCTCAAACTCACGGTAGCCTTTTGATACAAGCAGCTTTAAAGCCTCCCATCGTCTCTCTCCGGCGGTGATTCGGTATTCTCCTGCATCGCATGGGGCGTATGTCAGCTCAAGGTTTTGTTTAAGTCCGCACATAAGGATATCCCCGGCCAGCTCTTCGACATCCTCGATGCTGTAAAAGTTAAGGTTATTGCGGTACATTTTAAAGATCGATATGTCTTTCGTGCGAAATCTCGCCCTTGGCGCCGATTCATCTGTAATCATCTTACTATTTGCGTTTAATGCGTCCGTGACGCTGTAGCCTGTAGCCATTTCTTCCTCTCCCTCCGTTATCTTTCAATCAGTATTTGTTTTATTCCAACTCTTTTAATAATTCTGCCGTTACCTGTCTGTAGTCCTGCGATACGATACAGTTTTTAGCAAAGGCCGGTACAGGCATCATTGCAATCGTTGATTTTTCCGTGATGATCGATCTGTGGACTGCTGCCTCAAAGACATCAAAACCCGACTCCGTCCTCATCCAGTTTTCAAATTCCATGGATGTTTTGTTCTTCTGGCGCATGGTAAGCAGCACCTTGATGCGCAGGATCGGGTTAAAGCAGCGCAAATCCTCGATCTGCTCCTGTAAGTTATGTACCGCCTCGTTCTCGTAGCCGCCTACCTTTACCGGCGCTATGATTAAATCTGACGCGATCAGGATATTGATGACTACCATGTCAAGCAGACGGCCGCAGTCGCAGATGCAATAATCATATGCGTTTCTCACCTCTGATAAAGCGTGCCGGAATAAGGTGATCTGCTTATCATCCTGTCTGGCCATAAGATCCATGTCTGTTTTCATAAGATATCCGTTTGCCGTGATGATATCGATATGCGGGTATTCCGTCGGCTGTATGTACGTGCTTGTCCGATAAGTTTTCCTGGTCCCGCTGTGGCGGCCAAGCAGTTCGCTCATGCCGATTCCTTCCGGTTCGTAACGCCGGAAAGTCTTTGAGGTATCTCCCTGGGGATCCCCGTCGACTATGAGCACCCTCTTTCCGTGTTCCTCCCCCAACATGTAGGCTATGGCGTCGGATGTGGTTGTTTTCCCGATCCCGCCTTTGGGTGACATTACTGCGATTACTTCCATTTCAATCCTCTCCCTCTTTTTGGTTATCTTTATTTTTTATTATTTATGGCATCCGCACCGGAACGCGCTCATTTCTTTGCCGGTGCCGTACAGTATGCAGATAAATCCGGCTGTAACGGCCAGTATGATAATGCCTGCTGCCCTGATGATGTTTTTCATGCGGTTATCCTTTTCCTTCTTTGACATCCAAAAACCTTTTCCTTCTCCGTGATCATGCCCTGATCTGTCATAAAAAAGAGTTTGTACCAGTAGTTTCCCTCGGAATCCTCATAGAGGGAATAAACCCTTTCTCCCCTCTGTACCATGCCGATCTGCTCGACGGAAAGGTTGTCTTTTTCCCAACCCGCGCGGTTTTCATAGCTGTATGCAGACCGCATGCAGATTTCAAGCTGCTTTTGTGTATACATTACACACCGCCTTTTCCGGTTTTTCCCTCTTTTAAGATGCTGTTGTTTGGGATACTCATGCTGTCGCATCTGACGTCTGCCGTATCACATATTTTTTTATACTTTTCTCCCTGCGCCATGCCCGGCAGGTTTAAATACTGCATTATGACGTCAATGGCCAGTTGCGCAGAATAGCATGTGACTACAAAATGCCCTGCGGCGGCCATGTCTTTTAAAAACTCTTTCTGCGTGTCCTGCTGCCTGTTACTGCCGTATTTCATTTCTATATACAATCCGCAATAGATTCCCCGCGGGTACGGGAGACATATATCGGCTACGCCTGCCTTTACGCCCATCTGTTTTAATTTGACTGCCTCCAGGCGGTTCCTGCTGCCGCCGTTCGGGCAGTGATGCAGCCACTTTAATTCCGGGTAGCGGCTCTCGTTATACTGCGCCCACTGCATGACTGTGATCTGCTCGGTGTCTTCGCTCCGTGCTGCGTATTTCATGTTCATTGGTTTTTCACCCCTTTTCTGTTTGTTTTTTATTCCGTGCTAAAGTAATGGTTTCCGATCGTTGTATACGGCGTGCCGAACGTGTGAAAGCGTCCTTCCCGGAAATATACGACTTCCCCGGGAAATATCCGCTCATTGAGTGCGTCCTGCACTGCCTCCATGCACTCATCATCTAACGGAGCCGCCCTGACTGCGCCGTTTTCCCATGAGGTAAACGCTCCCTCTTCGCCGATTACGCCCTCTATCGTATCTGGAAAGTTTTCCGACTCTGCGCGGTTTAAAATCACTTCCGCCACGGCCACCTGTCCGGCATACTCTTCCGATTTGGCTTCTGCGTAGACTGTTTTGGCCATAAGCTCAAAATCTGACATAAATATGTATTTAATGTTCTCCCTGCCGTATACCGCAATCATCCCCTTGATCTGCGGCCTTACCCAGGACTCAAACTCACTCTCCCCGCCCTGCATCCGGATATCCTGCGGCCATGCGCCTGCTGTCCTGACGGTATATGTCTTTACGGCCTGTCCTGACGGTGTCAGATACCTCCCGCCGGGTTCAGGCCACGATCCCCTGACTGCCGCATGTGCTGTATGTATGTTCATGATCAGGATAAGCGTGAGGGATATCACTGCACCTGTGCGGTTATGCCTTTTTGCCTTTTTCCGTTCCATCTCTGCTTCCTCCGCTCCTTTTTCTCCGCATTTTGGCATGTATGTAAAACATGCGGTTAAAATCGTTGTAGTATGCCTCCGCCGCCGAAAACTCCATATCCGGGTACCACCTGGCAAGGGTTGTCCGGATCGTGTCACGGTCTTTTATCATGCCGTCTATGTAGGATGCTATGGATTTATAGTTCCCGCGGCCTTTCTGCGGCTGTTTGTTGTGTACCACTTTGACATCCGGCTTTTTAAGTCCCCGGGAACTGCGCCACCGTTTTTCCGATTTCAGACGGTCTTTTTGTTTGATGATATAGTTTGCCAGACCGGAGAGGCCGTCTTCGTCTTCCCGCGCCCGCCTGATCTCATTGCGGCTTGACTGCCCCCAACACTCTTCTACCGTATCCATATCCAGTGCGCCGTCCATGACGATATGATGATGCCAACGGATATCTTCGTGCGGGTTATATGCGGTCACATATATATACTTAGCGTTTGGCAGGCCCTTTTTCCTGCGGCGGTAGTTGATGCGTTTTATAAAGTTTGTGACGTCTTTTAAGGCTGCGTCAAAATCTCCGTCTGCAGGAAGATGTCTGTCATCATATGTGAGCGTGATCCATAAATCACCGCTTCCAAAGTTTTCATTAATCAGGCGTTCCAGGTACTTTCTTGCATTTTTATCGTTGAGGTTGCGTTGTGCCCTGTCATTATCCTTTACGATCCGGCGCCCTTCTTCCGGTATGTCGCTCATCCGGTTAAACTGCGGGTATATCTCTACCTCAAACTGACTGCCCGCCGTGATCTCTTTTAAAGCGTATATGACTTTATGGCTCCGGTATCCCTGCGGGGATGCCAATATCTGATCCGCAAACCACTCATGCAGATCATCTAATGATTTTTTATATGCGGCCTCATAATCGTATGGGATGTATGGCTTTACTTTTTTACTCTTTCTGTTCAATCTGACGCACTCCTTTATCTGATCCCGACGTAAGGTTTCTTCCAGTTGTTACTATTTATTACAAGGACGGGAAAAGCCTGGTTTTTCTTGTATTTATGCGGTTTTTTTCTTTGTTTGGGATTGCAGTTTTGTGTCAGATTTGGTATAATAAATTAAACGAAACGTTACAATATATCTGACACGTTGTAGCACCAATTTTGACAGGCGGCCGCCGCTAACGGCCGTCTGTTTTTCTATCTAACAGACAGCTTTTCTAACTGCCTGCCGAGCTTGTCCGTGTCCCAGTAGATATCTCTCCCGCCCGGCAGCCTCGTTGCACACTTCTGACCTTCCATATGCGCGATCTGGATTAAAAAGGAGCGCTTAAATCCGCATTCCTTTACAAGCTCCATTGTTTTCATTGATTTTCTTGGAAACTGCATTTTTCACGCTCCTTTCTTTTGCTCTTTCTGATTCCGCTTTCATCCATTCGCTATATGAGTTCCTTTTTTCTACGATAAACTGGTATGTATGCTCGTCCAGTAAGAGCGCTATTTCTTTCCACGCTTCTGTATTTGCTACCTGCTGCCCCTTTGCATTTTTCCAGTCGTTTTTTCTCCAATCTGCAAGCCATTTTTCTGCGCAGGATGCCATAAAGACGGAATCAGTGTGTATGATCAGTTCGCAGTGCCGGAAAAGCCTCTTTATAGCAGCCGACAATGCGAAAAGGCAGGCTTGGTTTTTGGTCACTTTATTCATGGTACCTGCCTTGGAACATGTGGCCGGGCCTTTACTGGTCATGGTCTCTAAAACATATATATAGGCTCCGTCCTGTTTCTGCGGACCTCTTATTGTGGTATAGATGTATATATTGACTGTCTGCAATTGTTAAAACCGCCTTTTTACCGGAAATTGTTGAATTGCTTCCTTTTGCATGTACAGTCTTAAAGCCTGCACGGCAGAAAAAGTGTCATACAGTACTACGTCAACCGGATCAGCATCTTCGATATCTTGTTCCATAAAAATCTCACTGATAGATTCGAGCAATTTCATTTCCATGTCCCATATTTGTTTATAAGTCAAATTTTCCATGCGCAGGCTCCTTTCTTTCATCTGCGAAATTTCTCGCATCTATTGTCAAAAAATGTTCTCCGTCCTATAATTTATGTACAGGCATCTACCAATGCCGAGTACGAATGAAAGCTGTAATTACTTATGGACAATCAAACATATGAATTGCTCAAACTGTTTAATCAACGTGATTCTTTATCTTTAGAGGGACTTGCCGCCGTCTTTAATAAAGATTTTATGTCCTTTGTCTCTCCTATTTCTTGGATGATTTCTCACCATTACATCACCGTTGTGTCTGATATTGCATTATTAGAGGGTGATGATTTAACACCTAATAAACCATTGGAAATAACCCAAGATGGCATTATAGCTTTGGATGAAGAACGCAAATCTCGACTAAGATTTAAACATTCAGAATTTCGCGCTTGGACAACCCTTTTTATTGCAGTGTTAGCTCTTATTCTTAGTGTTATCAGCCTTTTCCTACAATACATATAATGCTGATAATAATTGATGTCAGACTTATTAAATTTACCCCCCACCAGATCGCTTCATTTATAAGGGGATGGTTTTCTTCCAACCATTTCCACATTTTTCTTTTACTCCTTCTTCATCTGCAAAATCTCTTGATATACTTTTTATGTTGTGATAAAATTTATCCATATTTTAAGGAAAGGATTTACAATTGATAAAGCGAAAGAACAACAGGCTGTTGAAAATCTTGCTAATAATGGATACATTTCTATTAAAATCAAGACGCTTTATTATTGTGTTGCCGAAGTCTTATAGATTTTATCCATACAGGCATGTTCACTCTTACTAATTCCCTAATCGTTCTCCTTAGAGACGGATAGGCGAATATTATTTTTGCATCTGTTTCCCCAATATCATCATCCCAAACAGAAACATCATATATGCCCTTTATTAAATTACTTTTAAACTGAACTAAGTATTTTTTACCATTTAGTTCATATCTAATATATTTAACCGACATATCTATTCCGAATATTTTCAAACTATTTCACCGCCTTTCTCTCATCTGCAAAAGCCGCCTGTTCTATTGCGAAAATACACTCCCTACTCTATAATTTATGTACAGGCATCTGCCAATGCCGAGTACGAATGAAGGGAGTGAGTTGAATGAATAACGCTACTGAAAATGTCGCTTTGTTGCATTTAATAAATCAAGATACTAAAAATCTATCTCTTGATGAACTTTACGCGCTTTATATAGATACATACAAAGAAGTATGTGAATGTGAAAAGCGCTATCAGGACTCTCACAAAGAAGAGCGTTTCAGCTTTAACTAATTCTTTGTGAATGGATGTCATTGCTTCTGATGATGCCGGAATTTTATTTGTTCCGGATGTTCTGGAATACTCCGCTAACAGTTCCATTTGTCGGCGGAGTATTTTTCTATTGCTTGCCGCCATGATTTTTTTTTGCATTTCTTCTCGTGTCTGCATATTTTTACCCCTTTCTTTTTGTCACTTTTCGTGTCATTTCTATTCTTTTTTGCTGAATAACGTATTAACATCAACTTCTAAAACATTTGCAATATTTAACACATCTATATCCGTTATGATTTTTCTTCCATTAAGCATGTTATTGAAAGTTTGTGTTGTATATCCTGCTTTCTTAGCTATTGAACTTTGTTTTAGACATTTTTCATTAATAATTCCTTTCACATTTAGTGCTATTGCGGATTGCATATATGCCCCTCCTTTCATGTACAAGATTCTTTAACTTTTTACTTATTATAGTATCCTTTTCTTGAACTGTCAATAGATTTTTCTCAAATTTCTTATACTTTTTGTTGACAAGTAAATTTTTTAATTGTATTCTAAATTTAAAGGAGTGATGAAATGGGTATTGGAAATAGAATTAAAGAAGCGAGGAATAATTTAAATTATACTCAAGAAGATTTAGCGACTATATTAGGTGTCACTAAAGGAGCAGTTGCTAATTATGAAAACGAAACAAGCCATCCTAAAGAGCCTATTATGTATAAATTAATAGAAGCGCTTCATGTTGACGCAAATTATCTATTTCAAGATTGTGTAAAACTTCCTAAAGAAGTAAATGATATTACCCTATCTGAATATGAATGTATAAAAAAATACCGCACTCTTGATGATTCCGGCAAAGAACACATTGAGTATGAATTAAATCGAGAAATTATGCGGGTTTCCGAATTATATGAAAAGAATAAGTTAATAGAGGAATTTAGAAATGCTGATTTGATAAGTTCCTCATTTGATCCCGGAACGCGTATTATAAATTACTATTACCGACTGGCATCTGCCGGGACTGGTCAGATACTTTTTGATTCGCCACCTACTAAGCGAATTGAAATTCCAGATATTCAAATATATAAAAAAGCCGACTATGCTATCGGCGTAAATGGAAATAGTATGGAACCTACATATAAAGACGGCGATACGCTTCTCGTAGAAATGACGGATCGGATTGAAATTGGTGAAATAGGTATATTTTCCGTTAATAATGAATGCTTTGTTAAAAAACTGGGATATGAGGAATTGATTTCTCTTAATCCAAAATGCGAAAATATCCCTTTGAATGAAACGGCTCATTGTATGGGGAGAGTTATTGGAAAGTTATGATTATATTCATTTAGGTGAAAACAATAATATGAAGTTAAGAAAAATTAAATTTATCAAATTTATTATTTTCATGATTTTCATAATTTGGTTTACAATTGGAATTATGAAGAACTATCAATTCTATGGGATTATGGAATGGGTTGTTGTTATTTTAACAATGCTCGTAATCTACTTTATAATTTGGATATTTTTTTCTTATGTTGAAAAAAGATCATGCCGCAATCAGAATAATAAATGTGAAGTCTTAAAAAATGACTCATATATGAAAAATGCTTCACAACAACAAAAAATAGACTTACCCCCTCAATATGTAGAAAGTAAAACAGGACTTTCTCGAATAGATGGACTTCCCATTGCAGACGAAGAAATACCTTTTTTAATTCAGCGTGGATATGAAAAGGCATTGAAAACTATGACGGGATCATGTAATCCAAAATTCCATCGAACTAATTATGAGGAAGAATTGTCTTTTAAATTTATGATGAAATATGCCAAGCAGCTTCAAGCAAAGACAGATATTTTTTTAGCTCTATATAGAAAGGCTTATGGCATAAATGACTTAACCGAAAAAATCAATGTATTAAACAAAGCTATTGAGGCATTTGAAAATGCAAAAAAATTTGCCTATTCCAAAGGCAAGGGTGGAACTATCTATTTTCAAGATATGTGGGAACACTTACATAATTCGCAAAATCCATGCTATTCATACCTTGACCTTATAACAAACTCAATTAATAGTGCAAAACGTAAGAGGGATATTATCCTTCCTTCCATTATAAACGCTATTCGCTCTAATGAAGGAATTTTACAAAAAAATCTATATTGCACCCTACCTGATATAGATAAAATAGATATACAAAATACCTTAAGGGAATTAGAACGCGATTCTAAGATCACTCGAATTAAAAAGGGAAATTCATATGAATTATATTTGAATGAAATTATTAACAATAAATATTTTAAGGAGCCTAAATGAAAAAGAAAATTAAAAGTAAACAAATAAGAGGAAGTCATGTTTCCGGACTGGATATTCCTGAAGCACCTGTGCTCTTAACATTATCTGAAACTGGTGTCGTCATCCTTGCATATACAATGAAAAAGGAATACCGCATTGATATAGAGAAAATCAGTAATATTACAAGTTATAGTGAAAAAGAAGAAGAAAAATATCAAAAATCCTCTTTTACAAAAACTCTTGTTGGTGCTGCTGCCTTGGGGCCTGTTGGTGCTGTTATCGGAAGTAGGCCAAAAGAAAAGACGCGGGATAAATTTACAAATTACTTGGTAATAGACTATTCAGATAAACAAATCATAATATGTGCGGACGAAGACATATTTAAAGTTACGGATATTATAAGATTATTTGAAAAGATAAAGCCGCAATCTAAAGGTGTGACATCTGTTTCATTATAAATAAAATTAAAACCGCCCCTGCGCCAACAGGAACGGCTTTAGCATATCTTGAAGATATACAAATGTTAGAACAATAATATTGTATCATCTTCAAGGGCAGTTTGCAAGCAACTTGCCGGAAATACCGGAAGTTCGCAGGCTGTATTTTTTATACCCATTTTTCATACTTAGAGGGGATGAGATCATGAAGAGATACAAGAAAAGGGCCGATGGGCGTTACGCAACCACGATCATGCTTGGATACAAACCGGACGGCAAGCCAAATAATGTTTTTTTGTCTGCTAAAACTGAAAAGGAACTCCGGGACAAAATTGTTGAGGCTAAAATAAAGATCAAGACCGGCCAGACGGCCAAGCAATCTGACTCCCTGCTTAAAGACTATGCAAGTAGTTGGCTTGATACCTATAAGGCATCTGTGAGCATAAATACTTTGGCCATGTATAAAAATATAGTCAATCATCACATTAAGCCGGAAATTGGACATATCCCCCTAAATAAACTATGCCGTTCTGATGTACAGAAATTGATCAATGATAACCAGGCGCATCCTCGGACATGTGAGCAGATTAAAATGACTATGGTACAAATTTTAAACTGCGCGATTGATGATAAGCTGCTCATGGAAAACGTAGCGCGAAAAGTAACCGTCCCCAAGCGGCATAAATCAGAACGACGCATCTTGACTGATCTGGAGAAGGATGCGATCAAAAAAGCAGATTTCACAGTACGGGAACGCGCCTTTGTTATGCTCCTATATTACTTCGGCCTGCGCCGTGGTGAGGCGCTTGCTCTCACAAAATCCGATATTGACCTGCGGCAAAGATTCCTGACAGTCAATAAGACTGTTGTTTTTGAGGTCAATAATCCTATTGTTAAAACTGGAGCCAAGAGCGACGCCGGGAACCGATCTATACCTATTCCTGCGCACGCTCTGCCCTTTTTTAAGGACTATTTAAAAACCGTCGATACTTTTTACCTCTTTCCCGGAAAAACGACAGAAACACTCTCCAAGACACAATATGTCAAAATGTGGGAACGTATCATCCGGAAAATGAATGCTGCAGTTACCTCTGATCGTGAGAAGCTAATCGGGGCCGAACCGATAAACGGACTGACTGCGCATATCTTCCGGCATAACTACTGTACCATGCTGTATTATTCCGGAATCAGCCAGAAAAAGGCCGTGGAACTTATGGGACACTCTGATATAAAAATGATCATGGAAGTATACGCCCATTTAGATGAAAAGAAGGAAGCGGTACAAGAAAAATTAGATAACGCTATATCGTTATAGAAATCGGTATAAATCTGCTATAATTTTGCTATAATAAATCAAAAAAATGCCCTCTGCTATAATTTTGCTATAACAAAAACGGCTGTTTCACATCATTACAGGCACTAACTAAAATACCCGAAAAACCGCTTAAAATCTGGCTTTTCGGGTTATTTACTTAAGTGAGCCACTGGGGATTCGAACCCCAGACAACTTGATTAAAAGTCAAGTGCTCTACCACCTGAGCTAGTGGCCCGTATAACTGGGCTAGCTGGATTCGAACCAGCGAATGCAGGAGTCAAAGTCCTGTGCCTTACCGCTTGGCGATAGCCCATCACTTCGATAACACCAGGCTGTGCTCCAAACACATTCCCATGTATATACTGCATATAACAGACGTAAAACAACTATTGTTTTACAACGGGTGGATAGAGGGACTCGAACCCTCGGCCTCCAGAGCCACAATCTGGCGCGCTAGCCGACTGCGCCATACCCACCATAAAAGGACAAACCGGACTCTGTCGTCCGCACTTTGTCCCAAAACGTGCTCGAAGGGATTCGAACCCCCGACCCACGGCTTAGAAGGCCGTTGCTCTATCCAGCTGAGCTACGAACACGTACTGAACAATCATGACAGGCAAAATGCCCGCACTTGTTTAACACGAATTATACTCTAACACACAATCCATATGCTTGTCAATCAGAAATTACATTTTTTATCCATTTATCTTATAAATCTTATAAATATCGAATTCGTTATGTTCTATGCCGAAATGCCCCATGTTCTCCATGTGCAGTCCGTTGGCCTCCAGCACAGCCGGATCCACCTCGGGCATCCATTCCGTATGCAGAAACCAGACTGTCCCGAAATCCTGTGAGAAGTCAAACTCCTCCAGATATACCAGCTGCTCCTGCAGAAAATAGCATTCATAGATGAAGCCGAAGGCATCCCAGTTGTAGACCACATAATCATCATCCGACAAATTCTGCGCGAAAAAGGCTTCCGTCTGCGGCACGAAGGTGCTGCGGTATTCCTGCCGGAAGCATTCCTTATACTGCACCGCTCCCACAAACAGCAAAAACAGACTGATCACGATCAGGATACTCTCCCTGACTCTGCGCATGGCAATCCCAAAAAACAGTGCCAGCAGCCCCAGCGCCGGAAAAACATACTGATCTCTGTAGATCGGCGTCTTTACCGCAGAAGCCGCCACACCCAGTATCGTTGTGAGCGTCGGCACGAGCATACAGGCAAGGGCGAAGATCTCCGTCTTTTCTTTATGCTTCGCGATTTCTATCGTATTATAGGTGCTGGCGCCTTTTAACAGAATCAGAAAAACAAATACCATGCCCGGAACAAGCGTCAGATCAAAGGTCCACAGGAAATATTCCCACACAGTCTGCCCTGTGATCTCCGGAATCCAATATCCCTGCTCCACACTCGTGACCTGCCTGATAAAATACGGCATCCAGGGCAGATAACCGGCCACCATCGCCGCCGCGGATATCCCCCACGCCGCCGCCCGCTCCCGCTTCCAGATCAATATAGCCAGAAACAGCAGGCCCGCCGTGATAATAACCGATACAAATGCAAAATAATGTGTATACGCCGCCGCAACGGCACTCACCGCATAGACCGCGAAGTCCATCCTGCCGCCGTATATAAAAGCCCGGTAGGCATACACACCGCAGAGCGTAACAAAAAGCAGCGCCAGAGAATACATCCTCACCTGAACCGCAAATTCCATCGAACAGGGAATACAGGCCAGAAAAAAAAGAAACAGGATCGCCGCCCTGTCCCCGAACTCTCTGCGGATCAGAGTCGCCCCCAGCACCAGCGTCGCCGTCATCGGCAGAATCGCCGCCACCTTCTGCACCAGCAGCGCGTCACCGAAAATGACCGTGAATATTTTGGCATACAGATAATAGAGAGGCGGGTGTACGTCCCGTGCCGTCCCGTCTATGATGCCCTTCACATTTTCCCTGAGAAGCTGCAGCGTAAACGCCTCGTCCGTCCAGATATTGTGGTTAAAGATCAGGGAAACATAGAGCGCCGTGAAACCGGCCACAGTCCCCCAGATCAGGATCGTAAAAAAATTCTTCTTCAGTATCTTCATTGCTTCCTCTTCCACGTTTATTTCCGGATAAAAAGAAAAAGCGGGTGATGGGAATCGAACCCACGTATCCAGCTTGGAAGGCTGGTGTTCTACCATTGAACTACACCCGCGTAATAACTCATATTCATATACTGCGTCGGGGTGACAGGATTCGAACCTGCGACCTCCTGGTCCCAAACCAGGCGCTCTAGCCAAGCTGAGCCACACCCCGAAAATGCTCCTGTGACTGCTCCCGTCGCAACGCAAGAATTATTATATAACAGCCGCCTGCCCCTGTCAACTGATTTTATCAAAAACTCAGCAAAATCTCAGCAAAAACATACAGGCGAAAAGCATTCAGACAAAAAATATTCAGTAAAAAAACATACCGAATCACCCCAGATAATTAATGGTATAATGCGCTTCGCCCTCTCTGTCGATCTCCATGATCACATAACTGGGCCTGCGGTTGTCCTGTCTGGGGTAACTGATGCTGCCCGGATTGATAAGTGTGATATCATGATCGATCTCCACCGTCGGCTTATGCGTGTGCCCGCACATCACGATATCCACATTCCTTGCCCGTGCTTCTTCTTTAATGATCTCGTTATTCATGGCTATGTAGTAATTATGCCCGTGGGTCAGCCACACCCTGTATCTGCCTACCTCGAACTCGCTCTCCCTGGGCAGATCCGAGAAGAAATCATTGTTGCCCTGCACCATCTGGACCGGACAGCCCGACGCCTCACGGATCAGGTACTCACTGCCTTCCACATCTCCGCAGTGCACCACCATATCGACCGGCGCCGTTCTCTCCACTACTTTCAGGAAATTCGCATTGTTCCTATGTGTATCGCTCACAATCAGTATTTTCATATACCGCTCCAACTATCAAATCTTCTCTTAAGCTCTTCCTTCATCGCCTCCAGCGCCCTTGCCCTGTGGCTTACACGGTTCTTCTCTGCGGTGTCAAGCTGCGCCGTAGTAGCACAAAACTCCGGCACATAGAAGATCGGGTCATAGCCAAAGCCATTGCTTCCCTTCTCTTCATAATCGATCCTGCCTTCTATCACGCCTCTGCTGACGATCGACTCACCATCCGGCAGGACCGCCGCTATGGCGCACACGAATCTGGCCGTCCTCTTATTATCCGGCACACCTTCCAGTCTGTCAATCAAATTTTTGTTTTTTACAGAATAAGGGGTGTCCTCCCCCAGATATCTGGCCGAATAGATGCCCGGCTCCTTATGAAGCGCATCAATCTCCAGGCCAGAATCATCCGCCAGCACAATTATATCATCCGGCGTTTCCCTCATCCGCACTGCCGCCGCCACCGCTCTGGCCTTGATCTCTGCATTCTCTTCAAAAGTGGCACCATTTTCCTCAATGTCGATCTCGATCCCGGCTTCCTTCATGGACAGGATCTCCGCGTCCATATCCTTCAAGATTTCCCGGATCTCCCGCATTTTTCCTTCGTTACCTGTAGCAAAAATAATCTTCATGGCTTTTCCCGCTTTCTCCAATCGTATTTTATTCCTCATAGGCTTTCAGGATCGTCTGGTAGATTCCCTCTGCGATCCGCTGAATATAATCCTCCCGCTGCAGCAGGATCGACTCCTGACCGTTTGTCAGATAACCCACCTTGATGGCCGCCGCCGGCACGGTAGCTTCACTGATCACCGTATCCTCCGCGGACGCCTCTATCAGGCCGTTGGCCTTGCCGCTGATGGCAGTCACCACCTCCCGCTCCAGCAGATCCGCCAGCTCCACGCTGCCGAATCCCGGAATGAAGAACCGGCTGTTGTAGACGGCTTCCGTCCCGTACTGCTTGCTGCTTTCGGCACTGTTCACCTCGATGCGGATCAGCATATCCGCTCTGGCGGCCTCCGCCAGCCCGACACGGCGTTCCGCCTCCGGATTGCTGTCATCCATTCTGGTATAGTAAACTTTGATATCTGTCTTATCCAGCTTCTCTTTCAGGGCTTTCGCCACATTCAGCGTGATATCCTTCGACGCCACAGACTCTGTGGCCGCGCCGGTATCCTCCCTGCCATAAGCCGGATCGATCACCACGATCTTCTCATAAACTTCTCTGGGCGGTACAAACTCTATATAAAGCGTATTATCTTCGAAAATGCTGCGGTACTCATACACATCCGTCAGCTGGAACTGCAGGCAGATCCGCTTCCTTTCCACCTCAAAATGTCCGTCCACTACCTTCTCACAGTTGCCGTAGACACCGTTTTGCTCATAAAAGGCCTCTTCGTCCTGCATCTTCTCAGGCTCTATGCTCACCCAGAGCTGCCTGTCCATATAGTGGTTTTCTATCGTCACGTTCTCCACCCGCACCGACGGCGGTATGGGCACACAAAAATAATTCGTATTTTCACTGTCACGTTCGATATCGATCCGGTTGCTGTCCTCTGGCGACGGCTGTGCACTGTCCTTGTCCGTGTTTCCCGCCGCGCCTTCCGTGCCGCCGCTCTCCGCCGCCTGCACGACCTCATCCTGTGCCACATCCGCCACCACCACGATCTTATTGGTACAGAACCAGAGCATCACGCCCATGGCCGCTGCCACAAACAGCGAACATAATACCGTTGTCTTTTTCATTAAATCATTCTGCATATCCTGTCACTACCTCTGTTTTTGCCTCACTCTTTCTTTCTGCCCGGCCTCGGCCCCGCAAACTGATAGAAATAAGTCTTCATCATACCATTGTACAGCTTCCGGTTCTTATCCGCCTTCCGGCCGATGGCCTGCTCCGCCTTTTCATAAGAAGTGATCAGGTACATGGACCAGCTGTCCAGCATCCGGTATCGCTCCCCGATGGTGCCGTAAAGCTGCGGCAGATTCTTCTTGTCTTCCAGCCGCTCCCCGTAAGGCGGATTCGTGATGATAAAGCCGTATTTCTTCGGATGGCTCAGCTGTTCCACACCTCTGCGCTGAAAATGGATTAGCTCCTCCACACCGGCCAGTCTGGCGTTGGCTCTGGCAATGGACACCATCTCATCATCAATGTCATAGCCCTGAATATCGGTTTCCACAGACAGGTCGATCAGCGACTCCGCTTCGTCCACAGCCCGATACCAGTGCTTTCTGTCCACGATATGTCCCCAGTCCTCCGCCGTAAAACTGCGGTTCATGCCCGGCGCCATATGGGCCGCCATCATCGCCGCCTCTATGGGAATCGTCCCGCTGCCGCAGAACGGATCTACCAGAATGCGGTCTCCCCGCCAGGGCGTCAGCATGATCAGCGCCGCCGCCAGATTTTCCGCTATGGGCGCCCTGGCCGTCAGTTTCCGGTAGCCGCGCTTATGCAGGGAATCTCCCGTCGTATCCAGCCCCACCGTCACCTCATCTTTCATCAGAAAGACCCGGACCGGGTAAGCGTCCCCGCTCTCCTTAAACCAGTCCACATGATAGGACTGCTTCATCCGCTCCACCATCGCTTTTTTCATAATGGACTGGATGTCGGAGGGGCTAAAGAGCTTACTCTTCACGCAGGCCGCCTTCGCCACCCAGAATTTACCATCCTTCGGTATGTAATCGCCCCAGGGCAGTGCCTTCGTCCCCTGAAAAAGTTCTTCGAAAGTCTCCGCGTGGAAGCTGCCTGCCTTGATCAGCACACGCTCCGCCGTCCTGAGGAAAATATTGGCACGGCAGAGCGCCAGCGCGTCCCCGGCAAAAGTGACACGCCCGTCTTCCACCGCCGTGACCTCATATCCCAGATCCGCGATCTCCCTTTTTAATACTGCTTCCAGCCCGAAATGGCAGGGCACGATATATTCTAATCTGTCCATAGGTTCCTCTTATCCATATTGTTCTTCCCGCACCGCCGGAATGTTCCGCGGCCCGTAACGTTTATTGTATCTCAAAATGCATCAAATAACAATCTCAAAACGCAGAAAGCGATACAGTCAAACTGACCATACCGCTTTCCGCTTAAGAGACGCCGTCGTCTCATGCGCTCTTAATAGTTGTTCTTCTGATTGTCCTGCGCGTTGCTTCCGGAACTGTTCTTAGAACTGTTCTTCTGACTGTTCTGGCTGTTCTGATTGTTGCTGTTCTTGTCCTGCTGCTTGTCGTTCTGAGAATTCTGGTTATAATCATTCTTAGACATCTCAAATACCTCCTGATTGATTTTTTGTTACAGGAATAGTATTGCAGCCTTTCTCACAAAATATACACACATTCTATAGGATTTTTAGATTATTTTTTATCCTGGATCAGTCTGACCACCAGCGTCACGATCAGCCCCGCTATAATGACCGGTGCAAAAATATAGAGCAGGGAACTTACCAGCCCGATCACCACCACCACGATCACCACAATAATCAGCATCACCAGCCATCCCGGCAGCATCACTCTTTGCACGCCGCCTGTCCGGCCGCGTCCGTCGTCCCGGACTTCTCCCGCCACTTCCTCGTCATACTCATGGTCGGAACCGTAAGCGGCGCCTGCGCGTTTACTGGCATCCACAATGCTTCTGGCAAGCAGTCTCGGATCTCCCAGCTGCGCAAGCACTTCCGCTTCCGTCTTCCCCCTGCGGATCTCCGAATCGATATATTCTCTGTAATACCTGACATGCTCCGCCACCTGCCCGGCCGACATGCCGCCTGCCAGTGCATGCTGCAGCTTCGTGATAAATTCTTCCCTGTTCACTTCCCGTATCCTCCGTAAAACCTGTTAAAACATCAAATCTTATCACTGTTCATGTCTGCCATTGTAACACACTCTTTTCCGGTTTTCTACCATTTCACTCTTTTTTTATCCCTACACGGTCATGCCATCCTTCACCTCTGCAAACGGCCCGGCCGTCACATGTGCTTTCTTTGCCCCGAAATAGTCTTCGTCGAAGACGATATCGCTTCCGTCCGGATTCTCATAGCGCTGTTCCGGCTCGAAGGCCATGCCCAGCGTTTCCGTGGTGATCAGCTTCTCTTCGCCCGCCGGCAGGAATTCGCCCAGATTGGTGTAAAGCTTCCATCCACCCTCTTCCTCTTTCAGTTCCAGCCTGATGGCATGTTCCGTATCCACGGTATAATCTTTCTCTTTCGCACATGGCTTCGCCCCGTTATAGTAGCGGTTGCCGCCGGTCCATACCGGAAGCGGAATATAATACCGGTCGCTGGGTGCTGAACCCATACCGCAGTAGCCGTCAAATTCCTTCTCCCACTCTTCATAAGTCTGGTAATCGTCATACGGCTTCGTGCCCGCCGTGGTATTGAAATCATCCCATACCTTCACGGTCACCGTCTCCTCGACCTCTTTTAAGAATGCCGGAACCTCCTGCTGTACGAACACATTATTATAGAAGCGCATGTCGCCGTGCAGGATCGTCATGAAGCCCGCAACTTCTGTGCGGTGCGGTACATGATAAGGGGTATAGCGCGGTGAACGCAGCGTTTTTGCGCCGTTATCCACACCGGTTCCCACCGCGGTCATGGAACCTGCGATCAGGTTATGTACCACTGCCACACCCTGCGTCGGCATCTTGAAGGATCGTTTCGAGAGCAGCAGGTTGTGATCCACCAGCGTAGGGCCGTGAGATACTTCGATGAAGATATCCTCTCCGATGGCTTCCGCCGCTTTCGCCTCTTTCGTCATAAGATGGTCGAAAGGAATCGTATTGTCGTGGAACAGATTCTGCGTCACACGGGTGCCCTGCGCCTGCCAGTCAAGCCACAGGCCACGGGTGCAGTGATGGAAATGATTGCGCCTGATGATCACGTCGATGGCCGCGTGCATCTTGATTCCGCCGATCTCCGCGCCCGCCAGATTCTGCCGGTTGTTGATATGGTGGATATGGTTATCCTCGATCACGGAGAACACGCCGCCCAGATGGCCCACGATACCGGTCTGGCCGCAGTCATGGATGTTGCATCTGCGGACGATATGGGAGCCGATCCGCTCCTTCGTCCAGCCTTCCCGCTGTGCCTGGCAGATGCAGTCACGCTCTGTCTGCGTACCGTCCTTGAATTTCCATTTCAGCCACTTATTGTCGTTCTCCGGCTGCAGATATTTCCCCAGAGAGATGCCGCTGCACTTGGAAAGGGAGACATCGCAGTCCTCGATGATCCATCCTTTGGACCAGTGCGGCCCGATCATGCCTTCCTGATAAGCTGTCGGCGGCGCCCACTGGGTCGCGGCCTTGGTCACCGTAAAGCCGGAAAGTGTAATATAGCCGATGCCCTCCTGCTCCGGATAGAAACAGCTGCGGCGCACATTGATCTCCACATTTTCCCTGCGCGGGTCAAATTCCTGGAAGTTCGCATAGATGACCGTCTCATCCTTCGCCGTATCCTGCTCGGCAAACCATGTGTAAACTGTAAAATCAGGATCCCAGGACGCCAGCATCCGAACCGGCTGCTTCACCTGCTCCAGGGAAGTCACCTCATACATGGCCTTGTCGTTCAGATACACCTCTCCCGTATGGGCGATAAAGGAAGCGATAAACCAGTCCCCGCTGACAAGCGTGGTGAAGGGATTGTATTCCCCGAACAGGCTGTTGGGCACTACGGCCTTCCACACGCTGCCTTCCACCTGCTCCCACTGCGTTACCGGCTCCGCCCCGGTGATCACCGCCGCGCCCTTTTCCTCCGAACGGTACACGATGGGCGCCTCCTGGGTTCCTCCGTTTCTGGGATCTACCGCCTCTCTGTAGACACCCGGCGCCACGATGACCTCATCGCCTGGCTGCGCGATCCGTGCCGCCTCCTGGATCGTCTTAAAAGGGCTCTGCTTCGTGCCGTCACCACTGTTTGCAACGGCTGCTGCTACATAATACTGCATAGATTTTTCCTCCATTCTGTCATAATTTCGTTTCGTTTGCTTTCGCTGTCTTGTCTGCTCTCTCTTCTCTCTGTCTATAATGTATCCTATTGAGGCGGCGATATTTTTACAGATCAGGATATTTTTTAACAAAACAGGATATAAAATAAAGAATGCAATGTAGAGAATGCAGACTGTAACTCCTGTCAGTAGAACGTCCGCTGCTGCTTCTTCCGGTACGCTGTCGGCGACTGCCCCTTTTTCCGCCTGAACACAAGGCTGAAGTGGCTGACGCTGCCAAAGTGCAGATGATCGGCGATCTCGCTGATCTTCCGGTCGGAGAACCGCAGCATATTGCAGGCGGCCTCCAGCTTCTTTTCGATGATATATTCGGTGACGGGAATCCCTTCATACTGTTTAAAAAGTTTCTGCAGGTATTCTTTGGAAATCCCCACGTCTGCCGCCAGCTCATCAATGGATATCCGTTCGAAGCGCCTGGTGACGATCGCCCGCTTGCATTCCTCCACGTGCCGGTTTAAGGCGGAGCCCTTCCGCTTCCTGTCGCGGACGATCCGCGCAAACTGCAGGTAGCCCTCCCCCAGTACGGCGTGCATCGCCTGAATATCCCTGCAGGCTGCTATCCTTTTTAAGAACAGGTCATTGTACAGGAAGGCCTCCTTGGAGCTGATCCCGCCCTCGATGGCCGCCCTGGCCGCAAGCGAAATCCCCGTCACCATCATGTATTCCTCGTTCTTTTTGACATCCTCCAGTATGATCGGGTGCGGCAGTGCAATGTCGTCTATGTGCTTCTTTAAATAATCCACATCCCCTTCCCGGATACAGGTGTAGAGCTTCTCTTCCTCCTGATAGGTGTGGTTTTGCTGAAAGGCTTCCATCTGCCACACCTCCTCCGCCATGGATTCCTGATCGGTCACGCCGCCGGGCGCGGCTTTCTCTTCTCTGCCGTTCTCTTCTGCGGCTTCCGTCTCCCGTCCTGCTGCCCCCTTTTCGCTGTGCAGCAGAAACCAGACCACATTCCGCGCATCCTCCATGCGGCACGCCGGGTACTCCTCCAGCCTGTTCCTGCGCAGGAAACGCCCCGCTTCCAGTGTCTGCAGCGGCCCGTAACAAAAAGGCCCCAGAATATAGATCCTGCCGCCCCGCCTGCACCCGTACAGCCCGATCGGCACCTGCTCATGATAGGGCAGGAATGCCTGATCCGCCTCTTTTTCCTCCAGACACTGCTGCAGCTTCTGAAACATCTGTCTGTCATATGCCGCTTTGTTCTTCTCCCCTGTGCCGAAACTGCTCTGCAGCACCCAGTCCTTTGTATACACGCTGACCGGCAGCCTGCTCAGTCTGTAGACCAGTTCCAATACAAATTCCTCCTCCATCTCTGCCCGCGATCCTTTCTGTCCTGCCCGCTTACGGCCCGGACCATCCTCCGTATTCTTATCTTGTTCCCCGGCCTTATCCGGCGCTTTACCCTGTCAGTATTGTAGCATAAATACAACATCATGTACCCGGAATTTTTACAGCCACTAGTTTTCCCAAAGGTCTTGTTTTTGTAAGGGAGATATGACAAAATATGATTTGCAAAAACTCTAACCCCAGGTTATAGTTTTCCGGCAGAGAGCAAAATCGTCAGACAGTAAAACCGTTATACAACAAGGGAGCACTTACGGCAATGAGTCAGTACATGTCCATCGGGAAAGTATCAAAACTGAAGAATGTGAGCATCAAGTCGCTGCGCTACTATGACCAGATCGGTATCCTGAAACCGGCTTTCGTCAATACGGAGACGAACTACCGCTACTATACGGAAAACCAGCTCTATCTGCTGGATGCGATCACCGTCTGCATCAAACTGGGCATCCCTTTAAAGGATCTGAACAATTACGTGAACAAAGATTCCATCAATCTGCAGAAGCTGCTCTACGACGGCAAGATCCTGGCAGAGCAGAAGATCATGGAGATCCATAACTGCCTCGGCACCCTGCAGGAAACACTGCAGAGGATGGGCAGTTCTGTCACCGGCATGGCCAGGATCCCGGAGAGCAGGAGCGGTATCCTGCTGCCGGACGGTTTCTACCAGAACACGCAGGGGCGAAGATGCCTTCTCACCGTACCACTGGATGCCGTGGACACGCCGAAATATTACGGGCAGCACATCCTGAAACTGTTCGTCACCGCGCAGCAGACCGGCATCACGGCCTCCTACCCTTCGGGCATACTGCATGACTATGAGGGCGGTGTCTACTGCCGTCATATGTTCCTGACCGTAGGCGCAGATTCTGCCGCCGCCATCCCGCAGGAGTCCTCCGCGGATGCGTCCGGAAATACCTACCGCATCCTTCCGGAAGGCGATTACGCCTGCCGCAGGATCTCTACCCATATGACAGACTTTGCATCGGTGCGGGATGAAATGAAAGAAGTCCTGAAAGAGCAGGATTTCAGCATTATCGAGATCGATACCCTCTCCGAACAGAATAAGAAAGACGGTTATGCTTTCGAACTGGAATATTTTCTGGGAGTATGATATAATTGTTAAGGTTGCCATATCGGCACATTCTATTACATCTATTTCAGGAGGCCACAGGGTGATGAACATGTCATGGAAACGGGGAGCATGTGCCCTCACGATTGCTGCAATTTTAACCGGCTGCTCCTCTGCAGAAGCCAGTAAAACTTTACAACCAATGTCAGATACAGATTCCGATTCCGCTGCGCAGGTGCAGGAACCGGACGGCGCCGAAGCATTAGAATCCGGCACTGTTTCGCTGAATGTCTGGGCAGAAGAAAACGATTTCGAGATGTTGGAGGCAATGATTGCCTCTTTTCAGGAATATTATGCCGGACAGGCAAACTTCGAGATCAGTCTGACCGCACAGCCCGATTCCGGCACCTGCAACATGGTACTGGGCGATATCCACAGCGCCGGAGACGTATTCTCCTTCCCCGACGATCAGTTTACAAGACTGATGGCCGCAGGCGTGCTGGAGCCGGTAGACAACGCGGCCGCAGTTTCCTCCGCCAATGTACCGGAAGCCATCGCAGCCGCATCCTGGCACGATACCCTCTACGCTTTTCCCTACACCGCAGACAACGGTTATTTCCTGTATTATGATAAAACTTATTTCACGGAAGCAGATGTGCAGACGCTGGACGGCCTTCTTGCCGCTGCCACGGCAGCCGGGAAGCAGATTTCCATGGAGCTGACTTCCGGCTGGTATCTGTATGCCTTTTTCGGTCAGACCGGCCTTGAATTCGGCATGAACAGCGACGGCGTCACCAACTACTGCAACTGGAATACCACCGAAGGAGCCGTCAAAGGCAGAGACATTGCACAGTCCATCCTGAATCTCACCACCAGCCCTGCTTTCATCTGTGCTGCGGACGGTGATTTTGTGACCGGCGTACAGGACGGCAGCATCATCGCCGGCATCAGCGGCACCTGGAACGCCACACAGATCCGGAATGCCTGGGGAAGTGATTACGGCGCCGTCAAGCTGCCTACCTTCACCTGCGCCGGCAAACAGGTCCAGATGGCCTCTTTCACCGGTTATAAGATGATGGGCGTCAACGCCTACTCGCCCCACAAGCAGTGGGCCATGAAACTGGCCGACTGGCTGACCAATGAAGAGAATCAGACCATCCGCTTTGAGCAGAAGAACCAGATTCCCTCCAATATCCGGGCGGCCTCCTCAGATGCCGCTGCGCAGATCCCTGCCGTGCAGGCCATTCTCGACCAGTCACAGTACGGCAACCTGCAGCGGGTAGGCACCAAATACTGGGATGCCTGCACGGACTTTGCCAATATCATGATCGCAGGCAATCCTAACAACATCAGCCTGCAGGAACTTATGGACACTTTAACGGCAGAGATCACTGCTTCCATAGCAGAATAACAGAATCGGGAGGACGATATGACCGAACAGGAAAACCAGAACACAGCTATCAAAAGCAGACCGCGTCTCAGCATTAAACTTTTGACTCTGATCCCCATTTTCGTGCTGAGCTTCGTCTGCATCCTATCCAATATCGTAGCCGTCCACAATATACGGAGCGTCAACCGCACCGCCAGCACCATCGCGGACGACTACATGACAGGCATTTTCAATCTGAGTAACATACAGCGGGAAACCCAGCGGCTGCATTCCATGGCGCTGTCCCACATCATCGCCACGGATCTGGATACCATGGTGGAGCTGGTGGATTCCATCCGTGCCGAGGAAGTTCTGCTGGATAATATGCTGCTGGAATACGGCGCTGCCATTTCCCCGGAAAACACAGCAAGCTACGAGAAACTGCTGTCCGAATACGAAAATCTCAAATATGCCATTGTCACGCTGTTCGGTTACAGCGCAGCCGGCCGCAACCAGGCAGCCTTCGAGCTGGCAAACGGCGAGATCACACAGTACTCGGAGAACATTCAGGACGCCATCTCCGTGCTCAACAGCAATGCACAGACGGATTCGGATCTGGCGCGCGCTGCTCTTGGCAAGACCTATTTCCGTGCCCTGCTGCTCAACGGTACGATCATGGTCATCAGCATTTTCGCTCTGCTCATCGCCCTGACCGTTGTCCTGAGACGCGTTGTCAGACCCATAGCCTGTGCCAAGAACGAGATCAACGCCATCATCGCCGGACTGGATCAGGGACACGGCGATCTGACCCAGCGGATCACCATCCGCTCCAGCGACGAGATCGCAGACTTAAGCCGCGGCATCAACACCTTTATTGACAAGCTGCAGGAAATCCTGAAAATGATCATCGAGAACACCCACAATATGGAAAATGTAGTCTCCGGTGTACAAAGGAGCGTGCAGAATTCCAACGACAGCGCTTCCGACCTGTCCGCTGTTACCCAGCAGCTGGCCTCGACCATGTCGGAGGTCGGCACCTCCGCAGGCATCATCAATCAGAATGCCGCCGCCATCCGGACCGAGGTGGAAGAGATCGCCCTGAAATCCACAAGCATCAACAGTTATACGAAGCAGATGCGCTCAAATGCCGACCAGATGGAGTCCAGAGCCAGAACTTATATGGAAGAGACCGGCAGCCAGGTATCCAGGATCCTGCAGGTCTTAAACAGCGCTATCGAAGACAGCCGGAGCGTTGACAAGGTCAACAGCCTCACCAATGACATCTTAAGCATTTCCGGGCAGACTGATCTGCTTGCCCTCAACGCTTCCATCGAAGCGGCACGTGCCGGCGCAGCCGGACGCGGCTTTATGGTCGTAGCCGAGGAGATCCGTATTCTGGCTGAGGACAGCAAGGCGGCCGCGGGCAGGATCCGGGATATCAACCAGGTAGTCACCGATGCCGTTCACAACCTGATCAAAAACGCTGACAATCTGGTTTCGTTCCTCAACGAATCCATCCTGCCGGAGCTTGGCAATTTCGTCCAAAGCGGCGTACAGTACCGCGAGAACGCTGCCTACATAGAGAACGTGATGAATGAATTTACAGACAAGACCGACCGACTGAAACTGACCATGGACGAGATCGCCTCCTCCATCAGTTCCATCACACAGGCCATCGACGAAGGCGCCCATGGCGTAAACGGCGCGGCCCAGAGCACACAGCTGCTTGTTCGCGACATGGAATCCATCAGCGATCAGATGCAGGAGAACCAGCGGATCGCCGATACGCTGGAGACCGGCACCTCAATCTTCGAAACTTTCTGATAAAAACAGCAGGTACGGACCATTTACAGTCCTGCCTGCTGTCTTTGCTTTAATCCCTTTTCAACTGATATAACACTTCCTCAAAGCACACCCCGTCCGTCTTCGGAATCTCCATCTCCACAGACTTTAAGATGCACTTTTTTACAAAACCGGAGGCCTTGCGCACGGAACGGTCAAAAGGCACGCCATTCACACCGTCCGCGGCGATGATCGAGGTGAACACGTCTCCCGTGCAGGAGCGCTCCGCGTCCACCTTGTGGGTGCGGATGATCCGCGGTTCCCTGTCCTGCTCGTAGATGTAGTTGGCTATAAACTCCCCCTGCGGGATGCCGGTGACGACCACCTTCGACGGGCCATACGAAGAGATCTGCCGTGCCATGTCGTACAGCTCCCTTTTCCGCCAGCCTGACGCCCTGTAGGGCGTATCCGTCAGCCTGCAGGCTTCCGTCAGGTTGGGCGTGGTCATATCACAAAGCGCCACCAGCCGCTTCATCTCCTTGCACATCTCCTCCGTGTACGTGGCGTAGATCCTCCCGTGATCGCCCATCACCGGATCCACGATCACCAGCGTGCCTTCCTTCGAGAAATCACGGAGAAATCCTTTCACGATATCAATCTGCTCCGCCGATCCCAGAAAGCCCGTCATAATGCCCTCAAACCGCAGGCCCAGCTTCTGCCAGTTCTCGATATACACCCGCATGCGGTCGGTATAATCATCAATGAAATAATGCGGAAACCCCATATGATTGGACAGAATCGCCGTCGGCACCGGGCAGCACTGCACTCCCAGATAGGAAAGTATGGGCAGCGTCACCGTGATGGAGCATCTGCCGAATCCCGATATATCGTTGATCACCGCTATTTTCTTCTGCATGTCTGGTCATTTCCTTTCACATCACAGTTTAGCACAAATATTCCCGCCCAACAACCAGAAATCAGACCTTCTCCCGTTACTTTTTCTCGTCCTCCTGCTCCTCGGAACGCTCCACCGGCGTGTTTCTCATCTGATCGATCTCCTGCAGGGCATCCTTACACTGTCTCACCTCGGTGATCTTGCGCAGGATCAGGTTGATATCCTCCGGCGAAAACATATCCAGACACCGCATCAGGCTTTCGATATCATTCAGGTCAATGTGCACCGTGCCTACCGAAGTGTCAACATGGATCCAGTTGGGATTCGCGCTGCCGCCCACCGTAATGCTGTTGCCGCGCATATAATCCTTCTCCACCACCACGCAGACACCGTTGTGAAATACCGTCTTACTCACCTTCTCGCCCGCTTCCGGTTCCCTCATCTGCCGCAGGATGATCCCCACAGAATCCGTCGCTCCGCAGGATTCCCCGGAAGCCATGAATTCGTCCGCCTTCTTCAGCTTGGCCGCAAAGGAGTCAGGATCCGCGCCGTCACCTTGAAGCCCCATCTTCTGACGCCTGGCCGCCTTCTCACTGTACTGCCTGATCTGCTGTGCCGCATAATCCATGTTGCTTTTCATCGGATAAAAAGTTCTGCATCCACCGTTTTCCAACATTCCCGTTTCCTCTCTTTCTCTTTCTTTATGATCTGCATTTCATCCCTTCTGCCGTCTCCACCGCAAACCGCTCGATCCTGTGCTGCGTCTGTGCCAAAACCCGCTCCGTATCTACCTGATAGGCCTCCAGCCTGCCGTCGTCATATTTCGCTTCCACATAGACCTGGCTGCCCTCCAGCTTTCCTTTCAGGGTATAGCCTTCTGTCACGGCAATCTCAATGTTATCGCTCTCTTCATAGCTCATATGCCTCACCTCCGCAGCCTGCACGGCTTCCCGTCTCGTTACGGCATTCACCCGTATCCCCGGGCCCGTGACCAGCCTGCCCTTTTCCATGCTGACAGCATCTATTCTCTGGCTTTCGTTCCCGGCTTTTTCCCTGTCGTCCTGCTCCTGGGCCTTCCCCTGGTATTTCAGATTCTGCATCAGACTTTCCTGAAACCGCTCCGAACGCTCTCTGGTCTTCCTCCCCGGATACTCCTGGATCCGCTCTTTCCCGCTCTTGCCGCTGCCTCCGATTTCCTGTACGCTCATAAATTCTCTGGCCTCCCTTCCGTAAGAATTTTTTTGACCTCTTCTCTGCCTCTTCTCAGCCTTGTCTTAATGGTTCCTTCCTTTTCGTTCAAGACTCCGGCAATCTCCTGTATCGAATAGTCCTCGTAATAAAAAAGATAGATGGCATTCCGATAATGCACCGGCAATTTGAGCACCGCCTCCAGCGTCCTGTCATCCCTGATCTGATACGGCAGATAAACCTCTCTCGACGCCGCCGGCATGGATTCCTCCAGCGGCACAGTCCGCCGCCGCCAGCTGCTCTTTAAGATATCCATACAGATATGGATCGTCGTCCGGATCAGCCATGCCTTCTCATGCTCCTTATTCGCGATCGGCTTCTCATCCTTCATATAACGCAGAAAAGCCTCCTGCACCACATCCTCGGCATCCGCCCGGTTATGCATATTGGCAAAAGCAACCCGGTACAGCATCGTCTGATATTCCGCCGCCAGATTATTCCACCTCAGTTCTCTTGCAAACTCCTGCTCCATCTTGTCATGATCCCTTGTGTTCTATGGTCTGTTTCTATTGTTGCCCTCACAGCATCCGGATGCTCATGCTGACAGCATCTCACCCTCTGTCTGTAATACGAATAAGAGACAGGAAAAGTTTCATTCTCAGAAAATTTTCCCGTCTCCCGTACTGTTCTCAATAATCTTTCTTCGCTGTCGCCCTGGTGCAGAGCAGGATTCCGGCCACCATCACGATCAACGCCATAACAGCGCCTCCCCATCCGATCGCATCAAGATTACCGCCAACCTTTTCAAGCAGCGCAAACGCCGCCGCCGGATTTTTCTGTATCTCTCCGATCAGCTTCATGGATATAAAGAAAAAACACATACTCGGAGTCACTCTGACCAGACTGAGAACCTGTGCTCCCTTACTTTCGCCCACCAGATAAAAGAAAATATACTGTACCGTAATGATCACCACACCCACCGCAAAAGTGAGCAGGCACATCGGCAGTGACACAAACTCCGCCTTCCCCGTGAGCACACAGTACACAGCCGTACCTGCCAGCCCGATACCGATACCGGTCAGTAACAGGAACATGCCGAATAGAAATCGTCCTGCCACTCTCTGAAAAGTGGTGGCCGGCAACAGCTGTTGGAATCCCATGTCCTTTCTCGAGCAGGCTCCAAAAGGATTGGTCGAGAACACGATCGCTATAAATACCCCATACATAAAATTTACCTGCCCTACCATACTGCTGCTGTTCAGCATCATGATCACGATCACGATAACCGATATGCTCAGCATCATATACCATTGTGTCCTCGTCTTCAAATAATCTATTTTTGCAAAATATAAAGCTTTCATGGATACCTCCGTTTCTATGTTGGTTCTACCAGTCTTATTTCTTTTTGTGACCTTTTGGCCTTTTTCTTTTGCTTCCTCTTCCTGCCCTTCTACCTTTCTCTTTCCTTAATGTAATGGATCACGATCTGATCAATGGTGGGCTTCTCAAAATGAAATTCATTCGTCAAAAGATCCGCCCTGTCACTGGGAAGAACAGCCTCAAATCCATAAGCATTGTCCATGATCCCGATCAGCGCCCTCTGCAGTTCCGGATAGAGCGCCCGCCTTTCTCCTTTCACCAGCAGATGACTCTCCAGCAGCTCATCCTTCGCATCATAGAGGACCGTCTTTCCCTCATGAATGAAATAAATGTAATCCGCGATCTGCTCCAGGTCGCTTAAAATGTGCGTGGAAAAGATCACACTCCGCTCACCGTCCGCGATATACTCCTGCAGAAGTTTCAGAACTTCCACCCGCACTACCGGGTCAAGTCCGTTGGTCGCCTCATCCAGCACAAGCAGCTTCGTATCTCTGGCAAGCACGGAGGCAAACATCAGCTTCACTTTCATTCCCTGGGAGAAATCCTTCACCGCCAGCTTCCCATCCAGCTTCCACCGCTTCGTCAGCTCGTCAAACTTCTCTGTCCGGAACGTCTTATAAAAGTCCCGCAGCACGCTCCTGACATCCCTGATCCGGAAGTTATCCGGGAAATAAAACTCATCCCCGATATATCCGATGCTCTCCTTATAGCGGCTCTCATCCTCCTCACAGGTTATGCCGTCCACATAGATCTCTCCGCTGCTGCTCTTGCAGATATTCGTGATCAGATTCAGCGTCGTACTCTTCCCGGCGCCGTTCTGCCCTACATACCCCATGATATATCCCCTGGACAGCGTAAAACTGATGTTATCCAGCAGAAATGTTTTATATTCTTTAGAAAGATTGCGTACTTCCAGTAATTCCATATATTCCTCTTTTCTGCGCACTTTTTCCTGTATCAGAAGCCGGCCCACGGTGCGCACAGACACGGCTCATGCACTGTCACTTTGTAACAAATACAGTTTCTCTCAATTCCTTTTTGTCTGACCCGCTGCTGGGCTGCCGTTTCATCCCCGCGCTGTATCCGCCGACGCCTCCAGCAGGTTGTGGAAGATCTCCCGAAGTTCTTCTTCCGGCAGCCCCATCACCCGCGCTGTCTCAATGGCCGTCGTCAGCCCCTCCTCGATCCGCAGAAGATACTGCTCCTTTAACAGGTTGTTGTCCTTGGACAAAACCACACTGCCCCGGCCCTGCATGGTAGCAATAAAGCCTTCCGCTTCCAGATCACTGTAGGCTCTGGTGGTGGTGATCACACTGACTCCCACTTCCTTCGCCAGCTGCCTGATAGACGGCAGGGTGCTTCCCTCCGGAATCTGCCCGTTTAAGATCTGCTCCTTCAACTGCTCCTTGATCTGGGCGTAGATCGGCAGCTCCGACTGGTTTGATATGATAATTTTCATCGGTTAACCTCCTCACGGTCTCCTGTCGTCACAGTCCACCGCGATTCTCAAAAAGTATATACTGTTTATATATCATTATATACAGTATATACTTTTTGTCAACATCTTTTTTCAGCCAAAATTTTCATATCTGACATGCTGCAAAAGAAAGCAAATAAAAAAAAGCCGAAACCCTTTGATCCGACAAAAGATTTCGACTGTCTTTCTTTATAAGGGAGGTTGCGCTGCCTTCCCTGCTAAAAAACTGACAACTCTCAACGACGTGGACACTAAAATCCGTAAAAGTAAAAATAAAAGACAGAAATGCTATTCTACAAGCACTTCTGTCTCACAAACCACGTGCGCTAGAGGATTCGAACCCCCGACCTTTTGGTCCGTAGCCAAACGCTCTATCCAGCTGAGCTAAGCGCACAT